>Ga0207693_10002802_pt1 | contig 15110 bp, 17 predicted proteins | sample LARL81metaG_FD_184347 | JGI IMG/M metagenome (GOLD analysis project Ga0207693, IMG submission 184347) | Corn, switchgrass and miscanthus rhizosphere microbial communities from Kellogg Biological Station, Michigan, USA - LAR L8-1 metaG... | ecosystem: Host-associated > Plants > Roots >...
GCGATTGCTATGTCACTTGCGATCGTCTGCTTCTTACTGAGTCCGGCCGAGTAGTCTGCATGAGGCGCGGCGATGATGGATGCCGGCTCCGGATCGTTGGAGATCAGTCGGGCGCATGGAATCGAATTTCTTCACCACCTCAACAGGAGGTGCTTCCCATGACTCCCGAAACTTATACTTCAACCGGTGCAGATGACACCATTGATGTTGAACTCCACTATGAGATCAAGTGCCGCGCTTATGAACTCTTCGAGGGGCGGCACAACGGTGCCGATGCCAACGATCTGAGAGACGAACTGCGCCGCGTGGCCTACGCGGCAGCCCAGCTTCAAAAGTACTCCCATGGCGAGGTTGGGGACACGAGAGGTGTCCGGGCCGCTCGGGTGTACCTGCATGCTCTAAGCTCTCTTATCTCTGAGCAGAGATGGATTGATCGAGAAACCAGAGATGCTGAAATCTGCGTGGCCGACGATTAGGTCGGCCGGCCTAGGGTTCGTGAGCAACCGCGCCGTTCAGTCGGGCTTCCGCCCTCAAGGAGGGACGCTATGTTGAAGTCTTGGACGAGAGAGCTGTGCGAGCAGTTCCAAATGATGCATTTTGGCGTTTCTTGCTCCACGTGCCAACGTTCGGATGAGGAATGTCCATGGCACCGCAAAGATGAGGTCGAAACTGCTCGCTTAGCGGAGGAACAGATTATGTCACAGGCTGCCTGAACGTGGCAGTCGCTCTTCCTGCGTTTGACTAGGTTTGGTGCGATTTTAACGCCAGGAGCGCTAAAGAGTACGACAGGGATACGAATCAGGGCTGCTTCGTCACTTCGAGGTCAAACCTCGCCCCGTTGACCTCTGTGGGAGTTGGCACGGTTCCTACTTAGCGACTGCGCTCGGTTGGGATTGTCCCTTTTCCAGAGCAATTCTTGCGACGCAGCACGATTCGTGCGCTGCCAAGTGATTTTCGTCGATCTTGGAGTTTCCTAATGAAACAGCTCTCGCATATCCAGCAGTTTGGGAAATGTATCGTCCTCACACTAGCCTCCAGGGTGTGCTAATTGTTTATTGCGATATCGCAAAGTCGACTGATGCTCCCGGCGATAGCATGTGGACCTGTTCAGATCAGGGCGACGGAACCACAACCTGAACCTCGTTGGAGTACGAAGAACGGTTTCAGCTGGCATGAACATCGAAGAGGAAAACCAAGGATCCGCGCCCCCTTTGATCCGATCTAATCCCCGCTGCGTGTCTCGGACGATACACCTGAACCACGGGAAAACCAGAAGCAGCTTCTCAATTGCTGACGATCAAGAAGTCATCTGGCTCGAGTGAAACGAGAAGACGAGTACAAACGCTATTGCAAGTAGCGCGTTCTTAGCAGGGTAAGGGATGAGAGCCCGAGACTGGCGAAAAGCGTGGTGACGGCGTGGGCCGCCATGGATCAGCGATCGCCCAGCATCGCTTCCCAGACCGACAGAAGAGTTAGTGGCGCAGAGCTGTTCGCAGGCAACGAATTCACCAGCAAGCGACCATCGGGCGAAACCGCATATTGAACCATCCGAATCACGTAACCACGATACAGGTCTGGGCAAAGACCTGGGGCGGGCCGGCTGAAGCTTTTGCAGGGTCGAAGGCGACAACCATCAGCTTCCGATCCGGCTGAACAAAGAAAACCTTCCGGCCCTCGCGGCTCCATCGCGGCTGCGATGCGCCGCTCGTATTCGATATGTGGATTCGTTTGCCGGTCGTCATCTCGTACAGGATGGCGCCCAGCGAGAAGATATCGCTCCGCCGATCTAGTTCCTTACCTTCCGCCTGCTCGGGGGCCATGTATTGGAGGGTCCCCACGATGTTTCCCTCGGTGGTCAGCGGTTGTTGTTTCGGCGTGCTAAGAGTTTGTGTCAATTCGGAGGGCACAGCTCTGAGCGGCTTGGCCAATCCGAAGTCCATCAATTTGGGACCTGCCGTGGTCAGCATGATATTGCCAGGCTTTAAGTCCCGATGGATTACGCCGCCGCGATGTGCGATCTCCAATCCGTCACAGATTTCAATTCCGTATTGGAGAACCAGGTCGAGAGGCAACGGACCTCTGTTGAGGCGGTCCGCCAATGTCTGGCCATCCAGATACTCCATCACCACGAAGCCCACCCCTTCCTTTTCGCCCACATCGTATAGGTGGCAAATGTTGGGGTGATTGAGAGAGGAGATGGTTCGCGCTTCGCGTTCGAAGCGCTCTTTCGCATCGGACTTCTTCACCTCATGGTCCTTGAGGATTTTGATCGCAACTGTACGTTCGAGCCGCACATCCCGCGCCCGGTATACCGCGCCCATTCCGCCTGCGCCAAGAAACGCAAGAATTTCATAGGGCCCGAGTTTAGTGCCCGCAGCCAGCCCCATAAGTGGCTGAGAATTATAGGCTGCCAAGCAGTGGGCGAGTAACGGGTAAACCTTCCAGGGAGCAGTGAGGGGAAGGATTGCCGACCACACGACCGGAACTCTGCTTTGTTCCTAGCAGTCCGATGATTCTTGAACCACCTTTCTTCGGCGAGAGCTCGGCTTCGTTGACGTAACTCCAAACGCAACCTAGCATGGGCGGGGAGGGAGTGAACTGTGATCGGCGAGCTTCTCGGTCATTGCCGTGTCGTCGCGAAGATCGGCGAAGGCGGAATGGGCGTTGTCTATCGTGCTTATGACGAAGTCTTGCACCGCGATGTGGCCGTAAAGGTCGTTAACAAGGACGCTCGCCTTGGCTCATCGGGGAGCCAGCATCTGCTTCACGAGGCTCGGGCCTCTTCTTCACTCTCCCATCCAAACATCTGCACCATCCACGAAGTCGGTGAAACCGACGGCGAACTCTACATCGTTATGGAACTGGTCGAAGGCAAGTCTCTCCGCGCTATGAGCGAGGATGCGGGGCTCCCACCGCAGTCAGTTCTGCGCTACGGCGTTCAGATTGCTAGTGCGCTCGCTCGCGCTCATGACCGCGGCATCATTCATCGCGACCTCAAGACCGCCAATATTGTCGTTACTTCCGACGGTTTGGTCAAAGTCCTGGATTTCGGTTTAGCCAAGCAAGTGGGTGGTGGCATCTTCGAGGGCACGACTCGCTCGTTCACAACTATTCAGGACGCCTCCAGCGTAAGCGGCACCTTGCCGTACATGGCACCAGAAATCCTGCGGGGGGATGCGGCCGACAGTCGCAGCGATCTGTGGGCCCTTGGAGTCGTGTTGTATGAAGCGGCTTCCGGGCGCCTGCCGTTTGAGGGGCGAACCGGCTTCGAGATCAGCTCGGCTATCATGCGCGAAATCCCGAGCCCGCTTGGCCCTCCAGTGCCCCCCGGCCTCTGGGTTACTATTCAACGCTGCCTGACCAAGGAACCAATGCAGCGCTATCAACGCGCAGGTGAAGTTCAGGCCGCTCTGGAAGCCATTCAGTCTGGCGCAATTGTTTCCGCCGATCCCGGGGCAGATCAAAATGCACCCAGAACCACGACCTTTCACAGCGTGCGGCACGCGCAGGTCAAGAAGGGAGACTCTCTTCTGTTAGTGGGGACGACAAAGGGAGCGTTCATCCTTCGCTCAAATGCCCAGCGCAACCGTTGGGAGGTTGGGGGCCCCTATTTCCACGGGCACAGTGTGTACTCGATGGCCTACGATCCCCGCGGAGGCCAACACCGAATATGGGCCTCAACGGCTAGTTATTGGGGAACCCTGCTTCGATCGAGCGATGATTTTGGGAAGAGCTGGACCAATCCCCAACAGGCGCCCATTCGATTTCCTTCCGACACCGGCGTTTCCCTGAAGAACATCTGGCAGATAGCGCTCGGTCGGCCGGAGGAACCCGACGTACTCTATTGTGGCGTCGAACCTGCGGCGCTATTCGAAACCCGCGACGCAGGCCAAACATGGTCGTTAGTGAGTGGTCTGTTCAATCATCCACATCGGCCCCGCTGGGTGCCTGGCAATGGAGGCCTGGCCTTGCACACCATCGTGCTCGACCCAGCCGACGGTCGGCGCATGTATGTGGCAATTTCGTCCGGGGGAGTCTACCGGACCACCGACGGCGGCAGTACCTGGACCGCGCAAAACCGCGGTATCCGCGCCGTCTTCATGCCCGACAAATATCCCGAGTTCGGGCAATGCGTGCACAAAATCGCGATGCATCCCGCTCGCCCTGAGCGTCTCTTCCTGCAAAATCACTGGGGATTGTATCGCTCTGATAACGGCGGCGAGAACTGGACGGACATTGCCAATGGAGTGCCCTCGGATTTTGGTTTTGCCATGACCATGCACCCGAAAAACCCCGACTGCGTGTATATCGTTCCCGTTGAGTCCGATGAGTTTCGCTGCGCATGCGACGGACGTCTGCGAGTGTATCGAACCCGCAACAATGGGGCTTCGTGGGAACCTCTCATGCGCGGCCTGCCACAAAAGCGTGCCTATGAAACTGTCCTAAGAGATGCCATGACAGCGGATTCATTCGATCCCGCCGGAATCTTCTTCGGTACAAGGAGCGGCCAACTCTTTGGCTCGCGCGATGAAGGACGGACATGGGAAAAGATACTCGAGGGCTTGCCCTCCGTGGTCTGCGTTCGTAGTGCACTCGTCGAGTACGCCTCCGGCTTTGTTCCGCCAACCTCCCTTAGGTCCGCACCCGCATCTTCCCATCGGACAAAGTCAACGAGAACCATCTCGAGAAGCAATACACGTCGAACGAAGAGATGAACCATGCCAGTCACTTTTCACATTCCGGGCGCTTTGCGCGAATTTACTGCTGGACGGCCTAGAGTTGCGATCGAGGGGTCTCCCGCAACTCTCGCCGATGCCCTGCACGTTCTTTGGACACTCTACCCCGGCGTTCGAGATCGCGTTGCAACGGAACAAGGACAAGTGCGGGAGCATATCAATATTTTCATTGGGGACGAAAATGTCCGATACACAGGCGGACTCGCGAGCCCCCTCTCCGCCGGATCGGAGATTTCGATCGTACCTGCAGTCAGCGGCGGCTGAGAGAATCTCCGTAATCAAAAAGGCATGCGCCAGGGATTCTCTTCGAGGATGGAAATAGGCTGGCCCATTGAAGACGCAGAAAAAACAACTGTCGTTCGCTGGGTCTGATTTCTGGCCAATCCTTCAACTGTGGGTGACTGACGGACACCACCGAAGTTGTCACGAGACCGACCGCAACATAGGACTAAGGCCTGTTGCACTTATCCGGCGGTCGTCTCCTTTGTGGCATTATTGGCGCTGCATTTGGGATTGGTTGTTCAGACTTCGCTGAGGCGGTTTTTTCAACATACGCCCATTTGGTGTATTGCATTGGCACGCTATTTACCATTCGCGGCTGTTTTCCCCTGAATAACCGGAACGCCGAGCCTAAGGTAGTTCCACTTCAAGCGAATAGATCTCTCCGACGCTCACATCACGAAGGAAGAGAGCAGCGCCGTCGGGAGTTACACCGCTCCAAAGTCCCCGCAGGTCTTTCAAATCGAGGACCAGTTCGGAGCGAGTCTGTCCGACTTTGACTCTTTGATATCCCGCGGTGGAGGGGTTCAGGTAGTAGATATACTGCCCGTTTCGCGACCAGGTCGGCAAGTCTATAAGCCCAGGCTCCGAGACCCAGTTTGTCCATTTCTGAGTCTGGAAGTCGAAGATCAAGAGTGTCTTGTTACCGGCGGTGACGGCAGCGAGGTGCTTGCCATCCGGCGATAAGCGAGGGCTATACAGGTTCTCCGACCCCGGGAAAATAGAGACTTCACGTGTGCCGCAATACAAGCTACATACGACAACTTGCATGCGCCCTACTTGCGATCCATACGCGAAGACTACAAAGGAGCAGCATTAGAATTAAGATCCAAGATCTGAAGAGCTACATTCTCCGAGCTTCCCGCAATAAAAGGAGTGCGCCCGAAGATCATCCTCTTTCCGTCTGGGAACCAGTGAGCATCTGCCTGATAGTCCTTCTCCAGAAACATGGGCTGGGGTATCCCGCCCTGTGCAATATCAGGAAAATTCTCAAAGGTTGTCCGACCACTTCATTGATATAGGCGATTTGTGTATTGTCGGGAGACCAGCGTGGGAGGGAAACCGATGCCGGTGGAAACGTGAGTTGGACTCGTTCACTACCGTCCACGCGACTGCGCCACAGGGTTCCCTCGGGGTAAGAGACGTATGCGATCCACTTGCCGTCTGGAGAGAAGTCCAGGTCTTCGGCCGAAATACCCGAAAGAAATGGCAGGAACTGATGGGACTTGCTGGCATAAACAACCAGTTCACCACGCGCCAGATGGCCATTTGCGAATAGTTTCTTGCCATCGGGACTTGGTACTGGAAGACCAAGCGACTGGGCCCGTTTGTCAACTGGAAGGGCTGAGACAATGCTTTTCGAAACAGACCCGCAGACTCCCGCACGGCCCAGAGATTAAAACCCTCGGCAGAGCCGCTGACGAAGAAGTAATAACGGCCGTCCGTACTCCAAACTCCACAGCACTCTGAAAGCGAGCTTTGCCAATCCGGGAAAAGGGCGTGAAGATGGCTGCCATCGACATGAACTTCCCAAATCGAAGAGGAGTTTGTCTGAGGTGTTTCGAGGGTGAACCGAAGGCGAGCGCCGTCCGGGGAAAAACGAATCGCCCCGGGCCGGCCGGAAACAGTAATTAATTTTCGCGCGTTTGCTCCCTCTGCGTTGGCCAGAAAAATGTCCGATCCCTTGGCAAACACGAGTTGCTTACCGTCGGGTGACCACGAAGCCCAGTGGGCGACAATATCCGAAAGATGGCGGGGGTTGCCTGTCGGCAGAGGCAGTATCCACACTTGTGTGTCGTCCTGCGGACCGAGCGATTCTGCCACTAGGAGCCGCGAATGATCGGGAGAAATATCGAACATTTTGCTGTTGCCAAAGGGAATAGGAATGACTGAAGTATCACCGCCGGTAATGGATCCTTGAACCAGGAACTCCTTCAGCCCTGTGCTCTCATTGATATACAGCCGTGAACCCAGTGAGGACATTGCCCTTGGAAATAGCGTCGTGGGTAATCTGGAATGTCTTCACCACCTTAGGCGGAGGGAACGGCCGACTAAACCAGCCAAACATCCCGGCAATGGTAGCGACCACTATCGCCGCTGGGATCAGAGCCTTTCGGAGTCTCCCGGCGGCCGTCCGAAGCTGGGCTCCTTCGACAGCGGCCGATGACGGAGAAGAGGTTTGAAGTGCTCCCGACGTTGGCACTCCCTGCTCTGTCCGGGAACGCGAAGCGGTATCCTGCGCCGCCTCTGTACCGGAATCCACCGCCTGTGCGCGGCCTGTCTCCGTGTCGCGTTTCAAGCGTAACAAGTCCGAACGCATTTCCGCTGCGCTCTGATAGCGAAGATTGCGATCCTTCTCCAGGGCCTTGTTGATGATGTCCTCTAACCTTGGCGGAACGTCCGGATTCAGGTGCCTGGCCGCAATGGGTGCGCTTTCTAGGATGGCCTTGGAGATGACTCCTGGGCTTTCTCCCCGAAAGGGCAGGCTGCTCGTAGCCATTTCGTATAACACGGCGCCGAAGGAAAACAGATCACTCCTCCTATCCAGTTCTTTTGCACGCACTTGTTCTGGCGACATGTAAGCGACCGTGCCCAGCGTAGAACCTGGGCTGGTCAGGTGCTGTTCTTCAAGAGTGATGGTATCCGCCGATGCAATCTGGCTGGCAGAACTGGACGTGAACGTGACCTTCGCCAACCCAAAGTCAAGAACTTTGGTGTGCCCTGCCGGGTGACAAATATGTTCGCCGGCTTTATGTCACGGTGAACCAATCCTTTCGCGTGCGCAGCACTTAGCGCATCTGCGATGTCGATGCCTAGCGATAGTATGGTTTCGATATCCAGTACTCTTCCGCCGATCAGATGCTTCAGGGTCATGCCTTCCAAATACTCCATGATAATGAATGCATGGCCCTCATGCTTCCCAATCTCGTGGATTGTACAGATGTTGGGGTGATTCAGAGTCGAGGCCGCTCGCGCTTCCCGGCGGAAACGCTCGAGAGCCTGCGGATCTCCGGCCATATTCGGAAGCAGGAATTTCAAGGCACAAAGCGTCCGAGCTCAGTATCCTCGGCTTTGTAAACAATACCCATCCCACCCTCGCCCACCCTTTCCACGATGCGATAGTGCGAGATTGTTTGCCCGGTCATTGGCTGGAATGTTAGGGCCATAGGTAAGGCAAGTCAATGGAAGTGTGGAAGCGAGATGCGCCCCAAAAACCAGTTGATGTTAAATCGAGTGGGTGTGAAGCGGAGAGGACTGTTGATCATATCCCGCAGATATTCGTTGTATGGTAGGGGTGGGTCATTTGCAGATTTCAGCTTTGGCTTTACACGATCGGAGACCGACCGCTTCCAGATCCCGTCGTACCTTGCGCCTTTGACAATCAACCTCGAAACGAACCAAACTCAATCTCGACAGCAAATCAACTTCGTTGAGGCCTACGGCAGGGAACGGTGATTAGATGAGCTGCGGCAAGAGCCGAAGAGTCGAATCTATCAATCGCAACCTGCGTCCGGAGTTCAGGAAAGGAGCAAACGTGAGCTGTATGCCGACTTGCGCGTAGCATACCGCCGCCGCACACTGGATCTGAATAGCGTCTCCGGCAGTAAGGCGGAGTGGTGAATCAACCTACAAGAATGTCGCTTGATCTGTCCGGCTTTCGTAACAGACTTCACAAACTCTAGGCATGCAGTCTAGTCTCAGAGAAACTATGCAAGCCGCACATTATTCCTCTTTGCTCCCTTGGTCCCTCGGCTTTGTCGACATGCAGTATGAAGTTACACCTCGAATTCGACACCATGAATAGGGTCTTGCTAGGGAGGCTCTGCGGACCTCTTACCGACCGCTCTGTAGCGGAGATTGCCGATGCAGTGCGGAGTGTTCAGCCACAACGAATGCGCGCGCCTTCATTACCGACGTGTCGTCGGTCACTGAATTTCGCATATTAACCGAATTCCTCCGCCAGTTTTCAGAGCAGGAGTCAGTCGTCGCGGAGTCACCACGCGGCCAAGCATCATCGTTGCCTCCCAGGCGCATGCCTATGGCCTAACTCGCATATTTCAGACGATGGGGGAGCGTACACGCCCGCACCTGCAGGTCGTGGGCACGCTAGACGACGCATTGAGAGTGCTTGGAATTCAGTCTCCGCACTTCTAACCTCTGGCCTGACGTGTTGTGGCCGTCGAAAAACGAATCGAACGGCCACCTAAAATGCCACACGACCCTTGAAGATCAGGAACGCCTCGGCTTGGAAGCCATCCGGCTGTTGGAAGAGAAAAAAAAGCTGAAAGCATCACGCAAGCGGGCTACCGATTCCGACTCTGATGAAGTTGAACCGGGACCGCAGGAAAGTGTTTCTACCACCGGCGTCTTTGCCAACGATCATCATCGCGCATTCTCTGCAATAGTGCTTCTCATTTCTTCCTATGCCAGTTGTTGGGACACGGACCCCGGAGTCTTGAGGCAACTGCTCCGTTGCCCCCCACTGTGTTTCCGTAGACCTGTCATTCTAAGGGGCTAACCCTGCGGCTTCTGCTGATCCTCCGGTTGCTTCTTCGGCTCTGTTTTCGTTGGCTTCTGCTCCTGTTGTGGCTTAGGGGCGGGCTTGGTTTCCGACGGGGAGCGATTCGGCTCAGGTCGATCGTTTGGATGTGCGGTTAGTGGGGGACTGGATTCTGGTCGGTCACTGGGCTGGGCAGCAGCCGGTCGATTCGGCTCGGGTTGATTTCGTGGTTGTGCCGTTGACGGTCGATTTGGCTGCGCCGAATTAGTAGAGCCCGGATGTGGCTGGGGTGCGCTGCGATTGGCGGGAGGATGATACTCCGGCCCCGACTGCTTCGCGGCAATCACTGCATGATCCTTAAAGGCTCCGGCTTTTGGAGTAGCCGCAACCGGTGGCTTGCCATGGTTGGCCGTAGCCCGTAGTTCTGGTTGGGAGCGGGCAGCCTGCGCATGCTGAGTTTGAGCCGCCACAGGTGGAACATGTCGCTGATGTGCTACTGCCACCTGTTGAGGGGTTGGATGCACATTCACCCCACCATTACCACCGTTGTAGCTGACCCGGTTGACGGTTGTATTGTTCACGGGAGTGTTGTACACCGTGCGTATAGTCGTGACATTCACATTGTTTACCGACTGGTTGTAGTAGAACTGGCCGTTCTGCCAACGTCCGCCTTCATAACCCTCGCCGGTGTAACCATAGCCGTAGCTGATCCCTCCGTAGAATCCAACCTGCGGAGCCCAGTAACCCTCATGGAACACAAACGCGTTACCTTCCCAGCCCCAGTATGCTGGAGTCCAAAGCAGACCAGGCTCCGGAGCCATCACCCAAGTGCCTGGAACCCAGTAGTAATCGCCATCACCGTCGCTCCATGCCCAGTATCCTGGCGTCCAGATGTAACCTCCGCCTGGGATGGGCGGCTGTTCATATACAGGGAGTTCAGGAGGAGCAAACGTCACCGATATGCCCACTTGCGCATAGGCTGCTGCCGAAATGCTTAGCAAGACAAGTGCGAATCCTAGAGAACGAATAGAAGGGATGTTGCGCATAGAGTTCCTCTTGCCTATCTATCCTTCGCTTGCCCGGTGGTGCTCTGCTGCTGCGGGTTGCACGGATACAAGGCGTGTCCTTACGAGAAGTTGACCAAAGCGGTCTAGTGCTTCCTGACGAGGTGGCGTCAAGTTTTCGGTATGGCGGAGCAGCTTAGGCATGTGATCGCATACCCCGTAAAATAGGTTGCGATTATGAGGGAGGATGTTGCCGAATTATTGACGTCCACAAAACTTGGATACTACCTTCAGGCGGCACTGTAACTGAAGGCTCATGGGCAATGCTCGTGTCGGCGAAGGGGAAAGCCAGGAATGTGAGATCGAACTGAGGGAAAGTGCTGGAATGAAAGATTATGCAGCCTTGCGCTCGTTATTCGAAATCGTCTCTTTGTAAAGCGAGATGTAGCTTGCCACCATCTTGTTGATGGAGAAATTTTCTTCAACATACTTCCGTACCGCGGCTGGCTTCATATTTAGGTTGGCAACGCTATTGATCAGTCCCCGGATTGAACGGCAAATGTGTCCAGAAACGCCCTCCTTTACGATTTCCGGTACCGAGCCTCCTGGCAAGGCCAGCACGGGTGTGCCACAAGCCATCGCTTCCAACATCACTAATCCAAATGGTTCCTTCCACTGAATGGGAAACAGCATGGCCATGGAATTTCCCAGGAGTTCGTTCTTGGCTCTAAGATCGGCGGGACCGATATATTCCACCAACCGTCCGTCTATGTGGGGGCGGATTTTGTTTTCAAAGTACTCTCGAAAGACGGGCTGGACTTCCCCCGCAATCTTGAGCGGAATTCCGGTACGCTGCGCGACCTCGATTGCAACGTGTGTTCCCTTGATCGGAGCAATTCTCCCGATGAAGCTGAGATATGGCCGTTTGTTTTCCACTAATTGGTACAAGCTGAGATCAATTCCGTGATGTATGGTGCGCAGTTTTGGGAGTGATTCTTGTCGCGCCTGGTCCTCGCTGATGGCTACGTATTGCACCTCTTGATAGTGAGAAAAATACTCGCTGAGCTTCGACTCGTGCGGTCCGTGCAGTGTCAGAACAAACGGCCGGTTGGCAAAGCGGGAAAGTGCGAGAGCCTGTGTCGACTGCACATGAATAAGGTCGGAATGCTTTAACGCATCTGCGACTGCCCACGCCGTATGATCGATTTCTTTCAGCCAGACGTACTCGGAGGGCTTGATCGGCCACTGGGCCTTCTCATACAACCATCGCCGTTCAGCTTCTACCGTGGATTCGCCATTCGCATAGACCACAGCGTCGATATTTGACTTGCGCAAGCCTTCTGCCAGATGGGCGACGAACAGCTCGGTTCCCCCATAATCTGCAGGTGGAATTGCGATGAACGGTGCGGCGATGAGGGCAATTCTCAAATTGCGGACCTCTAAAACCTAAAATAAAGCTCATCGGACAAGTGCGAGAATGAGATGCAGGATCCGCTACCTTTGTTGTGCTTAGGCTCCATTTTGGGAGCGCCCGAACCGTGGCTTCGAGCGTCCAGCCGGACACTCATTGCGTATTCACCGTCGTGGAACGATTGGCCCGCCAAGTGAGGTGTCGCACCCTGCATTAGACCGACGCCAGTATCAAGAGCGGGAAAAGTTGCCGAGCCAGAATCTCCTATCGATGTAAAAAGCGAGACAACCTCTCCCCCGAGGGCTGTCTCGCTTCAAAAGTCGCAACCCTAACAGCGACTTTTCAGTTACCACTTTAGACCTAGCTCAAAAGTTATCAATCGTACAATGGTGGCGTCGGAGGGCACGAAGGGGCTAGCATTTTGCTAGTCTCCTTCCACCGCCTATTCGGTCGCGTATCCTACGCAGTTCCTGATCGATTAAGAGAGTACAGTACCTGCAGCCTCGAGGGGTCTTCGGAACGCACGTGCTTTAATTCTCTCCATCGATATCAACGGACAGAGATTGGGTTTGGGCGCCGCTCGCTGATCCCCAGAGCGCATTGCTGCCCCACAACGCGTTGAACCCATCAACCGTGTTGCTGCCCCATAAGGCGTTGCTGCCCCAGAGTGCATTGCTGCCCCACAGAGCATTGGTTCCGGAAAGATTCGAGCTGCCGACAAACGCATTCGCTCCCCAAATAGTGGATGAACCCCAAAGCGCATTGCTGCCCCAGAGAGCGTTCTGGTCGTAAAGGAAATACACGTTGCCGGATGCGGAATCGAAATAAGCGGTCGGCGAAGTCGCTGGCAGGTTAGCGAGGGAAGAATCGTCCAAAGCAGCTTGCGCGTCGATATATCCGGCACCGATGGTGAACACGTCGTACTGACTGGTGTAGGTGACGCCGCTGTCCACAACCGTACTAAACGCGGGAAAACTCTTCGACGCCGTCTTCATCAAGCTTGCTTTGACTTGGTCTGGTGTTAGGGCGGAGTGCGCTTCCAACAGATCGGCGATGACCCCACTCACCGCGCCGGCAGCCATACTGGTCCCACTAAGCACGAAATACTTGTCGCTGAGAGTCGATCCGGTGGTGGTCTGATAGAAGCTGTTCGGGACACGGTTATTGGGATATGCCGACTTCAAGTACCCCTGCTCCAGCGATACGATCTGATTCCCTGGCGCGACGATATCAGGCTTGACGATGTGGTCGATCGTGCTTGGCCCCTTGGAGCTGTAGCTGGTCACCGTATCATCGGATCGATCTGGAGTGCCGTGAGTGTTCATTGCGCCCACCGCGATCACCATCGGATCGTTAGCCGGGGCATTGATAGTGCCATACCCGTCTGTCCCTTTGGAGTTGTCACGTCCATCGTTACCGGCAGCAACCACTACAACGATACCTGCCTGCCATGCTTTCTCGACTGCCTGGCATAGAGGATCGAGAGTATAACTTTCGTAGATGGGACGGCCCAAAGAGAGATTTAGGACGCGGATGTTGTATTTAGACTTGAGTGCGATAGCTTGATTGATGGCACCAATTACCGAGCTGTCATTACCCGCGCCATTCTTATCAAGAGCTCGGAGATTCACGAGGGTGGCCGCTGGAGCGACACCGCGGATCAGCATTTTGCAGGACGAGCACGTCGAGTATTTACCATTGCCCGCAATGATGCCAGCTACGTGTGTCCCATGACCATAAGCATCGTCACTGTTGCCACCTGTGAAGTCCTGCTGGTATACAACACGGGAGCGCCCCGCAGCGTCCTTCAAATCATCCACAAGATGCACGCCGCTATCGATGATCGCAACGCCGATGCCAGTCCCATCGTACCCGAGGTTCCACAGATAGGGAGCGTACACAGAAGGTGCTGCAACATCGATCGATGTTGATTTCAGAGGTCGATCAAGGGAGATATAAGCAACGTCGGCATCGCGGGCCAAAATCGCTAGCGCACTGGCGGGCAAACTGGCTGCCATCCCTTTTACGATACCGAGTTCGGCCTCCACTACGCCACCTCTCGCGCGAATCTTTGCTTGGTGGCTGGAGTTCAGTGGGTGCTTGAACTGGACGATCACGCGCACCGACCCTTGATGCGTTTGTTTATTTTGCAGGTCTGGCGACAGCTTGCCCGAACCGTTGTGCTGCGCAAACATTGCAACTGGGGCCAATAGCGCGATCGACAGTGCCAAATACTTAGTCATTGCTCCCTCCGAAGAGTTTCCTTCGAAGATTCCTCTTTTCCACCCCTGGGTGCCGCACGTATGAAGCCAAAGCGCTTGAGCTAAGTCATTGAATACGAAGACAAAAACTGGGCTCAGCTGGCTGAAAGAATGGGACAATTTGTCCGCCGCCACGGGCGTGGGACAGAATGTCGCATCCTCTCGCGGCTTATAAGGGCATGGGCCTCTACCGCGAAGAATAGGCGTGGACTCGTCGTCTCCCTGTGGCTATTGCTTGTCGGGGCCGTCGCAATCAAGTGTTGTGTGAACGGTGACCACAAGCCGAAGCGCACGATCTCAGCGGCGGGACGCAAGCGGATTGCGGTGCTCAGAGGGCAAGGTGGGCGACGGCAAAGCGGGCAGCGTCCCCTGAAATTCTGGCACATTAATGGGGTTCCGCCGGTATTTCACGCGGCGGCTGAACTTAATGCTGACTACATCCCATCGTTCCTTTTGATCTTCGATTTACCCTCCGCTGGCGTTTGGGCAGGAAACCAAACATGCACCCACCGTTACACAGTGCCGAGCAGATCAGTGATTGTTGCGTTCAGAAAATGGCTGGGGATGCCAAGACGACCCTGACTTTCGATACTCTTGCCGACATGTCGCGTGAAATGAAGCTTGTTACAAAGTTGATCCGCCCAATGCGAGGGAGTATGAAGAAATGGAGTCGGCAGTCGATGTGATTCAAGCGACCCGAATGGGCAAGTTCATCTGGCGACACGGCATGTGGAATCAGTTCCTGGCAGAAAACGCGGCGGGAAAGTTAGCCACTTACGAGGCTTGCTCAATGCGCAGTTACTCCGTTTGCATTCATATATTTACCAGTTCGTGTCAACTGTTGAGGAACTTTGCGTGGCGACTGAGTTTGATTCGTCGGCGTCGCGCCTTCACATGCTCCCTTCCAATATCCGCTGT
>Ga0207693_10002803_pt1 | contig 15109 bp, 17 predicted proteins | sample LARL81metaG_FD_184347 | JGI IMG/M metagenome (GOLD analysis project Ga0207693, IMG submission 184347) | Corn, switchgrass and miscanthus rhizosphere microbial communities from Kellogg Biological Station, Michigan, USA - LAR L8-1 metaG... | ecosystem: Host-associated > Plants > Roots >...
GCTGGGCGAGACCACCTTGCGTTGCAATAAATCCTTTTGTCGCTTCGCGTCGTCGCGCAGGAACTGAAGCTGCGCTTCCTGCGAGTCGGCGTCGCGGATCGCGGTGTTAATCTGCGCTTCGGCGAGGTCGCGACGCGCATGCAATTCCGAAGCATCCAGTTCCGCGATCGGCTGTCCGGCACGCAAAGTATCCCCTTCCCACGCGAAAATCTTTTCTACCCGTCCACCACTGCGCGGTCCCACATGCACTTCGTCCACTTCGATTGTTCCGGAGACGGAGTTGCTTCGCTTCTGGCAGCCCAACAGAAAGATCGACAATGCGATCAGAGTGGCGGCGCAAAGCCTGCCCCGAAAGAACTCGCGAGCCCCGGTTTTTTCCGGGTTGTCGATCTTGTTTGACACGAAGACCATTAGGAAACGGGGTTTGGCTTTGGTGCGCAAGCGATTGAACCGCGACGCAAAGTAAATGAGTGTGGCCAATGACGACACGACATTTTGATCATATTGATTTGCGAGTAAGGGACATGGAAGTGGCCAGAAGATTTTACGGGAAACTATTACCGGAGCTGGGATTTGTGCGCGAAAGTCCAGGCGAAGATTTCCACACGTTTTATTCTGCGGGCGACAGGCCCTCGGAGTTTTTCGGCTTCACCGAAGATAAAAACCATCGGCCAAACGAAACACGCGTCGCGTTCTGGGCCGACACGCGTGAAGAAGTTGATCGAATCGCGGAACTGGTGCGCGAAGCGGGCGGAAAAACTCTGGAAGGTCCAGAAATCTGCGTCGATTACAGTCCGGGCTACTACGCCTTTTTCTTCGAAGATCCTGACGGCAACAAACTGGAAATTTGCTGCCGGGAAAGTCCGATCATTGCGGAATGAGCGAATTTCGGCGAAGAGTTGGGTAATGAGTCATCCGACGCACGTTCCGGCGATTCTGCGGGAGCCGCGTCGCCATCGCTATCTTAAGCTCATCGCGCTCTTCAAAATCGGCAAAGGCGTCCTGTTGCTTTTGCTCGGTGTTTCACTGCTTTTCCTAAACGCGAGGACGCGTTGGATGGATTTGCTTTCGAGTTGGGCCGCAGACGAAATCCTGATGGAGCACAGCAGGCCGGTTGCCTACTCGCTCCACAAACTGCAAGCCGTGCTCGAAGGCGGCGTGTTGCGTGCCACCGGTTTTTTGGCGCTGTTTTACACGGCAGTTCTTTTTACTGAAGGAATTGGCGTCTATATGGAGCAGCGATGGGCGGAATTGCTAATGATCTTCGCCACCGCAGCCCTGATTCCACTCGAGGTCCGGCACATTTGGCATCGTCCAAGCCTGGCGGCAGTAGTCATTCTCATTGTAAATTGCTTCATCGTTTGGTTCCTTTATTTCGTCTTGAAGCGTAAGCCGAGCGCCGAGCCCGCCCGAGCCGAGCGCGAGATGGCGAAGATTAGTTAAAGCTGGTCGGCTTAATTCCAAATTGCCGGAGCAAACGACGCGTTTGTTCCATGGGGAGCCCTACCACGTTGGAAAACGACCCTTCGATTTTTGCGATGATCTCCGCGCCCTTTCCCTGAGCGGCGTAGGCTCCCGCTTTATCCAGTGGGTCCACTCGGGCAAGATAGTTGTCGATCCTGGTGATGCTGAGGCGGCGAAAGCGAACATGCGAAATCTCATCAATTGATGCCGATCGTCCCGCGGCGAAGTGACAAACAAAAACCGCCGAACACACCTCGTGCGTTCGTCCGCTCAGGCGCCGCAAAATCCGTGCAGCCTCGCTCAAATCCGCCGGTTTACCGATGACTTTGCCCTCGAGCGCGATCAACGTGTCGGCCGCGAGCACGACTCTATCGGGACGCATTCGTGCAACTGATGTCCCTTTTCGAATCGCGTTCCACATCGTGAGTTCACGCAACGTAAGATCGACATCAAACTTTTCCTGGATTCGCGGTGAAACAGTTTCGAAATCAAAGCCTGCTTCTGCAAGCAACGCCGCCCGCCTGGGCGAATTTGACGCCAACAGTAGTCCAACCATGCGGGAGCAGCGCTAACGCTGCGTTATGGGTTTGGCGAAACCGATGGAGCCGTATTCTTCTTCTCAAAAATGTCCGGCAACTTTGGTTCTTTGAAATCGTTGGGGACAGTAAACTCAGAATCGCTAATCGGTTCGCGGCTTACCGATGTAATGGTACTCGTAATTTCCGTGCCATGGCCGGACGGAGTCGCGGTCCGTTTTTTTTCCGGCGCCGGCGCTTCTTTGGTCATGACCAGTTGCGTGCGGATTGGCAGCCCAGGGAAATCGCGAAAATCGGGCATTTGTGTGTTCGCGGCGTCCCAGAACTCCGATTTGATCGATTGCAGTTGTCCGAGGATGGCAGGGCCATCGGGATAGTTCGGCGCGATCCAGTACGTGGCTTTGAAATCCGGGCCGTCGTAAGTGTATTTTTCTGTTTCGTGGCCGTTTATGGTTTCCTTTTGTCCTGTCGGCGTCAGTTTGGGTTTTTCGGTGCCTTCTTTCTCTTTCTTATTGTTTCCCGCAAATTTGTTTAACATTTCGGTGACGGCCTTTACTTTGTCCCGCGACATACGAACGACGGTCTTTTGTTCATTCATCAAATTGACCACGCCGCCAGTCGTCCCATCCACAATCGTACTCAGCTTTGGTGAAGCGTCGATCCGTGCTTTGTCGCCTTTAATTTTAATCGTGACATTGCTCGCTGGGGCCGTGTCTTCGCCTTTTGCCCCTTGCGCCGCCGGTTGCACGGTAGAGGAATAAACAATTGTGAGGTCGGCGCGGGCGGAAAGAAGAAAAGAAGTGCCCAAGGCAATCGAACAAACCGCGATCTTCATGTCGCAAAACAGCTAGATGCCGCCTGCCAAAATGCAAGAAGACATTCCGCTTGATTGAGCGGCTAATACGGGGTCGGTTGGTTATGAGAAAGAGGATCCAGCGACGACTTATTACTTGGGTCCTGATCGAACTCGACTCAGAAATCGCGGTTTGATTATGTCGATTTTTGCGCCTTGAGTAACTTGATGGCATCGCGCAATTCGGCCGCGCGTTCGTAAAGCTCCTTGCCGATGGCGGTTTCCATCTCGCGTTGCATGATCTCCAGCTTGGAGAGCGGACGTTTTGCTTTCACTTCCTCGAGCCATTCGTCAAGAAATGCGATCTCGGAGCTTTTAGATACAAGCTCGGGAAAATTTGAGTGCTGGAAAAATTCCGCAATAGCATCGCGCCCACGCTCAATCTCGGACATGGCTTCGCCAAATTTGCCTTGGGCGAGAAGGATGGATGCCTTGGCCCGCGTGTTCATCATGAGCACGTAAGGACGGAACTGTTGCAAGCTCCAGGAAAGCTCGTCGCGGTCAGTGTGCTCGGTCACGAAGGTGAAAAGATCAAGATTGCGTTGTGTGTCGCGCACTACGCCCGCGAAATCGTTGATCTGAAAGAGACTTAGATAGCGATGATAATACTGGATGCCTTCCTGCTGGAGTTCGGCGCATTCTTCCGGCGTGAGTTCGTAATCTTCGCCTTTCTCTGCCGCGCGAACCGCCCGTCTCTGGTGATATTCGAGGAGCGATTCGCAGTTATGGGGACGCTGGCCATCGGGCCGGCCAGTCATTTCCATTTGGAGCACGCCGAGATCGACCCGCAGTTGCAATTTCTCTCGGCCATCGAGCCCGGCGATTTTGCGCACCTTGACGTTGCCATTCTCATGCGGCCAATCCTTCAGGATCGTATTAAGGTCCAAACTCATCGTAGCCGGAACATCGGACATTTAACCTTCGCTTGTCAATAATGTCGCGGTCAGCAAGGAAGTGAAGGTTGTCTATGAATCGTTCGATTGCCAAAGTTTGGCCTTTCGCGCAAGCTTCACCGAGATGGAGCAGGCGATCGACTCGTTCATCCGCTTCCTCGCGGTCGAGCGCGGTCTTTCGGAAAACTACCAACTCTCCACCCAACGATCGCTCACTGATTTCGCGCAATGGTGCGCTGCGAAAAAAACGATAGACGACCCGCGCAAAGTGACGCTTGCGCTCATGAGCGAGTATCTGGCCGATCGCAAACGCGCCGGCCTTTCCGCCTCATCGATTAAACTAATCGTGGTCGCACTCAAGATTTTCTTTCGTTTTCTCGCCGGCAAAGGCGTGATCGATCGCGATCCCGTCGAAGCGCTCGCACTGCCCCGGATCGAGCGTTATCTGCCCGAAACCCTTAATGAATTGCAGGTCGAGCAATTATTGGAAAAGATCGACACGAAAGGGCTTCACGGATTACGCGACCGGGCAATGATCGAGCTGCTGTATGCGAGCGGGTTGCGCATTTCCGAGCTGGCGAATACGCGCCTGGAGAATTTCAATTTTGAAGAGCGTATTATGCGTGTGACTGGCAAGGGGAACAAAACACGACTTGTCCCGGTTGGTCGCAAAGCGTGTGAAGCGCTTGCAGCCTATTTGTCCACCGAACGACCAAAACTCGTGAAGCGCCGCAGCAGCAGCGAGATTTTTCTGTCCGCGCGCGGGACAAAATTAACAACGGCGCGTATCTGGCAGATTGTGAAAAAACATGCCCGGCACTCCGGATTGGAGAAAAATATCTATCCGCACCTTCTCCGGCACAGTTTCGCCACCCATCTGCTCGGAAATGGCGCAGACCTGCGCATCATCCAAGAAATGCTCGGGCACGCAGATATTTCCACGACGCAGGTTTACACGCACGTCGATCAACAGCGGCTGAAAGCCGTCCATCGACAATTTCATCCGCGCGCGTAGCGTTCACCCTCTTTTCTCATGAGAAGAATCTCGCTCCTTGTGATCGCCAGCGCGGCCGTCGCAGTCGTTATCTGGTACGCCTGGCGCATTTCTCAAAAAACTTCGAGCAGGCCTGTCAGCGTGCTTCTTCCACGCGAAACGATTTTTCTGGCGCACCTGCCGGACTTCAACCGAACGCGCGATCAATGGCATCATTCCGATCTTTATCTGCTCTCCCGCGAACCAACCGTGGAGGATTTTCTTCGCAAGCCGCTATCGAAAGTCCCAAAAAAAGGTGCGGCTTCTCAAACTCTACTGGATTTCGAACAGCTCGGTCCAAAAGACGCCTTCTTCGCGTTGACTTCGATCGACAGTAACAATCCGAAATTTGCAGGCGGCTTCCGCTTCCGGGGGAGCCCGGAAGACGCGGACCGGGTGATCGGTAAATGGCGATCGACCTTCTTGGAAAAAAATCCGGGCGCGAAGCATGAAAAGCTTCAATACGAGCATCACGAGATTGAAATGGTCGCCGCGACTCCATTCACATTGGCGACGGCGTACGATCGCCCATGGTTTTTCGCCGCTACTGATCTGGCCGAATTGAAAGCGATCCTCGATCGCGCCGACGGACGCCTTAAGAACTCAAAAGTCACACTCGACGCGGACGAGGCATATCGCGCGGCGGCGGCTCATATGCCGTTGAGCTACGCCGCGTCTTTTTATCTGCAAACGAAGACGCTTTCTGCGCGAATTGCTGCGCTCCGCGCCGCGATCCAATCGCCGGTTTCGCCCAATGAACGCACGATACTGGAGCAAGTGCGCGGTATTTCTGGCGCGACCAGCTTCGAGAACGGGAAAATACACGATCTGCTTTTTCTCGAAATGCCAGAGTTGGAACATGCAAAGATCACCCGGTCTTCCCTCACGCTTGGCACAAAAGAAACGGTGTTTTATCTATCGATACTGCTCAATGTCGGGCAAAAGTTTGAAGCGCTAAGTCAAGCCGCGGGCGTCGGAGGCGCAATGCAGAAACTTTTCCAAACTTTTTCCAACAGCGGGATTACGGCCGATGACTGGAAGGCCGGGTTCGGGCTGGAGCTCGGATCGTTAGCGGACTGGCCTTCGAGCGCGCATTGGCCGTCCTTACTGCTTACGCTTCCGGTGATGGATGCGAAAAAAGCCGGGGAGATCGTAGAGACCATCACCCGCGGCGAGAAAGATGCGATATGGACACAGACTGAAAAGAATGGCGTGCGTTATTTTTCGATGCAGTCACCTGCCAGCCTGATTGCAGTCACTCCGACAATTGCTTTGTCGAACCGAATCTTGATCGCCGGTTTCAATCCGGTCTCTGTGGAAGAGGCGATTAAGCGCGGCGGCGGCAGCGCGTCCTCGGAGCTTTCGAATTCGCAAACTTACAAAAATGCCGCGACATCGGTGCCGAGTCCGAGCAACTTTTTTGCCTACGTCGATACAGCCCTGCTGTATTCCCGGCTCGATGCTTCACTTCGGCCGATGTTGTTGTTGGCGGCGGCTTTCATGCCGGGGATCACCGATTATGTCAATCTTGGCAAACTTCCAGCGCCCGAAGTTATCACGAAACACCTTAGCCCGATCGTTTCTTCGCAACGATATGAGCGCGACGGTTATGTCGCTGAATCGATCGGGCCGCTCACTCTGGACCAGTCGGCGATTGGCCTTGCGATTCTCAGCAGCGTTGGTGTCGTGGCGCATCAGAAAGCCGGCACTGGCTTAAAGGGATGGGGTTCTTCTCCGGCTGGCGCGCTGCAGCCATCTGTAGATCCATCGTCCGCGCCCAACCCCGCCCCTACTCCTTAGAAGTGCGTCATTTCGGCACTCCTTTGGCGATTCTAAAACCTGGTCAAGAAAAACTACTGCGCTTTCCGAAAAATGTGCTATCCTTTTGGCCCTATGGCTATTCTAAAGAAAAATGCATTCTCCCGGCGAGTTCCAGATCTGGTAACGGAGGAGCTGGTTGCTGTCCTCTCCCGGCGTTCTTCTTTCGAGTTCAAGCAGCTTTTCGATATCGTTCACGAAAATCTGCGGGCGCGGAACGCGGCAAGCGGAGGCGAGGAAATGCTGCGGCTACGGGCTTACGAGAAACTCCAGAATCTCGTTGCACGCGGTGCAGTCAAAAAGAATGGCAAGAAATACAAAGGCCTGCCTTCGGCTTTGGCAAATGCGATCGCGCCGCAGAATGGTCAGATTCCGAGTGCGAGGCTTGCTACGGTAAAGTAGTCTCGACGACGCAAAGCCAGCCATTGGGATTGCGAATGCTGCGCGAATACCTGCCGGTCTTCCTACAAGTTATCGTAGCGATATTGTTTGCCTGCTCAGCGCTTCTGGTCAGCGTGCTGGTCGGGAAAACCGGAAGACGCACGCGGGCGAAGGACACCGCCTACGAATGCGGCATGCTCCCGCAAGGGGAAGCGCCGCCAAGGTTCAGCGTGAAGTTTTATCTCGTGGCAATGCTCTTCATTCTCTTCGATCTGGAGATCGTGTTCATGTACCCGTGGGCGGTGGTTTACAGAGAGTCGATCAAGCAGAGCGGTTTCATCTTTTGGAGCATGCTCAGCTTTATCTCGATCTTGATGATCGGCTATATTTACGCGGTCAAAAAAGGCGCGCTCGACTGGAAGAGATAAAGCGCTTCAGCGCAATTCGCACTCTTCCGGACGCCCATCAACCCGCGATCAGGGACCAATCGCCTGCTGATTGTCGATCTTGCGCTTTCGGCTTCGCTCATGTGAGAAGGAAAATGTTCCGCTTGTTCAGCCTACTACTACGATCTTTACTTATCGCTTCTGCGATCGAAATGACTATCGAATAAACCGCCACGCCTGCGCTGGTTTCCCACTTGCGCGCCTCGCGGGAAGCGCCTAATACCTTTAGCCTTCATGATTCACCATACTGTCCTTTACAAACTCAAGCCTGAGGTCACTCCCGCCCGGGTCGAGGCAATGATGATGAACACGCGGATGCAGCTCTTGAAAATACCCGAGGTCTTGAGCATCAAATGCGGGAAGCGGATCGATCCTGAATTGCCATGGCCATTCTTCATCGCGATCGATTTCGAGTCGATGGACAAATACGCCATCTTCCGCGAAGACCCGGTCTACGTGAAGTTTATGGAGGAAGTGATCAAGCCGAATACAGAAGATGCCTTGGCGTTGGATTTCGAAATGGATCCGGGTAAAGACGTGCGATTTTCGTGACCGTACCGGCCCCGAAAGCTTTCGGGCCAGTTTTTCTTCGGGGCGTTGCTATTTCTGCGCGCTGCGCGTAATCATCGAGCCGGATGCGACTCGGTTACCTTTATTCGCGCTACCCCGTCATCTCCCAAACGTTTTGTGACGCGGAGATGCTGGCGTTGGAACGGACTGGTGTCGATCTTGAGATTGGCTCGATTTATCCGCCGCTCACGAGTTTGCGCCATGAACATATCTCGCGGTTACGTGCGCCCGTTCATTACGCGCCGCCCCAGAAAATTCTCAGAATCTGGGAAGAAAATGCGAAAACGACCGGGGCGTGGCCAGCTGAGCTTGTTAATCGGCACGAGCAAAAATACGGTCCGCAAATGAAGGCCGAGCAGCGAGCGCGCAATGCCCTTTACTTCGCCGGGCTTTTCACGCGCAGCGGCGTCAATCATTTTCATGTTCATTTTGCCAACCGCGCAGCGCACACGGCTCTTTTCCTGAAAACGATCTCTGGAATTCCTTTCAGTGTCACCGCGCACGGACAGGATTTCATGAAAGATCTGGGTAATGACGATCTCCTGCGCGAGATCTGTGCGGGAGCGGAGTTTATCGCGGCCGAGACCGATTATAGTCGCGATCTTCTTCGTCAGCGTTGCCCGGATTCCGCCTCCAAAATTCACCGCGTTTATAACGGGATTGATTTGGAACGCTTCCCCGTTCCGCTTTTGCCGCCAGCCAACTCAGTGCCGAGCATCGTCGCTGTCGGCCGTCTCGTTGCCTTTAAAGGATTTGAGCAACTTATTGACGCTTGCGCGGAGCTGGGCCGCAGAGGCGTCGATGTCATCTGCGAGATCATCGGGGACGGACCGCTGCGCGAAAATCTCCAGGAAAAGATCAACAAGTTGAGCCTCTCGTCTCGCGTAACTTTGCTCGGCTCTCTCTCGCAAGGCGGGGTTTTTGAGAAGCTGCAAGCAGGCGATATTTTCGCGCTGCCTTCTGTTACAGATCGTCAGGGAGCAAGCGACGTCTTTCCAACCGTGATCATGGAAGCGATGTCGGCCGCGCGTCCGGTTGTTTCAACTCGGCTGGCCGGGATTCCCGAATTAGTGGTGCACGAGGAAACAGGATTCTTGGTGCGGCCGGGCGACATGATCGCTTTAGTCGAGGCGCTGGAACAGCTCATTCGAAATCCTGAATTGCGATTGCGCTACGGCTGTGCCGGGCGCATGCGAATCGAACAGCATTTTCGAATTGAGCAAACCACCAAGCCACTGCTCGAACTTCTTCAGAGAACTTGCATCGCCCCACCAAAGCCTAAAACTGCTCCGGGAATCCGCCAGATTGCGTACCTGATCGATCGCTGGCCCGACGAGAATCTGCCGCTCATTGAGCGCGAGCTTGAAGAAATGAATCGGCGTAACGTTTCCATCGTGCCATTTGTCTGCGAATTGGATTCGGCAACCCGTTTGACTCGAGTTATGGAACGAATCGCGGCGCGGCTGGAGTTTTTACCCGATGCGATGGTGTTGGAGGCAGAATGGCGTGCAAACCCAGGTCTTGCGCAAAAATTGGAGGAGCAGCGAGCACAGGAAACCGAGCGCGTGCCGGACGAGGTCTTTCTAAGACAGGCGCGTTTCGCTCTCGTGTTACGCCGGTTACTGCTGGAAAAAAACGTCTCTCATATCCATGCCACAACTTCGCCCGCGCTCGTGTGCGCGCTCATTTTGCAGGAATTTGTCGATGTTACTGTCAGCGCTACGATTGAGCGCCGTCCGAAATTGCGGCAAAACTGGATCAGGAGCGCATTACGCCGATGTGAGGGTGGACGCTTGAGCGACCACAAAATGCTCCGGAGTTACGATAATTCATTTCTCAGCGATAAAGCGGCATTCCATTCTCTGCCGCGGAAGGCAGTCGGATTATTCGGGGAGAAGTTCGGGATGGATTTGACCGGAGGCGCAAGTTTCTGGCAGGAATGGTCGGAATTGCTGAAGCGCTGGCGTCGCGAGGAGACACCGGACGAATTCAAAACAAGCGCATGAACAAAAAGGCTATTCTGCTTGCCGGCGGCGCCGGGACGCGCCTTTTCCCGCTCACCAAGATTGTCTGTAAACAGCTTCTGCCGATTTATGACAAGCCGATGATTTGCTATCCGCTCGCGACATTGATGCTCGGCGGTCTACGGGAGATTCTGATCATTACCACACCGAAGGATCTCCCGATGCTTCGCGATTACCTTAGCGATGGGGCCAAACTTGGCATTCGGATCGAATACGCCGAGCAACCGAATCCGGAAGGAATCGCCCAAGCTTTTTTGATCGGCGCAAAATTCACCGGCGACTCAGGCGCGTCGCTAATTTTGGGCGACAACATTTTCTACGGGAAACTCGATTTTTATCGAGATGCTCTCGCCATTGAACGAGGAGCCTGCATTTTTGGATATCAGGTTCGCGACCCCCAACGTTACGGAGTGGTCGAATTCGATGCCGATGGCAAGGCGATCAGTCTCGAGGAAAAACCGAAGCAGCCTAAGAGTCATTTCGCAGTGCCCGGCCTCTATGTTTATGACGAGCGGGTGGTCGATCTTTGCCGAACGCTGCGCCCTTCTGCGCGTGGCGAACTCGAGATCACCGATTTGAATCTGCTCTATCTGAAGGAAAAACAACTGCATGTAAAATTGCTCAGCCGCGGCATGGCCTGGCTCGACACCGGCACGCAGACGAGCTTGCTCGAGGCTGGCAATTACATCGCGACAATCGAACATCGACAGGGACTAAAAATCGCGTGCCTTGAGGAAGTCGCTCTTCGGATGGGCTTCATCAGCCAAGCACAGCTTTCGGCGACCATCGACCGGTTGCCGAAAGGTGAGTATCGAGACTATCTGCGGATGGTCTGCGACGAAGGGCCGAGCGCCAGTCCGGAGCCAGTCGGCTAACTCGACTTCTCTAACGGCAGTCTATGGACCAGCCGCATTATTTGTCCGACGATCATAGGGCGCCGCCACAATTATTTTGGTTGCTCGCGCAAAAGATGACTCGTGTCGGCGAGCAATTTCGTTACTGCGTCCGCTTCGGTCGCTTCATAATAACCGCGGATTTCTCCATGGCGATCCACCAACACCATCCTCGTGCTGTGCACCGGAATTCCGGCTTCATTGCTCCCATCTGAAACAGCGAGCTTAAATCCGTTATGGGAAAGATCGTAAATCACGGATTTAGGCCCGGTAAGAAAATCCCAGCGCTTCGGCTCGGTGTGTAATTTCTCTGCGTAACTGCGCAATACCTCCGGAGTATCTCTTGTCGGATCGACACTGAACGAGACGAGATGCACATCCGTTTTTTCCAAGGGCTTTTGCAATTCACTCATCCGCGTACTGATCATCGGGCAAGGCCCGGGACAACTCGTGTAGATAAAATCCGCGATCCAGATTTTTCCAGCTAACCGCGCGGAGCCGAATGGCTGCCCCTCCTGATTCACGAGCTCGAAATTTGGGACGGTGCCGTACGAGGAAACCGTTCGTTGGGCGAGCGCACGGACTTCCACGTGGCGCAGCCAAAGTAAAAGTCCCGCGGTCATTATCGGGATAAGAATCAACGTTGTTTTCCAGACAAACGCGCTCCAGGAAAACCCGCGTTGCATGGGGAGTGATGTACTAGTCATGTTTTGGTCAAAACCAATGCCCCCAACAACAGCGGCAGGTAAACAATCGACGTGACGAACAACAAACGCGCCGCCCTTGGAGTGGGTTTGCTCAAAAATCGCATTGCAACCGCGATAAACAAACCGCCAAGGGCAAGCTCTATGGCGAGGTAAGCCAGTGTGGCGAGTCCGAGAAATGCAGGCAGACCCGCGACCACCAGGAGCAAAATGCAAAAGAACACACTTTGGCTTGCGCTGCGCTCGCCGCTGGAGTCATCACTCGAAATCATTCGGAAGCCCGCGCGCAAGTAGTCATCGCGATACATCCAGGCAATTGCGAAGAAATGCGGGAGCTGCCATAAGAGCAGAATTGCAAAAAGGCTCCATGCGCCAGCCTCAACCTTCCCGCTGGCCGCCGCCCAACCGATCATCGGCGGAATTGCACCGGGAATTGCACCGACCGCCGTGTTCGCGTTGCTGGTGCGCTTCAGCGGCGTGTAGCCAAAAATATAAATGACAATCGTGACGGCCGCGAGTGCGGCGCTGAGCAAATTGCACGCAAGCGCAAGATAAGCCACGCCAAAAATTGAAAGAGAGGCCCCGAGAGTAAGCGCTTCGGCAGGCCGCATCCGGCCTGCTGGAACGGGGCGACTTCTTGTTCTCCGCATCAAAGCATCGAGCTTGCGCTCCCACCATTGATTCAGTGCGGCTGCTCCGGCCGCAGCCGCAGCTGTCCCAAAGACGACATGAAACAAACCGGCGTAATTAATCGGCGGCTCTGCTCCAAGATAAAAACCGACTGCCGTCGTGAGCAGAACAAGCAAGGTCAGCCGCGCTTTGACCAACTCGGCCACGTCGAGCATCCGGCTTCGCGCCGATTCGCGACCGCGCGCAGTCGTAGAGTCAGTCATGCTACGAATCGCAGCGATTTTCACGCGGCGACGTCCTGGGGTGCGTCCAGTGATCGCGCCCTACTAAGTTCTGGATGCGAAATTCGCCAGCAAATCGCCGAAATGCTCACGCCAAAACATAGCATGCTCGCGCCGACCGCGACATGCGCGGTCGCGATATCTGCCGCCTTGTTGCTCCAAATCGTCCAGGCTCCAAGCGCGAGCTGACAAACGAGCAAAGTGAACCACAAGATCGACAATCGCCTGAGCGAAGGCAGGCTGCGTGCATCCCTCCACGCGCGAAGGCAAAATGCAATCACCGCAATCGCAATCAGAAAGGCAAGAAAGCGGTGCGCCATTTGCAGCCAGATTTGGAAGGCGTCAACATCGGACAAAGCTCGTGCATCGCGCCAAGTATTGATTTTTGCCAGCGCACTTGCGCTCGTGTCTGGGATCCAGCCGCCATTTACCGTGGGAAAATCGAGAATGGCCAGATCGCGATGTTGATGCCGCATGGTCGCGCCAAGTGCAAGCTGCGCATAAATTGCAATGGTGATTGCGATCGCCATTCCCCTGAGTCGCGCAATTTTTTTGGGGCAGATTCTTACATCGGAAAACGAGCGCCAAAAATTTGTGGTTGTGAGCGCAATTAGCACAATCAAACCGAGAAACGCTTGCGCAAGACAGGCGTGAAAAATTCCGATCTCGTCCTTCAACATCGTCACGCGCAAACCGCCGAGGACACCTTGCAGAATCACTGCGGCAAGCGCAATTATCCCAAGATTGCGAACCCATTGTCGATCTTCATTACGCCAGAGCCAGACTGTGAGGATGATCGTTAAAAATCCAACCGCCGAAGCAATTAAACGGTGCGTATGCTCAAAAAAAATCCCGCCGATCCATTTCGAAACGGGAAACATAAACATGTTGTAGCCGAACGTGGTTGGCCAATCGGGCACGGCGAGGCCAACGCCTTTACTCGTGACCATTCCGCCGCTGCAAATGAGCAACAACGTGGCCACGGTCGTGAACCAGGCGAAGCGATTAAGCCAAGTCCTGTCGCAGCGGTCCGTGACCGTCTCACTCTTCGAATTCGATCTACCCACGGTCGCAAAGATAACCCGATGAAAACAAAACGCGGTGGTCGTTAGACCGCCGCTCCAAAAAGGCGAATGTTACCGTCCAGGAGTCGGAGATTGGCCGGGCTCACCCGGTTTTGCGTTTGGATTTTCCGTCTTCGGTGCAGCCGGTGGCGGTACTGTTCCCGAAGGTGGATTGGCGGGTGCGCCTGGCTGAGGCGCAGCTTGTGTGCCAGCCAGTTCGGCGCGCTCCTTGAGCCACGTCTGATAATCCTCTGGTGTGTCGACCACCAACGTGCCCTTCATTCCAGAATGGCCAAGACCGCAAAGCTGACCGCAAATCACTTCGTAGGTCCCGGTCTTGATTGGAGTGAACCACATCGGAATAAGCGAACCGGGGATTGCGTCCGCCGCGATGCGCATGCTCGGCAGGAAGAAGTCGTGGATTACATCTTTCGACGAAAGTTCGATGATAACGGGACGATTCACCGGCACATGGAGTTCACCGAGCGTCACAATGTCATCTTTCCCGGCGGGATCGTTCGGATCCAAGCCGACGGGATTTGAGTTGCTGACCAAGCTGGCATCGCGACGGCCAAATTGGCCGTCCGGCCCTGGCAAATGAAAATTCCAGCTAAACTGCTGGCCAACGACGTGGACGAGGAGCGCTTCTTTGCCCGGCGGAAACTGATTCACGCGTTTCGCCCAGAGCGGAATCGCGAACCCGAGCAGTAGGACCGCTTCGATCAAGACAACGGAGAATTCCAGATGCGTCGAGATGCCGCTCCTGACACCTTGATGGTCGGCAATCGGATGCCGCCGTTTTCGAAAGCGAATGAGAACAAAAATAAAAAATGCCGACCAACCCAGGAAAAGCGCGCCCATGAACCAGTGGCAGAACTCGATGATATGGTCGATTTGGTAGCCGTGGGAGGAAGCGTTTGGCGGCTGGCCAAGGAATTCATTGATTAGCGCGAGGCTACTCATATTTGCTCAGCTCTTCCTCAGTTATCTCTTGATAAGGCTCGGTCGGCATGCGCCCATGCCGCCAAAGATGAAAACTGAATGCGCCGATTCCGCCCAGGACCGACATCACAGCTCCAAAAAGAAACCAGATCGCCACCGCCATGTGCTCGGTCGACTTTCCATCTTTTGCGCCGTAGCAAAACGGACATGCCAGCGCTTGCCCAACCGGCGAAAAGATCGACAAGAGCAGGATCGACAAAATTTTCGCTTTCATGTGATGATGCGAAGCCGTTTCATTTTCCGATAAAACCAGACGCCGTAAACGACCAGCGCGACCGCGACGACAAACGAGCAAACTGCGCCGGCCAGATAAATCGGCGCGCCTTCCACCAGATCGACCCAGACGCACCATGCTCCGATCCCGAGCGCGAGCAGCGTTGAGAAAATAATGAAAACAATATGAAAGCCTTTAAGGGACATTTAACGAAAGACCGGGTAGTCGTACCACGCGAGAAAAATAAGCCAAAAAAGCCCGAGCACAAAAAAGCCGGTGAAAATGAGGATACGATAGATGAGC
>Ga0207693_10002804_pt1 | contig 15107 bp, 8 predicted proteins | sample LARL81metaG_FD_184347 | JGI IMG/M metagenome (GOLD analysis project Ga0207693, IMG submission 184347) | Corn, switchgrass and miscanthus rhizosphere microbial communities from Kellogg Biological Station, Michigan, USA - LAR L8-1 metaG... | ecosystem: Host-associated > Plants > Roots >...
ACGGCGCCGGGCCCGATCACCGGCCCGCCCTACAAGGTCCTGGTGGCGGTGGGATCCAAGCGCTACGGGCAGCTCGTGCGCCTCGAAGGCCTCGTCGTTCCGAACCCGGTCACGGGGCAGATCACGGCGACGTTCGCCGACCAGCCGCAGGGCCCGTTCAGGGACATCAAGCTCAACTTCAACGGCGGCCCGCTATCGGACGTGGCGAACCCGCTGACCTGCGGCAGCGCGAAAACACACTCCGAATTCATCCCTTACTCGGGCAACGCGCCGGTGTCCGAATTTCCGCCGCTCGCGGAATTCGCCGTTGACGGGAACGGCGCAGGCGGCGCCTGCGCATCGCCGATCCCCATGAACTGGAACCAGAGCACGGCCGGCGAACCCGCCCAGGCGGGGTCGAGCAACACGTTCACGTTCAACGTCGAACGCTCGGACGGCAACCAGTACCTCTCGGCGATCAAGACCACGATGCCGCCGGGCCTCGTGGGAACGATCCCCGCCGTCACGCTGTGCACGGAAGCGCAGGCCAGCACCGACACCTGCCCGGCGAGCAGCCGCATCGGCTCGGTCACCGTCGCAGCGGGCGCAGGCACGCAGCCGTACCCGTTCAAAGGCACCGTCTACTTGACCGAAAAATTCGAAGGCGCTCCATACGGGCTGTCGATCGTCGTGCCGGCCGTCGCCGGGCCGTTCAACCTCGGCAACGTGCGCGCGCGAGCAACTGTGTCGGTGGATCCGAGCACGGCGCAGGTGATCCTCAACGACACGAAAGTGCCCATGATCGTTGGCGGCGTGCCCACGCGTATCAAATCGCTGACCGTGAGCATCGACCGGCAGGGCTTCGAGCGCAACCCCACGAACTGCTCTGAACATCGCGTCGTATCGGTTTTGACGGGATCGCTCGGAGGGATCGTCGAACCGAAAAGCACTTTCCAGGTCGAAGGCTGTGAAAAGCTCGCCTTCAAGCCGAGCTTCTCGGCCTCGACGGGCGCGAAGTTCACGAAAGCCAACGGCGCGAGCCTCGAAGTCAAGGTCTCCCAGCCCTCCGGGCAGGCCAACTTCGTCTCGAGCGTCACCTCGCTGCCGAAGGCCCTGCCCTCGCGGCTGACGACGCTCCAGAAAGCGTGTCTTGAAGCGACGTTCGCCGCCAACCCGCTCGGCTGCTCGCCGGAAGCGGTCGTCGGGACGGCGACCGCGGTCACGCCCGTGCTGCCGACTCCGATGACGGGTCCAGCGGTCCTTGTGTCACACGGCGGCGCCGCCTTCCCGGACCTCGACCTGGTGCTCGAAGGCAGCGGCGTGCGCGTGATCCTGGTTGGTAACACGGACATCAAAAACGGCATCACCACCACGAGCTTCAGGACGGTGCCCGACGTGCCCGTGTCGAGCTTCACGCTCAAGCTGCCGACCGGCCCGCATTCGGCGCTGACCGGCAACACGAACCTGTGCGCCCGTCCGCTCGTGATGCCGACGACGCTCACGGGGCAGAACGGCAAGACGTTCAAACAGAACACGGTCATCTCAGTCAAAGGGTGCGGCGTGCGCGTCGTGGGCCACAAGGTGGTCGGCAGGACGGCGTTCATCACCGTGCAGACGTTCGAAGCCGGGCGCGTCACCGCCCGCGGGAAGAACCTGAGGACCACCAGCCGCAAGCTCTCGACAGCGAGCAGAGCCGCGACGCTGAAGGTGCCGCTGTCAAGCCGCGTACGCCGCCACCACCGCCCGCTGCGTGTGCGCTTGAGCGTGGGCTTCGTTCCCGCCAAGAAGGGCGCCGTCCGCTCCAGCGCGGGCGTGACAGTCAAATTCGGGCGTCACTGAGGCTTGCGAGTACCCGCCGGGGGCCGCAGCTGCGGCCCCCGGACCGCCGCCTTGGTTGACCGCCCCTCGCGCATGCCTTAGATTGACGTGATGGGAGTTCTCTCGCGCAAGGATGCGCCGACGGGACCCGAGGATTGGGAGGCCGTGCTCGCCGGAGTGCGGCGGCTGACCGTGCTCGCCGACGGGTCCGCAGACAATGAGGCGATCTTCCGCGCGCTCGCCGCGGAGCTGCTCGCGGTGCCGGGCGCCGAGGAGGTCCACGTCCACCATCTCGCGCCCGATGCCGAGGAGGAGCAGGTCTCTGTCTACGTGTTCGAAGGCAACGGCCGCGTCTCCTACATGCTGCCGCGCGGCGAGCGCCCCCCGGGCGTGAGCTGGGTCGCGAGCTCGGGCCGCTGCCTGCACCTCGCCGAGGACGCCGAGCTCGCCCGCAGCGCACCGCGCCTGACGCAGACGGGCGCGGCGAGCGCCGCGCTGCTGCTCCCGCTGATTCTGCGCAGCGAGGTCGAGTCGGTCGTGACGCTCGTTCGCCGCAGCGATGAACCATTCACGGAGCGCTCGCTCGAGCTCGCGCGCCCGCTGGTCGAGCAGGCCGGCACCGCGCTTGCGCTCCTGCACGCGCGCACCGAGGCCGGCACCGACGCCGTCGCCGGCTGCATGAACCACCGTGCCATGCGTCGCCGCCTGGACGAGGAGATCGGGCGCGCGACGCGTGCAGGCACGCCGCTGTCGTGCCTGTTGATCGACCTGGACAACTTCAAGCTCGTCAACGACGAGCACGGCCACCAGGCAGGCGACGCTGTGCTGCGCGAGGTCGCCAGCGCGCTCGTCGGCGAGTTCCGCGCGTTCGACCGCGTGGCGCGCTACGGCGGCGACGAGTTCGTCGTGATCATGCCCAACGCCGACCTGCGCAGCGCGGCTGCAGCTGCAAACCGCGCGCTCGAGCGGCTGTCTGCGGTTCCAGGCCTCGACGACGAGCGCGGGGTGCCGGCCTCGATCGGCGTGGCCGAGTGGCACGCGCCGATGAGCACCGACGACTTGCTGCGCGCGTGCGACGAAGCCCTGTTGCGTTCCAAGCGCGAGGGCAAGGGCCGCGTCAGCCGCGCCGCCGGCCCACCGGCTTAGGCCCGGGCGTCCGGCACCCGCCGTGCCGAGTCGCGACGGGCGCCGCGCGAGTGGCGCACCCGTCACTCTGCGAAACTGGAAGCGATGGCCGAGAACAGCTTCGATGCCAGAGGCGAGCTCACCGTCGGCGATCGCGCGTACGAGATCTTCCGCCTCGACGCGCTGCAGCAGCGCTTCGACGTCGCCAGGCTCCCGTTCTCGCTGAAGGTCCTGCTCGAGAACCTGCTGCGCACGGAGGGCAACGGCTCGGTCGACGCCGGCGACGTGGAGGCGCTCGCCTCGTGGGACGCCAAGGCGAGCCCCAGCAGGGAGATCACGTTCAGCCCCGCGCGCGTGCTGATGCAGGACTTCACCGGCGTCCCCGCCGTCGTCGATCTCGCCGCCATGCGTGACGCGATCGCCGCAATGGGCGGCGATCCGGCGCGCATCAACCCGCTCGTGCCCGCCGAGCTGGTCATCGACCACTCCGTGCAGGTCGACGCGTTCGGCACGCGCGACGCCTTCCGCGTGAACGCCGAGCGCGAGTTCGAGCGCAACCGCGAGCGATACGCGTTCCTGCGCTGGGGGCAGCAGGCGTTCGACAACCTCTCAGTCGTGCCGCCCGACACCGGCATCGTCCACCAGGTCAACCTCGAGTACCTCGCGCGAGTCGTCTTCGACGACGACGGCACCGGCCAGGCCTACCCGGACACGCTGGTGGGCACCGACTCGCACACGACCATGGTCAACGGCCTCGGCGTGCTCGGCTGGGGCGTCGGGGGGATCGAGGCCGAGGCCGCGATGCTGGGCCAGCCTCTTTCGATGCTGATCCCGCAGGTGCTCGGCTTCGAGCTGCGCGGCGAGCTGCGCGAGGGCGCAACCGCCACCGATCTCGTGCTGACCGTCACGGAGATGCTGCGCGGGCGCGGCGTCGTGGGCATGTTCGTCGAGTTCCACGGCCCCGGCCTCGCCCGACTGCCGATCGCCGACCGCGCCACGATCGGCAACATGTCACCCGAGTTCGGCTCCACCTGCGCGATCTTCCCGATCGACGAGGAGACGCTTCGCTACCTCGAGCTCTCAGGTCGCCCACCCGAGCGGATCGCGCTCGTGGAGGCATACGCCAAGGAGCAGGGGATGTGGCATGACGAGCGTTCCGAGCAGCCCACCTTCTCCGACCAGATGAGCCTCGACCTCGAAGCCGTCGAGCCGAGCCTCGCCGGCCCCAGGCGACCGCAGGACAGGGTGCCGCTGAGCGAGGCGCAGGGCGCCTTCAGGAGCGCGCTCGAGAACTACATCTCGCCCTCCGGCGACGGCAAGCTCTCAAACTCGCACGACGAGGCCATGGCGGAGTCCTACCCCGCCTCGGACCCGCCCGCCGACGGCGCCCCCGGTCACGAGCCGCTGTCCGCGCCGAGCACGCCCCAGCTGCCGCGGCCCGAGGCCGGCGCCGTCACTGCCGAGCGCTCGCGCGCGGGCGCGCGCGTGGTCATGGACGGCGAGAGCTTCGAGCTCGACCACGGGCACGTGGTGATCGCCGCGATCACCAGCTGCACGAACACGTCCAACCCCTCGGTCATGGTCGGCGCCGGGATCCTCGCGCGAAACGCCGTCGCGCGCGGCCTGCACTCCAAGCCCTGGGTGAAGACCTCGCTCGCGCCGGGCTCGAAGGTGGTGACCGAGTACCTCGACCGCTCCGGTCTCACCGAGCCGCTCGAGGAGCTCGGCTTCAACCTCGTCGGGTACGGCTGCACCACGTGTATAGGCAACTCGGGCCCTCTGCCGGAGGCGATCTCGCAGGCCGTGCAGGACGACGACCTGGCCGTCGTCTCGGTGCTGTCCGGGAACCGCAACTTCGAGGGCCGCATCAACCCCGACGTGAAGATGAACTACCTCGCCTCGCCGCCGCTGTGCGTGGCGTATGCCCTGGCGGGCACCATGGACATCGACATCGTCCACGACCCGCTCGGCACCGACGAGCAGGGCAACGAGGTGCGCCTTGCGGACATCTGGCCTTCCGAGCGCGAGGTGGCCGAGACGATCGCCGAGGCGGTGCGCGCGGACATGTTCAACAGCAGCTACGCCGATGTGTTCGCGGGCGACGAGCGCTGGCACGGGCTCGAGGTTCCCGAAGGCGAGCGCTTCGCCTGGGACGAGGAGTCGACCTACGTGCGCCTGCCGCCCTACTTCGACGAGATGCCCGCCGAGCCGCAGGCGCTGCAGGAGCTCAGCGGGGCGCGCGTGCTCGCGCTGTTGGGCGACAGCGTCACCACCGACCACATCTCGCCCGCCGGGTCGATCAAGCGCGATGGTCCGGCGGGGCTCTATCTGCAAGAGCTCGGCGTCGCGCCCAAGGACTTCAACTCTTACGGCTCGCGGCGCGGGAACCACGAGGTGATGATGCGCGGGACGTTCGCCAACATCCGCTTGCGCAACCTGCTCGCCGGCGGCGAGCCGCTGCCGGAAGGCGGCGTCACGCGCCACTTCGCGGCCGCCGGCGACGGGGTGGGCGAGGTGATGGCGATCTACGACGCTGCCATGCGCTACCGCGAGGAAGGCGTCGAGCTCGTGGTGCTGGCTGGCAGGGAGTACGGCTCCGGCTCCTCTCGCGACTGGGCGGCGAAGGGGACGAGGCTGCTCGGCGTGCGCGCCGTGATCGCGCAGAGCTTCGAGCGCATCCATCGCGCCAATCTCGTGGGCATGGGCGTGCTGCCGCTTCAGTTCGCGGACGGCCAGAGCGCCGAGTCACTCGCCCTGAGCGGCGAGGAGGTGTTCGCGATCGAGGGCATCGCCGACGCCGTCGCTGCCGTGTCTGGAGGCAAGGAGGCCGAGGTCAGCGTGCGCGCGGGCGATGAGCAGTTCAAAGCGCGCGTGCGCATCGACACCCCGCGCGAGGCCGACTACTTCCGCCACGGCGGGATCCTGCAGTTCGTCCTGCGAGCGCTGCTGTCGCGTTGAGCCCGCAGGCGAAGGCGGCGTCCAAGAGCTCTGCCGCCGGCGGCGCGCCACCGCAGGTGCTCCTCGACCTGCTCGCAGCGCGCGGGCCCTCGGGCTATGAGAGCGCGCCGGCAGCCGTGTGGCGCGAGGCAGCAAGCGCGTTCGCGCAGGTCTCCAGTGACGTGCTGGGGACCGCGGTCGCGCGCGTCCCAGCCCGCGAGGGCGCGGACGCGCCGGAGCGCCGCCTGATCATCGTCGGCCACATCGACGAGATCGGGTTGATCGTGACGCACATCGACGACGACGGCTACCTCTGGTTTCGCAACGTCGGCGGGTGGGACGCGCAGATCCTCGTCGGGCAGCGCGTGCTCGTCGACGCGCGCGAGGCGCCGCTCGCGGGAGTCGTCGGCAAGAAGCCGATCCACCTGCTGCGCGACGAGGACGCCAAGAAGGTGGCCGAGATCCGCGAGCTGCACATCGACATCGGCGCGCGCGACGGCGCTCAGGCGCGCGAGCAGGTGCGCGTGGGCGATGTCGCCGTGATCGACGCGCTGCCCGCGCAGCTGCAGAACGGCCGCCTCACTGCGCGCGCGCTCGACAACCGCGTGGGCGCATTCGTGTCGCTCGAGGCAGCGCGGCTCGTCGCCTCCGAGGGCGGGGCGCCGTGGGAGCTGCTGGCGGTGGCGGCCGCCCAGGAGGAGACGACGCTTGGGGGCGCGCGCACGAGCGCCTTCGCGCTCGAGCCCGCCGCGGCGATCGTCGTCGACGTCACGCACGCCACCGACGTGCCCGGGATCGAGGTCAAGGAGGTGGGCACGCACGAGCTCGGCTCCGGTCCCGTGCTCAACCGCGGCTCGACGTTCAACCAGCGCCTGTTCGAGCTGTTGTCTGCGACCGCCGAGGCCGAGGGGATCCCCTTCACGATCGAGGCCTCCGGTCGTGCCAGCGGCACCGACGCAGACGCCGTGCAGCTGAGTCGCGGCGGCGTGCCCACGGCGCTCGTGTCCGTGCCGCTGCGCTACATGCACTCGCCCGTGGAGCTCGTGCAGCTCGACGACGTGCACGCCTGCGCGCGCCTGATCGCCGCCGCCGCCATGCGCCTCGAGCAGGACGCGCTGCTGCCCGCTTAGAGAAGCGCCCGCCCGTCGAGCGCGTGCGCCTCGAGCAACAGGCGCTGCTGCCCGCTGACAAGAGCGCTCGCGCGGCGGGCCTGGGAGGCCGGCGAGCGACGCTTGCGCGCCGCCGCAAGCGGCCATTTGACTTTTGAGGACACCGATGTATTCTAAGGCCCGACTCGGCCGCGAGAGGGAAGGGATGCACTCGAGTCCTTTAGAGACACCGCTGCGGACACTTGCGCTCGCGCTCGCGCTCGGCGCCTGCGCGGGGGCCGCTCTGGCGGCCCCGGCGACCGCCGCGACCGCCGGCTGCAAGCGCTCGCTGCCGGTCGTCGCCCACCGCGCGGGCGGGACAGCGGTGCGCCTGCCCGAAGGAGCGCGGCTGCCGGTCGCGTGCGCTGTGGAAACGGGCTACGCGACCTCCGAGTCGAGCCTCGCCGTCAGCAAAGACGGAGCTGTCGTGTACTCCCCGGCGGGCAGCGAGAACTCGATGGCGCGCTCGCTGAACGGCGGCTCGAGCTGGAGCCTTACGACGCCCGCCGACGAGCAGCCGACGTCGTTTTGGAACACCGTCGATCCGTGGGTGATCGCCGACCGACGCACGGGGCGCATCTTCTGGTCGCACGCCACCGGACCGGTGCGCAACGAGAACGAACTGCCCGAAGAATCGGGCTTCTACCTCGCGGCCGCCTACGGCTTTCAGGTGTACAGCTCGAGCGACGACGCCAAGACCTTCACGACCGCCGACTACCAGACGGCGCCCACCGGCGACTGGGAGAAGGTATTCGCCGGGCCGCCCCCGCCGGCCAGCACGGGCGCGGCGCAGACGGTCGGCTATCCGGACGTCGTGTACCTGTGCGCGAACTCGCCGCTCGAGGTCAGCGGCCCGGGCCGGCTCTGCTACAAGTCGCTCGACGGCGGCGCCACGTTCGCGATTGCCGGCTACACCTCGCCGACGGCGTCGAACCCGCAGGACATCTGCCCGCCGCTGAACTTCAACACGGGCGTGGTCGACGGCCAGGGCGCGATCTACCAGCCCGTGGACTGCGAACACGCTTCCTACGTGGTCGTCAGCCGTGACGAGGGCGCCTCAGAGACGTGGCTGCCAGAGCCCGACGCGCCCACCGGCACGGTCACGAGCGGCACGAACATGAAGCTCGCGCTCGACGACGCCGGCAACCTCTACACCGAGTGGTCAGCGGGCGGCCTGCTCTACATGGCGATCTCGCGCGATCACGCGCACAGCTGGTCGCCGCCGATGATGGTGGCCGCGCCCGGCCTGCAGGACGTGCAGTTGCCCTGGATCGCCGCGGGCGCGCCGGGGCACGTCGCGCTGACCTACTACGCAAGCAGCGAACCGAACGCCGAACGCGCCACCGCCTACATCACGCAGACCGAGGACGCGCTCGACCCGGAACCGCTCTTCTACAGCGGCGCCCTGAACCCGCCCTCCGCGCCCATCTTCCACGACGGCGGGCTGACCGGCGGCTCGCCCCGCGCAGACTTCATCGGCGGCCAGTTCGACGCGCACGGCAAGCGCTTCTGGGCCGGCGTCGTCAAGCAGCTCGGGCCCGAGGTGAACGGTCACAACCCCACCGTCGGCCTCGCCGGCACGCTCAAGTTCTCGGCCGCCACGCCCCCGAGCCTGCCGTGAGGGTCGCGCGCGCAGCGGCTCTCGCAGCCGCGCTCCTCATCTCGGGGGCGGGCAAGGCGGCAGCAGCCGCGCCCGCCCCCCTCTCATCGGAAAAAGCGCCCGTAGACATGGCCTCCACGTACGGCAGCGGCGCGTTCGGGCAGTGGACCGTTGACGCGCACGGCCTGCCCGCGTACCGCTACGACATCGACGAGCTCACCAGCCCGTTCGCGCCCCAGCCGGAGCTGTCGGGCAACCGCAACGCGTGGAGCCAGGTGGGCAACGATCGCGTCGTGGCCGACGCTTCAAACCACGGCTACACGCAGCTGTGGAGCCAGGACCGGCTGTACCAGTGGACCAACTACTACGACGCCGAACACCAGCACTACGCCGGCGGCTACGGCTACCTGAACCTCGGCGGGCGGGTGATCTCAACGCTCTACGACGACCGTCCCGCGGGCGCGTCGAGCACGCGCCTGCTCGGCGTGGGCTACTACGAAAAGCGCCTCGCGACCACAGGCGTGAACGTGGCCGACCGCGTGTATGCGCCCTTCGGCGATGACTCGCTGCTGCTGCACGACGTCACCATCAAGAACACCTCGCGCGCGCCGCTCGCCGGGTCCTACTTCGAGTACTGGGACGTCAACCCCGAGGTCCAGGGTGTCACCCAGTTCCCGCGCGGCTACTCCTCGCCCGTGTGGGACCCGCAGACGCAGACCCTGTCGGTGGCGCAGCTGCCCGACGAGGCCGACACGCAGCCGTTGTCCATCTTCGCAAGCTCGCTGGGCACACCCGTGAGCGCGTACGACACGAGCACGAGCGCGTTCTTCGGCGCCGGCACGCGCGCCGCCCCCGCCGGCGTGAGCGCCGGCACGCTCAGCGACTCGATCGCGCCGCCCGCCGCCAACGGCGCCGAGGGCAGCGCGATGTTCGCGCTGCAGAGCCCCGTATCGCTCGCGCCCGGCAAGAGCGTGACGCTGCGCTACGCCTACGGCTACGGGCACCCCGAAGCGATCCAGCCAATGGTGGCCCGCTACCGCTCCGACGCAAAGGCGTTCGCACGCAGCGAGGCGAGCTGGTCGCGGTGGCTGCCGAAAGCCGGCTTCGGACCCTCATATACGTGGCTCTCGCGCGAGCTCGCCTGGGACGCCTACACGCTGCGCTCCGACGCCACATACGAGGAGTGCGCGGGGCAGCACATCCTCTCCCAGGGCGGCTACTACCAGTACTTCTTCGGCGAGAACGAGGCCTTCCGCGACCCGCTCCAGCACATGCTGCCGATGATCTTCGCCGACCCGCGCCTGGCGCGCGAAGTCATCTCCTACTCGGCCGAGGAGCAGCCCATGGCCGGCGGCGCGATCCCCTACGGCCTGCTCAGCCTATGCAGGCGCTTCGATCTCGGCACCTCCGACGACCTCGATCAATGGCTCCTGTGGGCCAGCGCCGAGTACGCGCTCTCCACCCGCGACTTCGCCTTCCTCTCCCAGCCGGTCCCCTACTCCCAGGGCGTCGGCTCGGGCACGCTGCTCGAACACCTGAAGCTCGCCTTCCGCCACCAGGAGGACGTGATCGGGCGCGGTCCACACGGCGAGTACGTCACGGGCTCCACGGGCGACTGGAACGACTTCTCCACGGAGTTCAACCAGATGACCGAGTCGAACCTCGTGACCGCGCAGGCGGCCTACATCTACCCGCGCCTTGCGCTCGCCGTGCAAGCCGCCGGCGACGGCGCGTTCGCGGACGAACTGCGAGCCGCAGGGGCGCGCGACGCGGCCGTCGTGGCGGGCCAGTTCATCGAGGGCGAAAGCGTCGCGGCCTCCGACGCGGGCCTGGGCTGGTTCGCGCGCGGCTACTCGGGCGAGAAACAGCTGGGTTCGGGCGCCGACTACACCGAGCCGCAGCCCTGGGCGCTGCTCGCGGGCATCGCCTCCCCGCAGCAGGCCGACGAGGTCGTGGCCGCGTACCGGCGCTTCCTCGTAGGAATCGGGGCCCCCTTGGGACCCACGAAGATCGGCGCCGCGATGGCGCCCGGCTCCACCGACCCCGGCGCCAACGAACAGAACGAGCCGGGCCTGAACAACAGCCGCGAGTTCCCCGGCGGCGCCTGGTTCGCGCTGGACGGGCAGATGACGTGGGCGCTCGCCGCCATGGAAGGCACCGTGCCCGAAGCGGGCGCGTACGCGTGGGATGAGTTCACGCGCGACACGCTCGCCGCGCACGCGACCGCCTTCCCCGAACACTGGGACGGCGTCATCTCCGTGGACGACGAGTGCGCCTCCTACTACCAGTCGCCGCCCTCGGGCTGCGGCATCGGGCTGGCCACCGGCGCCAATGTCCTCAACGGCTACGACACGCAGATCATGCACCAGCCCGCCTACGCGCTGTTCGACCTGCTCAAGCTCGCGGGCGTGGAAGCGACGGCGGCGGGCTTCGACGTGGTGCCGCACCTGCCGATGAGGGACTTCAACGTCCGCCTGCCCGACGTGGGCGTCGCCCGGCAGGACGGCGTGACGCGCGGCTATGTGGTCACGAGCGGGGGCAGCGTGACGATGCGCGTGGCGCCGCCGCCCGGCGTGGAAGCGGCACACGCGGTCGCCTACGCAGGCTCCGCGCTCCTGCCGGCCACGGTGTCCGACGGGCTCGTGCAGTTCACGCTTCCCACGAAGGCCGGCAAGCCTGCCAACTGGGCCGTCAGCGGGCCGTGAGCGGCGCTCGCCGGACAGCGCGAGCGCTGGCGCGCACGGCGGGGCTGCTCGCCGTCGCAGCCGCGCTGCTGGCACCGGCCAGCTCGGTGGGCGCGTCGGCCGGCGCAAGCCCCGCGCCGCTGTCCGGAAGCTGTCCCGTGGCCCCGGACCCCGCCGCGCTGCCCAGCGCGGCCAAGCTGCGGGAAATGAACTCCTACGTGGCCGGGCTCGGGGTGCGGCCGACCGGCTATCGCAGCCAGAACCTCTACATCAAGTGGATTCTCGCGCAGCTCAAGACGGTCCCAGGGGCGAAGGTCTCCGAAGAACGCTTCACCATCAACCGCTGGAAATCGAGCTCCGCCGAACTGCAGCTGAAGGTGGGCGAATCGAGCAGGACGATCCCGATCGCCGGGCCCGTCCCGTACGCACAGGCCACCCGCAGCGGCGGCACTTCGGCGCCGCTGGTCGCGATTGGAGACGAAGAACAGATCACGGCCGCCAACGCGGCCGGCAAGATCGTCGTGCGCCCGGCGCCCGCGGGCAGCGTGCCCAACTACGACTTCTTCCTGCCCGTCGTCAGCTGGCTGGTGTACGACCCCAACAACACCATCGACCCCACGCAGAGCTTCTTCGGCGACTTCATCAACTACAACGCGCGCGTCGCCGACCTGCGTGACGCGGCGGCCGCGGGCGCGAAGGGGATCCTGTTCGTCAAGGACCTGCCCCGCAGCCAGCTCGCCAACCACTACGAGCCCTACGAGGGAACGCCTTGGAACGTGCCGGCGGTGTACCTCGGCTCCGACGAAGGCCAGCAGATCTCAGACGCGATCGCCTCCAGCGCCCCGGTGTCGGCCAAGCTGGTCCTGCACGCGAGCTACCGCACTGTCGGGACGCCCACCATCCGCGCCTCGATCGCGGGCCAGAGCGCGCAGCGGATCGTGGTGGACAGCCACACCGACGGCACCAACGCCGTCGAGGACAACGGCCCGGTGGCGATGGTCGCGATGGCGCGCTACCTGGCTGGGCTGCCCGAAGCGTGCAGGCCGCGCACGGTCGAATTCGTGTTCCCGACAGCGCACTTCTACCAGCGCCTCGTCGACCCGGGCCACCGCTACGGCGGTGCCGGCGTGATCGCCGCCCAGCTGGACCGCGAATACGACGAAGGCAAGGTCTCCTCGGTGCTCACGCTCGAGCACCTGGGCGCGATCGACTACGAGCAGGTGGCGCGCTCCGACGGCGGGCCCGGCAGCGAACTGCTGCCCAACGGGCTGCGCGCGATCCAGTTCATCGCCATCACGCCGAGCCCGGCGCTGGTGGCCGCGGTCACGAGCGTCGTGCAGAGCTACGGCATGGAACGAACGATCCTCCTGCAGGGCGCCGACGCGCCCGGCTCGACCGTGCCCTCGCACTGCAACTTCGGCGGCGAGGGCACGCCGTACAACGTCCACCTGCTGCCCACCATCGGCGAGATCTCAGCGCCGCAGTCGCTGTACGACCCCTCCTTCGGGCTCGAAGGCATCGACTTCGACGTCATGCACTCCGAGCTGCTCGGGTTCACCGAGCTCGTCAACCGCCTGGGCACCATGAGCCAGGCCGAAGTCGCCGGGGAGATACCGCTCGAGCGCGAACAGCGCGCCGCCGGCGGCGCTCCGTGCCCGCCTGAGAACTAAGTGCCCATCCCGGTAGGGAGTGTGTGAGCGGGGCGTTCGAGGACCGAGCGGCCTGGCGGCCGCGCCGGCTACGCGCTGGCTCCGAGCTCGCTGAAGGAGGCGATCTCGTACGCCTGCCCCGGGCAGCCGCCGAGCACGAGCATCTGCAACCCCTGCGGCCCCGCCTGGACCTTGCGCTTGGTGCCGGGAGCCACGCGCACGAAGACGTCCGGCTCGAGCGCGACGCGCTCGCCTTCGATGTCCATCGAGCCCGAGCCCTGCAGCGGTAGGTAGACCTCCTCCTGGCCGTCGCCCGCGTGGTCGTGCTCGGGGTAGTCGGCATAGTCCGGCGGCATCCTGATCACCTGCATGCCGAAGGAGGTGACGCCGAGCTCCGCTCGTGCGCGCACGAAGCCTCCTCCGAAGGCGGCCTCCATGTCCTTGATGTGCTTTGCGGTGTAGTCGGCCATTGCTCGCTCCTGTGCTCGCGGCACCGCGGCGGCGGCGCTCGGGTGACGGTGACCCTAGCCGATCGCCGGGCGCATGAGGATCGCGAGCTGTCGCGACTGCGCGAGCAGTGTTCCGTCGGCTGCCCAGATGTTGCCGTCCTCGACGAAGAACCCTTCGTGCAGAAGGCTCGCGCGCGTGTGCGCGAGGCACAGCTCGAGCGGGTCCGGCGAGGAGTCGCGGGGCATCGGCGTGCAGAAGTGGACGGTCAGGTCGATCGTGGGTGCCGGCCCGACCCTGCGCGTGCGCATGAACGGCGCCGGGATCAGCGCGTCGCTGTAGAACGCCAGCGCGGCGGCGTCGACGGGCCGCGGCTCGGCGAGGCCCAGCCAGCCGCCCGATTCCATGGGCTGCTCCGACTCCGTGAAGGGGAGCCCGCCGATGCGTGGCTGCAGCACGATGTTCTGGGTGAACGGCGGGGCGCCGAGCTCGACGAGGCCGCCCGGGCGGCGCTCGGGGTCGGCGGGGGCGACTTCGGGCATCCGCGCTTCGGCGAGCTCCGGACCGCTCCACGCGCGCGAGAACGCCGACAGCGCCAGGGCGATCAGCGTGCCGTCCTGCTCCATGCGCGCCGAAAGCGTCGAAAGCGAGCGGCCCTCGCGCTCGGTCGCCGCCGCGATGCTCACGGGGCCAGGGTCGGGCGCGCGCGCGAAATGGATCGTCAGCGAGCGAGCCGCGCGCGAGCTGTCCTCGAGCGACTCTGCGAGCGCGCGCAGAAGCATCGCCGCCAGATAGCCGCCGTGTGGGCCGCGCCCGGCGCGCCACGCGGGCGAGACCTCGGCCTCGAGCAGCGTGCGCGCGCCGGCGCGCTCGATCACGCGCACGGCGGTGTCGCGCTCGAAGCTCCCCGGCGGCGCGGCGTCCGCCCTCGCGAGCGTCTCGGGCTCAGCCACGAACGAGCCGCTTGTAGGTGATGCGGTGGGGGCGATCGGCGGCGTCGCCGAGCAGCGAACGGCGCTGCTCCTCGTAGGCGTCGAAGTTGCCCTCGAACCATCTCACCTGCGAATCGCCCTCGAACGCGAGCACGTGCGTGGCCACGCGATCCAAGAACCAGCGGTCGTGCGAGATCACCATCGCGCAACCCGGAAACGCCAGCAGCGCGTTCTCGAGCGCGCGCAGTGTGTCGACGTCGAGATCGTTCGTGGGCTCGTCCAGCAGCAACAGGTTGCCGCCGCGGCGCAGGAGCTTGGCCAGGTGCACGCGGTTGCGCTCGCCGCCGGAGAGATCGCCGATCCGCGCCTGCTGGTCTTGGCCCTTGAAGTTGAAGCCGGCGGTGTACTGGCGCGAGTTGACGGTCCGCTCGCCGAGCTTGAGCTCGTCGAGCCCGCCGGAGATCTCCTCCCACACGGTGCGCCCCGCATCGAGCGCGTCGCGCGACTGGTCGACGTAGGCGAGCTCGACTGTCGGGCCCAGCTCGAGCTTGCCGCTGTCGGGCGCTTCCTCGCCCGTGATCATGCGAAACAGCGTCGTCTTGCCAGCTCCGTTGGCGCCGATCACGCCGACGATGCCCGCGCGCGGCAAATCGAAGGACAGCGACTCGATCAGCAGCCGGTCGCCAAACCCCTTGGAGACCGACTCGGCGGTGAGCACCGCGTCGCCCAAGCGCGGCCCGGGTGGGATGTGTATCTGGACCTCGTCGAGCTTGACGTTTCGCTCCTCC
>Ga0207693_10002805_pt1 | contig 15103 bp, 15 predicted proteins | sample LARL81metaG_FD_184347 | JGI IMG/M metagenome (GOLD analysis project Ga0207693, IMG submission 184347) | Corn, switchgrass and miscanthus rhizosphere microbial communities from Kellogg Biological Station, Michigan, USA - LAR L8-1 metaG... | ecosystem: Host-associated > Plants > Roots >...
CATCCACGGACACGCCACGAATCAGACACACAGGGAGGCACAACATGGCAATCGGACCCGTCCAGCTCATCGTGCTGGGATTCAGCAAGCCGGACTTCCACGGTGAGATCATCGCCGAACTGGAACGGCTGCGCGCCAGCGACACGGTGCGCGTGATCGACTCGCTCGCCGTCTACAAGGACGCCGACGGCGAGCTGGAGGTGGAGCACCTCAGTAACCTGTCCGAAGCCGAGGCGATCGAGCTGGGCAGCAAGATCGGCGCGCTGATCGGCCTTGGCATCGACGGCGAGGCCGGCGCCGAGGCTGGCGCCGCCGCCGGCGCGGAGCAGGCAGCCGCCGACGGCGGCGTGCACGTATTCACCGAGCAGGAGGGCTGGGATGTCCTCGAAGACATCCCGAACGACTCCGCCGCGGCGCTCGTCCTGCTCGAGCATCACTGGGCGGTGCCGCTGCGCGATGCGATCGCCCGGGCCGGGGGCTTCCGGATCAGCGATGGGTTCATCAGCCCGCTCGACCTGGTGGAGCTGGGGCTGGTCTCGGCCGAGGAGGCGCAGGAACTGCACGAACTGGAAACGACGGCCGCGGCACGCTGACCACCCGGCCATAACCGCTGCCCACCACCACGAACAGGAGGCACGAGATGTTCGGAGCACGCAGAGTAGCCCGCCGCACCTCGCGGCGCACCGCACGGCGCGTTTCCCGCCGCAGGTAGCAGACTGGAAAGGGAATGGCCTGCAGGGCCCGCACCGACCACCCTGACTATCGCGGTGGCCGGTGCGGGCCCTCAGGCACCTCTCCGGCGCGGCGTGCGGGCGGACAGCTGATCACCAACGGGCGGATACCCATTCAGGCGATCATCGCCTCGATCGAGGCCGACCAGGCAACCGCGACCGCAGAAGACTGAACATGCCACTCAGGCCAGCACGTTCCGGAAGAGGCGGCGTCATCCGCGCGCCCGTTGCCAAGACCGCGGTAGTAGCCGCCGCCGTCACACCCGAGCCCGCGCCGGTTGCCAAGGCCGCAGCGGATCCGCTCGTCCGGGTCGTTGCGAGGGACTCGAGGGCCTGGATCACAGCCGGGACCCGGGGCGCGGGCGTGCTGTCAGTGAGGGCGTGGATCACGTCGCCGCGGACCAGGGGATCGGGATCCTCGACCAGCGCGAGCAACCTCGTCCACACCCGGTCGTCGCCGGCCCGGATGTGGCAGGTGCACAGGTTCTGGCACGCGAGCTGGCGAGCCCGGCTCTCCTCGCTCCGGGACAGCTCCAGGAGTCCGTCGAGAGCATCCTCGGCTGTGCGCCTGTCGTCGGCCGGCAGGCTGACCCCTATCTTCTCGGCGATCCTGCTGAACCGTCCCACCATCTGGACGATAGCGCCGGCCGGGTGCCCGGACCAGGGATTATCTCGCCGATTAGCGGAGCCTTCGGACCCTCAACTTCACCGGGTCACCCGGAGTGGCCAGGCAGACCGGGAGAGCTGCGGGCGCCCCGCTCAGTGGCTCACGCTAGAACTCGGCAGCACGTCAGGCGAAACGTGCCGCCCAGGCGGGGCGGTCGCACCCACTGGGTCACGTTGGATCAGGGGCCGGCTGACCTGTGGCGCCCCAGTCGGCCTAATGTGGCTCGTCCGGTCCGGTTCATTGGCGTCGCTGCTCGTATTGCTGCGTTCCGCACCCGAGAATCGCCAGGGCCCGTGTGCCTCGGAGTCCCAGCTGATCCGAAAATCGGGCAGTTGCCGGGCGCGCGGCAGCCCCGGCGCAGCAGCGCGGAGCCGGATGGTGGTGCCGGCGGGTCAGGAGGCAGGTTCGAGGGTGACCGTGTAGCCGAGTGCTTCGAGCTGACGGACGTGGTTGCGGCGGCGGCGGAAGGGACCCCGCAGGGTTCCCCGCTGTCGCCGATCTTGTCGAACATCATCCTGGATGATCTGGACTGGGAGCTTGAGCAGCGTGGTCACCGGTTCGTGAGATACGCGAAGGAATGGAAGACCACCGCTGCCAAGCGGCACAACCTGCGGATACGGGGTATCTCTGAGAGCAGCGCCCGCAAATGGGGCGGCGCAGCCAGGGATGCTGGCGGGCCCTGTTGCCGGCGTGCCTGCGGGGATCCGCCGCCTGAGCCGACCAATCTCTCCCGGAGAAGCATTGCGGGCCCCATATGGAGCTGGGAACTCCGGGGCCCGCGATGAACGGCTCGCTGGCATTGAGGTCGTTCGCTGGGAGGCGTAAGCGCGGGCACCGGCAGCGCGCGAGCGCCGCCGTGATTCGCCGAGCACGCTCGCCTGCGAGGGCTTGCCGGGCACAGTGTACCTGCGCCATTTCGCCCGCCCGTTCCACCAGAACCCGTCCACCGGCCTGGTCGTCGACCGCGCCTACGAAGGCAAAGGCCCCCTACGCCCTTACCGGAACCGTGAAAGGGTCGTGTTCGACCTCAAGCCAGCCACCCACCAAGACGAGCAGGCACTGCACGAACACGCGCAGGCCCAAGCCGTCGGCCTGGAGGCCGCTGGCTGAGGCCGCAGTTGGCCATCGGCATGAACGGTATCTAGCCCAGCAGCTCAGCGAGGACTACCTGGCCCCCGCGGTCAGGTAGTCCTCCGCCATGTGCTCCTCATATGCTGCGAGGCCCTCGCGCAACGTGTAAGGCCCGCGGAGCCGCTGAAGCCGGGGCAAGACCTCGGAGTAGTCCAGATAGGGATCGTCGCCGCACTCGCAGCAGATGACCTCGAACACGCTGGTGTAGCCGCCTTCGATTCTGCCTTCAACGATGCGGACCGGCTGGCGCCGGAGGAACGACCGGGCGGTCTCCCCGTTGTGATCAACAGGAGCGGGTGGCATCCCTGTCAGTTCCGCCACAGTCCGCAAAACCGCTTCCATGTTCGCCAGCTCAGGCAGGACCGCATCAGGCCCCGCGTGTTCCAGCTCATCCTCAGAAGTGACTCCGGGCGGTACCGGCACGCCACCCGCACGGTCACCCAGACGAGTGCTGTTGCCGTCGCCCAGATCTGCGCTGCTCAGTTCAACTCACCTTCCAGTGGTTCTGACCACTGCCGGGGTCTGGAGCAGCGCGCTCAGCAATTCCCCAAACTATCGCATCGCGATTCCTGCCGGGCAACTTTGATCATCTTCGTCACCGGGCGTTCATCTAACGAACACCTCTACGACTAGGCTGTTGGGTTGACGTCAATGGCCACGGCCCCGCGCAGGGGCTCATGCGGGTCACATGGCCCGCGCAGCTTGCGCAGTTCCATGGAACCCAGCGCGGGCAGGGTCGTGCGGCGGATATAGCCCTCGTAGGTCTCCTTTGTGGAGACGTCGAGTTCGGCAACTTCCATGTACCGGGCCAGCAGCCCGGCAAGCGTGACGCCCGAGTCCGGCTGCTGTCCGGCAGTGGCCTGCTCGAGCAGGCGGCGAGCACGATCTGGGCCTGTTTCCCGGTCTTCACGGTCTGCCGGAACCGGAGCCTGCGGCCGGTCAGCGGATCGGTGCCTGCATGCACCTCGACGCGGAATGACCCACTCGGCAGTTGCTCTACGTGACCGCTCGCTGCACGTCCCATGGGGGTCGTGGTAGGGGCGAAACAACCATTTGCCCCACGAAGCGCCCCACGGCTGACGCGGCGTCCTGAGCCGGATCCGTCACCGAGCGTAGTAGAGCGCGTGGATCCATCATGAGCCCGGCCAGGAGTACCAGCTGTGGGCGGAAGTGGGGGAGCTGTCCGGCTGCTTCGCCTCCGACTGGGACGTGCACGAGCTGCGCGAAGCCCCATCGGAGGCGGTTAGTCCTACCTGTCTGAGCCAGGCAAAGAGGTCCGCGTCGACCTGAAGTCACCGAGCAGCGGATGCCCGCCAGGACCCGCCTGAAGCTCCGGTACGGTCACCAGGAGGCAGTTCGCACTGCCTCCTGGACCTGGTCTTTACCCCTTTTGAGGAGATGTCATTGCGGCATGCCGAGGCGATTGTGGGGTTAGTGGCCGAGGCATGACAGGTGAGCCAGGGCTCGGACGCCTGCGGTGCCGGCGGGCCGCGGCCGAGGCCTTCCAGGTCATCGCCTACGACGACCGGGTCGACCGCGGCCTAGGGTCTGCAGCGGCCGAGCAGCTAGACAAGCTCGATCTGTGACCGGCAAGAAATACCCTCCGCAGCACTTCCCACGGCAAGCAGTCGCGCGCTTCGGCGTTGATCAGTAACGAGGCCGGTGGCCGGGGATCCCGCCGTCGGACGGCCGGCATGGCTATGGGCGCGTTGGCGGCGTAGCGGCGGGCCGACAATACCTTCATCTGGGCGATGCCCGAGGACTCTGCCACGGTCAGCACGGCGAGTGAGGCTCGAAATCATGCCAGATGAAAGGCCGGGGTGTCATGGCTGCAACATCCGATTCCCGCCGGGTGGTGATCGTCGGAGGTGGGGTTCGCCGGCCTGTTCGCGGCCCGGAGGCTGGGGCGGGCGCCGTTGCAAGTGACCTTGATCGACCGACCCCCGCGTATCCGCAGCAGTTCCATCTCGACGTCACGGTCGACGACGTCGATGCGGCCGAGGCGGCGGTGCTGGAGCTCGGCGCCACCTCGCTGTCCTCCAGCGTGGCGAACTGGCGGGTCTACGCCGACCCGGCCGGCAAGCCATTCTGCTTCTGCTGGGACTAGCCGCAACCGCCGCGAAGCACGCCTGCTGGCCCGCGTGAACGAACACGGCCGGGCCGCCCATCAGGTTCAACGGCGTCCCCATCGGCATGGTGATCCGCCCTGACCATCCGTGGCGCCCGCCGGCTCATGACGCTGTTCACCGATCCCGCCGCCTAGGCACCCCATCGTCCGCGCGGGCCGGGGTTTGACATCAAACTCACACACAGATCACGCGTAGGCCGAAGGCCCGCACGCCAGGATCGACTTATGCCGGGCCTCGGGAGCCTTACTCCTCGTCCGAAATCCCCGGTGGCAGGCGAGGCACAGGGAGGATCGCGTGACACGACTTGGCTCTCCGGCAACGGAGAGCAGTCCCAGTGACCAGGGCCGGCCGGCGGTACGCGGGTCACGGCTCGCCCGCCGCCGCCGCGCACTGTTCTGGGTAGCTGGCGTGGCGGCCCTGCTGGCCATCGGCGGGCTGATCGGTTCCTCGTTCGTGAAGTCGCCACAACAGATCGCGGCGGATACCAAGGCGCCGCCGCCGACGCTGACCACGGCGAAGGTGGTGTCCCAGATCCTTACCTCGTCGGTCCAGATGCGCGGCGTTGTCTACCCGGCGACGCAGTACGACGTGTACCCGTCCGCTCCGGAATCGGATTCGGCCGGTTCGGGCACCGGATCCTCGGCCGGCGGTTCCGCGGGCGCCGGCTCGTCCGCGGGCGGTGGCTCGTCCGCAGGCGGTGGCTCGTCCGGGAACGTATACATATCGAGGCTGGACGTGGCGGCGGGCCAGACGATCTCCAACGGAGAGCAACTCGCCGCGGTAGACGGGGAGCCGTTGTTCGCACTGGCCGGACGGGTGCCCGCATGGCGGGACATGACGCCAGGTGAGAGCGGGCCAGACGTGGCGGATCTGCAGAAGGCTCTCGCCTCCCTCGGGTACTACCAGGGCGGCGACACGCCCGGGTTCTTCGGCACGGCAACCCAGGGCGCGGTGTCCCTGTACTACGAGCACCTCGGCTACACCCCCCCGGCGTCCGGCGGCATGCCGATGACGGACGTGATCTTCCTGCCGTCGCTGCCCGCGAAGGTGATCGCGGTGAACGGCGCCAGGGGCCAGCAGCCCGGCCAGCCGTTCCTTGAGCTTGCCGCGCGCGGATCGCTGGCGCTGACCGGCGAACTGCCGCCCACTTACGCCGGACAGGTCAAGCCCGGCCTGAAGGTGAAGATCTTCGACGAGGTGACCGGCATCCACGCCACCGGGACCGTTGCCGACGTAGGCACGGCGACGACGATAACGCCGGTAGGAGCAATCGTGAACGTCGGCGGCGGCTCGGCTGCGGCGAGTGCCGCGCAGTCTGCAAGTTCCGGGTCTACCGGTTCCGGGTCCGCCGGGTCGACCGGGTCGGCTGGGTCGGCTGGGTCGAGCAATTCTGGCGGCGCCACGAACCCGGGAGCAACGCCATTCATCCCACTGACCGTGCGGCCATCCAAACCGCTTCACGCGGCCCTGAACGGCGAGAACGTCCTGGTCACTATGGAGACCGGGCGCACCGAGGGCCCGGTGCTCACGGTGCCGGTCGCCGCGATCGTGACCACCGGGTCCGGCACCAGTTATGTCACCGTGGCCGGCGCGGACGGCAAGCAGACCCAGGTCCCGGTCACGCCGGGCATTTCCGAGAACGGTTATGTCCAGGTCACCCCCGTGCGGGGAGGCAAGCTGGCCGCTGGCGACAGCGTGGTGGTGAGCGGCTGATGACCGCGCACGTGATCGAACTGCGCGGGCTCGCCCGCACTTACCCGGGGCCGCCGCCGGTCCATGCGCTGCGCCCGACCGACCTGGTCATCGGGGAGGGCGACTATGTCGCGGTGACCGGGCCGTCGGGCTCGGGCAAGTCCACGCTGCTGCACCTGCTGGGACTGCTCGACGCCCCCACCGCCGGCAGCTACCTGCTGGATGGCCTCGACACGAGCACCTTGCCCGACCGGGACCGGTCGGCGCTGCGCGGCAGGCGGATCGGGGTCGTCTTCCAGGCCTTCCATCTGCTGGCCTACCGGACGGCGCTGGAGAACGTGCTGCTTGCCGAGCTCTACAACCAGACATCGCGGAGCACCCGGGTCCAGGCGGCGGTCGACGCGCTGCGCGCGGTCGGGCTGGGGCACCGGCTCGACGCGCTCCCGACCACGCTGTCGGGCGGGGAGTGCCAGCGGGTCGCGATCGCGCGGGCTCTGGTCAACCAGCCAAGCCTGCTGCTGTGCGACGAGCCGACGGGAAACCTGGACTCGCGCAACGCCGCCATGCTCATGGAACTGCTCGACCGGCTCAACTCCGGGGGCCTCACGATCGTGATCATCACGCACGACCCGAACGTGGCGGCCCACGCGACCCGGACCGTGGCGATCAGCGACGGGATACTGTCCGAGCAGATCGGGACCGGTCGTGGCTAGGCCGGGCGCAGGCCTGCCGTCGCCCCGGCTCACCGCCAGGGACACGGCAGCCGAGGCGTTCGCGGGAATCGTGCAGCGGCCCGGCCGGGCGGGGCTGACCATGCTCGGCACCGTCCTCGGCGTGGGCGCGTTCGTCGCCGTGCTCGGCCTCACCGCGACGGGCGCGGGCCAGATCTCGCGTCAGTTCTCGGTGCTCGAGGACACCACGGTCACGGTGGCGGACAACGGCCCGGCCAACGATGTCGCCCCGGCCGGCACCAATCCCGCTATCGGGTTCCCGCCCGACGCGGACGCGATCGCGGATCACATCCGCGGAGTGGCCGCCGCGGGCGTATGGTGGCCGGTCCAGCTCCCGCAAGGGACGAACTTCAGCGCCTCGCAGGCGCTGTCGGGCACAACCTCCCAGACGGTCAACCTGCTGGCCGCTTCGCCCGGCGCAGTGAAGGCGATGGTCCCTGCGATGGTCGCGGGCTCGCCACTGACCACGTATGAGAACGACACCGCACAGCACGTCGCGATGATCGACACCTCAACGGCCTCCGCCCTCGGCATCTCCCCGGCTCGGCTGCCCAGCCATCCCGCCGTATTCGTCAACGGGATCCCCTACACCGTCGTCGGCGTCTACAGTTCCGCGCAGCGCGTGGTGAGCGGCGGCACCGCGATGCTCATCCCGGAGAAGACGGCCCTGAAGGACTACGGCAACCCGCAGCCCGGCGTCGGAAGCCAGGAAGAAGCCCAGATGGTGGTCGCCACCAGGACCGGTGCCGCGCAGGAAGTGGCGAAGGAGCTCGCCGCGGCCGAACTGCCGACCGATCCGCACCGGCTGGTGGTGACACCGCCGCAAAGCCCGCTGAAACTTCAGGGCGAGGTGAACGGCGACCTGGCCGGCTTGTTCTTGATCCTCGCGCTGATCAGCCTGCTGATCGGGGCGGTGGGGATCGCGAACACGACGCTGGTCGCCGTGCTGGAACGCACCGGGGAGATCGGCGTGCGGCGCGCCGTCGGTGCCCGGCCGCGGCACATCGCCGCGCAGTTCCTCGCGGAATCGACGGCGCTTGGCACGCTCGGGGGCCTGATCGGCACCTGCATCGGCGTCGGGATCGTGGTGATCTTCGCCGCCGTCCAGAACTGGACCGCCGTGCTGAACCCGGTCTACACCTTGCCCGCTCCGCTGATCGGCAGCGTCGTCGGCCTGCTCGCGGGCGCGTATCCGGCGCTGCGTGCGGCGCGGACCAGCCCGCTGGCGGCCCTACGGCACGCGTGAACCGTGGCAGACCCCCTCCGCCCGGGGACCGCTGGGAAAGGAATGATGATGCGCATCCGTACCGGCCCGGGCCTGCTGATCTGCTGTGTGGTCCTCGCCGCATGCGCGGCCAATACGCCCAAGGGACCTGCCGCGACGGTGACAACACCCGCCGTCGGCCACCCGCCCGCCCCGGCCTCCGTCGCGGCGGCCATGTCGTCGGAGGCGTTCACGTCCTACGCCGCGCTGGGAGCCTCCGACAACGACGGGCTGGCCCCCGGCGACACCTATGACGCCCTGCACGCCGCGTGCATGAACGACGCGGGCTATGGGCAGTACGCCGCCGACGCACCCTATCCGTCGCGCACCAACCAAGGCCTGGGTTTCCCGCAGCCGTACGGGCCATGGGGCTATGTGGGGACTGCACTTGCCGCTGAACAGGGCTTCCTGGTCGGGAGCCCCTTCGCCCCCGGGGCCCCTGCGCCCAACCCAGGTCCCGGTGCGCCCGGCTCACCATTCAGCAGCCTGCCCACCGCGGCGCAAGCGGCCGCGGGCAAGTGCTTCAACATCCTGCAGAATTTCAACAACGCCCAGCTCGCTCACTCCATGGCCATCATCGAGACGCTGAACAATTACATCAGCACGGACGTGATCCAGGACGGCGAGTTCAAGAAGGCAGACAGGAACTGGTCGGCCTGCATGGCCAAGAACGGGTTCAGTTCCCCCGACGCGGAGACATTCTGGCAGCAGGCGCAGACCGCGCTTGGGCAACGGCCGGCTCCGGGTCACAATCTCACCGAGACGCCCAGCGCCCCGACCGCCGCGCAGAACAAGACGCAGATCGCGATGGCCGTGGCTGACGCGCACTGCACGCTGACCAGCGACCTGGGCGGCATCTACTTCGCCGTCCAGGCCAACTACGAGCGGCAGTTCGTCAGCGCCAACCAGCAGGCACTCAACGCCGGGGTCCGGGAGTACAAGGCCGCGTTCGCCAAGGCCATCAAGACGATGCCCAGGCTGCTCCAGACGACCTCGGCCACGCCTAACCTGCCCGGACCGCTGGCTGGCCACCACGGCGCCAAGCCCTCGCCAAGTCATTCCTGACGGGGCGCCGGCGTAGATCGTGCTGTGCTCGCCCGGTGGCCTGCACGGTGATTCCGGCGGCCAGCCTCTTTATGGCAAGCACATGAGAGGGACCGACTACGGGAACGCCACGCCGTCATGCCCGGCCATATTGAGTGCCACGCCTCATGCACTCCGGAATTGCCACGATGAGAGCTATCGCCTCGATACTGCGGTTTGAGAAAATTGTCAGGGCGGAGCGTCCGCGCCGCGAAGTTGCACGTGAGGTGAGTATTGTCGCTGAGCGTGGCGCCTAAATCGGCTGACCGCAACGGGGGCCGGGGCACTGCCCCAGCAGCCGGTTTCTTGTCGCTGCCCTCGCGGCAGGCGACTCCGCTGACCGCGGTCGCGAGGCGGATGCTGGTGGCGCTCGCGCTGCTGGTGGTATCGGCCGTGATCGTCTACCTGGGCCGTTCCGGCTACCGGGATTCCGCGCACCCGGGCCGGCCGCTGTCGGTCCTGGCCAGCGTGTATTACGCGACCGTCACGCTGTCGACGACCGGCTACGGCGATATCGTCCCGGTCAGCGACAGTGCACGGCTGGTCAACACGGTGGTGATCACTCCGATCCGGGTGGTCTTCCTGATCGTGCTGGTCGGCACGACGCTGGAGGTGCTGACCCAGCGGACCCGCATGAACTGGCGTATCGCCCGGTGGAGGACGAAAGTGACTGGTCAGGTCGTCGTCATCGGATACGGCTCGAAGGGCCGCGCCGTCATCAGGACCCTGCACGAATCGGGAGTGCGCAAGCAGGCCATCGTGGTCGTCGACACCGTGGCCGAGGCGGTTGCGGAGGCGAACCAGGCCGGGCTGGTCGCGGTGGCCGGCGACGGAACACGCAGCGAGGTACTGCGCCAGGCGAAGATCAGCAGTGCCCGCCAGGTCGTCATCGCCGTGAATCGCGACGACACCGCGGTGCTCATCACGCTCACCGCCCGCAAGCTGAACCCCGCCGCGACGATCGCGGCCGCGGTCCGGGAGGACGAGAACCGCGACCTTCTGCTCGAGAGCGGTGCCGACCACGTCGTCATGTCCTCGGACGCCGCGGGGCAGATGCTCGCCATCTCCACCGTTCGGCCGGCGGCGGCCAAGGTGATCGCCGACCTGCTGGGTCACGGCCGCAGCCTGGATCTGTTTGAACGACCCGCGGACGAGACGGAGGTGGGTGATTCGGCCCGTGCCGCGGCCGGGGCGGTCATCGCCGTGGTACGCGACGGCGAGGTGCTCGCGTCTGACGACCCGAGGGTGGCCCGGCTTGAGCCGGGCGACCAGCTGATCGTGGTCAGCACTCGCGCCCGGCCCGAAAGCCCGTCGCAGATCTAGCCCCGGAGGTCACGAGCGCTGCCGACGACCCCCGCCGGCAGGCACGGCAGCGCGGAGTCCTATTCGGCGGGGGCAGTGCCGAGGTCGTCCGCGGCGTCGGCTTCGCGCGCGATGCTGGGTTCCCCGGCCGCCCGGGCGGCCCCCACGACCCCGCCGTCGCCGGCCATGCCGAGCCCGATCGCTGCCGTGCCTGGTTGCGCCAGGGCAGCTCGTCCCCGCCGCGCCAGCGCGACGGCGATCGCCGGATAGACAAGCACGGAGAGCACGCCTGCGCCGACCAGGGCCGCCGCGTTGGCGGGGATCATCACCCCGTCGCTCAGGCCGATCTCGGTCAGCGCGATCAGCAGCGGCATGGTGGTCGCGGTGATGAACGTCATCTCGATCCGCTGCCGCCGCGGCAGCGTGTGCCGGTAGACCACCAGCGAGGGCAGGCCGCGCACCACGAGCAGCAGCACGAAAAAGATGATCAGCCGCAGCGGGTTCTCGGCGATGGACTTGATATCGAGGGTCATGCCGGATGACACGAAGAAGACGGGGATGAAAACGCCGTAACCCACCGCGTCGAGCTTTTCCTCCAGGGGACTGACATCGACCTCCATCCGCCGGGTCCAGCTGCGCAGCACCATCCCGGCCAGCATGGCGCCCAGCACCACGTCGAGCCCGAACTGTGCGGCGGCCACCAGCAGCACCAGGAGCAGCACGATGGCCCAGCGCAGGGTCGTCTGCGCGGTCGCCCGCCGGCCCTGCCGGACGATCGCCTGCAGCGCGGAAGGGCTGAGAATCCGGGGCAGGATCGTCAGCAGGATCGCGACGACTCCCACGGCCAGGATCGAGGCGACCGCGATGAACTCCGCGCGGTGGGTGAGGAACAGCGCGATCGCCACAATGGGGAACAGTTCCCCGACCGCTCCGGCGGCCAGGACGTACGGGCCGAACCGGCCCGAGAGCATGTCGTTGTCGTGCAGGATGGGCAGCAGCGTGCCCAGCGCGGTTGTCGTCAGGGCGAGCCCGACCGGGACGAAGTCTTTCACGTAGCCGAGCGAGACGAGCGTGGCCACCGCGCCCACGGCTAGGGCCGCGCTGATGAACCAGCCGCCGATAGCGAGCTTCCCGGCGTGCTCGCGCAGCAGTAGCGGGTCGAGCTCGTACCCGGCGAGCAGGAACAGGAATCCCAGTCCGACGTTGGCGATCAGCCGGACGCTGGAGGTGTCGGCCAGCCCCAGGACGTGCGGGCCGATCACGATGCCGGCCAGGATCAGGATGACCACCTGGGGGATGCGCGGCCCCGGAAGCGCGGCGACGATCATCGGTGCCAGCGCCGCCACCAGCGCCACCGCCAGCAGCGTTTCGAGCCCCTTGGTGTCCATCCCCCGGTATCTCCCTAGCCCTGTCCTACCTTCCCCGCATCAGAAAAGACAGGGCTGGCACTGAACATCCCATTCGGCGGCCCGCCGATCAGAAGGAGAAGGCGAAGTTGTGCCCCTCTGGCTCCATGGCGATGAGCAGCGACACGGCCTCGATCAGGGCGAGGTGCGTGAATGCTTGCGGGAAGTTCCCGAGGTGCTGGCTCGTGGTGGTCTCGATCTCCTCGGCGTATAGGCCCAGCGGCCCGGCGAACGACAGCAGCTTCTGGCACAAGGTGTAGGCACGCTTGGTTTCGCCGATCATGGCGAGCGCTGTCACCAGCCAGAAAGAGCAGATGGTGAAGGTGCCCTCCTCGCCTTCGAACCCGGTGTCGGTTTCCTCGGTCCGGTAGCGGAGGACCAGGTCGTCCTTGGTCAGTTCGTCGGCGATGGCCAGCACCGTCGCCTTGACCCGGTCGTCGTCGGGCGGAAGGAAACCCATGATCGGGATGAGCAGCAGCGAGGCGTCGAGCTCATCGGTCTCGTAGTGCTGTCGGAACACGCCGCGGCTGGAAACGCCCTTGTCCAGCACCTCGGCCTTGATCTCCTCCGCGCCTGCCTGCCAGCGCTGAGCGCGCTCCTGATCGCCACGCGCGCGGGCCAGATCCGCGCCTCGGTCCGCTGCCACCCAGCACATCACCTTGGACGCGGTGAAGTGCTTCGGGTCTCCGCGGACCTCCCAGATCCCCTGGTCAGGATCACGCCAGCAGTCAAGGGCGGCGTCCACGAATGCAGCGACACCCTCCCACACCGGCATCACGATCTGATCGGCCGCCCGGCGGAACTGGGTGTCCAGGGCGTCCAGGATCATCCCCCACACGTCGTGCTGGTGCTGATTCCACGCCCCGTTGCCGACCCGGACCGGACTTGCTCCGCGGTAACCGGACATGTGGTCGATGGTCCGTTCGGTCAGGTCTCGTTCGCCGCCGATGCCGTACATGATCTGCAGCTCGAACGGCCGGTTGAGATCACCGCCGCTGACGGCGTCGATGATAAAGGCGAAGTACTCGACCGCTTCCCAGTCGAAGCCCAGGCTGTACAGCGCCCGGAGCATGAACGCCGAGTCCCTGATCCAGGTATACCGGTAGTCCCAGTTGCGCGCCCCGCCGGGCGTTTCCGGCAGCGAGGTGGTCGAGGCCGCCATGATCGCGCCGGTGGGAGCATAGCTGAGCCCTTTCAGGGTGAGGGCGCTGCGGTCGAGATAGATTTTCCACGGATGGTCGGGGATCTTCGCGGTGCTCAGCCAGGTGCGCCAGTAGTCGATGGTCCGGTTCAGCTCGCTGAATGCCTCCTCCTGGGTAGCCGGGAGCGGGCATTCGCCCCAGGAGAGCGTGACGAAGGCCGATTCTCCCGCCTCGATCGTGGTGCGGCCGTAACAGCGGGCGCCCAGAACGCCCAGCGGGACGGTGCCGGTGACGGTGAGCTCCAGGTCCCCCTGATTCGCGGCGACGCGCATGGAGTCATACCCGTCACCCTGATAGCTCCACGTGCCGCCGGCGCTGCCGTAGTCGAAGATGGGGGCGCAGTTCACCAGCACCTCGACCCGGCCGCTGGTGCAGGTCGCCAGCCGGAGCAGAACTCCGGTGGCCCCAGAATCGGTCGGGGCCCGATGGTAGTCAGTCCGTCGCTCCCCCCGGGCGGCCGGCCCCATGACCAGAAGGTCATAAACGGTCAGCCATCCCGTCGGGGTCTGCCAGGTCGTCTCCACCACCATGGTCCCCGGTACGTACCGGCGGTTTTGCGGTACCTGAGCATTCGCGGGGCCGAATCGGAAGGCGCCGGCGGTGCGATCGAGCAGAGCGCCGAAAACGCTCGGCGAGTCGGGACGCGGCAGGCACAGCCACTCGACTGAGCCGTCGGGCGCGATGAGGCAGCTCTGCTCGCAGTTAGACAGGAAGGCGTAGTCGCCAATAGGCGGGAACGTAGTCACGGACATAAACCCCCGTAGGCCAGGTGTCCCCGGTTGCTGCGGATCGAACGTCCGCGCCGGGCTGATGAACGTCTCCACCCGCGTGGTACCCGTTCCCTATATGTGCCAAAACGCGTCGCCGGCCCGCGGTAGATTTTGCCGGTTCTTTGCACGTCCTCATCGTTACCGGGCCGAGGCCGGCGGGTGCTGGCCGTGCTGACCTTCGTCCACTCCCAGTGGCACCCGCCAGGGGTACGGCTAGCCGTACCGCGAAGACACTAGCTACCCGGCTGGGCACCGGGCCGGGCTCCTGGTTGCGTTGATGGCATGAGCACTTACATTTCCACCGGGTCCATCGGCAGCGGCGCGCTGTCCGGCACTGCGCTTTCCGGCACTGCGCTGTCCGGTACCGTGGCCTTTCCGGGTGCGGCAGGCCAGCTGACCGGCGCCGTGAGGGTATCGGATTCCGAACGGGAATGGGCCGTCGATGTGCTCAGCAAGGCGTTCGCCGAGGGACGCCTCACCGCGGAGGAACACGCGGCGCGGGTCGAGCGCGCCTACCGCGCGCGGACCAGCGCAGAACTACTGGCGGTGTCCGCCGATCTGCCGGCCTGGCCGCTGACCACGCCGCCTTCGGCCACGCCCGGCGACGCCGGGACCGGCGTCAGCGCCGGTGCTGGTCGCCGGACCAACTCGCTGGCGGTGGCGGCCCTGGTATGCAGCGTGCTCCCCGGCCCCCCGCAGCTGGCCGCGATCGTCCTGGCCGTAGCGTCGCTCCGGCAGATACGCCGCACCGGCGAGCGGGGCACGGCTCTGGCCGGTACGGCGCTCTTGCTCGCCGCGGTCGGCCCCGTGCTCGCCGTGCTCTTCGTGCTCTTGTGATCCGCGCCGTGCTCCCGATGTGCCCAGTCGGCCCGGTCCTGGACGGCCATGTCGCCGGCCGGGGCGACCAGCCGGATATTGCGGTTGAGGCGGAAGAAATTGTCAGGATCGTAGGCGGCCTTGATTTGGGCCAGCCGGCTGTAGTGAACGAGCCGCAC
>Ga0207693_10002806_pt1 | contig 15101 bp, 13 predicted proteins | sample LARL81metaG_FD_184347 | JGI IMG/M metagenome (GOLD analysis project Ga0207693, IMG submission 184347) | Corn, switchgrass and miscanthus rhizosphere microbial communities from Kellogg Biological Station, Michigan, USA - LAR L8-1 metaG... | ecosystem: Host-associated > Plants > Roots >...
GGTGATCGTCGGCGACATCGGCTATCGCGATCACATGGTGTTCACGGCGCTCGGCGACGCCGTCAATGTCGCCGCAAGGCTGCAGGACATGACCAAGACCCTGGCTTGCGAAGCGATCATCTCCGAAGAGGTCCGCGTCGCGGCGGGCCTTGCCGACGGCGACCTGCCGCGACAGGAGGCCGTAATCCGCGGCCGAGACGAGCCGATGATGGTCCGAGTGGTCACGGAGGCGAAAGCGTTGTCCGCCCTGGTCGACCGGCTGGAAGCCGCTCCCGCATGAGAATGCCAGCTATTTCGCAAGGCGGGATTTTCTGCACCAAATTGGGACGGTTACGGAATCGAACGGCTTCCGGCGACGGCTGAAGACCATCGTCAGCACCGAATCGCGTCACCGCACACGGTGCTAGCGGGACGCTGCCCAAAGCGAAATCAGCATGAGACTCGGCGCGTCCCGCGTCAAATGCGCGCAAAACAGGGCAAAAAGCGAAAATGCGCGGTGAATATCAAATCGTTTCCAGCGTTATCTGCTGTTGTTTACGCTACCAAGGTCGCCACAACCAGCGTATCCTGCAGCGTTGAACTTTCCGGTTTGCGGGGACTGGGCTGTTCGGTTTGTTTCTTGATCCCGCGGAGACGACGGATGGCTAAAGGTACGGTCAAGTGGTTCAACCCGACCAAGGGTTATGGGTTCATTCAACCTGCGTCGGGTGGCAAGGACGTGTTCGTTCATATTTCGGCGGTTCAGAAAGCCGGGCTTTCGACGCTCAATGAAGGGCAGACCATCGAGTACGAAGAAATCGCCAATCGTGGCAAGACATCAGCCGAAAATATCAAGGTATAGCCCAACAAGCTCTTTTCAAATCTTTATTGAGCACATTGCATTCCGCAGGAGCGGGGTCCGCTCTTGCGTGCAAGCTGGTCTTTTAATGCCAGGCCCCGGCTGCGTGGTAAGACACCGGGCACGCCATGATGCTTGATTCTACCTCGCAACCGTTCATCGCGCCGTTCGCCCCGGACGACCGCGCGATTGCACGCGTTCTGCTGAAAGACGCCCATCTCACCGTAGAGCAGGATCGGCGGATCGATCGCACCGCCGCGCGCCTGATTGAGGCCATTAGAGCCAATGACGACCGTCTCGGCGGCGTCGAGGACATGCTGCGCGAGTTCGCGCTGACGACCAAGGAGGGGCTCGCGCTGATGGTATTGGCGGAGGCACTGCTCCGCGTGCCGGACGCCCGCACCGCCGACCAGTTCATCGAGGACAAGCTGGGCGAAGGCGACTTCGTCCATCACGAGACCAAGTCCAGCGCCTTCCTGGTCAATGCATCGGCCTGGGCGCTCGGCATGTCGGCGCGGGTCATTCAACCCGGAGAAACGCCGGAGGGCACCATCGGCCGGCTCGCCAAGCGGCTCGGCGCACCGGCGGTGCGCGCGGCAACGCGACAGGCGATGCGGCTGATGGGCAGCCATTTCGTGCTGGGCGAGACCATCGAGGCAGCGCTGGCGCGGGCGCAGGCCCGCTCCGCACGCGCCCCGCGCTATTCCTTCGACATGCTGGGTGAAGGCGCACGCAGCGCCGCCGATGCGGAGCGCTACTTCAAATCATACCAAAGCGCGATCGCCGCCATCGGCCGCACCGTCGACCAGCGCCCTTTGCCCGACCGGCCCGGCATTTCGGTGAAGCTGTCGGCGCTGCACCCGCGGTTCGAAGCGGTGAACCACGGCCGGGTCATGGCCGAACTGGTGCCTCGCCTTATCGAGCTTGCGCAGCAGGCCAAGGCCTTTGATCTCAATTTCACTGTCGATGCCGAAGAGGCCGACCGCCTGGAACTGTCGCTCGACGTGATCGCTGTGGCCTTTGGCGAAGCGTCGCTTGTGGACTGGGACGGCTTCGGGCTTGCGATCCAGGCCTATCAAAAGCGTGCCAGCGACGTGATCGAGTACGTCGATGCGCTGGCGCGGGCGCATGACCGACGCATGATGGTCCGCCTGGTCAAGGGCGCCTACTGGGACACCGAGATCAAGCGTGCGCAGGAGCGCGGGCTTGACGGCTATCCCGTCTTCACCCGCAAGGCGATGACCGACCTCAATTACGTCGCCTGCGCGCGGAAACTTCTGAGCCTGCGCCCGCGCCTGTTTCCGCAATTCGCCACGCATAATGCGCTGACGGTCGCGACCGTGCTGGAGCTGGCGGGCGACGAGAACGGCTTCGAGTTCCAGCGCCTGCACGGCATGGGCGAAGCGCTCTATGAGCGGCTGAGCGAAGACCGGCCCGGACTCGCCTATCGCACCTATGCGCCGGTTGGCAGTCACCGCGACCTGCTCGCCTATCTGGTACGGCGGCTGCTCGAGAACGGCGCCAATTCATCCTTCGTCGCGCTCGCCGCCGATGAGGCGGTGCCGGTCGCGACGCTGCTGCGGCGTCCGGCGGAAGTCCTCGGCGGCGCCGAGCAGGCGAACCATCCAAACATCCCATTGCCGCGTGATCTGCTGCTGCCGCAGCGGATAAATTCGCGCGGCGTCGAGTTCGGTGAGCGGGCCGCGCTGCAGGCACTGCTGGCCGACGTCTCCGCCGACATCGCGCCGGTCGCCGCCGCGCCGTCGATCGGCGGACGGATGGCAACAGGCAAAGCGCGACAGGCCATCAGCCCGATCGATCTTGCGACAGCCATCGGCACCGTCATCGAGGCGAGACCCGAACAGGCCCAAGCAGCGGTCGCCGCGGCGCGTGCGGGATTTGCCTCCTGGAGCGCCACGCCGGCAGAGAGACGTGCCACTTCGCTGGAGAAGTCAGCCGATCTCCTCGAACAGCGCGCCGCCCATTTCATCTCGCTGCTCCAGCGCGAGGGCGGCAAGACGCTCGACGACGCGTTGTCAGAGGTCCGCGAAGCCGCGGATTTCTGCCGCTATTATGCCGCGCAAGGCCGGAAACTGTTCGGTGACGGCGAGGCGATGCCGGGACCGACCGGCGAGAGCAACGTGCTGCGTCTGCGCGGGCGCGGCGTATTCGTGGCGATTTCGCCCTGGAATTTTCCGCTGGCGATTTTCCTGGGCCAGGTGACGGCGGCGCTGATGGCCGGCAATGTGGTCGTGGCAAAGCCCGCCGAGCAGACGCCACTGATCGCCGCAGAGGCGATCCGGCTCCTGTACGAGACCGGCATCCCGGCGTCTGCGCTGCATCTATTGCCTGGCGACGGAGCAGTCGGCGCGGCGCTGGTCGCGCATCCCGACATTGCCGGCGTCGTGTTCACGGGCTCAACGGAAGTTGCGCGATCGATCAACCGGACGCTGGCTGCGAAGGATGGCCCGATCGTCCCGCTGATCGCCGAAACCGGCGGAATCAATACGATGATCGCGGATGCGACTGCCCTGCCCGAACAGGTGGCCGATGACGTCGTGACATCGGCGTTTCGTTCCGCCGGCCAACGCTGCTCGGCGCTGCGGCTGTTGTTCCTGCAGGACGATGTCGCCGATCGCATGATCGAGATGATCTCGGGCGCCGCGCGCGAGCTCACGGTCGGAAACCCCCGTGATCCCGCCACCCATGTCGGCCCGGTCATCGACTCGGAAGCCAAGCAGCGCCTGGATGCGCATATCGTCCGCATGACGAAAGAGGCGCGCGTGCACTTCGCGGGGCGCGCGCCTGGCGGCAACTACGTCGCGCCTCATCTGTTCGAACTGGCCAGCGCCAACCAGCTTACCGAAGAGGTGTTCGGGCCGATCCTGCACGTCGTGCGCTATGGCGCCGACCGTCTCGATCAGGTGCTGCAATCAATCGAGCGGTCTGGATTTGGGTTGACGCTCGGCATTCATTCCCGCATCGACGACATGGTCGAGGCCGTGATCGACCGACTTCAGGTCGGCAATATCTATGTCAACCGCAACATGATCGGCGCGGTGGTGGGGGTGCAGCCGTTCGGCGGCCACGGCCTGTCGGGCACCGGCCCGAAAGCCGGCGGCCCGCATTATCTCGCCCGCTTCGCGAACGAGCAGACGGTGACGATCAACACCGCGGCGGCCGGCGGCAACGCTGCGCTGCTGTCGGGCGACGAATGAAGGCTGGCCGCGCGGAGTCCCACCAGGCGGACTTCAGACAGAGCCGTTGCATCCCCTGCCCGATATGGGCCAAATGGCGCCCCATCCGGGCCAGGCACGGCAACAATTCCGCCACGCGGGAACAACTGCAAAAGATCGCACGGGAGCGAAGGGACATGGAAAAAGGCATCTTCGAAGGGCTGAAGGTTCTGGATTGCGCGAGCTTCATCGCCGCGCCCGCGGCCGCGACGGTGCTGTCGGACTTCGGCGCCGATGTGATCAAGATCGAGCCGCCCGGCTCCGGCGATCCCTACCGGAACCTGCCGAACCTGCCGGGCTATCCGGTCAGCGAGCACAATTTCGCCTGGCTGCTGGAGGCTCGCAACAAGCGGAGCCTCGCGCTCGACCTCAGCAAGCCCGAAGGACAGGCGGTGCTGCACCGGCTTGCCGCCGAGGCCGACGTCTTCATCACCAATTATCCGCCAGCAGTGCGCGAGCGGCTCGGCATCACGCATGCTCATCTTGCGCCACATAATGAGCGGCTGATCTATGCGTCCTTCACCGGCTATGGCGAGAAGGGCGAGGAAGCCAACAAGCCGGGTTTCGACAGCAACGCCTATTGGGCGCGCTCCGGTCTGATGGATCTCGTTCGGGCCGACATCGACACGACGCCCGCGCGTTCGATCGCCGGCATGGGCGACCATCCCTGCGCGATGGCGTTCTACGGCGCGATCGTCACCGCGCTCTACAAGCGCGAACGCACCGGCAAAGGTTCGCATGTCTCATCGAACCTGATGGCGAACGGTGTGTGGGCGGCCTCGGTCTTGGCGCAGGCCAAACTCTGCGGCGCAACATTCGGCGAGCGGCGGCCACGCGAACGCGCGCTGAATGCCGTTACCAACCACTACAAATGCAAGGATGGGCGCTGGATCATCCTGTCACTCCTCAGCGAGGAGAAGCAGTGGCCAACGCTGACCCGCTGCCTCGGCCGCGAAGACCTGATCAACGACGAGCGGTTCGCTACCAAGGCCGGCCGTCACCAGCGCTCGATCGAGCTGATCAAGATTTTCGACGAGGTGTTTGCGACCAAGACGCTCGCCGAATGGCGTAAGCTGCTGGATGGCAACGGGCTGGTGTTCGGCGTCGTCGGCATCCTCGACGACATTCCGAATGACAAGCAGATGCTCGACAACGGGGTGCTGGTGCCGTTCGAGAACGACACCATGCTGACCATCAGCAGCCCGATCTGGGTCGACGGTTCAGAGAAGGTGCAGCCCCGGCGCCCACCTGGCATCGGCGAGCACAGCGATGACATCCTGCGCCAGGCCGGCTACGACGAGGCCTCGATCGCGAAGCTGCGCGCGGCTGGCGCGGTGGCGTGAGCGAGATCAAGGCTTTCCGATCAAGCCGCGGACGAGCGCCAGCAGCGCGGCTTTCGTCTCCTGCCTGAAGCCGCGGCGTGGCATCGCCAGTTGCTGCAACAGGACACCGATGAGTGAGGCGACGAACAGCTCTGCATGACGGCGTGGCTCGGACGAGCCCGCCGCCCTCAGCGCGAGTTCCGCGCTCTGCCGCCAGGTCTCGAACCATTCCTCGACCACGGCACGATGGCGCGGACTCCTTGCCGCTGCAAGAAACGCCTCGTAACAGGCGATGTGAATCTCGGCTTCGTTCTTCAACTCCCGAGCGTACCAGTCTACCAGCGCGTCGATCCATACATCGAGGTCGAAGGCGCTGCTCTGCAGGCTGAGCGCGAACGTGCGCAAGCGGCCGACCTCCCGCGCGAGCGCGTGGCGTAGCGCAGCATCGACCAGGACGTCGCGGGTCTTGAAATGATGTGTCACGGCACCAAGGGACATGCCGGCTTCAGCCGCGACGGCCCGGTGCGTCACGCCGTCGAGGCCGTCCCGGCCGATGATGCGAAGCGTCGCCTCCATCAGCGGGCGGTCGCGCGCGGTCGCTGTCTTGTCCGTCGTCGTGGCCAAGTTGACATCACCGGATTACGAAGCTACAGAACAAATGTTCCGTTTAACAGATCATACGTATTGACAGCGGGTTCCGCAAGGACCGGCAAAGTGAGTGGAGCATGGCATGCCCGTCTATCGGCTGCATTATTTCCCAGAATCGGGAAACAGCTACAAGCTCGCGCTGATGCTCACCCTGTGCGGGCAGAGTTTCGAGCCGGTATGGACAGACTTTGGCGGCGGCGTCACCCGGACATCGGAGTGGCGGCGCAGCGTGAATGAGATGGGCGAAATTCCGGTGCTGGAGGAGGATGGCGTGCGGCTGACCCAGACCGCGCCCATTCTGCTCAAGCTCGCCGAGCAATATGGCCGCTTCGGCGCAGAAACCAAGGAGGAGCAGTTCGAGCTTCTGCGCTGGCTGTTCTGGGACAACCACAAGCTCACCGGCTTCATGGCGACCTATCGCTTCCAGCGGGCGTTCACGTCCTCACCCGATCCGCACGTGCTGGCTTACCTGCGCAAGCGACTCGACGACTTCCTGTCGATCCTCGAAGCTCATCTGCAAGCCAACGCCTTTGCGATCGGCGCACGGCCGACAATTGCCGACATTTCCATGCAGGCCTATCTGTCCTATCCGGCCAGCGAGACCGGCTATGATTTCGCGGCGAGCCATCCGGCAGTACGCGCGTGGCTCGAGCGCATCGCCGCCCTGCCCGGCTGGAAATCGGCCTACGATCTGTTACCGGGCAACCGGCTGACGCATTACGCGCGTTCCGATTGATCGTGCTCACCGCTTGAGCCACGCCCAGACGATAGCCACGACGATCACGCCGATGACGACGGCAAACACGATGGCCCAGCCGCTGACGCGGACCGCGCTGACGGTCTGACGCATCTCCTCGTTCTGCGCGATCTCACGATTGCGCTCCTTGTCGTTATCCGCGCTGCTCATCTCAGGCCTCGCTCAGGTTCCAGCCTTGGCTGCCGGGCTGAGCTTAGCGTCAAATGATGTCGAATGGTCAACGGCGCTTTTGCCGGGGCCGCTGGTCAGCCGGCCAAGCCAGAACGCCGCCAAGGCGGCACAGAGTGCGGCGGCGGCTGCCGCCATGAAAACCGACGCGGCGCTCCATTTCTGCTCCAGCAGCACGCCACCGACGACCGGCCCGACAATCGAGCCGATTCGGCCGATGCCGAGCGCCCAGCCGACACCCGTCGCCCGGACCGAGGTCGGATAGAACGAGGCGGCCAGCGCATTGGCGGCGATCTGGCCGCCGACGATGCAGAAGCCCGCCGCAAAAATCGCGATCGTCACGAGAGCAGTGGAATGGCCGAGGTGGCCAATGGCGCCCACCGCGAAGACGGCGGCGAAATAGACCAGCGCGAGCGCGCGGAACGAGAAGCGGTCGATCAGGCTCCCCAGCGCGAAGGTTCCGGCGACGCCGCCGACCTGCAGCATCGAGCCGATCACAACCGCCTGGGACACGGACGCGCCGAGGTCATTGAGAACCGTGGGCAGCCAGTTCGCCAGGAAATAGAGATCGAGCAGGCTCATGAAGAACACGACCCAGAGCAGCAGTGTGACGGCCGTGCGCCCCTCCCGAAACAGATGCGCCACCGGAAGACCGGTGAGGTGGGTCTCCTGCACGACGAAGGCCGTATCGGAAGTAAACGCAGCCTTCGGGTCGATGCGGCGAAGCAGCTCCGCGACACGCGCGGACGCATTGCCCTTTAGCGCAAGGAAACGCACCGATTCCGGCAGGCGCAGCGCCAGGATCGGGACCATGACAAGAGGCGCCACGCCGCCCACAATGAACACCGAGCGCCAGCCGAACCTCGGGATCAGATCAGCCGCGAGCAATCCCCCGAGTGCGGCGCCGACAGAGAAGCCACAGAACGTGATCATCACCATGGTAGCGCGGCGGCGATGCGGATTGAACTCCGAGGTCATGGCGATGACGTTCGGCATCGCGCCGCCAAGGCCGAGGCCGGTCAGGAAACGCACGATCAGCAGTGTGTTGACGTCCTGGACAACCGCGGTGACGAGCGCGCCGAGGCCGAACGCCAGCGTGCTACCGATGATGATCGTCTTGCGGCCGATGCGGTCGGCAAGCGGCCCGAACACCAGCGCACCGATCATCAATCCGAACAGGCCGGCACTGAACACGGGGCCGAGCGCGGCCTTGCCGAGTCCCCATTCCTTGGCGAGCGCCGGGGCGACATAGCCCATGGCCTGAGTGTCGAAACCATCGAGAAACAGAACCGCCGCACAGGTCAGGAGCAGGCGCACGTGAAATCCGCCAACCGGCTGATTGTCGATGAAATCGATCACGTCGATCGACGGCGAAGCGCGGGCTTCGCCTTTGGAAATCGCCATCGTCTCCCTCCCCTGAAATCCGTTCACCGCGGCTCTTTCCGGCCGCCTTCACCGCAATGTCCTGCCGCGCTTCACGAGACGCGCAACGCTTCTTTCGAATAGCCCGCGATACGCTTGTAGCCGTCGGAGAGCGCGACAAGCTCCTCCCGGCTGATGACGTCGTCGATGGCCGCGAACGGCCGGTCATTGGTACGCTGAAACACCTCGCGCAGGATCGCATCCGGCGGGTTGCTGCGGTTCGTCAGAACGATGCGCGTCGTCGCCTCCAGCCGCTGATTCTCGTAGCTTGCGAACGCCGCCGTCGGATCGTCGTGCGCGAGGAGCGCAGCCGTCAGCGTTCGCGCGTCCAGAATCGCCTGACCCGCGCCGTTGGAGCCGCGTGGCACCATCGGATGGGCAGCATCGCCGAGCAGCGTGACCCGGCCAAAGCTCCAGCGCGGCAACGGATCCTGATCAACCATCGGAAATTCCAGCACGCTATCGGCCGCGCGGATAAAGGCCGGCACATCGAGCCAATCGAAATGCCAATCGGCGAATGCATCGATGAAGTCGCCGAGAGATCCCGCACGGTTCCAGTCGCGCTTGCGATAGGTCGGCGTTTCGATCTCCGCCACCCAGTTGATGAGTTGCAGCCCGTCACTGTCAGCGGCGCGGATCGGATAGATCACCATCTTGCCGTGCGACAGCCAGCCGGCCCGCACCATGCTGGCGCCGGACAGCATTGGCTTCCATCGCGTCACGCCGCGCCACATGTTGATGCCGGAATAACGCGGCTCGCCTTCGTCAGGAAAGAACTGCTTGCGGATCGCCGAGTTGATGCCGTCGCATGCGATCGCCGCGCGCGCACGGATGGCGAAACAATTCGTACCGCTCGGGCCATCAGCAAATGTCGCGGTGACGCCGGCATCGTCCTGCTCGACGCCGATGCAATGGCAGCCCGTCATCAGCCGATCGGCGCCCACGCGGGCACGGAACGCGTCGAGCAGGACCATCTGCAGATCACCCCGGTGGATCGAGAATTGCGGATGATCGTAGCCGGCGGCACGGCCGAGCGGCTCCTGGTAGATCAGTTGCCCGAAACGGTTGAAGAAGGTCGCGTCCTTGGTTTCGATCGCAACCCGCGCGAGCTGATCCTCGAGCCCGAGCGCGGCAAGTTCCTTGGTTGCGTGCGGCAGCAGGTTGATGCCGACGCCGATCGGCTTGATCTCGGGGACGGATTCAAGAATCCGGCAGGGAATGCCGGCCTGATGCAACGCAAGCCCCAGCGTCAATCCGCCGATGCCCGCGCCCACGATGATGATGTCGTCCATGTTTCCGCCCCGAAAATCCTATTGCAGGCGATGAAACACGATTAGTAAGCTTACTGTCAATCTGGCCGATGGGACGATCCGCCTGCGGAGCTTCGTTCCTACCTGGTCTTGATGAAACACATCCCCATCCGCGTCGCCGGGCCCGCGGCCTGGCAGGACAGTCCCCCGGAGCAGGTCCATGAGCGGAAGCTCCTGTCGTTCTCGGCCTCGTCGTCGTGCTGCTGGTAGCAGTGCGATCCCCAGCCATCCTCATATTCGGTGCCGGCGAGTTCGGTGCTGCCGCGGGTTTGCGGACGGCTGGCGAAACCGCGCGAGAAGTCCGGCTTCCTATCCTCGCTGAATGCGGTGAGGATGTCGCGCCGCCTCACCTGCTCGCCGAAGAAATGCGGCGAGGCCGGAACGACCGTCGAGTTCGACGGTTTCGCCGCCATCCAGTCGACGCCCGGAAAATGGAAACCGCCGATGCCGCGATTCTGGTGACAGCCGGCACAGCCGATGTCGTTAAGCCTGCGTTCGAAGCCCGCGGGCGACTGGATATTCTGCGGCGTCACGCCATGCTCGGCGGCCTGCTTCAATGCCGTGACGACGTCGTTCTCAGTGAATGCCGGGTTGTCGGCGCCGTCCTCGCCCTGCACCAGACCGAAAGCCGGCTGCAGGTTCGATGGCGCAAACCCGATCGGCGTCGGCGCGATCGCGCGCTTGGCCAGGAAACGCTCCGGGATCAGGATCGTGCCACGATCGAGTTCCGCGAAATGCTCCGGCTCGAGCAGCCATGCCTTGAAATCGCGCCTGAAGCTGTCGTCCGAAAGCAGCCGGTCACGGTCGATCTGGTTCTCCAGCGTCGCTTCCTCGAACGTCGCCGACTTCGTGTCAAAGTCGAACACCTTCATCATGTAATCGGTGCGGAAATCGCGGACGGCCGATTTCGGCGCATGTGCGATCTGCATGTTGGTTTCGACACGGAAGACATCGCCCGGCGCGATGGTTTCCAGCGGGCCGCCCTTCGCGGTCAGCTTGTCCGCAAGCACGGCGCCGGTTTCCGTGAGATCGCCCGCCGCGAGCCAGCGTCGCGCGATCTCCGCGCAGGTCAAAGGCTTGCCGCCGGCATCGACTGCCTGCTCGCCCCTCGCCTTCAGGATGACGTTCAGCGTCATCGGCAAACGCGGCGACACGGCATTCTCGCCGATCTCGGCCTTGTTCGGCTGGGTCAACCGATAGAGCAGCCTGATCTCGCCGCAGTCCGGGCCTGGCACATAGGCGCGGTCCATCCGGTTGACGATGCCGGACAAAGCAAAACGCGTGTGGGTGGAATAGAGCAGCGCGCGATCGAACAGCTGGAAGGCGAAATCGGTGCCGACGCCGATCGTCTCGTTCGGCAGGGTCGCCTTGTGATTTGCGACATAGCGATCGTAATCCTGATCCAGCGCCTTGCGGACCGGACCCATCGACGGCAGCGCGAACAATTCTTCGTCGTTGAGCGGCGTATCGGCGGAGCGTGACGGCGCGAGAATGCGGGCGAGACCGAAGCGGCCATGGTCCATCTCTCGCAGCGCAAATGGCTCGATGATCGCGGTTCCGCGCTCGAGCGGGGCGCCTTCGATCGCGCGCGCCGGCAAGGCGCCGAAAACGAGCAAAAGGACAGCGACGAGAGATCGGGAGGCGTGCGTCATGTCAGAACTAACACCACGCAAAAATGTCTATTCAAGGCAAAAGGCGCTTCACGTCGGGGTGAAGCGCCTTCGCCAGAAACATCCTCGGATTTCGCCGTCAGCGCGCCATGACCAGGCCTTTGGTGGTCACGACGACCCAGCGCCCATCCTGCTTGCGGATCGCATCGACGCGGCCGAGGCCAGGCACGGGATCGCCGGCATAGACCTCGTAGAGGCCCTGGCGGCCCTCGATCAGCGCACCACCGCGATTGACGTCACGCAGCACCCATCCCTCGACCTTCGGCAACCGCGCGACCTCGGTCTTCGGCGGTGCCGGGGTCGGGAGCGGGACCGACGCCGTGGGCGATGCCGACGCGACATTGGTCGTTGCCGGCGTCACCGAACCGGTCACTTCCCTGGTTTCCCGCGTCTCTTTCGTGTCCTTCGCGTTCGTGTCCTTTGCGGCAACCGACGTGCCTCCAACGGCTGACGCCGGAACGGCGGCCTGCGCCGCGCGAAGCTTGTCGAGCGCCTCGCTCATCTTCGCGATCTTGGAGGTCGGCTCAGCCTGCGCCTTCTCCACCTTGTCGAGACGATCGTTGGTCTTGCTGATCTGCCCCTGGGCCGTCTTCGCGGCGTGGTCGAGGCCTGCCTTGAGCGCGGTGATGTCGGCATCGATCCGCGACACCGACGCTTCCAGCGCCTGGTTGCTGCCGGCCGTGTTCGCGGCATCGGCCGTCATCACGAAGTGCGAGACGCCGATCGTCGCGAGCGCGCCGCTGACGGCGCCCGCAAGCGTAGCGAGCGCAATGATCGCCGCCATGCCGCCAACGCGGCGCTTGGCCGGAGCCTCGACGACCGGCTCAGCGTCGACCGTTTTGGCTTCCTCAGCCTCCTTTTGCCACGCGCGCACGCCGGGCGACATGATCAGGAGCCTGCCCGACAACAGCGATTCCTTTGCCTTTTCGACCGCGGCCTGGTCGATGCCACCGTGGACGGGCTCCGCCTTCACGGCGTCGACCCCCTCGGCGCGAACCACCGGCGCGTCCTCTTTCGGCAGCGTCTCATGATCCGGGGCGATCGCGGGCGCCTCGACGGTGCTCGATTCCGGCGCCGTCGCCATGACCGGCACGCTTGCTTCGGACGTCGCGTGCACCGCGGGTTCTAACGTGGCTGAACCGCCCTCAACCTGATTTTGCTCGGCCTGTTGCTCGCTCACGATTTAAAGTCTCCGTTAAGGGTTGACCATTTGGTAACTTTCATTGCTTGCCAATTCGTTACCGGGTGCGCCCCGGCTTTCGGCTTACCGAAATTTTAGGGACTTTTCCGAGGCAAATTTGGGTCGGAACGACGAAGCTGGTGCGGTCGCCACCTGTCCCGATTTGAACCATGCGCGGCGAAAACACAGCACAGGTGCGGGCTGTGACGATTGCGCACGCCCGTTTCCCGATTAACATGCGGCGTGGGACGGCGGACGCGACATTTGGCGCTTCTCGCCGGGGGGCTTGAGCCAGAAGGCGGGAGGCGCCATGGCCATCGAGAAATGCATCAACGAATTCAACGTCGGCGACGTCATCTTCGAGGAAGGCTCGACCGGGCGCGAGCTGTATGTCGTGCTCGACGGCAAGGTCGACATCGCCAAGGTCAACGGCGCGAGCAAGACCGTCATCGTGACGCTCGGCAAGGGCGAATTCTTCGGCGAGATGGCCGTGATCGACGGCTCCTCGCGTTCGGCCACCGCGATATCCGCCGCCCCCAACACCCGCGTCATGCGCATCAACCATGCCCGTTTCGTCTATCTCGTCAGCCAGCAGCCGGCGTTCGCGCTGATGATCATGGATGCGCTGAGCAAGCGGTTGCGTGCATCGAATGAGGCCCATTATCGCGCGGCGGCCAATCTATGAGCGACCGCCGGCCAAGCCCGTTCAAGACCCTGCTCGACAGCGAGGTCTGCACGCTGATCGAGGCCGCGCCGGATGTTTATCAGATCCGCTTCAAGAACCGCGCCGCGAACGCCTATCTGGTGCGCGGGACGTCGCGGACGATCCTGATCGATGTCGGATTGTCGTCGAACCATCCGCATCTTCTGACCTGCATGGCCCATGTCGGCGTCACGCCCGAGGACATCGACATGGTCGTGCTCAGCCACGAGCATCTCGACCACATCGGCGCGGCCTATCATTTTCACGGCCGGTGCTTCATCGCGGCGCACCGGCTCGCGGCCAACAAGATCATGCTGCGCGACGACTTCTCGATGCTGCGCAAGATGTTCAACGAGCCGAACGTGCCGATCAATGTCGATCTCTGGCTCGAAGAGGGCAACCTGATCGACCTCGGCAATTTCCGTCTCGGCGTGATGTACACGCCGGGCCATACCTCGGCCTGCATTTCCCTGTTCGACCAGGAAAAGGGCCTGCTGTTCGCCGCTGATACGTTGATGCCCGGCGGCGTGATGGGCGGCGTGTTCGGCTCCGGCAGCATCAGCGACTACATCCAGTCGCTGGAGCGCTTGAAAGGGCTCAACGCGAAGATCCTGCTGTCCGGTCACGGCCGGCTCTCCGATACGCCGCAGGAGGATGTGCGCATCGCGCTGCAGCGCTCGCATGGGCTGTTGTCCGACACCGCAGAACTGTTCGACGCGCTCGATGCCCGGTCGAACTTCGAGCCGATCATGCAGTCGGTGCGCGACCTCAACAAGCTCGATGACAGCTAGATCACGCCGAGCGCCGCGCGCCGTCATTTGACAAGAAGCGCGGCGGCCTGTTGATAGGCAATCGCTGCGACAACATAAAACAGGCTCGACAAAAATAGGCTCGGAGGACGTGATCCATGAAGTTCTATGACTCGATCGGACCGAACCCGCACATCGTCCGCATGTTCATGGCCGAGAAGGGCATCGAGATGCCGAAGCAGACCGTCGATCTGCGCGGCGGCGAGAACCGGCAGGAGGCGCATCTGAAACGCAATCCGCATGGTCAGATGCCGACGCTTGAGCTCGACTGCGGCAACTGTGTCTCCGAGGTCACCGCAATCTGCGAATATCTCGAAGAGAAACACCCCTTGCCGCCGATGATCGGCGCAACCCCCGAAGAACGCGCCGAGTGCCGGATGTGGACCCGCCGCGTCGACCTCAACATCGCGGAGCCGCTCACCAACGGCTATCGTTTCGGCGAGGCGTTGAAATTCTTCGAGAAGCGGATTCCCGTCGCGCCCGAGGCCTCGCCGGGATTGAAGCAGATCGCGGCCAACCGCCTGCAATGGCTGAACGGCCAGATGGCCGACGGCCGCGACTATCTCTGCGGCAAGCGCTTCACGCTCGCCGACATCCTGCTCTATTGCTTTCTCGATTTCGGCAGCAAGGTCGGCCAGCCGCTCAACGCCGCCAACACCAACATCACCGCCTGGTTCGGTCGTGTCGGCGAGCGGCCGTCGGCGAAGGCTTAGCGGAGTCACGGTGTTGCTCGCATGACAGGCCTCATGGTTCGAGACGCGCGGCTTCGCCGCGCTCCTCACCATGAGGGTTCAGCCTTGTGCCGCATCTGATGACCTCATCCTGAGGAGTGCGCTTCGCGCGCGTCTCAAAGGATGGGCCGCGCAAAGATTGCCGACACGACTTCGCGTTCTCGCGGCGCATGACGTCCGAGCTTTTCAATCAAACCACCCTCTTCGAAACAGAGGGCGCAGGGAAGACCGGGCGCCGGCTGGCACCCATGGTCCGCGTGCAACAAAAAAGCACGCGGCAGAACCACAGGCTCAGCCGAAATCGTCC
>Ga0207693_10002807_pt1 | contig 15100 bp, 11 predicted proteins | sample LARL81metaG_FD_184347 | JGI IMG/M metagenome (GOLD analysis project Ga0207693, IMG submission 184347) | Corn, switchgrass and miscanthus rhizosphere microbial communities from Kellogg Biological Station, Michigan, USA - LAR L8-1 metaG... | ecosystem: Host-associated > Plants > Roots >...
TATTCGCCCCCTGCTCGTTCGCTTTGCTTTTGTGCCATCTTGCGGCGTTCGGCATTTTCGCCGCCGCCATCGGGAGTTCGGAGCTCGCGTTCGCGTTCACAATTGCGAATGGTTGGTCGCGACGGTTCCTAGCGGCTGTTCTGACCCGAGAGACACGCGCCGCTTGCTGCTTGATGCCTGCTGTCGCGCTCTTTGGTGCGTTTGGTCCCACAGCCATCACCGGCCACGAGATGCGCTTTAGCACGGTGCTGGAAAAGATTGAGGGCATCGCCGCCATTACGTTGTTCAGCAGTCCCGGGCCGGAGCTCGCTTTGCTTCTACTTAGCATGGCGGTGTTGCTTGCGGCTCTGTTCGGCAGGATTGTTCGACTTCATCGCGATGCAGCCGCGCTTTGTGCTTTCTTGCTCATCGTTTGGTTGTTGTTGCCTCGCGTCGCATTAGGGGGTGGCTACGTAGACTATCGTGTTCCCTGGGCAAGCTCTTTTTTCATGCTCTCAATGTTGGTACCGGGTCCGCGTTACGATCGGTATGCGTCTCTGTTCGGCGGCGGTGTTGCGGTACTCGTTTTAGGTCGCATCGCGCTCATTTCTTGGCTTTGGCTGGAGTGGGAGCCGACGCTGGCCGAAATTGACAACGCACTTGCACAACTTCCCGCCGGGACGCGGCTGATGGTTGTCGAAGGCATTCCTTCGTCTACTTCCGTGTCCCGGCGACCGCCGCTTGATCACGTCGCGGCCTACGCGGTCGCGCGAAGTTCCGCCTTCGATCCAAACATGTTCTCGAGCTTTTCCGGGCAGATTCTCTACTTTCACGGTCAATATAACAGGCTTTGGAAACTGAGCGCTCCCTCGGAACTGGATCACCTGGCTCCCGAATACAGCTATGTCTTAGTCCTTCGCCCGGCACTGGTTTACATTCGCCCGCACCTGACTCTCGTTTGTGAGGCTTCGGGTCGCGACTTCGAATTGCTCAAGGTCGTTGCCAGCAAGGGCGTTCCATCCGCACTGCGCCAAACCCGCACTTGTTCTGATTCGCGGAGAACGATTAAACAGGCGTCTTTGGTGCATCAGGCTTTCTGATATGCAAAAATTCGCTTCGGCATTTTGTCTGCATTAACCCACATGCGATCAGACAATTCGATGGTGGAGACAATGAGTGAGCAGACGGAGATATCGCTGAGTGCGGAAAACCGGGAAAAGGTATGGATCGTAATCGCCGCCTTCAATGAAGGTGCCGCCATCAATGAGGTCATAACCGCAGTACGCCTGCAATATCCAAACGTAGTGGTCGTGGACGATGGTTCCGCGGATGACACGGGGGCTCAGGCGCAAGACGCAGGCGCAATTGTGCTCACTCACCTCTGCAACCTGGGACAAGGGGCCGCTCTTCAGACGGGCATAGACTATTCTGTTCGCAAAGGAGCGGAGGCTATCGTCACATTTGACGCAGATGGGCAACATCACGTCGGCGATATTGCAGCACTCGTTCAGCCGGTCTTGGCCGATGAAGTGGATGTCATGCTCGGCAGCCGATTTTTGGGTCGCGCCGAAAATATCCGTACCTCAAAAGTACTAACGCTGAAGTTGGCAATTCTGTTTACATTTTTGACGACGGGTACCAAGTTTACCGATGTTCACAACGGTCTTCGATGCCTCTCGCCTAGGGCGGCGAAAGCCATACGTATTCGACAAGACAAGATGGCCCATGCAAGCGAGATTCTCGAGCAGATTGTGAGTAATAAACTTCGCTATCGGGAAGCACCGGTAACAATAACGTATACCGCCTATTCAATGCGCAAGGGACAACCGATCAGCAACTCGATTCGAATCGTCAAAGAATTGCTGGTTGCCAGAATTCACTAAGGAGCATGGCCAATGATCTCGTATTTGCTCACGTTCGTCCTCGTCATCATGATTGTCTATGCTTGGCTGCAGGTGCGCTCGAGCAAACTGCTGTCGGCGATCTTGGCTCTTACTTGCATGGTCGGGTTGGTGTTTGTATGGGCTCCCGAACTCACTCAGACACTCGCCCACTTCGTCGGAGTTGGTCGCGGGGCGGATCTTGTCACCTATATCTGGATCATTTGTACGCTATTCATTTCATTCAACTTGCATCTGGAACTAAGACGTGAGCGCGAACGATTCACGAGCCTAGTCCGCAAGCTTGCGCTTGGTGAGGACCTCAAAGTGAAATCCTGACCACATGAGTCAACGCTTGCGAACGGCACAATCGGGTACGCGAGCCGCAGCGACCACTCCGACGCTATGACAATATACGCTCGCAGGCGGCGCGAACCGGATTGCGCGCTTCGATATAGGCGTACAGGCTTAGATGACGGTGTGGTAGAGGGAACCGTTTTATGCGCACGTCACGAAAAAGCAGGCGAACCAACGCAATGATCTCGTCTGACGTGTTGACGTGCTCGTGCCGCATCACGACGCCATAGTCGAGCCGATTGCGAAGCCAATAGCTGATCCCTGTAGTGCACCGCCAGCCAAGCCACCACGTCAGACCCCCTTCGCTTGGAATTCCAGCCTGAAATACTCCATCCGGTTTGAGCAAGATGCCGGAGCGTGCCAACTCTCGCGGCAGGTCCGTCATGTGCTCTAGGACGGCGATCGATACAATCCGCGCATAAGCGGACGCACCCGCGATTTGACTTTGGTCCGAGTAGATTTGGCGGACGCGGTTAGCCTGAACACTGCCGAAAAACAAGGCTTCAAACGGTTCGACGATATCATATTCGCCAAGATCGGCCTCGTATTTCAGGTGATTGAGTGTTCCCGCACCGAGTTCCAAAGTCGGCCCCTCTCCGGACATCGCGGCTACGCGACGGTGCATCCAGCCTTCGACCCATTTTGCCAATCGCTCAACCGGCGCACTGCCCTCACGATTCAGCTGATACTCGCGTTCATACAACCGAGCATGCGCGGGACTTAGCGGCGGCCTTACCTTTGGAAAAGGCGATATCAGCCTGTCGAGTTCCTGCATATCTCACGTCCTCTCAATCCGGGTTGAACGCGCGGATTTGCCAATGCATTGCCCAATTCCCATGGACCACGTGTAACTACCCGATCCCTTATGCCGTTGCATCTCCGGACGAACCAGCCAAAGATTGATCGAGGGCTTCAGACGAATCATCAACAATCGGACGAGTTTGTGCTTCAATGACCCCGCACGTCGTAACCTGACTACCTGGTGGTTCGCCCGGTGATCAAGGTCACCGCACTTCAGCATGGCGCCTCAAGATGTTCATGAATATCCTCTCTATGCTGATCTTCGTCGTCTGTCTTTCAGCAGGTCAAGTGTTATTCAAACTCGCAGCATCGCATCTCGCGCGGGGCGTACTACCGTACGCACTTTTGTTTGACCCGGTGTTCTACCTCGCCCTCGTTCTTTATGGCGGTGGCACCGTACTCTGGATCTGGATACTGACGCGGCTGCCACTATCGATTGCCTACCCCTGGGTCGCGTCGACGATGATCATCGTTCCTCTTCTGGCTTTCTGGGTTTTTGGCGAATCGCTCAGCACACGGTTTTGGCTCGGCTCTGCCCTAATCGTTGCGGGAATTGTTCTTGTTAATGTTGGAGCGTGAGTGAATGGACAGCGTGGTGACCTCGGGCGGCAAAGCAGACCCATTGGAACTCGCGCTCGATTTCACCGTCATTTCGATATTGGCACTCGTCAGTTTTATCTATGCTGGCACCGGATTTAACGGCAGCGACGACGCAGGATACATAGAAGCTGCGCGCGGCTGGGTACATGCAATTCCAACTGTCTCCAACTTCTTTGGCGACCTTCGCTATCCGGTGATACTTCCAATTGCACTGAGCACCATGCTGTTAGGCGACAGCGAGGTTACGGTCGCAATTCCAACCCTTCTCTATGCCTGGGGATGTGTGGCGGCAACTTATTTCGGCATGCGATCCCTGTTCGATCGGACGACAGCATTGGTCGCGGCGACGTTGCTTTCAATTTCACCGCTGCTCGCTGGGTTAGCGACAACAGCAAGTGTCGATGTATGCGAACTGTTTTTTGTTGCCCTATCCCTGTTTGCCTTTTTCGTCGGAATGCGAGGCAAGCACAGCTGGCCTGTCTTTCTTTTGTCGGGCATAGCCGCTGGGCTCGCATTTATGACGCGGGAATCCTCGATTTCGCTATTGGCTTTTTTTGGAATGCTGTTCCTGTCGAATTTTGGCGATCAGAGGAAAATGTTTTTAGTTATGGCCGTGGGTTTCGCAATCGTCTTCGGGGCCGAGACGGCTTGGTACGCAATAGCCTTGGGCGACCCACTCCATCGCATACACCTCGTTGCCGCGGCAATGTCCAGACCCGACCCGATACTAAGCGTGGGAGCGGTCGATCTCAGTTCCGGCCGAATATTCAATATTTCGCCGCTGCTGGACCCCATATTGTTCTCCCTGACAAACCCTGTGTTTGGACTTATTTTCGTTGTTGCGCTCTTCGCAATCCTCGCAATTGCGCTTAATGGAAAAGACTCGACGCTTTCGAAGGATCCGGTATTTCGATGGTTGAGCATCCTAAGCATCATGAATTTTCCGGTTTCAGCTTATTTGCTTTGCCATCTGGCATTGCTCCCGCGTTACTTTCTCCTGCCGCTCTTCACCACAATACTCGCGATCAGCATCTGGCTTCGCTTCAGCCTGTGGAGAGAGTCGAGATGGGCCTGCATTGCGCTCGCCCCTGCCTTGCTGGTCGTTGCGCTGATTGGCCAGATGATCACCAACAAATCGCCGCTTTATGCAGAGCGGGTCCTTACGTCGTTGGCATCAGGGACGGACGAGCCGATTTTCACCGACCCTGAGACGAAATTCCGTGGGACATTGTTGTATGGATGGGCAAATGTTTCGAACAAGGTCATGGCGAGACCGCCGCCGCCTAGAAGTCTGTTTCTCTATAACCCAAAGTTCGCGGGCTTGAGTACAGCGCGCAGCCGTGGAAGCGATTTGTCCGATTTTGCGCCAAAGTCCGACTGGGTTGAGCAGAAGGTATTTGTCGAGCGACGTTCAGCACTGGGTCGCCTGATTGTCGCGCTCGGGCTGGACAATTATCTTCCTGTTGCCATCGCGCGACGCATCATAGAACCGAACCCTCGGGTCACACTTTACCGCACTAACGCTTGAATTGCTTCGAGTGGAATCGCTCAGGCGGAAGAGTCGATATCTGCCGGGCAAAGACCATAGGATGACTGGCATGGACCGGAGCTTGCGCAATCTCCTAAATCGATTGGAGCGAACGGTAAACCGCCACATGGTTCAGGAATGGCGACGCCATCGCATAGTCGAGGAAGAAACTTTGGCGCGCTTGTTTCGCACACTCGCGGTCGATTGTGTTTTTGACATCGGCGCAAACGTCGGCGGGTACGGACGTATGCTTCGAGACTATTGCGGTTATGACGATCGAATTCTTTCATTCGAGCCGACGCCGGACGTCTTCGTGCAGTTGCGTGCCGCTGCGCTCAACGATCGGCTATGGGAGACATATGATTGTGCCCTTGGCCAGGACGAAGGAACGGCCAAATTCCATGTCCATAGTGCGCGAATGGGGAGCTCGTTTCTGCCGGTGACGGAGAGTGACTCACAGTCGCCAGGCAACAAGATCGTTCATGAGATGGACGTACAGGTCAGGAATTTGAATAACCTGTTTCCGAGCCTTCAGAAGGAATTTGGATTTAAGCGCCCTTTCCTGAAGATGGACACTCAGGGCTTCGATCTCGAAGTGTTTTCTGGTGCTTGCGATGTTGTTGAATCCTTCGTGGGATTGCAAAGCGAACTTTCCATTGCGCCCTTCTATGAGGGCGCTCCGTCTTGGCGCGACTCCTTGAAGACCTACGAACAATCTGGTTTTGCGCTGACAGCGTTCGTCCCGTGCAATCCTTATACCGAGGTGCGTCTTCGTGAGATCGACTGCATTATGGTTCGGCGGTGACTGCCGGCGCATGAAAGACCAGTCTGAGAATTGCAGGCTCTTGAGCCCTCCCACTCATGCGCGACGCGTGGGTTATGGCTCTAGACCGACGCCTTCGTAGATTTCCTGATAACGCTCTACAAGTTTGTCCCAAGTACGTTCTCTCTCGACGTGTTTGCGGCCCGCGGCGGCTACTTTTGCGCGCCCCGCAGGGTCGGCGATAATCTTCTCGAGATTGGCCGCCAGCGCCTCGGTGTCGTCAGCCGGAAACAGGTATCCCGTCTCGCCGTCGCGTATCAACTCCTTATGCCCGCCAACGTCGGATGCCAAAACGGGTTTCTTTTGCGCCATCGCTTCGAGCGGCTTCAAGGGCGTGACAAGTTCTGTCAATCGCATTCGCTTGCGCGGAAAGACAAGCAAGTCGATCAATCGATAGTATCGCGCAACTTCGTCGTGGTGCACGCGGCCGACAAAACGGACGCAATCATGTAAGTCGAGTTCGTCGGTAAGCTTTTTCAGATGGGCTTCATCCGGACCACCGCCAACCAGCAGAATGCAAAAGCCAGTTCCGTTATTTCGCAGTTTTACTGCAGCTCGGAGCAAGAGCTCCAACCCTTCGTATGAATAGAACGACCCAATAAATCCCAAGACGGTGCGTCCTCCGATGCCGAGGCCGGAGAGAAGGTTCGACCCGGGCGGGGTGTCCTCGTCGGCTAGCAGGGATCGGTCCACGCAGTTGGGTACGACCGCAATGCGATCTGGCGCGATACCACGCGAGATGATTTCTTGTTTCAGTGGCTCGCAGATTGGTGCAACGCAACTAACGCGCCGCATAGCAAAGGTATCCAACATTCGCGACAACCGATAGCGGACGTCACCCGCGCGTGTCGTGCCATGATCGACGGCGGCATCTTCCCACAATGCCCTGACTTCATAGATCACGGGCAAGCCGAACTTTCTAGCTACCGAAATCGCGGGGAGCACGTTCAGAACAGGTGAGTGCGCGTGAATCACATCCGGCTTTTCCCGATTCACGACTTCTATCAGTCGAGCACGAATTGATCGCATCTCGAGAATCTCGCGCAGGAACGGTAAGTCGGTTTCAGCCTGCCGCGTACGATAAAAGTCCAGACCTTCCACGGTTTCGAAAGCCACCCCGGTCACCGAATGTCTCGGACCGGTGACATGCACGGTCTGCCAGCCGTGGAGACGCTGGCTGCGGATGATTCCGAGCGAACGTGTGACATAACCGCTTTGAAGGGGTACTGAATGATCTAAAACATGCAGGATACGCATGGACCGTCCAGTCGCTTGCTGAACCAGGTTACTTTCGACGTTCGCACGGACTGTTCAACGATTCCAGTCCCGGCAATGCGGCACGTTCGACATCGGGCCGCGCACCTCGCGACATTGGGGCAGAGCTGAGTCTTTGAGCCAAGCCTACAAGAGATATGTCGCCGATGCGCACCGACTCATTCGAGCGATGGATTAACTATTCAACGGGAGTGCCAAACTTTGGCACTGGGGTCGAAGGCGGATCCGATCCGCACTTCCTAGGACCTCCTCCCCAACACCTATCGGATAAGCTATCTTCTCAAATCCGATGACGAGCACATTCTTTACCGTCGCGCATGGGGCAACGTTCGTTGCGTACGTCTGCTTTGCGTTATTGGTTGCCTTGCGGGGCGCCCGCACCACTGTTAGCGGATTTCTTTTTGCAGCCGCGTTTTGTACCGCGCTTTGGGCGCTAGCCAGTGCGGCGGCAGCAAACGGATTTGCGCCCCTCTGGTTCATCGGCGCGACAAATCCGATAAGAGACGGGGCCTGGCTTGCACTTTGCTTGGCGCTTATGTACCCGCGTGGTGGTCATACGCTACAATGGCGCGGCCTACTGGTGCTGGTCAGCGTGCTCGTATTCGTCCAGTTGGCGATGGATACGTTCCAATTCGATGCCGGAAGCGTGGCAGGGGTACGCCTCGACAGTGCCCTTCTTCGCGTCACCACAACAGTCTTTGGACTTGTCCTGGTTGAAAACATCGTGCGCAACTCTTCTCCGTCCGAGCTTTGGTCACTGAAACACCTCATCATCGCCCTCGGATGCATTTTAGTCTTTCAGCTCGCGACGAGAATTCCTGAGTTTCTGACTCACAACCCGGATCCCGATATCGAAGTCGCGAAGCCTTTGGTATTCCTTCTCGCGCTCCCACTTTTTGTCGTCAGCGCGGTGCGTTTTCCAAATCTGAAAGTTCGCGTTCATTCATCGCGCGCTTTTGTATTTCACTCCACAACCCTGATTGGGGCAGGCATTATGCTCCAAGGTGTCGCGATTGCGGCCTGGTATGTCAGGCAGTATGGCGGCTCTAACGGAACAGTGCTAGCAGTCACGATTTTGTTCGGAGGTTCGATAGCAATCACCTCCGCGCTCGTTTCGGGCGGCGTGCGATCGCGCATTCGAAGACTCATCAACGAGAATTTCTTCACGCTGAAATACGACTATCGACTGGAGTGGGAAAAGATCATTCGTGCCCTCTCATTGAATCCAGAACAAGAGAGTGCGGAGCGCGTATTGCGAACGCTCTGTGACTTGCTCGACAGCACCGGAGGTGCCCTTTGGGTCTATCGCTCGAGTTGGAGCCAATTTCTACCCGCAGCGAAGCTCGGCTTTGCCCCAGAGATGGCGCCGATAGCGCAGAGCGATCCGGGTTTGGAGCAGCTTAAACTCAGTGACAAAGCATTTCTCCTTTTGGATCAGGCGCCCGGCGCTGAGGAAGCTGCCTGGCGGACGACATTCGAAGGTGCGTGGTTGGTTGTTCCACTGCGCTATCGTGCTGCTATCGTGGGTTTGGCAGTTCTCGCCAAACCCAGGGCGCCCAAAAAGCTAGGTTGGGAGGACGAAAGCTTCATTCGAGTTGCCTCCATGCAGCTGGGCGCGTTTCTCGTCCAGGAGGAAACTGCGCAATCACTGGCGGACGCGCGACAGCTGGAGGAATTCAATAAGCGTTTCGCTTTCGTCGTTCACGACATCAAGAACTCAATCGGACAGCTGAGCTTATTGGTGACAAACGCCCAGAAGTTTGGTGACGATCCGCAGTTCCGAGAGGACATGACCGCAACGCTGAGCAATTCTGTTGAGCGTCTTCAACGACTTCTAACGAGTCTCACCACCATTGGCAGCGCCGAGGGGCCTAACAATCACCAGAACGAAGTGCTTGATTTGATTGCCTTTCTCTCCGAATTTACCAAAGAACAGAGTAAGCTGGGAAATAGTATCGTCTTACATTCTAATTCCTCATGCTTAGAACTGGAGTTGGCCGATACTTCGAACTTGCGACGCGCGCTGGAACACGTGATCGCCAATGCCCGGGAAGCTTCCGGCACGAAACAACAGATCGATGTTGGCGTCAAAACAGAGGCTGACGCAATTCAGATCGTGGTTACAGATCATGGCACAGGAATGACAGAGAAGTTCATCAATGAAGAGCTCTTCAGGCCAATGCACTCCACAAAGTCAGGTGGTTATGGCATCGGAGCCTATCAGGCGCGCGAACTTATGCGTGACCTCGGGGGCGACATTTCAATAACTAGTAGGATCGGCCATGGGACAATCGTTACGTTAACACTACCGCGGCCGGCACCTCGACAGAGTCGAAGATTATGAAAGCGACTCCGTTTATTCCGCACAAAACTGAATCAGACGAGCGCATTTTGCTGATTGAAGACGATATCGGTCTGCAAAAGCAAATGCGTTGGGCACTTGCACCACACCAAGTGGATACAGCAAGCAGCTGGCCTGAAGCTCTTACCAGATTTTCCGATGCCAATCCTTTTCGGATTGTCATACTGGATTTGGGACTTCCGCCCGACGAAGATGGTGCCAGCGAGGGATTGAGAGCTCTCGGCGAAATAATGCGCCGCTACCCGGCGACCAAGGTCATTGTTGTTAGCGGCAACGTGGAGCGCGCCAATGCAGTTCGAGCCGTCGCAAACGGCGCTTTTGATTTCATAACCAAGCCAGTCGACGTCGAGATCCTGAAACTAATAATCCAACGCGGAATTCGGATGTACGAGCTTGAGGACGAGAACAGGAAGCTTCGCGAAATAAAAATTGGCGCACGAGAAGACCTGGTCTTTAATTCCTCCCGTATGGTCAAGATCGGAGAGATGCTGGACCGCGTCGGTCCAATGGACGTGAGCGTACTGCTCGTCGGAGAAACCGGGACCGGAAAGGACGTTATTGCAAAGGCACTCCACAGCATCTCCGCACGTAGCGATCAACAATTTGTGGCAATAAATTGCGCTTCTATTCCGGAGACTCTCCTTGAAAGCGAACTCTTTGGACATGAACGCGGCGCATTCACGGGTGCCATAAAGCGAACGCATGGCAAGTTTGAGCTTGCCGACAACGGTACGTTGTTTCTCGACGAGATTGGCGATATGCCCCTGGCGCTTCAGGCGAAGCTTCTGCGCTTCCTGCAGGAGAGAAAATTGGAGCGCGTGGGTGGCCGTGATTCCATTTCGGTCAATGTGCGACTGATCTGCGCAACAAATCAGAAGCTTGAAAAACTGATTGCCGAGCAGCGTTTTCGCGAAGACCTGTTCTACCGCATCAACGATGTCCGCATCGAGTTGCCACCGTTGCGCGAGCGGGAAGGTGACGTGGTTTTGCTGGCACAGCACTTTCTCAATGTCTTCAACAGGCTGTACTACAAGCAGATTGCGGGTTTCAGTGATGAAGCGGTGACCGCCATGAAAGGGTACTCCTGGCCTGGCAATGTTCGCGAACTTGAGAGCAAAGTGAAACGTGCCGTAATTATGTCCGACGGAAGGCGTGTGAGCGCGAAAGACCTCGACCTTGAGAACAGCAAAGCAACGGCTCAGAACATGGATTTGAAAAGCGAAGTTGCGAAGCTGGAGAAGAAGTTGGCAAACGAGGCGCTTGCGGCTGCAGATGGCAATGTCTCGAAGGCGGCAAAGCTATTGGGAGTCAGCCGCCCTCACCTCTACAACCTTCTGGGACAGAGCTAAGCCGGTTCTTTGAGAATTCGGGAGAGTAGTGTGAACATGTACGCGCCGAGTGTTTGCATTGGTCGTTTGAACCGAACCATTTTTTTAGCTGCAATTGCGTTTGCGCTTGTGTCGAGTACGTCGGGCACCTGGGCGGCAATCTCGCCGGAAACTCGGACCGGACTGCCAGTCGATGCGCAGGTGAGCAGCGCCGCTGTCAAGCAATTTTTGGTGGATGCCCAAAAGGCTCTCAAGGCAGGCAACCCTCGCCTTGCAGTCATCCTCATGAAGAATGCGGTCAATGCCGAACCGAAGAACGCGATGATCCGTGCGCAGCTCGGACTAGTTCTGCTCGAATCAGGTGACCTGGCATCGGCGGAGCGTGAATTGCGCCAAGCCCGCGCTGACGGTGCGCCAGAGCAATTTGTACTTCAGGCCCTCTTCCAGACAATGCTGACCCGCCATGAAGTGCAAAAGCTGCTCGAAGAGTTCCCTGATCCTGGCCCTATCGCCAACGGGCCGACCGTCCCCGACGTGCTGAAGGCTCGTGCTTTGGCACTCCAGTCCCTCGGACGGAATGCCGACGCCGCTGCCGCAATGGACCATGCGCTGGCACTTCGTCGGGACATTCCAACTCTGCTTTCACGCGCTCGGCTTGCAGAGAGACAAGGCAATATGTCACTCGCGAAGAGTCTGGACGACGAAGCGCTTAAGATTGATTCGAGCAACGGCGATGCTCTGTTGTTCAAGCTCGGAATTCTGATGCTTTCAAACGACAATGCTGGCGCGCTTGCCTTGAGTGACCAGATTGTTCACCGCTTTCCGGCGAGCCTTCCCGCGCACCTGGCGCGTATCGAAATTTTTCTGACTTTAAAGCAAGACAATAAGGCGAAGATCGAGGTCGATGCTATTCTTGCCAGGTCCCCGTCTGCCGCTATCGCCCAGTATTACAAGGCGCTCCTTCTGGCCCGAGCCAATGATGTTAAGGGAGCTTGGCGAATCGCTCAGTCACTGCCGCCCGAATTGGCGCAGTCTCAACCTTCGATCGCCATCATGATTTCTCAGATGGCCATCGGAACTGGCAATATCGAAACCGCTGCTTCAATTTTGAGTGGCGCGCTCGCCAAATTGCCCGACAATTCAGAGTTACGCTTGCGCTTGGCCGCCGTGAGGATGCAGCAGAACAGTCTGGAGGCCGCGCTGAACGTTTTGCAACCGCTCAAGGACAGCTCAGACCCCCGCACACTTGCATTGCTGTCTCAGGTTTATCTCAAGCTGGGTAGGTACAATGATGCACTCGGCGCATTGAATCGGCTGAATACCGCGGGGGGCGGAACTCCGGGAGTAAAGCGCGAGCTGGCTCTAGTTGAATTGCAGACCGGCCAATCGGATCAAGGTCTGAAGGATTTGATCGAGCTTGCAGCGAAGCAACCCACCGATCCCACAATTGTAGCCCCGCTTGTCGCTGCGTTAATACAGGCCAGACGCTTCCCCGATGCGCTTGCCGCAGCAGAGAGACTGGGGGCTGATCCGAAGCAACGTGTGCAATCACTACTTTTGCGCGGGCAAATCTTAGTTCGCAAGGACGATACAAATGAAGCGCTGGCGGCATTCCAGAGTGCCTTGCAATTAGAGCGCAAGAATGTCGCAGCGCTCTACTATCGCGCAAGCGTGTTCGAATCAGTGCGAAGATATCCGGAAGCCGTGCGCGATCTGCAAACGATTGTCGCGATAGATCCAAAGAATGTCTCCGCTATCGTGAAAATGGCAGAAATTGCCGCAAGACAAAATCAGGACACGAACGTCCGCACGTTATTGACGCGCGCAATTGCGCTCTCGCCCCAGGATCCGGCCCCGCGCATTGCATTAGCGCGGTATCTGACGGCTCGTGGTGAATTAAAGAACGCGCTCGCGACCGGACTCGAGCTGATAAAGGTTCATCCGAACAATGGCGAAGCCCTGGCGATTGTGGGCGGATTACAATTGAGCTTGGGACAAAAGGCGCAGGCAATTGCAACCTTTCGCAAGCTGACGAGCGTTGAAACTGGTTCTGCGACCGCGCAATTGCTGTTGGCGAATGCCTTATTTTCGGCTGGCGACAGAGCCGGAGCTTCTACGGCTCTGGACATGGCTTCATCTGCCGAACCTAACTCGGTTCAAGTGCGGGCGGCTCAGATCAATCTCTTGGTCGCCATTGGCGATGTGAAAGGAGCCGTCGTCAGCGCCAGGGCCTTTCAGACCAACAATCCAGGCACGACATCGGATCTGCTCGTCGCAGACACATATGTTCAGGCAAAAGAATTCTCACAAGCAGCTGCGGTCCTGACCAAAAGCTTGGCCGAGCGCCCAAATAGTGCAGTACTGATCGGACTTGCCCAAATTGCTGCGAGCACCGGTGACACCAAACGCGCGCAAGACCTGATGTCCAATTGGCTAAATACAAACCCCCGCGACTTGTCGGTGCGTACTCAATACGCGACGCGATTGATGCAGGACGGCGAGAACAAGAATGCTGTTGCTCAATTCGAGATTGTCCTTCGCCAAGATCCAAACAACGTAACCAGTCTCAACAATCTTGGCTGGATTCTGCAAAAGGATGATCCGAAACGTGCGCTTGTTCTAGTGTCGAAAGCTTACAGAGCTTCGCCAAATTCTCCGGAAGTTGCGGACACCTTCGGCTGGCTGAAATACTTGGCAAAAGACGCCAAGGGCGCTGTGGAGCTTCTGAAGCATGCACACGATCTGCGTCCGAAAGATGGCGAAATTACCTACCATCTTGTCCTCGCACTTGACGCCAGCGGAAATCGCGGCGCAGCAAAGGGCCTGCTAGCCGCGTTGCTGAATAGTGGCATCAAATTTGCGCACGTCGTCGATGCCATGAAGCTGGCGGAAGCTTGGCGTTAGGCACGGCTGGCTCATTCGCCTAAGTAGACTCGTCGTTGCCGGGCTTAACCCAGACCATTCACAAGCATCGGTCCGAAGAAGTTTGCGACAGGAAGCGGCAGGCGTTTCCATGCCTCTATGAGAAGCGAGTATTTAGGATTTGAGGGATTCTTGTCAGGAATGGATTGGCCGGACGGTAGCTCGTATTCGTATTCCAGCCACTCCGGATCGAATCCCCAATTCTTCTTGAATGAAAACGCTCCCGTACCTGCCTTGCTTCGGCCAAAATCGAAGTGACGGTAGCCACGCTTCGCAGCCCTGCGGATAACTTCCCAATAGAGAAAATCATTTGCGCCATTGCGACGCGCAGCGGCGATTCCTCCTCCGTAGTAAGGAAGCACGGTTGTGCCATGGTAAAAGTTCATGACGGCGCTAATCGGACGGCCGCCGTCGGTGACGACAACAATGTCGCAATCGTTGGCAAACACACGCTTCAGTTCGGCAAAGTATCGCCTCGGAAAAACTGGGGTTCCAAGGTTACGGACGCTTTCCGAATAAACTGCATAAAATCGATCGACGTCGGGGTCGACTTCACTCGCGAGCGAACCTTCCAAGGTCTTTCGTACAACGGCACGCTGCTTACGAGGAATAGCGAGGAGGTTTGCGTTATCGTCCGGAGAAATCGGTCCAGAAAAACTAGCATAAAGATCTTTCCTTGTTTGGAATCCACTATGAGTTGCGCGTTTGCTGCGAAACTCGAGATAGTGAGCTCTCGTCTCTTTTCGCAGTTTCACAGCTGCAGCCGTTAGTGCAACGTCCACCTCTTCATCGTCTGCCAGCGGTCCGCCTTCGACACAAAAGGGTGAGGAAATAAGTGCATTTCCAAACAGAATGCTACGTTGATAGACCAGCGGAAGAACTCCAACGATGGCGCCCCCCCGTTCGGCAATCAGATATTTCGGCTGAAGACGGAATATGTCGCGGAAGATCCGCCGCCAACCGACGCGGTGAAAAAAAGAGCCATTCTCGTTCGCAAGCACAAAACGTTCCCAGCTGTCTGCGTCGTCATCGCGCATGGGTCGAGTGCGAATTGGACTCGCTCCTACCGGATGCGGCGCTCGGGGCACGGCACGTGGCGACGATGACGGGATATCGACCAACGAGGGTTGCACGAATGGCCGCGCGCATGAGTTGCGCGACGGGCGCGCTCGTCATGTTCGCATGCGCTGCCGCGGCGCAGGTCCCGCCAACACCGCAAGCGCCGCAGGCCCCACAAGCGCTGCA
>Ga0207693_10002810_pt1 | contig 15086 bp, 8 predicted proteins | sample LARL81metaG_FD_184347 | JGI IMG/M metagenome (GOLD analysis project Ga0207693, IMG submission 184347) | Corn, switchgrass and miscanthus rhizosphere microbial communities from Kellogg Biological Station, Michigan, USA - LAR L8-1 metaG... | ecosystem: Host-associated > Plants > Roots >...
ACGAGAAGAGCGTGTCGGGCGAGCGCCAGCTCGACGTCAACGCAGTCGGCGATCGTCAGCAATCGCAGCTCCTCAAGGCGAGCGATTTCGCTTCGCGCAAACTGCTCGAACCGAAAGTCGGCGAGCGCAGGGCCGCGCCAGAGACGTTCGCCCTTCCGCAGCAGGTTCGCCGCCTCCTCGAGCGCGCCTCGCACGGCCACCTGGCGGCCCTGCTCAAGGATGTTCTCCAGCTGGGCCGAATCGAGCTGTTCGCAACCGACCTGCAGTAGATAGCCCGGCGGCCGCGTCAGGAGCACCTCGGGCGCGCTTGCGCACGCTTCCGGCTCCAGCAGCTTGCGTAAATGCGAGACGCCGTTGTGAAGCGCGTTCCCGGCGCAGCGAGGCGGACGATCCCCCCAAACGCCCTCGATCACGCTCTCTGCAGGCACGATCTCATTGGCCTGCAAGAGCAGAAAGAGGAGCAGTGCCCGTTCCCTCGCGGCGGCCGGCGGGACGATTTCGGTCTCGCCCCTGACGACCTCGAAGGGGCCGAGAACACGGTATTCGAGCTCCGCCGCCCACCCGCCACGGGCCGCCCGGAAAGCGAGGGTGTGCGAGCCGGGGGATGCTTGCAGGCGGCCGCGCGCCTGCGAGTCGACGGGCGGAACTGCCCTCGATCTCGGAGGCGCGCGGCCGTTCCTGGGATCGGCTGCCATCACGCCCAGTAGGCTGGAGCGCGCTGCGAGAAGCGCCGACGCATCCGCCACCACATCGACCGCATGTACGCCATGCTTCGGCGCCGGTCTGAGTCATGCCGGGGCGCCGCCTGGACGCGCCGGTACTCGTCCCGCATTTGCGCGATGTGCTCGCGGCAGTGCTGACGCCGAGATTCGGTGTCGAAGTAGTACACGCCATTTCCTCCTCTCTTGATTCGATCTCGATTGACGGGGCGGCCGTATCGAGTCCGACAGAGGCGGAAACTAGGCGCGTCGACCGAAAAAGCGATCAGTGAAATGAAACTCGCTCTTTTTGAACGGCTTTTTCTTACGAACGCGAAAGAGTCTTCGCTCTATTTGGCTCGATACGCACTACGAATCACTAGCCGGTTCCACTTCGGAGATCACCTCCTTCTGGGTGGACTTTCGCGGTCTCGCTCTGAAAACGACGAAGGCGACCCGTTGGGTCGCCCTCGCATGGACTCGTTATGCAGCTATGACCTAGCCGGAACGATTCCGAGCGAGGGTTCGCCTGGGACCGCGACCAGCGCAAAGAGACTCCGCGCCGTACGGGAACCACGCGTCGACGGAGAAGGGCTTACCGAGCTTTGAGGTCACATGAATCATTTTGTCGGCCCTCCTCTCTGTCGGGAATTAGGCCCGGCACAATACACGAATGGAATACCGTTTGGCAAGTCATATCTTTACGGATTTTTTTAACGGGAGTTCGATGCGCTCGGAGGCAAGGTCCATGCCGGGAGGAACTTCGGCAGAACGACGGACGCACTGAGGGTGGGCCGGAGTCTCGAGCTCGTCGACTGCGCTTTCGAACGTGAATCCCGCGTAAGCCAGGGCTAGCCCACACCACGGGCGGGGTGCCACAGCCCCGCCCGTGGGAGCCAAGCCGACTCAACGACCCCCCTCGTTCTTGGCGCTCGCGAGCGCCTTCTCGAACGACGCCCTGCCGGCCTGTGCGGTTGCAGCGGCACTTTGGATGCCCGGGCCCACCGCACAGATCGCCTGCGCCGCAATCGAGCGGTCAGCGGGGTCGTAGCTGATCCCGATGACCCCGTAGGTCGTTCCTCCCGTGCGCGCCGCAAACGGCACGGTGACGGTGACCGAGTCCGACGTCCAACCACCGCCGACGACCACGCTACCGGCGGGGCAGGTAGCGGTCGACGACCCGACCTGACACGCACCGCCTCCATTTGCGCACATCGGACCGGCTGGGCCGCTTACCGAACCCACCGTGCTGATGCCCGGAGGTCCCTGGTCACCAGGGTCGCCTGCAGGGCCTTGTGGCCCACGCAGAAGCTGGCCCGGCCTGAAGTCCTGCCTCAGCAGCGAGTGGTTGATCACTTGCCGTGTGCCGACACTGTTCGAAGGCAGCAGCTTGGTCGCTGCATATGAAGATCCGCTGAGTGCGAAGAGCAACGCAAGGTAGGCGATGAGGTTGCGTCGCATATGACGTGCTACAGAAGCCACCATTCTGACACCTCCTTCTCGAAGTAGCCTCTGATCTGAGACATTGGCGGCGGCCTCTAACACGTCGCTAACGCGCGCGTTCCAACACAGGTCCGGCAGCTTTCTTCTCATCGTGAGAGCGAGCCGTTAGTCGGAAATTGGCCATGGGTTAACGACCCGTGAGCGAGTCCTCCGATCCTCGCGTCCACGAGCGACCGAGGAAAAGGAGGTGACGAAAATGCTCTCCAGAACGAACCTGCGCCGGCTGCTCGCTACCGGCCTCGCGCTTGGAGTGCTCGCGGCGGTGACGCCCGCGGCCGGGCTCGCGTCGAACCCGGGAGGCGGCGGCCACCCGATCGGCAAAAGCCGATGAACTGACGCACTTCAAACCACGCACGGAAAGCCCGAGAGGGTTTTCCGTGCTGGGAGCTGCTCGCGTTAGAGGCGCGTTAGCGGCGGGCCGCATCCTGACGTCCTCACATTGCGGAGACCTAGCCATGGGAGGGGGCGACCAAAGGGGGCCAGAGGGGTGCCGCACGTTGCGGCACCCCTCTGCTCCCTTAACTTCACGCGTTGCCGGCCCCCTCGCTGGCAGCTCTGCGTGATGCGGAACTCGTGCTCCTTACAGAGATCAACGCGAGGCAGGGGATCCCAACTCAGTCGACATATCTCTCCCCGCGCCTGCCCAAAGCGCGCGGCCGCATCGGGGATCTTTGGGTCGTGTTGGTGACGTTCGGCTCGTACGATTGACCAATGCTCTTCGGGCGCCTGAACGAATGCGAGCGGATCGATCAGTTGCTCGCACAGGCACGCGCCGGTCGCAGCGACGCGCTCGTCCTCCGCGGCGAAGCGGGAATCGGCAAGAGCGCGATTTGCGGCTACGCCGCCGAGCGGGCGAGCGACATGACCGTGCTACGCGCAAGCGGAGCCCCGACGGAGTCCGAGCTTGCGTTCTCCGGGCTGGCAGATGTGCTCCGACCGCTCTTCAGCCGGCTCGACAAGCTTCCAGCACAACAGGCGGTTGCGCTCGCGTCCGCGCTGGCCCTCGGACCGCCTGTACCGGTTGGGCGCTTCGCGATCTGCGCTGCGACGCTGGGGGTTCTCGGCGCGGCGGCCGAAGATGGGCCAGTACTCGTGATCGTGGACGAGGCTGAGTCGCTCGATCGCTCGTCGGCCGAAGCTCTGCTCTTCGCTGAACGCCGGCTCGACGCCGACCGTGTTGCACTCCTCTTTGCGGTACGCGACGGAAGGCCGACGATGTTCGACATCGCCGAGCTGCCGGAGCTGCGTCTGGCCCCACTCGATCGCGACGCTGCGCGGGTGCTACTCACCAGTTTCGCCGAAGTGACGATCGCGCCACAGGTGCTCGAGCAGCTCCTACTTGCAGCCGCAGGGAACCCGCTTGCACTGGTCGAGATTCCGGCGCTGCTGAGCGTTGAGCAGCTGGCCGGGACGGAGCCGCTCGGTGACGAGCTTACGACTGCGGCCACCGTCGAGCGTGCTTTCTTGCGCCAGGTCGAGTCACTGGCAGCGGTGTCTCGCGAGGCGCTGCTGGTGGCGGCGGCCAGTGACACGGGGGAGCTGGACACGATCGTGTCCGCGCTGATCGCGCTCGACATCGACCCACGCTCGCTCGTGCCTTCCGAAAGGGCCGCGCTCGTCTCCATTTCCGGGGACACGCTCGAGTTCCGCCATCCCCTCCTTAGAGCTGCGGTCTACCGCACAGCCTCCGCGGTGGGCAGGCGGGCTGCACACCAAGCCCTCGCGGACGCAGTTGCTGGTGAGCGGCAGGTCGACCGGCGCGCGTGGCATCTCGCGGCCGCTGCCCCGGGGCGTGACGAGCCGGCTGCCAGGGCTCTCGAGGAAGCCGCCATCGCCGCCCGGCGACGCGGTGGACACGCCGAGGCCGCCAGCGCGTTCGAGCGGGCCGGCCGGCTCAGCGCCGAGGGCTTCGAGCGGGCGCGCCGGCTGCGCGAAGCAGCCGCCGACACCTGGCTCCTCGGCCGGGCCGACGATGCGCGTGGACTGCTCGACGAAGCCCTCGACAACGCCGGCGACCCGAGCGTTCGCGCAGCAATCCAGCACCGGCGCGGCGTCATCGACATGTGGCAGGGGTCACCGCTGGCGTCGCACGCGCTGCTCGTCGAGGAGGCGGCAAGCGTTGAGGAGCTCGACCCGGCCAGGGCGGCAAAGATGCTGACCGACGCGGCTTGGGCCTGCTTCATGGCCGCGGAGATCAGCAGCGGGCTCGAGACGGCCGAGCGTGCAAATGAGTTGGGCACCCGGGTGGGCGGGATCGCCGAGACGCTCGCCAAGGCTGTGCTCGGCATCGCGCTCGTGCTCAGCGGCGATGCCCAGCGGGCGGTGCCGCTGTTCGCCGACTACATCGGGCTACTCGATTCGGTCGAGTCGTCTCCGTCGTTGGGCCTTTACCAGCCGCTTCGTCCCGACGGCCAGTTGCTGATGTGGTTTGAGCAGTACGACCGCGCCCGCGAGGTGCTCGATAGGACGATCGACAGCGCACGTGCGGGCAGCGCTCTGGGGGCCCTCCCCTATGCGCTCTCAGTCCTCGCGGATCTCGACTTCAGAACTGGCAACTGGGCCGCCGCCTACGCGGCTGCCACCGAGGCCGTCCGACTTGCTGACGAGACAAACCAGATCACCACGCTCGCATTCAGCCTCGGCTGTCTCGCGAGACTCGAGGCGGCCCAGGGACGGGAGCCCGACTGCCGCGCACATTCCGAGCGCGCGTTGACGATTGCCTACCCGCGGGTTGGCGCGGTCGTCGCCTTGGCGGGCTCCGGACTCGGCTTGCTCGAGCTCGGGCTCGGCCACGTTGACCGAGCCATGGAGCAACTGGAGGCACTTGCTCGCCGGGCCGCCGAGCACGGCCTCAAGGAGCCTGGTGTGATCCAGTGGGCGCCGGACCTGATCGAGACGTATGTCCGTCTCGGCCGCTCCCGGGAAGCGGAGCTCGCACTCGCCCAGTTCGAGAGCCTGGCGAGCAAGACCGAACGTACCTGGGCCTTGGCCGCAGCCTCCCGGTGCCGCGGGCTACTTGCGGCCGAGGACGGCTTCGAGGTCGAGTTCCGTCGCGCCCTTGAGCTCCATAGCCGTACGCCGACGCCGTTCGAACGCGCGCGCACAGAGCTGTGCCTCGGCGAGCGCCTGCGCCGCGCGAAGCGGCGCGCCGAAGCACGGGAGCCCCTACGCGAAGCGTTGACGACGTTCGAGCGTTTGGGCGCGGCATCGTGGAGCGAGCGCGCCAGATCGGAGCTCGCAGCCACAGGAGAGACAGTTAGGCGTCGCGACCCCTACGCCGCTGAGCAGCTCACCTCACAGGAACTTCAAGTTGCCCTAGTTGTCGCGCGCGGGGCAACTAACAAGGAGGCGGGCGCCGCCCTCTTCCTCAGTCCGAAGACGATCGAAACGCACCTCGGCCGCGTCTATCGCAAGCTGAACGTGCGCTCCCGGACGGAGCTTGCTCACCTGCTCTCGCGCGAGGGCGCTCTCACGGAAGCCGCGGCGCTGACGGCGAGCTAACCCTCGAGCCGGCCCGGCACGACAAGCCACCCTGCGGCCGTTTCTCATGACACCGGGGGAAACCCCCGATTTGGGAGAGGCATTCGCCCGAGGCGATCCGAACGCCGCCAGACCTAGCGTCGAGGCCGTGATCGACCGAGGAAAGGAGGTGACGGAAATGCTCTCCAGGACGAGCCTGCGCCGGCTGCTCGCTACCGGCCTCGCGCTTGGAGTGCTCGCGGCGGTGGCGCCCGCGGCCGGCCTCGCGTCGAATCCGGGCGGCGGCGGCCACCCGATCGGCAAAAGCCGATGAACTGAGACACTCCAAACCACGCACGGAAAGCCCGAGAGGGTTTTCCGTGTTGCGAACAGCGTCAGGCTCGTGCGAGTTCGACAAGAGACGAGCGTGCCTTCCGGCTCGCAACGATGTTTCCCTTCCTCTCCAGAAGACGGATCGCATCCTCGATCGCCCCCGCGGCCTCCTGCCCATGACCCTCGAGGCTGAGCACTTCCGCGAAAGCGAGTAGCACCTGTGCGTGCTGCGAGAGCGCGTCCGTTGCCGCACCGATTTCAACTGCTTTTCTTGCCAGCGCATCAGCCTCACTGAACGCTCCCCGGCGGGCCAGAGCCTTTGCCTGGAGCGCGCGCCAAGAGAACTGAGCGCTTGCGTCGTCAGTGGCGGCGAAGCCCTCGGCGACCCGGGACCAGCGGAGGGCCTCTTCGAATCGCCCCTGCCAGTAGAGGGCCTCGCCGAGTTGTGCCGCCTGCGTCGCTAGTCGCGCCTGCTCGCCCCAGGCCTCCAACTTCTCGCAACTGGCGCTGAGTAAACGCTCTGCCTCGGGGTAATCGCCCGCGAGCAGCTCGATGTCCGCAGCGACCGCAGCGTAATTCGCCGAAATCTTGTCGGCCCAGTCAAGCTCCTCGTAGATCTTCCGCGCCCGCCAGACGAGCTCCCGGGCTGAGTCGAACCGCTCGGCCATGGCCTCGAGACCGGCCAGAAAGACGAGGATGTTCGCTTCGCCGCCCCGATCCGCTTCGTCGAGCAGACCCCGGCAGCGACGAATTCCTTGTTCGACGCTCGTGGGCCCGCAATAGAGGCCTGCGGCGAGCTCCTGCAAGCAGGGCGCGACCGGCCAGTTCGAACGGCGGAAGTAGTGCAGTGCGCGCTCGGCCGCCTCTGCTGACTCGCTGTATCGGCAGCGGAAGCCGCCGTGGACGTGTGCCAAGACGTACCAGACCCGGCCGAGGGTACGGTCGTCTCTGAGCTGCTCGACGACGGGCATCGCTTCGGCCGCCAGGGAGAGAAGCTCGTCGACGCCGCCCTCGGGCGCCCGAAAGAGCCTGAGATAGGCGAGCTCCAGGCGCGCCCTCAGCTGTGCCCGCTGGTCGTGCTCGGAAACCGCGGCTTCGAGCGCCTGACCGAACGTGTCCTCGACGAGCTGAAGGTCGCCACCTCTCCAGACGACCAACCCGAGCTCTGTAAGAAGGTCGCGCCGGGCGATCTCAGGCTTGTCCAAAAGGGACGACGCGCGTGTGAGCAGGTTTGATGCTGCGTGCGTGTCGCCGCTCTTCGCGGCACGCAGGCCTGCCGTGGCCAAGCGCCCGCCAGCATCTGCTGCGAGGCGTCGCGCTACGCCGTCGACCGGGCCGAGTTCGGACATGTACTGGAATGCGCGTTCGAAGTGGAAGCCGATCAGCTCGTCGGAGCCGCTTCGATCGGTCTCGAGCCAGCGGCCGAAGCGCTCGTGGAGCTCAGCGCGCAGTGCCTTTGGGAGCGTCGCATACGCCGCATCGCGGATGAGAACGTGCTGAAAACGGAACTTGTCCTCGCTTGCAAGCTCAGGGCGGCTCTCCCGGATCAAGCCCTTCCGGACCAGCGCGAGCAAGTGCGCACCGACGCTCGCAGCCTCCTGATCCAGGAGCAGATGAACGACTGCCTTGCGTGAGAACTCGCGTCCCGCCACGGCTGCGCGCTGCACGACGGAGAGCTCTCCCGGTTCGAGATGGTCGAGACGGCTGGCGAGGAGTCCTTCGAGCGACGGAGGCAACGTCTCCGGCTTTCCATCTTCGACCGCGTGCGCGAGAAGCTGCTCGAGGAAGAGCGGGTTTCCCCCGGCCGTGCGGACGATCTGCGCGCGGAGCTCGGCGGGAACGTGCTCGAGGTTCTCGATTACTTGCTCGCCGTCCTTGCTCGACAGCGGAGCAAGCCTCGTCATCTCAGTCTCGATCCATTCCGACCGTTCTTCGAGCAGGTCAGGCCGAGCAAGACCGAGCAGGAGGATTGGCGCATCCGATATTCGGTCAACGAGGTAGTCGATGAGGTCAAGGAGGGTGGGCTCGGCCCAGTGAAGGTCCTCGAAGAGCAGCACGACCGGTCTTTCGCCGGCGAGCGCTTCGAAAAGCCGGCGAACCGCCCAGAACGTCTCCCCTCCCGATCCTGAACCTCCCTCCTCTCCGGTCAGCTCGGCCAACCTCGCCCCGATCAGCTCGGCGTGCTCGTCGCCGCCGAGCAGCTCGCGAAGCTCGCTTCGAGTCCGGACCTGGCTGATGATCTCCGCCAGCGGGAGATAGGTCGCTCCCTTGCCGTAGGAAGCGCAGCGCCCAACCAGCACAGTGGCATTACCGTTGAGGTCGGTCGTCAGCTCGCTGGCAAGCCGCGTCTTGCCGATCCCGGCCTCGCCCAGGATCAAGACGAGGCGGCAGCTGCGCTCATCGACGGCGCGCGCGAAGTTTTGGTGGAGCGTGGCCAGCTCCGCCCCGCGTCCGACCAGGGGCGCCTCGAAGTGCCGTGGGAGCGTCGGCAGGCCTTCCACGACCTGGAGGACGCGGGACCCGCGCCCTCCGCGGCCGATGGGCTCGGTCACAATCGCGTCGCCAAGGAGCCGGAGGGTGGCCGGCCCGGCCAGGATCTCGTCGGGGCGCGCCGTCTGCAGGAGCCGCCTGGCGAGTGTGATCGCAGGCCCCGCGATGAAGCCGTGGCCGGCTTCGTCCGCTCCTGCGAGTACCTCGCCCGTCTCGATCGCGACCCGCAGGACTACCCCTTCTTTCCTGTCAGGCTCAAACACATCCACCAATGCTGTGATCTCTGTCTGCAACTCAGTCGCTGCGCGCGCGGCACGGAGCGCGTCGTCCTCATGCGAGCGCGGCACTCCGAAGACAGCCATCACTTCGTCGCCGGACCGCTGCTCGATCATTGCGCCGTGCACCTCGAGCACGCCTCGCATTGTCTTGAGCACGGCCAAGCTCGTCTCGCGGAGCAGCTCCGGATCGAGCGTCACGGGGTAGGCGACGTCAGCGAAGAGGACGGTAACGGTCTTGCGACGCTCCTCCTGTGGCGCCGCGATCTCCCTCGCCACGCGCACCGGCGCTGCGACTGATGGGTCCTGGCGCAGCAGTGCCTGCTCGAGCTCGCGCAGCGGCGCGCTCGGCTCGATTCCCAGCTCATCGGTCAGCGTCCGCCGCGCTTCCTGGTAGGCCTCGAGCGCCTCGGCTTGCCGGCCGGCGCGATAGAGCGCGAGCATCAGCTGGCCGCGCAGCCGCTCCCGGAACGGGTACTCGGTGATCGACGCCTCGAGCTCAGCGACCAGCTCTGCGCTTGCACCCAGGGAGAGCCTGGCATCGATCAGCTCTTCGAGCGCGGCCGTGCGCAGTTCCTCGAGCCGGCTCGCCTCGGTAGCCGCGAACGGTTCGAACGCGAGGTCGGCAAGCGGCGGCCCACGCCAGAGCATTAGGGCTTCCCGAAGCTTCGCGACACGTTCCTCACCGGAAGCGGCGCGGCCTTCGGCAGTCAGCCGCTCGAAGCGGCCGACGTCGATCTGATCGGGTGCGATGTCCAGGAGGTAGCTACCGGCGCGCGAGAGCACGAGCCCCGGCCCGAGGGCGCGGCGGAGTTGTGCAACGTAGTTGTGCAGGGCGGCCCGCGCCGTCGGCGGCGGATCCTCGCCCCAGAGACGGTCGACGAGCACGTCGCTCGAGACGGCCTCGCCACGCCGGAGCAACAGGATCGCGAGTACAGCCCGCTGTTTTCGGCGAGGCAGCTCGATCGGCCGCCCTCGGTCGCGGACCTCCAGCGGCCCGAGGATGCGGAAGTCCATGGCAAACGGGTTGTAGCACCTGAGGGCGGCGAGGGCTCGTGGCCACGGGCCGCCATCGCTTCTGCGCGAATCAAGCTAGTTAGACGAACTGCTGTCCGCGCGCCAGCAGCGGGTTGCCAGCGGGCTTACGACGAAGGCCGGCTCGGCGCTCGTCAGCGTCGTGTTGCGCTGGCGAACCCGCGAGTCGGCAATTGGCGTGGACTCAGCGGCGAACGGTGTTGGCCGTCTTCGCAGCCACGGCATGACCGCGCACGTACCAAGTGAATTTCGTTCGCGCCTTCATTCCTCGCAGCTGGACGCTTACTTGACTCTCCGCTGACGAATTCCACGAGTGCCCAGCGACCCTCCCCGAAACGCAGCTACGCCTGTTGGTCATTTCCCAACAGACCTTGTAGGGCAGCGATTCGACAAGTGGCGTGACGCGGAGGGTCAGGTGGACGATGTGGACGTGATGGAGAACTTCGACTCCTGCCTGGTACGTCTGTGGCGGCTTGGCGATGGTCAGCGGGAGCATGTTGGAATATCCCCAGATGCAGTCCGGCTGACCGATGCAGTCATAGTCGGCCGCATCCATCATTACGTAGTAGGTGCCGGGGTCTAGCGGGTGTTCGAATGACCACGAGCCGCGCCGAATCTCGATGGTCCCCAGAAGGTCAAGCGTTTTGATGTTTTTTCGCAGAAAGCCGCCGTCGCGGGCCCGATCGGGCTTGCTGGCGAAGTAGATCGTTGCGTCGTCGGCTCCGGGTGCGGAGAACGTCGCACTTGGGTGCCGGTTCTGTTGGCTCACCGTTAGAAGGGTCGGCGGTTTTGGAGGGGCCGGGGCCGGGCTGGGCCGCGCAACCGACCCGAGCGCTGTCGTAACGCTAACCGTCTTGATGGGCGCGACAAGCGATCGCTTGTCGATCACCAAAAGGACGTAAATGCCCCACGGCTGCGCGGGGTGACGCGGCGGAGCCGCACAGTACGTCGCGTTGTAGCACTCGAGCGTGATCTTGGCCGAGAGGTTTCCCGCTGCCGACTCCTCGACCGACTGAGTTTCCGGCTCGAATCCGGCCGAGTGACCCTTGTAGAAGACGCCTAGGACCCCGTACTTCTTGAAGTCGATGTCGACCGGGTTATACGGGAGGCCGATGCTGGTGAAACGAAACGCACCCTTCCGGGCTTGCTTGAGCGATCCGGCGTAAAAGACGCGGTTTCCGTCGCGGCGGGGGTGGAAATTAGGCGGGAGGGCGCCCCACTCCGTTTCCCGAAACGACACCGGCTGTTGGGGGTCGACATTCGGCGGCGGCAGTGCAGCAGATCCCTCCGCCGAGAGCAAGGTCGCGATCGCGAGTAAAAGCATCCAACCCCTCATTGCCAAAAGTGTAAATCCTTGGAACTCGCCTGCCTACGCCGCCTCGTCCCGGACTACTTGAGCACGAGGGTCGGGAGGATGCCTGTGATGACGGCGGCCCCACGGCTCGATCCGTTTGAGAGAGATCAGTCCGGGTTAGGGCGGCGAGGAGTGAATTGGTCGCATGTTGCATTGCCTCGGATCGGTCCCCGTACGAACCGGCATCCGCCCAGCGCGAGCGGAGGAAACATGTACTTGCAATGTTTGCAGCTCACCTCGGGCGTGGGAGCGGGTCGGTAGTGCGCCTGTGTCTTGGATAGGCCCCAGATCCTCACGTCATCCGACCTCCTTGGAAGCCGCTTCCTGGTCGTGGCATGGCGTCTCGCCGCGAGTCGAGGATGTTACTCCGAGCGTGTTCGGGGTGCCGAGCGCCCACAGTCTTGTTTTTGCTCAGGCGGGGGCCGACCGGCGCACAACACCGGTACAGCCTGGTGCAGCAGCGTGTCGCCATCCTCGTCGAGGATCGGCTCGGGGGAGTACTGAGCCACGTAGACGCGACGCAAGCGATCAGTCGTGTTCGAGCCGCTGCAATGGAACACGGTGCTCGAAAAGCAAACGATGCTGCCGGCATCGACGATCGCGGGCACACCGGGGTCGTCGCCGAAATAGCCAACCATGTCGTTGGTCGCCGCGTCTCGGCGGTGCGGGACCACCTCGCGCGTGCCGGCGCGGTCGTACGGCAGGACATAGACGGTGCCGTTCGTTTCGTCGACGTCGTCCAGCGCGATCCAGCACGTCACATACTGGGGATGCTCGTACGGGATGTAGCCGCCGTCCTGATGCCAGGAGAAGCTCGTCTCGCCGTCGATGCCCTTGACGACGAACTGGTCGTTGAACAGGTAGGCCTCCTCACCAACCGTGGCGCGGCAGACCTTGCCCATTGCCTCGCCGAGCAACAACTGCCGCAGTGAGTCGCTACGTGTCGAGCAGTCGTTGACGAAGTAGCGCTGACCGCGCCGGTCGAGACCCATGACGTCGGTTCCGGCCGCGTCCATCTCCGCGTCGCGCTCGTCCATGAACCGCTGGCACTCGCGCCGCAGGACCTGGAGCGATCCAGTGTCGAGCGCGTCCTCGAGGACGAACCAGCCGTGGTCACGGAAGGCGCGAATGTGGTCGTCGGTGATCATCGGCGGTCTCCGGCCGAAGTCTGACGGTTGGCCCGATTCACCGAACCTTCCTCGGCAGCGCATAACAAGAGAAGACGATGCGCCCTCAGCCGGGCCGGAAAAGGCGAAGCCCCGCACCTGCGGGGCTTCGCGCGAACAAACGGACGAAACGGGCTAGATGCCGCGGCCGCTGTAGTAGCTGCCGAGGTCGTTGCGATAGCTCTCGTCCCGGTAGGTGTTCTCGTCGAACTCCGGAGCGTTCTTGATCTCGTCCTTCGTGAGGTTGACGAAGATCGTCTCCGTGTCGGGATCGATTCCGCGGACCATGCCGGCCGGAAGCATCACCTTCTTGCCGAAGATCCACGGCCCGGTGTCCACGACGATGAAGCTGCCGCCGGCCTCATGGGTCGCTTCGTCAACCTTGCCGATCTTTCCGTCGCTGGCTTCGACGTTGAACCCGTTCAAGTCGATGTTCGGTGGTGTCGCGACAGCAAAGGTCCATGTCTCGATGGTCGCCATACCAACCTCCCTTCGAGGCTATGCCTCGTTCGGTTTTCCTAGCTCGGACTCGACTCTCGCCTACCCCCGAGGCCGTCCCCGAAACTCCCCCGCTCGATGGCTCCGAGATGCCCATTTACTCACTGGAGGTTTCGGGCCTTCATGCCAGGGAACCGTCGCACCACCGAGACCTAGGAAGGGGTGGGCGAGATGGCTGATATCAACAAGTTCTCTGAGCAGGTGATCGACCTGGCCGAGCGTCTTGCGGACATGTCTGACGCCGCAAAGGGCAAGGGTGGTCGCAGACGGAGTCTGGGACCACAATGGGTAATTCTCCCGGCCGCGGGGGCAGGCCTCTACGCACTAGCCACAAGCGGTTCGTTGGCCCGCCAGGCCAAAGGCGTCATGAATCAGGCGAAGGCGCGCGCTTCCGAGCTCCCAGACGATCTCTTGAGTCGTATTCGCCAGACCTCTCAGACGTCATCGAGCGGAAACAGCCCCCAGCCGCGCCGCCACAGCAGCGCTCGTCGCAAGACCAACTCCGCCAAAGCCAGTTCCGGTCGCTGACCGGCTCTCGAACGACAGATGAGGACTGGCCGGGGCGCCCTGTGGCTGCGGCGGCACAGAAGCGCCCCGACGCTCCCACCGTACACCCCCGTGTAAAGCCAGCGCGAGCCCAGGGAAAGTTTCGGCCGGGCGCGGCGTCTATAGCTTCAGGGCCAGCGATGCGGCGGCTGGCCCTACCCTTTTCTGCCTGCACGGAGCGAGCTTCGCGCGAGACTCCAAAGCATTGCTCCGAGGACTTCCAGCAATCACAATGAAAAGGCAACCCGCAGCGCTCTACTTCCCGGGGGTAACCCAGTGGCCAAGAAAGTCTTGAGTTCCGCCGCGCCGAAAGCCGACGCCAACGGTCAGGCTCAGCAGGACGGATCCGCCTCCCGCGGCGCTCTCGTCGCGGACATCATCATCGCGAACGCGCCCGACCCGGTGTTCGTCTCTGACCTGGAGGGGAAGATCCTGCAGGCGAACGACGCCGTCTCCGAGCTGCTTGGCTTCCGCAAGGACGAGGTCGTCGAGCAGTCGCTCTCGCGCTTCATCAGCGCGGAGGAGACTCAGGAGTTCACGGCCGCCCTGCGCGAGGTCGTCGAGCGAGGCGTCACCCGCGACGCGGTGCTGAACCCGCGCTCAGCCGCGGGGGAGGTGATCCCGACCACCCTCAACGCATCGGCACTCCGCGATGCGGACGGCAAGGTGATCGGCGCGATCGGGATCCTCCGCGACATGCGCGAGCTCGACAAAGCCCGCGCCTTCGCGCAGCGGCTGATCGACGACGCGCCCGACCCGGTCTTCGTCTCGGACCTCGAAGGCAAGATCATCCAGGCCAACGACGCCGTTTCCCAGTTGCTCGGCTTCCGCCAGGACGAGGTCGTCGAGCAGTCGCTCTCGCGCTTCATCAGCCCGGAGGAGACGCGCGAGTTCATGGCGGCGCTGGACGAGGTCGTCGAGCGAGGCGTCACCCGGAACGCCGTGCTGAATCCGCGCTCGGCTGCGGGGGAGGTGATCCCGACCAGCCTCAACGCGTCAGCGCTGCGCGACGCGGACGGCAAGGTGATCGGCGCGATCGGAATCCTCCGAGACATGCGCGAGCTCGATAAGGCCCGCGCCTATGCCCAGCGCCTAATCGACGACGCCCCCGACCCGGTGTTCGTCTCCGACCTCGAGGGGAAGATCCTCCAGGCCAACGAGGCTGTCTCCCAGCTGCTCGGCTTCCGCCAGGATGAGGTCGTCGAGCAGTCGCTCTCGCGTTTCATCAGTCCCGAGGAGACCCGCGAGTTCACCGCCGCGTTGCGCGAGGTGGTCGAGCGAGGCGTCACCCGGAACGCCGTGCTGAATCCGCGCTCGGCTGCGGGCGAGGTGATCCCGACCAGCCTGAACGCGTCAGCGCTGCGCGACGCGGACGGCAAGGTGATTGGCGCGATCGGCGTGCTCCGCGACATGCGCGAGCTCGACAAGGCCCGCGCCTATGCCCAGCGGCTAATTGACGACGCGCCCGACCCTGTCTTCGTCTCCGACCTCGAAGGGAAGATCATCCAGGCGAACGAGGCGGTCTCCGGGCTGCTCGGCTTCCGCCAGGACGAGGTCGTCGAGCAGTCGCTCTCGCGCTTCATCAGCCCCGAGGAGACGCGCGAGTTCACGGCCGCCCTTCGCGAGGTCGTCGAGCACGGCGTCACCCGAAACGCGCGGCTCAATCCGCGCAGCGCCTCGGGCGAGATCATCCCGACGACGCTGAACGCGTCCGCGCTCCGCGACTCGG
>Ga0207693_10002811_pt1 | contig 15082 bp, 17 predicted proteins | sample LARL81metaG_FD_184347 | JGI IMG/M metagenome (GOLD analysis project Ga0207693, IMG submission 184347) | Corn, switchgrass and miscanthus rhizosphere microbial communities from Kellogg Biological Station, Michigan, USA - LAR L8-1 metaG... | ecosystem: Host-associated > Plants > Roots >...
AAGGGCACCAATTGTCGGCCGCTAGGTACGACCGCCAGTTAGGATGCCTAATAGGAAGCCAAATAGGAAGCCAACGCCCAAGCCAATGCCCATTGCGGTGAGCGGGTTCCGTTGAATGGCATGGCTTGTGTCGTCAAGCGCGTCAGTAGCCATGTCCTGAGCACGCTGGTACTGGCGGGTGGCCATGTTACCGGCACTGCTGCTTAGATCGCTCATGTTTTCACGGATGCCCCCAATGTCTGAAGATTTCTTCGTCGGGTTATGGGCGCTCCCACCAATGTTGCTCATGTCTATCTCCTGTGGGGCTTTGACCGCCTAACCTAGGCGGTCACTTAGGAAACAGGGCTGGCGCCTTACTCGTTCCGCCTGAGCCGAGAATGAGGAGCACAACCTGAAATCTACCGGGCAATGCGTTGAATTTATCTTCCTTTCGAGAATACCTGCGAACCCGAAAAATGAGTCGTTCAAATGAGCAAGCGCCACTGGCTCGGTTTGGCGTTGCCTACTAGATTTCGTCGCGGTGATAACCGCCCAAGGCGCCAGCGACGCTTCCGATAAATGCGCCGATCAGCAGTGACAACGAACTATAGAACGCGAACGCAGCTCCTGCCTTTCGAGCCGCTTCGGCAGCCTCTGGAGAGACCGGACCGCCCGTCGTCGCGGGCGCAGCTGCGGCCACTGTTAATGATCCAAGGGTAAGAAGCGTCACGACGATTAAGGTTGCTAAAGCCCAGGCGAGAAATCCGTGCGCGGTATCGCGGAACAGTACCTCGTCGGTTCGAATGCCCACCCACTTCTCGCGTAGACGACCGGCAAGATAGCCCCCCAGGCCTGATGCCAACCATTGGGTCACGATCAGCCAAATTCCCGCGGCAAGTCCAAACGCTGTCGGAGCTGAGCCCGATGGTGACCATGGAGACACGATGACGTGACCTAGAGCTGGTCCTAAGCTTGTCAGAACGAAGGTAATGCCAACGGCACCAAGAGCGCCCGCCGTAATCGCACCCCAGTGGACACCTGACGCCGAGCTTTCGACGGAAGGCTCAGGAACACGCACTGCAGGGTTTGTCGCCATCTGTGCCTCCTTGCGCGCAAGCGCTAATGGCTTGTTCAATCAGTTTGGTCCGGAGACCTCTAGCCAAGGCTGCATGAGCCCTGGCAGTGTTCAGGGCCGTCTTCGATGGCCAATTGAAACTTCCTCGGTCCATCTGATGATTCTTCTCGTTCATTCCAGAGTGTAAAGGTAGCTCGCAACATCGCGCGCCTGTTGTTCGCTAAGACCCATATCGGGCATCGCGTTGTTCGGCACGATCGACTGAGGATTGCGTAACCAAACAACCATGTTGTCTGGCGTATTTCGCAGCACCCCTGCAATGTAAACTCTGTCTCCGACTTGACTGAGCGATGGACCGACCAATCCGTTGGCACCCTCTATCCCGGGAATGACATGACAGGATCCGCACCCTAGCTGTTTGGTCAATTCGGCACCTTGCGTCTTGTCATGACCGCCTAAGGAGGCCGTCGCGCTTTCGGCCTCTTCGCCGCAGCCGAAGAGCATAAGCGGCAAAAACAGAAGCGCGAGGAAAGGCCGTCCTTTCTTCAAAGGCGTCATTTCGCCGAAGGCGTGATGGCAGCGCTGAAGCAACATTCAACCTCCGCTGGGTTTCTGCCCGTCGGCAAAGGGCTGCGTGTACTTCCAGGGATCGGGCGTTGACTGGAACTCGGCCGGAACCTGCTCAGTCTTCAACGCTTCGAGGGAGGTTGTTTTGCCCCACGATTCCTCAGGCTCGCTGCTGATGCTCTTCACGTAGGCGACGAGATCCCAGATCACGCTGCTCGGCAAAAGCGGGCCCCAGGCTGGCATGCCGTTGGGCCGACCCTGAGCAATCGTCAGGTAGATGTTCTCGGGCTTGCCGCCATATATAAAGGCGCGGTTGGAGAGCGCTGGCCCCATTCCGCCGCCGCCATTGTCGGCGTGGCAACCGACACAATTGAAATTGGCGAAATATTTCATGCCGCGCGCCGCAGCGGCGGAATCATCAGCTACCGGATTCTTTATGTTCGGAGCTAGATCGACGTCGCCCGGCAGAATCTTGGTCACCGGCACGTTGAGGAGCTGGGATGGCGTGGGCTCCGGCACGTTGGGGGCAGCCGAATCCGAGAAGGCCTGGCCCGCGACGGCAAATAGCGCGAGCCCAATTGCGAGGGGCAAGCTAGTGGGGCGCACTACCAGCATAATGTCCCTCCTTATGGGCGGCTTCAGCTTGAACGGCCGCTTGCTTCGGTATGGCGAACACGATGAGCTCACTTCCGCCCTTGGTATAGGCGGGCAAGTCCTGATTGGCTCCGGCGAAGCCGAGCGCGCCGTTGCGCACGCGCGGATCAATCTCCGCATTTGCGATTGCACCTGACCAGCCGCCGACGCCCGACAGAATGGCGATGTACTGACGGCCGTCGCTGCCCTGGTATGTTACCGGCTGACCGATGAATCCCGAGCCCGCGTGAAACTTCCATAAGACCTCGCCGGTCTTCGCGTTCACGGCCTTCAGCCAGCGGTCCATGGTGCCGTAGATGGCGATATCGCCTGCCGTCACCAGGGTTCCGCTCCACACCGGGAAATTCTCCGCGATTGACCAGACTTTCTTCTTGGCGACGGGATCCCAAGCCATGAACTCTCCGCGATAGCCGCCGGGTCCTGCAAACATATCGACCGTGGCGCCGACGAACGGCGTACCGGCGATGTAACCCACCTGCGAAGTCTTGAAGTTCATGCAGAGATGCTGGTGCGGCACGTAGAGCAGCTTAGTGCGCGGCGACCATGCGGTGGGCTGCCAGTCCTTAGCACCTGGTGAAGCGGGGCAGACGTTGCGAATGACCTTCTCGAGATCCGGATGCAGGCTCTCATCGACAACGGGCCGGCCGGTCTTGAGATCGATCGACTTGATCGAAGTCACCGTGTCGTAAGGATCCGCGGACAACACCTCGCCGGTCTGCCGGTCGATCACATACATGAAACCGTTGCGGCCAATATGGACGAGGACCTTGCGCGGCTGCCCGTCGATGTCGAGGTCGAGCAGAATATTCTCATTGATCTCGTCATAGTCCCACAGATCGTGGGGGTTCATTTGATAGGCCCATTTCGCAGCGCCGGTATCGGCGTCGCGCGCGAAGATGGTCGTGGTCCAGAGATTGTCGCCGGGCCGCTGGTTTGAGTTCCACGGACCGGGATTCGCGGTGCCATAATAGATGAGGTTGAACTCAGGGTTGTAGCTGATCCAGCCCCACACCGTGCCGCCGCCATTCTTCCAATGGTCTGGCGGCCAGCTCGAGACCCCGAGATCCTTGGCCTTCAGGGAATCATAGAAGGGCTTGAAGTCATCGCCGATCAGCACGTCCTTGTCGGGCCCGGTCGAATAAGCCCGCCATGCGATCGTGCCGTCCTTCTCGTTAAGCGCAGTAACCCAACCGCGCACCCCCATCTCGCCGCCGCTATTGCCGATGAAGATTTTTCCCTTGGCGGCGAGCGGCGCCATGGTGATGGTCTCGCCTTTGCTGATCTCGCCGAGCTTCGTATGCCAAAGCTCTTGCCCGGACTTGGCATCTAGCGCGACGGCGTGATTGTCGAGCGTGGCGATGAAGATCTTGCCCTCGTCATAGGCGAGGCCGCGGGTTACCACGTCGCAACAAGCCACACCTTGGACCGCGGGATCGGGCTTCGGCGCGTAACTCCATTTGAGATCGCCGGTCGTCGCATCGAGGGCGAACACCTCATTGGGATAGGGCCCGATCACATAGAGCACGTTGTCGACGATGAGAGGCGCCGCCTCCTGGCCCTTATTGGTGCCGAGCGAGAACGCCCACGCCATTTGCAGCTTGCCGACATTCGTCGAGTTGATCTCGTCGAGCTCGCTGTAGCGAGTGCTCGCGTAATTCTTGGCAGCGGTCGGCCATTGCTTGGGATCCTGGCTCAAAGCTTCCAGGTTTGACGCAGTGCTCTTGCTCTCGACAGGTTTCTCAGTGCTTGGCGTTTCATTACCGGACGTCTGCGCCTTGCCCTCAGGTTGCTCGGGCGGTTTGGTCTCGGCAGCCGCAGGAGGCTGAGGCGAAGGCGCGCCCTCGGGTTGTTCGGGCGGTTTGGTCTCGGCTGCCGCCGGCGGTGGAAGTGAATGCGCGCCCTCGGGTTGCTTGGGCGGTTTGGTCTCGGCAGCCGCAGGAGGCTGAGGTGAAGGCGGAGTAGCTTCAGGTTCATTCGGCGCCTGTGCGCTACCCTGCGTATTCTGCTTATTTTGCGGATCGGCGAGGACGGCGCCGCTGCCGATAGCGCCCATTATGAACGCCGCCAAAGCCAACGCAGGACCGGCAACAAGAGATAAGCGGTGGTGGTGCGCAGTCATTGGGTCGCTCCTTGGGCCCGCGGCGGATTCTCGGCATTGCCCCCGCTAAGGGTCTGGCGGGCTGCGGCGACCTTCTCTGGAGAGATCGCGCCGAACTGGTTGCCCCAATTGTTGCGGATGTAGGTCCCAACTGAAGCAATCTCGACATCTGAGAGCTCACCGCCAAAGGGCGGCATGATGCCCCCGCCAAACAAAATGCGGCCGACCACGTAGTCGTCAGCCGCTAGCATCTTGTCGCCACGAAAGCCGGGGCCGGCGCCGCCATAACCGAGCTCGCCATGGCAGGCGAAGCATGCATTGTGCATGAATACATCGTGGCCCGATCTGGGGGAGGCAGCTAACGCAATGGACGAAACAGTAACAGCCACGGCGGACAGGCGGAGCGTCGCCCATAGCGAATTCGGTGCTGACACGGCCTGCCTCCCAGAGGGCTTAGGGATAGCGAACCTCCCGGATGGCGAGAGGGACCGCCGATTTTCGGCTTGAACCTCATACAGAAGCCATTCGTTCCAAAAGCTTGGACATCGCTCCAAGCCAGGGTGTCGCAGGAGCCATACTCGGCATGTCGAAAACAAATGCGAGAGTGTGGACTTAGGGAGCAGGAGAAAGCTGGTCGGTCACTGGCGCGTGCTGCATCTCGACGGGCAAATCGGCCCGGGGAACGCCGTAGTTTGCCAACACCGCATCGATTTTCGGCCGCAGCTTGCTCAGCGCCGCGTTGATCTCGTCGCGCAAGGTGGGATCGTCCCTGCGCACGCCCATGTTGATATCGAACACCATCGGCACTCGCGGACCGTCGTTCTGCGGCGTGACGAGCGCGATCTTAAGAGGCACGCTCTCACGGCCCGCGAAATAGCCGGCCACCGGTCCCCATACGATCGCCACATCGATTTCGCCCTTGGCGACGGCATCCATGATCGCCGCCGCGGGATTTTGCTCGCGGTAATCGCCATAGACGAGATAACCGCGCACGTTGTCGACAATCCCCCTCCGGGCCAGTGCCTCTGAGGGCGGCGGGTTTGCGCCATCCTCGCCGACGAGCTGAATTCCTATGCGGAGGTTGTGCAAGATCGGATCGTCGAGAGATGAGACCTTTGGTCCATCCTGTCGCGTGACGAACGTGTAGCCTGACCGGTAATAGGGCAGGGTAGTACGCAGCATCTCGATGCCGTTGGTCGTGCCAGTCACAAGGTCGCACGAGCCGGTATTTAGCGTGTTGCGGATGAACCCACGGCGTTGAGCCCACCAAGTGTAGCTCAAGGTCACGCCAAGTTCGTCGGCGATCAGCTCGGCGATCTTGTTCTCAAAGCCTTCGCCGCGCTCGTTGCTGAACGGAAGATTGTTGGGGTCGGCGCAGACGCGCAGTTCACGCGCATCGGCTATCGTGGCAAACACCAACGCGAGACCTGTCAACGCAAACACGAGCTTCCTGTCGGAAAAAACCATAGGCGCATCCGAAATAGTTAAAACGATTACCTCGGAGGGCCGCTCGCCGAAGAGACCGGAAAGGACTGATCCCACTCGACTGAGATCGCCAAGCTGAAGGTGGACAATCCCTTATTCACGGCATTCCGCTTTTACTAGGGCCTCGATGCAGGCGACTTGCCGCAAATGATTTCCTTGGACGTAACGCGGAGAACTTGCTGCCACTTTACGCGACGCCCAGTGCGCGCGCCACTCAGACGCTGCAAGAATCCGCTGGCCCCACAAATCAGAGTATCGACGCGATGATCCTTTGCTCGCACCTCACGCACGTGGCCGACCAACTCTCCACTTTCGGTCCTGACAGGCTTTCCGACTAGCTGGGACAAAGAGATCGTCATGCAAAGGGGACTTTCTTTACGATTGCCTCAAAGCGGCGCTCGGTTTGCACCAGACCATAAGAGGCGCCGGGATTCTTCAGCGTGATATGCCCGGTGACATGGCTGACCTCGCTCCAAGGGACCTTCACCAAGCGATCGCCGAAGAGGAAAGTAATCAATGCGTAAGCCCATTTGGGGAGGCGATGCTGATAAGCCCCGGGACCGACCAATAGCGCATTCAGCACGAGCTCCTTACCGGGCGCGCCCCTGCATTCGACATCGTCCGCGATTCCGCAATGCACGCCGTCGCTATCGATGATCTGTAAATCGCGCACCTCTCCCACAAGCTTGAGGGGACCCTCGGGCTTCATTGCTGACCTCCCGAGCTGAGCAGGTAGAGTGGTACTGCCGCGATAGCCGCGATGACGACAATGGCATAGGAGCCGATGCCGAGAATATTGGCGTACTGGCCATTGACTTGGCTGCCCATATATTTGCGGTCATTGGCGATCAGCAGAAGCGGCAAATAGGAGAACGGGATGACGATGATCGAGGAGACCACGGCGTATTCGACCAGGTTCAAAGGATCGATGCCGGTCAAGACAATCAGGTTGGCGATCACGAACGTCGCCAGCCAAAACAGGGTGAAGCGCGGCGCCGCGCTGGGAGGCTGATAGCGTCCCCACTGCCAGCCGAAAAATTGCGATACGCCATAAGCACAACAGAGGCACGTCTCGATGGCCGCGCCGGCAATGGCGAAGAACATGCCAAGGAGGGCCAGGATCAACCCGGTCGTGCCGAAGGGAACGGCCACTTGTAGCGCCGGTGTGCCCACCATCTGGGGGTCGATATGGCGCGGCGCGAACAGCACCGCCGCATTGATGAGGATCGATATCGCCAGCAGCGACCCCAGCGCAAACCCCACGATCGTGGTCACCCGATTGATGGCCAGATCCTTCTTGCTCCAGTGCTCCTCGACCGCGCCCGACGAATAGAAATACGTCTCATAGGGGAAAACGACCGCACTGATGATGGCGACGATGAAATAGCCAAAGGTCAGCAGCTCCGCGCCTGAGACATGCGCCGGAATTTGCGGCACCAAACCCGAGACGACCTCATTCCATGGCGGATGAAGAGCTGCCGCGGAGACCATGAAGGAGATCATGAAAAGCCCGAGCAGCCCGAAGATCCGCTCGATTGCCTTGAAGGGCAATAGCCAGACGACGAGAATCAGACCGATGGTCGCGAGACAGGCAGCAAGCCTATAGGGGATTCCCACGCCGAGCTGGAGCACGATGGCGATACCGCCGATCTCGGCAGCGCAGGTGATAAGGTTGACGATGGTCGCTGCAATCAGCACCAGGATGCCGAATTTGAGGCCCAGCCGTTGACGCATCAAGTTGAAGACGGGCTGCTTGGCAATGGCCGCGACCCTGCCGCTCATCTCGCCGAACACCATGATGATGATCGTACCGAGGACGATCACCCAGATCAGCGCATAAAGAAACTTTGCGCCCGCTTGGGCGGTGAAGACCAGCTCGCTGACATCGACGAAGCCGCCCATCGCGGTCATGATGCCAAGCGTGATCTCAAGGATGTTGCTCATCCTTGTCGCTTTCTTGCGTAGAGCTCGTTGCTGATTTGTCTGAGCGCGCCGGCATCGCGCGCCTCGATCGCTGAAGATGCCGACTTCAACTCGTCCCTGACGCGGGCATCGAGATCAGGATTGTCCACTGACGAAGCCAACTGCTCCTGAGCGGTCTCGAGAAACCCGCGGGCGAAAATATCCGTCACGTCGCCTTGCGACCAGAGCTCCACGAGAAATGCCGCCTCGGCGATTATCGACCGGCAGCGCTTAATCTCTTGCAGGTCGTCCGAAGCTCGCGCGGGCGAAAGGAATAGGCAGATAAAGAGAAAACCAAGAAAAAAGCCGGTTCGTTTAGCCAGACCCAAGGGTGCCCGTCTCGCCGCACTTGAGCTCGTCATCGTACCGTTTCCAGATGGATACCCACAATGATCCGCCCTCGTCGAATAACGCTCAAACCAGATTGTCGTTTCTAAATCTGCCGGGCAAGCGCGACAACGCGTCGGGTCCGGACCACCGCACCCAATCGGAACCGTCTCGATCATGCGGGGTTGATAGCGCGCCTTTGCAGCGGCTTCGTCCAAAATGATTTCCATCGCGGCAAATCACCGGTTGCCCGTGACGCGTTGCCGAACATTTCCGATGCTCAGGAAGTCGCTGGCAAAGTCGCTCGGGTTTGCTCTGACAGCGATGCTCTGCCTTCCGCTCGCAGCTTGTGGCGGATGGCAGTCGGCTCTCAATGCGCATGGGCCTGAAGCGGAGCGCCTCGCGAAGCTGTTCTGGTTTTTCACTGCAGTGTGCGGCGTGGTCTGGCTGCTGGTGATTCTTGCCCTCGGTTGGGCCCTGTTTCGAGGAACTCGCAGGACTTCAGCACCAAACGATCCTGTTCTCGTCGATCCGGATCAAGAGCGCCGGTCTGCGGTCGCGGTTTGGGGTTTGACCGCGGCAAGCGTCGTTGTGCTCGTGGTGTTCACACTCGTGAGCTTCTTTGCCTCGCGGGGGCTGAATGCGGCGAGTGCCAATACGCTCAACATCGAAGTGACCGGGTATCAGTGGTGGTGGCAGGTCCGCTATCTCGACCCGAACCCTTCTTTGACGTTCACCACTGCCAACGAAATCCATGTGCCGGTCGGCAGACCCGTTAAGGTCCGTCTCGTCGCCGCTGACGTGATCCACAGTTTCTGGGTGCCGAACCTCGCAGGCAAGCTCGACCTTATTCCGGGACAAACGAACGAGCTCACCTTTGCCGCCAATCGCCCCGGCGTCTACCGCGGCCAATGCGCGGAGTTCTGTGGCCTCCAGCACGCGTTCATGGGTTTGCGCGTGATCGCCGAGCCTGAGCAGGATTTTGGTGCCTGGCGGGCCAGGCAGATCCAGCCCGCGCGGCAATCCGATGACGATTTAGTCAGAAGCGGAGAGCGGGTTTTCCTCAACAATGGCTGCATTCTTTGCCACACCATCCGCGGCACCACCGCCGGCGGACGTGCGGGTCCCGATCTGACACATATCGGCAGCCGCTCGGCGATCGCCGCCGACACGCTCCCTAACACTCTCGGTTACATGGCGGGCTGGATCGCCGATCCGCAATCGATCAAGCCGGGAAACTACATGCCCTCCGTCCCACTCGATGGCGGCGACCTCAATGCGTTGGTCCATTACCTCGAGGCGCTGAAATGACCGCGATGGATCATGCGGACTATCCGCAAGACACAAACCTAGACGATGCCGAGCTGAGCCGGCGTCTGACGCGGCTCTGGGCTTCGCCAAAGGGGTTGATTGGCTTTTTCTCCACGACAGACCACAAGGTCGTCGGGCGGCGCTACATCGTCACCGCGTTTGTCTTTCTCGTCCTTGCCGGTTTGAACGCAGTGGTGATGCGCCTTCAGCTGGCGCAGCCGGATAACGATCTGGTCGGGCCCAAGCTCTACAACGAGCTGTTCACGGTGCACGGCACGACCATGATGTTCCTGTTCGCCGTCCCGGTGATGGAGGCGGTCGCGGTCTATCTGGTGCCGCTCATGGTGGGTACGCGGAATATCGCCTTCCCGCGTCTCAATGCTTTCAGCTATTGGCTTTACGTCGCCGGCGGCGCAATGCTGTGGATTGCATTCCTCGTGGGTGCCGCACCCGACAAAGGCTGGTTCAGCTATGCGCCGCTAAGCGAGACGCAATACTCCCCGGGCAAAGGCGTCGATATTTGGGCGCAGATGATCACCTTCACCGAGGTCTCGGCGCTCGCCGTCTCGGTCGAAATCATCTGTACCGTGTTCAAGCAGCGCGCCCCCGGCATGTCGCTCGACCGCATACCGATCTTCGTGTGGGCCATGCTCGCCACGTCCTTCATGGTGCTGTTCGCCCTACCTGCCATCATGCTCGCGAGCACAGGTCTGATCCTCGACCGCCTCGTCAACACCCATTTCTTCGACACGTTGGGAGGCGACGCGCTGCTTTGGCAGCACCTGTTTTGGTTCTTCGGGCATCCGGAGGTCTACCTCGTCTTCCTTCCCGCAACTGGAATGGTCTCGGCAATCATTGCTCCTTTTGCGCGCCGGCCGATATTCGGCTATCTCGCCATCGTCTTGTCGATCATCGGCAACGCCGTCCTGTCGTTCGGGCTGTGGGTGCATCACATGTTCGCGACAGGCCTGCCGGAGCTCGGCGCGAGCTTCTTCACCGCGTCAAGCATGGTGATCGGAATTACCTCCGGCATCCAGATCTTCTGTTGGATCGCGACGCTATGGGGCGGGCGTCCGGTATTTAAAACGCCACTGCTTTTCGTGCTTGGCTTCATCGTCATCTTCGTGATCGGCGGTCTCTCGGGTCTCATGATCGCCTCGGTGCCGCTCGATACGCAAGTGCACGACACCTACTTCATCGTGGCTCATTTCCACTACGTGCTCATAGGCGGCGGCGTCTTTCCACTGCTGGGCGCCATCTATTACTGGTTCCCCAAGATCACCGGCCGCATGATGAGCGAAACCATCGGACGGTGGCACTTCTGGCTCGCCTTTATCGGCATGAACCTCGCTTTCTTCCCCATGCATCTGCTTGGGCTGTGGGGGATGCCGCGGCGGGTCTATAGCTATCCTGCCGACATGGGCTGGGGCACGACCAATCTCATCGTCACCATCGGCGCGGCTATTTTCGCCGTGAGTTTTCTCGTGTTCTTCTGGAATGCGCTGGTGAGCCTGCGGTCCGGACGGCTTGCCGGCCCCAATCCATGGGGCGCCGGAACGCTCGAATGGGCAATGAGCTCGCCGCCTCCTCCCTATAATTTCCTACGCCAGCCGTTCGTAACCAGCCGCGAGCCGCTCTGGACCGAGCCCGGCGTGCTGCCGGTCGCTGAGGGTCTGCGCGTCGATCGCCGCGAGCTGATCTTGAGCTCGGTCGTGGATGGCGACCCCATCCAGATCGAGAGCTCGCCCGAGCCGTCGATCTGGCCATTCCTAGCCGCCATCGCCACCACGGTGTTTTTCATCGGCTCGATCTTCACGCCATGGGCCGTGGTGTGGGGAACGCCACCCATCGCCGTAACCCTGATCGGCTGGTTCTGGCCTAAGGGCAGTAAGGAGGAGGTCGACTGATGAGCCTCGGCAAGCCCTGTGGCGCAACCCCGCGTGTGGCCATCGATGTATCGGCCTTGCCGACCTACTCCTTCGCGCATCGTAGCCTGATGTGGTGGGGTACGCTTGGCTTTGTCAGCATCGAAACGGCTGGTTTCGGGCTTGCCATCGCTACCTATCTCTACTTCGCGCAGAAGGCTCAAACTTGGCCGCCGGACTCTCCTCCGCCGGACCTACTGCCGGGTACCGTGCTGACGGTATTGCTGCTGCTGAGCCTCATTCCCAATCAACTAATCAAGGGATGGGCGAGAGCAGAGGACGTGATCAAGACGCGGATCGGGCTCGTAATCATGTGTATTGCAGGGATCCTGCCGCTGATCGTCAGAGTCTTCGAATTCATGGCGCTTAACGTGCGGTGGGATACCGATGCGTACGGCTCCATCGTGTGGCTCCTGCTCGGACTTCATACCACCCATCTCGTGACCGACGTCATCGACACAATCGTGCTTATGGCGCTTATGTTCACGCGTCATGGCTATGAGGGGCGCCGCTTCAGCGACGTCTACGATAATGCCTCCTATTGGGACTTCGTCGTCGTCTCGTGGCTGCCGGTTTATTTCATTCTCTATTGGTTCCCGAGGCTGGTCTCATGATCGCGCGATTAAAAGACGGTATCGCTTGGGCAGGGCTTGCGGCAGGCGCAACCGCCTGGGCGCTCAGCACGCAACTGAACTACGTCTTTGCCACCGTGCATTGCGAATCGCTGGCGTGGTTGCGGGCGGTGACTGCCATCGCCTGCCTTGCTATCACCGCCTTCGGGCTCGCCCTGACCTGGCCTGCATGGAGGAGAAGGCATGGGGATCTCCTGGAGGAGGATGTCATTGGACCGCATCCTCGTAGGCTGGTCGCCGGGGTGAGCATTCTCGCCGCCGCTCTATTCGGACTTGCCATTCTCCTCCAAGCCGCCGGCGTGCTCATCCTTGAGTGCAAGCCGTGAGAACAGTGCTCGCGGCAGCATCCTTGCTCCTATCAGTCACGCCGGCTTTTGCTCATGAGGTCGGTTTCGGAAATGGATTTGCCGATGAGCTTTGGAGCACCGATCCTTGGCTCCTCATTCCGCTCTATGCCGCGGCAATTCTCTTTCTTGTCGGCACTTGGCGGCTGTGGCGTCGCGCCGGTTCGGGCCGCGGCATCAGATATTGGCAGGCGGCTTGCTTCTGGACCGGCTGGAGCGTGATTGCGATTGCTCTTGTGTCCCCTCTGCACTGGTTCGCCGAGCGGATGCTGACCGCGCACATGGTCGAGCACGAGTTCCTGATGGTTGCCGCGGCCCCTCTTCTCGTGCTTTCACGGCCCCTCACGGCTTTTCTTTGGGCCTTGCCGATAGGGGCACGGCGATGGCTCGGGACACTCGCGACAGCGCCTCCCATTGCTGCACTTTGGATTGCATTGACCAATGCCTCGGTGGCCACGCTTATCCATGTGGCGACCATCTTTGCTTGGCACACGCCGTCACTGTTCGAGGCGGCCACAAGCAATCCATTGCTGCACAAGCTTCAGCACGCGACCTTTCTGGTGACGGCGCTCCTGTTCTGGTGGGCAATATTGAATTTGCCAAAGCGTCAACTCGGAGTGGGTGCCGCTCACCTCTTTGCCACGATGATGGCCATGTCGCTGCTCGGCGCGCTCCTCACACTTACGCCGAGGCTTTGGTACCCGAGCTATTCGGCGCCGCTGTTGGGCTTTACGCCGCTCGAGGACCAGCAGCTTGCCGGGCTGGTCATGTGGATTCCCGGCTGCGCGGTTTACGCCATCGCAGCACTTGTCTTTCTCGCCGTGTGGATCGCTGCGAGCGGCAGATACGAACTACAACCCGCGAAAATTAAAGTTTTGCCAACTGGTTAGGCGCGATGTAGCTCGCCTGCAAGGCTGGGCTGCTCGCGGTGATCACTATGGGCGAAGGCTGGCACAACCACCACCACTTTTGATTAGAAATAGGGGCGTCGGCCGAAGCCGACGCCCTGTAACACATTGAGGGCCAGCAGACTGGCGCCGTATCACTCTCCGTCTACCTAAAGACCATTGTGACCTTGACCATTTCCGCTCGGACAGGAGGTCGCAACGATCGGATTGGGAACGTTCTGATTGAGCCAATTCAGGGTGACGTCGAAGACTGCGAGATTGTTCGTGCCCAACATGTTCCAAGCAGTGGTGCCATTGAACTTGCCGCCGAACGAAGGGTCGTCCAGGTCGATGACGGTCGCAGGCGCGACGGCATGGGTCGGGCTGGCGTTGATGGCGTCACGGGCTGCATAATTCGACGCCCGTTGCGGGGCTGGTCCGCTGCCGCCTTGTCCATTGGACCCATAGTCTCCGTTTACGACCTGGCGTGGCAGTAATCGCCTGCCTTATCGACCGCCGCATCCAGCCCCTTGCTCCAAGACGACTAGTTCATGAACGAAGAAGTCTTGCTTACGCCGATGGCGTACGTCCCGTCGCCGATCTGCTGCACCTGCTGGCTCTGTTGATTGGATAAGGAGCAATCCTGGAGAAGGACTACGATACTTGAGAAGCTAAGAATGAATAGCGCTCTAGGCATGGGCCAGATGCTAACCGAAAGCGCGGTTGGAATCACAGTCGGCGTCGGCTTCGGTCGGCGCCCTTTTTTGTTGTGACGTTGCCCGTAGGTCACAGCGCAGCCCAATGGGTTGTGCTACCTTCTAAGTACCTGATGGCCTCATGGTCAGCAGTACAAGTGCCATCTACTCCAAAAATCCAAGCCCCGGTCCTCCCCAAGCCGGGGCTTCTTCTTGGTCCGCTTCGGTCGGCGCGCGCCCATTCCTGCTATAATGCTTCATGGCCCGCAAGCTTATTGGCTTTGATCCTGAAACTTTGCAGGCGCTTGAACTGCTCTCTAGCGACGGCGGGAGGAGCTTACAGCAGCTTGCCGATGAGGCATTCACCGACTTGCTGGCCAAGCACCATCGGCCCCGAACATTTAGGGACGCATTGAAACAAAGTGCGCGGCCAGTACCCGCCAATGAAAACAAGCCCAAACGGCGGTGACGAGGGATGAAGATCATCGCTTCGATAGTAGCTCTCAATGTCGCAGTCGCATTTGCCACGCCTGTGGTTGCTGCCGAAATTCCGACGACTAAGGCTCAATGTGAACAGGCGGGGATGAGATGGAAGGAATCGGCCAATCAGGATAAGTGCCATTTTGCTAAGGCGCGCAACTTTCCCGCCCCAGTACGTATTGTCCTTGGCATTATCGGGCTTGGCTCGACTCTTCTCGGAGTCATAATTCTGTACCAGGAATGGCGCAGCGCCAGCGGGCTTAAATCTCCGCCTCTCGCTTCTTCCGCCGCTTCTCCGCCCACTCGAAGATCGAGAAGCCGCCGACATACTCCACCTGCAGCGTCTGGGGATTCACCATGAGCACCGGATTCTCGACATCGGGCTTCCATGGCTTCGGCGCGCCTGCGGCAGGGGGATTCCGAGGCTGGAATAACAACGACAACTAAACGTCAGAACCTGTAGGGCGTTCTTGTCTCGTCGCTCTTCGTCATCAGCAGCTTCTGGACTCTCAGGCGAACGTAATCAGCCAGCTCGAGTTCAGTTTCGTTTTTCATCATCGACCCCTTGCGCGACGGCTAGAGTTTGCGGTGAGGAGACTCAGCGCCGCGAAACCAAACGCATGCGAGTGCGAGGGATTGACCCTGGACATGCTCTGCCGCC
>Ga0207693_10002812_pt1 | contig 15080 bp, 19 predicted proteins | sample LARL81metaG_FD_184347 | JGI IMG/M metagenome (GOLD analysis project Ga0207693, IMG submission 184347) | Corn, switchgrass and miscanthus rhizosphere microbial communities from Kellogg Biological Station, Michigan, USA - LAR L8-1 metaG... | ecosystem: Host-associated > Plants > Roots >...
GGACGGACGCGATCGTGACGGACAACCATCTGATTGGCATGGTCGACTCGGCGCAGCGTGTGGACGACGAGCTTCGCAAAAGGTATCCGGACGCCGGTGGAAAAACTGAAGAAACAAAAAAGTAGATAGACATGGAGATCATCATCGGTGCCAGGCAAACCGGTCGTACGAACAAGCTGATAGAGCTTTGCCACGAGGCAGAGAATCGTCGAGAGGTCAGTTATATCGTTGTAAGAAATCATCAAGAAGCTTACCGAGTCGCGACGAAAGCCGAAGAGCTCGGAATGTCTATCGCTTTTCCAATCACTTATGACGAATTCTGGCATGGTCAGTATGCTGGTAGCAATATCACGAATTTCTTCATCGATAACGCAGAGCTGCTTCTCCAATTCATGTGCAAAGGTAAGTCGAAGGTAGCTGCCATAACAATCACAAGAGAATCCGATATTTAGGAGAGATATGGGCCGAATCGAAGTGCAAGGAATTGTTGCCGCGGCAGATGGTATGCCTTGGGTGCAATTCCGGCAGCTGGATGAAAACGGACGTCTCGAGCTGCAATTCCAGATCACTCCCGAGGAATCCCGAGAATTAGCTATTAACATCATCGGTGCTTCGATGAATGCGATCTATGACGCTGCTATTGTCACTTGGGCAAAAGAAGTGGATCCAGAGGGCTATCAAGAGATGGCTTCGAAAATGCTCATCTTGATCCGACAACATCGTGCAGACATGTGGGGACTTCCAGACCAGCCGGAGGATTGGAGGAATACACCTGAATGAAATTGTTCAAACGCAGACCTAAGAATTGGTCGGATGTCGCTAGCGACCCTCATACTTCTTATATGATTGGCCGTCTGTTGGGTGCAAACGAGATGGCGATAGTCGTCTTGTCACAAGAAGACAATCAGTCGGCAAAGAACGTCGCTCAGGTTCTTGATAGAATTCAAGATTATTTCATCGAAGAGGGAACGATGATGGTTCCGACAAGGAATCGACAGGGGCAAGAATGGGAAGAGAAGACAACGGTTGTAAAGAAGACGGATCAACGAGGATGAGCTATGGTCAAGAAAAAGGCTCCAATCATAGAGTTGATCCCGAACTGGCCTAACGTACGCTGCGATAATTGCCGCAGAGTATCAGCTATAAGTCCAACTACAGAGATGCATCCTTGGAGTTGCCCACTTTGTGGTCATGATCATTTCTCGACAAGGATGAGGGTTTAATGGAGTGGCAGGAATACAAGCCTTCTAATCGTCCTCCAAAAGCTGGATATTACCTGATAACCTGGGCTACCAAGGAATCGAGAGTGATCGACGGTCGTCGTATAGCGGATGGACGTCAAGTATCGGAGGTATGGTACAACCCGGACGCGATCGTGCCTTGGTGGTGGAGCCGGAGATACACGAACATGCCTCATCTGGGAATCGAGATGGCAGTCTTGCACAAGGTAATTGCCTGGATGGAGTTACCCAAACCTTATAGAGAAGGCTCGAACGACAATATCAAGACAGATAAGGAACTCTCGGACGAATTCGGTGAATTAATCGCGGAGATGGCTATTCGCACTGAGAAGACTGAGCAGCAGATTATGTACGAGCTGGCTCGGAACTACTGGGATATTGTACCGTTCGAAGAGGAGTCATAGCTTGTTCATCGCTACATCAACGGAAGGTGAGAGAAATACTCTCGTCATAGGTCTTGAATCGGATAACATCAAGCAACTTCTTAACGACAAGCCGATAAAAAAGAATTTCAGTACGGATATTCCACCAGGGTCGGGTCTAGAAGAGTGGGATCTCATAATCCTGGGCCCAGAAGATCTCGTACGCTTTGTAGCCCACTATGGACTTAAACCGTGAACACATACCAAGAGACGATAGATCATCAGTTGAAGATGCTCGATCTGGAGCCTCATCAGGAGAAGGCTTTGAGCGAGTTGGCCAACGGTAAGATATTGTGGGGTGGCGTAGGAAGCGGTAAGTCTCGAGTTGCTGTAGCCTACTATATTCAACATCTCCATGATATTGATATCTACGTAATAACTACTGCGAAGAAACGAGATTCCCTCGATTGGAACAAGGAGTTCGCACGAGCAGCCATCGGTATGCATGCAGATGCTACCACACGCGGGATCCTGACTGTCGACAGCTGGAACAACATCGACAAGTACAAGGACGTAGAGGATGCTTTCTTCATATTCGACGAGCAAAGGCTGGTAGGTAGTGGCAAATGGGTGCGGTCATTTCTCCAGATCGCGGAGAACAACCATTGGATTCTGCTCAGCGCGACTCCTGGCGACACGTGGATGGACTATATTCCCGTGTTCATCGCAAACGACTTCTACAAGAACCGTACGCAGTTCAAGCGTGAGCATGTGGTGTATGCACCGTTCTCCAAGTTCCCCAAGGTCGATCGATATTTAGCTACTGATCGTCTGAACAAGCTGAAGAATCGGATACTGGTTCACATGCCGTACCCGAAACTGACGGTGAGACACTCTTTCACCAGGCATGTCGAATACAACGAAGAACTTGTGCAAAGCGTGGTCAAGAACCGCTGGCATATTTACCAGAACCGGCCGATCAGGGACATCACGGAGCTGTTCTTTGTTCTGAGACGAATCATCAACAGCGATCCCAGCCGCGTCCGTACAGTTCTGGAACTGCTCGAGGAGCATCCGAAACAGGTCATATTCTACAACTTCGACTACGAGCTCGAGCTGTTGCGGAATCTCGGTAAAGATGTCGAAATAGCGGAATGGAACGGTCACAAGCACGAGGATATTCCCAGCAGTGGCGACAGCTGGCTGTATCTGGTACAATACGTCGCTGGATCCGAAAGCTGGAACTGCACAGAGACCGATACGATCCTTTTTTACTCCCTGACATATTCGTACAAGAACTGGGAACAGGCGCATGGACGGATCGACAGAATGGACACTCCGTTCACAGATCTGTACTACTACGTTCTAAGGAGTAAGAGCGTGATCGACAGGGCAATCTGGAGAAGTTTGAGCGCAAAAAAGAACTTCAACGCCGCTAATTTCCCGCTCGAGATGCTCAAAAACTGACCAAGAAAAATCTTGGCAAAAATCTTGGCAAATGGGATAATAACTTAAAAGGGGTCAAAATGAGGGTCAGAACGGGGTCGGAAAAGTGTCAAAACGTGATTTTTTTGGGCGATTTCGACCATGAATTTTTTAGTCATTTTTAGGCCCTTTTTAGTTATTAGTCAATTTGCCAAGATTTTTCTTTGGCAAAATTTAGAAGGGTAATATCTAAGATAACTAAATTTTTTTTCTCATTTTCCCTGCAAATCGATACTTTTTCAAAATGTTGTCTACGTAGACAACTTAGAGATTTCGTTGCCAAGATTTTTTCCAAAAAGTTTTTTATATTGTGCTAATTCCTTACTGTACGCGTAACTTGTTTACAAAATAGACAACATTAGATATTAGTCGTTTCATATGAAAAAGTTTTTGGCCAAAAATCTTGGCAAAGTTTTCTAATCAGACAACACGTGCTTTTCACCCATCTTCCGCAAGGCCGCGCGCTTTTCCCAAGGGCTCTTTAAAGTTTGGAGAAATATGGAACAGATGACCCTTTTTGAGAATGAAGAGTGGAGAGTCATAGAGCAATTTCCTGATTACAGTGTCAGCAATCGTGGGAGGATTCGTTCTGACAAATTCGATAGGATCATGGTACTTTCTGAAAATCAGTTTGGGGTAGTGCAGGTAGGTCTTATGCGAGATGGTCAACAAAAACACCGATCTGTGCCACTTTTGGTCGCCAAAGCCTTTCTAGTGCCTTCTGAGCCTTCATTTGACACACCCATTAACCTAGACGGGGATAGGCATAACAACGCCTTAGAGAACCTTACATGGCGTCCTAGGTGGTTTGCTGTTCGATATAACCAACAGTTCCGATACCCTCGTCAATACACAATCGAGGAGCCGATTATCGATCTCAAGACCGGTTATATCAGCGAGAACTCGTTTGAGTGCGCCAAGAGATACGGTTTACTCGAGGAAGATCTCGTAAATGCCATTTTCAATCGAACCTATGTTTGGCCTACTTATCAAGAGTTTGGTATATATGAGGAGTAGGTAAATCTCGCGAAATTTAGATAAAAGGGGTGAAAAAACAAATTAGTTATTAGTTAGTTCTACAATCGTGGATTATAACAGAAGGAATAGAATGTGCATCTCTTATTTTTTTGCATTTATTGATTCGCAAGTGGTGAGAGGAGGATCATGGCAAACCAAATCAATCTCCAGCCGCAAGTTTTGAACCTTTCTTTGTATGCTGGAGATGGGGTTGAGTTCAGATTAGTGTGCAAAGATGGCAGCGGTGATCCTATCGACATCACTGGCACAGTAACTGCACAAATTCGGTTGGATCGTTTAGAAGCGACTGACCCAATAGTTGAGTTTACAGTTGGTATGGTAGACTCTTATCAAGGAATTGTGGTACTTTCATTGACTGAGGATCAGACCAGAGCTTTGGTAACTGATCCATCGGCAAAGGCTGGTAAGTTTTTAGGAGTATGGGATATTCAATGGTCACCGGCTAATACACCACCACGAACGTTGTGTCAAGGAACTGTCGAGTGTGTTGCCGATGTTACTAGATGAAGTACTCATAATAGTTGAAACAAAAGAAACTGACGTCTTTGTTCAGGATATATCAGATGTAAATTTATCTGTTAAATCCGTTACAGATGTTGATGTCATAGTTTCGAATGAGTTAGATATTGGAAATGTGATTGTTGAGGTAGCTGAAGCTCAGATCAAGCTCGAGAAACTAGACGACATTGATATTTCAGTTTACCAAGCTCCAGATATCATCATCTTGACTGCGGCTAATGTAGGTGCACAAGGAGATCAAGGTCCGCCTGGAGAAACAGGAGCAACTGGACCCCCAGGTCCACAAGGTCCAGCAGGAGCATCTCTTGCTTCATATCCGTATCGATGGAAGACAGCTACCGATGCTAGTGATCCTACTCATGGTTTCATGAAGATGAATGGACCAGTTCTGACAGCAACTCAACTGTATGTGTCTAAATATGACCAGCAAGGTCAGGCTATTCTTGGAATTGGTCTTATGAAATCTGGGGATGATCTGTATGTATACGAAGCTAGTCAATTGGATACTTGGAATCGGTATACAGTTTCCACAAAAGTAGATAATGGTGAATGGCTTACTATTGGAATTTCTTACGATGACTCTGGAGCATTACCATTAACTCCTAGTCAAAATCAAGATATGCAACTTGTTATTCCAATGCGTGGTACACCTGGACCACCGGGTCCAACAGGTCCTCCAGGCCCATCTGGTCCTGCTGGTCCAACGGGTCCTCCCGGTCCTGCATCAACTGTTCCAGGTCCTCCCGGTCCTGTGGGACCTGCCGGTAGTGTGGATGTATACGAGCAGCCCAATACTCCAACTGAGCCGACTGAAATTGGATCTCTTTGGATTGACACCGATGCTTCTCCGCCAGGTGTTTCACCTACATTTATATTTACACAAAGTTCACCTTCCGCTACTTGGATAATTGTTCATAATTTGAATAAGTGGCCATCGGTAACAGTTGTCGATTCTGGAAATAGCGTCATTATCCCTAGTATTCATTATGATAGTGTAAATCAAATTACGGCAACATTTGGTTCCGCGACTTCTGGGAAGGGTTACCTTAACTGATGCCAACTCTTGGTAACGCACTCGACTTTTCCAAGTATGAGGCGCGAAACATTAGAGCGCATCAGCTTGGTGCTGCACCTTCATCGCCTGTAACCGGGCAGTTATATTACAACAACGTTGACAATACGCTCTATTGGTGGGATGGAACTACTTGGCAGTCAGCCAAAGGTGGCGTGAGCTCTATTCCAGATGCGTCAACAACCACCAAAGGTATCATTCAGCTTGCGGGTGATCTTACAGGTACTGCCACAAATCCTCAGATTGCCACCGGTGTGATTACGGATGCCGATGTCAACGCTGCGAACAAAGATGGTCTTACCACTATTCCATCTTTACGCACTCTGAGTTTTCAGCCACAAGCTGCTATGCCGGGTAATGCTCGTCTCGATCAGATTGCGCAACCAACAGTTTCAGTAGGATTTGGTAGCCAGAAAATTGTCAATCTTGGTACTCCTACCGCTGCCTCGGATGCTGCAACCAAAGGTTATGTAGATGGGTACGTTCAAGGTCTAGATTCTCATGCATCAGTCAAAGCTGCTTCCACTGTGAATTTGACTCTTTCGGGTACACAAACCGTTGATGGAATTGCGCTTATTGCTGGTGATCGAGTTCTAGTCAAGGATCAGACTACTCAAGCTCAGAATGGTATTTACTCTGTATCCGCAACAGCTTGGTCTCGTGTCACCGACATGGACACTTGGGCAGAAGTTCCAAACGCATATGTTTGGGTTGAGCAAGGAACGGTTCAAGCAGATACAGGCTGGGTGGTAACGTCGGATCAAGGTGGTACTCTTGAATCCACGGCTATTACTTGGGTCCAGTTTTCAGGAGCTGGTCAGATCATTGCCGGAGCTGGTCTAACAAAAACTGGTAATACTCTGGATGTAGGCGGAACCACTAATCGTATTACTGTAGGAGCTGATACTATTGATATCGCCGCTACTTATATTGGTCAAGCTAGTATCTCAACTCTTGGTACTATTACTTCTGGCGTTTGGAATGGTACTCCCGTTCCTGTTACCTACGGTGGTACTGGACAGGCTACGGCGAAAGCTGGTCGTGAAACAGGTCTGGGAGCGGCCGGTTATTATAGCGCTTTGGGGCCTGCTTCTACAGGTAACACGATTACTGTACCGCAAGGTACTCATGGGCTTCGAGCTTCTAGAGGTCTCCTCGTTCAAGTCCAAGACGAGACTAGTGGTGCTGTTGAAATTCCCGATATTGTAGTTGCTGCTAATGGTGATGTAACCGTTACTTATGGCGTCTCGATAAACGCCAACACTAAGAGGGTGACGGTGATTGGTTAATGCCGGAATTCAAAGCGAGTTTAAGAACACCTAGATTACCTTCCGCTCCTACATCTCCAATTACTGGAGAGATGTATTACGATACGGGTACGAGCACTTTGTATTGGTGGAACGGTACAACTTGGATTAGTGCAAAAGGTGCTCCACCTATATTTGAACAACCAGCTCAACCTACAGAGCCAGTTCAAATTGGATCTCTTTGGGTTGACAATGATGCTCCTCCAGTAATAGGTCCAACAGGCCCAACCGGTCCAGCTGGGCCTACAGGTCCTCAAGGAGCTACGGGACCGGGCGTTCCTGTTGGTGGTACTCAAGGTCAGGCGCTAGTAAAGAAGACTGCAACTGATTTTGATACACAATGGGCGCAAGCAGGCGCAGATCTGGTTTATGATGGTGATTTTGCAGCTGGTCCAACATACAAAGATGGTGAAGTTGTTGTTTATAATGGGGTTGCCTATATTTGTGTTACTCCGACAACAGCTGCGCCAATTGCTTGGCCTGGTGGTCCTCCAGCTGTACCTGCATATCCACGACCTAGTTATGTCACCACATTACCCGCTACACCTGTCGATGGACAAGAAGTAATTTTAGTAGATTCAATTACAGCCCCTACTTATACCTGGCATCTTAGATATAATGCTTCTTCGACTTATACCTGGAAATGGGAATTTCTAGGTGGTAATCCTTATTTCTCGTCGCAAACTGTGAACTGGGCAACAGCTGGTTCATGGACAATGTTGCTTGGATGGCAAGTACCGCGTGCTGGAGTGTATACGATTGTTCCGCATATTTACACCGCGACAAATACTGGGGCTGCTGTTTCAACTTATATCGGCGTTGGTGTTCAGAATGTTAATCAGGCGCAAGTAGGTGTGCTTAGTTCTCCATCTGGGTCATGGGCAACTATCGCTGGTTATGAAATACCTATAACTGTGTCAACGGCTGGTAATTATATACAGGTATCTGGATATCAAACATCTGCATCACAAGCTAATACAACTACTGCAACTATGGTAGTTCGGCCGAGGTGGCTTTCATGACAACGCCAGTTCCTGCATCAACACCTTGGGTTCCAATGTGGAGTCTACAAGGTGGAGTAGCTATCAATTATCTTGGTGGTTGGGCTCCAGGTACTTACCAGCCAGGTCAAATTGTTGTGGATAATGGTGTTGAATATATGTGCGTACGTCAAACGACAAAACGTCCAACACCATGGGCTGCATCTCAAGCAGCAAGTTACGGCACGTCGCTTCCGGCTTCTCCTATTGATGGTCAAGAAGCTGTTTTGGTTGATTCTCTCACGAGTCCTACTTATCAATGGCGTTTCCGATATAACGCAAATTCGACGAGTTTATATAAATGGGAGTTTGTTGGTGGTGCTCCGATCTATATTTACGCGTCTGATGCGCCTGCCGTCGCGAGTGGTTGGGCGATAGTAGCGACTCCGCAAGTCACACCACCACGGCCTGGGGTCTATCTGATTCAAGCTCAGTGCCGTTATTTGCAGATTCCGACTGCTGGATTCCAAATGCACGTTTCGGGTGGTTCGTCCGTTGATGGGTCAGGCGTCGAATCGACGTTCTTCTCGCCGTCGATAGCGAATCAGGTTACACCGATGCAACCGTCGCTCGTGCAGCGCACACTGCTCGCTGGGCAGACAGCATGCATATGGGTCTACAACGGTTGTCCGACAGCCGGAACAATCGGGTCCCGTGCTCTGACAGTAACTCCAGTGAGGGTTTAATGAGCGTCTACGTTCCAGATCCTGCTCTGAACGATTGGGTTCCGCTTTGGAATCTTGGCAATAATGTACCTGCAGTTCAGCCTTCTTGCCGTGTGAAGAAGTCTGCTGTTCAGTCGGTAGTGAATGCTGCAGGTGCTATCCTTACATGGGATCTCGAAGATTATGATACTGATAATATTCATGATCTTGTAACGAATACTTCGCGTCTGACTTGCCGTACCACAGGTAAGTATTTGGTTTCTCTGACTGTTTGCTTTGCTGGTAATGCGACTGGTACCCGTGCTGCTTACGTGCTTAAAAATGGAGCCGTAGCACTTGATGGACCAATCTATCATGCAGCTCCGAATCCTGTTGCGAGTGAGACAACGAGTGTCACCGCTACGGGATTGATGTATCTCCAAGCTGGAGACTATATAGAAGCGGCTGCTTATCATACATCTGGAGCAGCATTGAATGTCGTCACAGGAGATTCTGCTACAGGAAATGGTACAGGATTTTCGATGGCACTTGTTGGAGGAATGCAGGGACCAGCGGGACCAGGAACACCTACATATGGAACGACTTTTCCAGTAAACCCTCTCGACGGTCAAGAACATATTCTTGTTGATTCGCTTACGGCCTCAACTTATCAATGGCGATTTCGTTACAATGCAAATGCTTCGTCGGCATATAAGTGGGAGTTTATCGGCGGGCCTCCTATTTTAACTATAGGCGGATCGGTAGTTTGTACTTCTACTTCTGTTGTGGCGATGACTGGGGCACCTACTACCACTGTTCCACGTACAGGTATCTATAATGAAGAACTTTCGGCCAGTGTAGGTAACAATGGTGTTGCATCAGGTGGTTATACAGGTTATGGCCGAGCATTACATTCTGTTTCTGGAGCGGTTGATGTAGGTTTGGCAATGGCTGCAGCAGCCTGGGCGGCAGGATCAACTTATCTTGCACGTACAGGAGTTGTATTAAACGCAGGAGAAACAATCACTTGGCAGGCTTATTTAAATTCAGCGGTTAGTACAACAGTTAGTAGTGGCCGTGTTACTTTGACTCCAGTTCGGGTTTCGTGAAAGGGAAAACAATATGCTGATCACAACAATGGTGCAGCTTGGAAATGGGGAAACGTTTTCTCATACAGCTGATGCGGCGGCTCAGTTGGTGTTCGATGCACTTGGTGGTGATCCAACAACAGATCATTGCTCAGTGTCTATATCAATACTTCCGGACACGGGCACAGCAGGAGCTTTGCCTGATTATACTCCGCCAGGATGAGTATTGTCAACGCTCACCCGGTCCGTGTCAGAACCTCCGACGGTTGGCAGGAGCTGGCTCTTACCGGGCCACAAGGTCCTCCTGGACCAGCGGGCGGTATTCCTGGTGAGGTTAAGCTCTGGCCAGGGACTTCGCTCCCGGATCCTGTGAAATATGGAAAGTGGGTGTGGGCAGATGGAGGATCTTACGATTCGGCAACATACCCTGAAGCCTCGGCTAATATTGCTTCGCAATGGAAAACAGCATTTGGAGCTGCAGATCCCGGAGCAGGTAAGTTTCGAGTTCCCGATCTTCGCGGAGTTGTTCCTTGTGGAATGGACCAAATGCCTGGAGGAACTCGAGCAAACCGAGTGACCAGGGCAGCAGCTGTTACTATAGCTACATTCTCCGGGGAAGAATATCATACGCTTTCGGTTGCTGAGCTTGCCTCGCATAATCACGGAGCAGCTACTGGTACCGAGTCAGCTGATCATACTCACACAGTTACGACAGGTCTCGCAAGTGCTGGGCATGTTCATTATTCAGGTTCGGCGCAAGGTAGTGTTGGTGGATGGGTATCAGCTCAAGCTGCATCCGGTGGAGCTCATGCTCACACGATGCCTCCGAATACTTTATATAATGATCAAGCCGGTCAGTATGCCTTCACAACAACGAACCAAACAGGTATGGCTGGTGTTGTGAGCCGAGCAACTGATGCTCCTGCACATACGCATTATGCGGCCGATTTCTCTAACTATGCCTCAGGTGCTCATCAGGATCATTCACATTCAGGAACAACCTCAGGTCGTAGTGCTGTACATACTCATGCAATCTCGTCTCAAGGCGGTGGTGGAGCTCATGAGAATTTGCCACCTACCGTATTTGTTCCGTATATCGTGAGGCTCGATGGCTAAGAAATTTCGTCATAAAGGTGAGAAATCTCATCATGATAAGAAAAAGAATGAGCACGAGAAGCAAATAGAGAACTGGAAGCAACATGTCGCAGAGTTGAACGAGTTGCATGATAAGAATCGACTCGATTGGGAAGAGATGGTAGAGAAGGTAAAGGGTACCGGCGAAAAGGTTCCGGACTGGATCGAGCCTACCCCTCCTATTCTTCCTCATGAACCTTCCGAGCCTGATCCTCCTGTTATATACACAGCGAGAAAAATAACGAAGCCGGAGGAGATTCCTACAGAAGCCTACGGTACGATTCTCGTTCTACCAGGCCGCTATATTTTGACAGATCCACAAGGTCGAGAGCATTCTGTCTCCGAAAATGAATTCAATTCGATGTTCATAGAGGAAACCGAATGACAGAGAATCAATATCAAGCAAAATTGATCAAAAGAATCAAAAAGATGTTTCCCGGATGTGTGGTTCTCAAATCAGATTCATCATATTTACAAGGGATCCCAGATCTGATCATTCTCTGGGAATTTAATTGGGCTTCTTTGGAAGTCAAGCCTAGAGCCTCGGCTGATAGGCAACCTAATCAAGATTACTACGTGGAGCAATTAGACGAGATGTCGTTCGCTGCCTATATTTATCCCGAAAACGAAGAGGAAGTTCTGAGTGCGCTTCAACAGGCATTTGAGTCTCCAAGGAGAGCATGCGTTCTTAAGTCCTAGTCAGTATCATTGGATTCATTACACACCCGATAGATTACTCGAGCGTTGGACTGCAGCTCAAGCTTCGGCGTATGGCATTGCTCAACATGAGTATGCTCACAGAGAGATCATAGCAGGGAGACGCTCTGCTCTCGTCGGTACTATCGGGTTGTATATAAATGACGCGATTCAATTTAGGATGAATTGCGAGCAAGTTCTTTACTATTCGGAGAATTGTTTCGGAACTGCCGATACAATCAGCTTTCGTTATAATACTCTACGAATTCATGATTTGAAAACTGGTGTATATCCTGGCTCTGTTCATCAACTCGAAGTATATGCCGCGTTGTTCTGTCTCGAGTATGATAAGAATCCGTTCGAGATGAAGATAGAACTACGTATTTATCAGGACAACGAAGTGATGGTTTTCGACGCTGATCCAGAGGATATTTCATTCATCATGGAGAGAATTCAGCACTTCGACAAGTTGATAGGTCATCGCAAACTCGAGGAAGAAACATAGGGAGGTGATTTCATGGTGGTAATTTCGGAAGAAAATCATCTAAAGCACTATGGAACTCCCCGACATTCTGGTCGATATCCTTGGGGTTCCGGTGATGCGAGTCCTGAAAGCACTCGTAACAGACATCTTCTGCAAACGGTAAAGCATCTTCGGCAACAAGGTATGTCGGAAACTGATATTGCCAAAGGAATGGGGGTTTCGGTAACCCAGCTTCGAGCGCAGAAGTCGATTGCTCTTGCTCAGCAGAAGCAAGACAAGATCCTTACCGCTCAGCGTTTGAAGGAAAAAGGTTGGTCAAACGTCGAGATTGGTAAACGAATGGCTTTGAATGAATCTTCGGTTCGTGCTCTTCTTGCTCCTGGTGAGAAAGACAAAGCCGATGCTATTCAGACTACGGCAAATATGCTCAAGAGTCAAGTCGCTGAGAAGAAGTATATCGATATAGGTAGTGGTGTAGAGCATCAAGTTGGCATCACTTCGACAAGGCTCAAGACTTCTGTGGCTGTTCTACAAGAGCAGGGGTATCAAGTTCATACGATCAAGGTTCAGCAAGGTGGAACGGGTAAGTTCACAAATATGAAAGTGTTGGCTCCTCCTGGCACAACTCTTTCCGACGTTCAGAGAAACAGAGCTGAGATCAGGCAGATTCAGGAATATTCTGTAGATCATGGGCGAAGCTTTTTGAAAGTTCAGCCTCCTATGAATCTCAGCTCGAGAAGAGTTCAGATAGTTTCTGGTCCTGAAGGTGCAAAAGCCGATGGTATGATCTATGTTCGTCCTGGAAAGAAAGATCTTTCCATTGGTTCATCTCCATATGGACAAGTTCGTATCGCTGTTGATGGAACGCACTATCTGAAAGGAATGGCCGTCTACAAAGACGATCTCCCTAGTGGTGTCGATGTTCAGTTCCATACGAAGCAACCCGATACAGGTCGCAAGAAAGATGCTATGAAAGAGATGAACTTGGATGATCCGGATCTTCCATTCGGTGCCATCACGCATCAGGTTCATGGCCCAGATGGTAAGGTTAGCTCGGTGATGAATCTTGTCGGAAGCAAAGAAGGATCGGGCGAAGAAGGTTCTTGGGATTCCTGGTCGAGAAATCTTCCTTCTCAGATGCTTTCGAAGCAAAGTCCGAGTCTTGCCAAACAGCAGCTCAACGTGACATACGATCGTCGTAAAAAAGAATTCGATGAAATCAAGTCGCTGACAAATCCGACGGTGAAAAAGGATCTTCTTGTAAAGTTTGCGGATTCGACAGATGCTGCTTCGGTGCATCTTAAAGCTGCGTCTCTTCCGAGGCAGGCTACAAAGGTTCTTCTTCCAGTTCCTTCCATGAAGCCAACCGAAATATACGCTCCTAATATGAGAAACGGAGAGCGTGTAGCTCTTGTTCGATTTCCTCATGGTGGAACGTTTGAAATTCCTGAGTTGACGGTGAACAACCGTAATCGTGAGGCACGCAAAATGTTGGGTACTACGGCAAGAGATGCTGTCGGTATTCATCATTCTGTAGCCCAGCGCTTGTCTGGTGCCGACTTCGATGGAGATACAGTTCTTCTCATTCCCAATAATAGGGGCTCGGTCAAAAGTACTCCGGCTCTTGAAGGGTTGAAGGGCTTCGATCCTATGGTCTACAAGATTCCCAAAGATTCTCCCATCCCCCGAATAACTAGTGCTGCGAAAGGGGCAGAGATGGGTAAGGTGTCGAACCTTATTACAGACATGTCTCTTCAAGGTGCCAGCACAGATCAGCTTGCTCGTGCTATTCGCCATTCGATGGTTGTTATTGACTCAGAGAAACACAACCTTGATTACCGCCAGTCTGAAAAAGACAATGGTATCCTTGCTTTGAAAGAGGAGTATCAAGGAGGAAAGAGAAGAGGCGCCGCTACCTTGATCAGCCGGGCTGGAGCAGAGGACCGTATTCCTCAAAGAAGACTGCGTCCTGCCAGTAGAGGTGGACCTATCGACCCGGTTACGGGAAAGAAAGTCTATGAGACTACTGGCTATACGATCATGGAGCGTAAGTCGAGGACAGACCCGGTTACAGGAAAGAAAGTGTATTACGAAACTGGAAGACCGAAGCTGGTAAGGGAGAAGGTAGAGAGACTGTCGGTTACTGAAGATGCATTCCAGCTTTCTTCTGGTACACGTATGGAAGTTATCTATGCCGAGCACTCCAATAGATTGAAGGCTCTGGCTAATGAAGCTCGAAAAGAATCCCTCCCCCTCAAAGGAACACCCACCTCTCCTTCTGCAAAGAAGGTGTACGCAAATGAAGTGGCCTCTCTTGATAAGAAGATCCGCATTGCTGAAAGAAACGCCCCCTATGAAAGACAAGCCCAGCTCCTAGCAAACGCTGCCGTCGGTGCGAAGAAGCAGGCCAATCCAGGTATGGAACCTGAAGAACTAAAGAAGATCAAGCAGCAACAGCTTACTGAGAATAGGATTAGGACAGGAGCTAAGAAGACCAAGATCACTGTGACCCCCAATGAGTGGAATGCTATTCAAGCTGGTGCTATTAGTACGAACAAGTTGGAGAAGATCCTTAGGAATAGTGATGCTGATACAGTTAAGATGTTGGCTATGCCTAAGCAAACCTCCAAGATGTCAAGCACTAAGCTGGTCCGAGCTCGATCTATGTTGGACTCTGGGTATACTCAGGCTGAGGTAGCGGATGCACTAGGCGTTGGCGTGACCACACTCAGGCTTAACCTGAATGAGTAGGTGATCATGTCTAGCATTGAATCAACACAACCAACAGAGTACATGCTTACTACTGTTGACAATCCATTCAATCCTTTCACTCGATTCGACGAATGGTATGAGTATGACATGCGATTGGGTTACAATACTTTAGCTTTCTTAGGTAGAATCGTGAGGGGCTCACCGGACCTATCGGAGCCAGATCAGGCATTGGCTATTCAGAATGCAATAGACGAGATA
>Ga0207693_10002813_pt1 | contig 15077 bp, 17 predicted proteins | sample LARL81metaG_FD_184347 | JGI IMG/M metagenome (GOLD analysis project Ga0207693, IMG submission 184347) | Corn, switchgrass and miscanthus rhizosphere microbial communities from Kellogg Biological Station, Michigan, USA - LAR L8-1 metaG... | ecosystem: Host-associated > Plants > Roots >...
AGCGACTTTGAAAGTGAGGTGTGGTTGCTACGCGGCTTGGTCTTCGCGCTCGTACGTCACCGGCAGCTGAGCGATCTGGCGCTGGGTGGCTGCAAATGAGGCGCTGAGCGTGAGTCCGCAACGTGTGCAGTAGACCACCGCAAAATGCCCCGGGGGGCTCCAGCTGTGCTCGTGGTCTGCGCAGTGCGTTTTTCCGTGATTCATCATGCGTGTGACCCGGTTGGTCGATCCGTGGCATGCCGGTACCCGGGCAGCCAACGCCGCAAACCACCGAACCGCAGTGCAACGGCTTGACCGCGGCGTAGGATCGCTCCCGTGACCGCCGACGAATTCGTTTTGGACACCCCCGTCGTCCGCGACTTCATCGAGTCGGTGCGAGGCTGCATCGACGCGTCCAAGTCGCCGGCCGACGCGATCGAGCGCATCCGTCCCCGCTTCGCGGAGCTCTTGGAGGACGCCGATTGGCTGCCCGATCGATATCGCGAACCCGCGCCCGAGAGCGGCATGGGCGACGGCATCGGCCAGTGGCTCTTGTACCGCGCCGGCGACGGCTCGATGTCGCTGTTCAGCCTCGTCGTCCCGCCTGCCGCGCAGACACCGGTGCACGACCATCTCGCGTGGGGCCTGGTCGGCCTGTACCGCGGCACCCAGGACGAGGAGATCTTCGCGCACGACCACAAGCAGCTTCAGCTCACCGAGCGGCGCTCGTTGCGGCGCGGTGAGTTCTACGCGCTGCTGCCCCCGCGCGACGACATCCATCGGGTGCGAACCACGTCGCCCGAGACATCGGTCTCGATTCACCTCCTCGCCAACGACACCGGCTGCGTCTGGCGGCACGCCTACGACCCCGACTCGGGTGAGCAGAGCCCGTTTCGCTCGGGCTACGTCAACGCACCCTGCATCGATCGATGAGTTTGGGCGCGGGCCGCGGTCATTACGGCTGACATACCCACCGCCCCTAAGGAGGAGAAGTGAGCACAATCGCTAGCCGGCTCGGCGAGATCAGCCTCGTCGCCGTCCCCAGCAAAGATGTCGACAAGCAGATCGAGTTCTACGAGTCGCTCGGCTTCGAGAAGCGGACCGACGTCCCGTTCGGCGGCCAGTACCGGTGGGTCGAGGTCTACCCCCCGAATGGCACCACCGGAATCGCGCTGGCCCCTCCGCCCCCGGGCAGCGACGCCGGCTCCAAGGAGACCGGGATCATCCTGACGACGGGCGACATCGACGCAAGCCACGCAGAGCTCAAGGCCAAGGGTGTCGACGTCGACGCCGAGGTCTCGCGCATGGGCGACCCGGTGCCGCCGATGTTCTGGTTCCGCGACACCGAGGGCAACTCGCTGCTGATCGTCCAGCAGAGCTCGTAGCGCGTAGCACAGCACTCATGGGGCACGGCCGGGGCCTGCAATCGGTCGTGCCCCTAGCTCTGTAGCGTTGACATCCGAGGGCAGGCCCCATATATGTGCTCCCTACAAGAGGGGAGCACCAGGTGGCAAACGGCACCGACGCGCCGCAGCCCGAGGATCAGGTCAAGGGCTTCAATAAGGATCAGGTCGCGCTCTGGCGTGCTGAGCTGAGCGCGCTCGGCGGCGCCCTGCTGTTCGTCGCCATCGGCTTTGCCGCGATCCTGCTCGTCGCCAAAGTCGCCGACGTCAAGGACGGCACGGTGCTCGCATCGCTGCTGATCGTCCCGGCGCTGCTGTACCTGCTGCTGTCGGGACGCGTCTCGGACCTCAAGGGCCCCGGCGGCCTTGAGGTGCAGCTCGCCAAGGTCGCAAACCAGACCATCCCGATGTCAGGCCACGAGCAGGGCGGAGCGGCGCTGTCATACGAGGAAGTGCGCCCGGTCGAACGAGGTCGGGCGGAGAGCTTCCTCGACCGCGTCAGGAACATCACGCCGACCGATCCCGTGGTGCTGACGCTGACTGTCGGCTCGGGCAAGATCGACGGCCACGTCGCCGCCGACTACGCCAGAGGATTGACGCAGTTCCCGCGCTTTCGCTTCGTCGCGGTGCTCAACGAGGACAAGACGCTGATCTCCTACATGGACGAGAGCGCGTTCCGACACGTCATCGCCGCCGACGTGGTCGACGCGGCGCTCCTGCTCGACAACATCGAGAGGAAGAATCTCGGCCCGATTCGCGGCTTCACCGGCATGATCACGACCACGGTGGCGCCCGGGACGAGCATCGCCGACGCGCTGCGCGCGATGGACGCTGAACGCACCGAGGCGCTGCTAGTTACCGAGCAGGGCAAGATCAAGGGGATCGTCGAGCGCGACCGGCTCGCCAACGCGCTTCTGCTGACGATCCTCGACCGCGTTTCCGCCTAACCGACGCTCAGCCCCTGGCGTCCTCGGCCAGAAAGCGCGGGCTGTCGGCGATGATCTTGCGTCGCCGCAGCCCGGTCATGAACTGCTCCTGGTCATCGAACGCGACCACCGTCGCCACCGCCGGGCGCAGCGTGACAGTGATCTCTTGCACCTGCGCGTCGATCGGCCGCCCGTCTACCTCGAGGCGTGCCCCGCCGTAGCCGGGAGCGGTGACGAGCTGCAGCTCCGATTCCCCCGAGACCACCAGCGGCGGGCACAAGCCGCCGTGGGCGTACAGCGGCGTGAACACGAAGGCGTTGGTCCCGGGCGCGAGCAGCGGGCCGCCCGCCGAGAGGCCATACGCGCTCGAGCCCAGCGGCGTACTCACCACGCAGCCGTCGCCGGCGACCCGTGCGTACAGCGTTCCGTCGACCAACACCCGCACCTGGATCTGCCCCTCACCCGCGCGCACGACGACTATGTCGTTGACCGCCGCCACGGCCTCGCCCTGCTCACGGACGCCGTCGAGCGCCGGTAGCGACCGTGGCATCCAATCGCCGGCGGTGAAACGCTCCAACGCGCGCTGCAGCTCGGTTGGGGACACGCTGGTCAGCACGCCAAGGCTCCCGCAGGCGACGCCGAGAACCGGGCGGCCGGCCTGTACGCCGACGTGGATCGCCGCCAGCGTCGTTCCATCGCCGCCGATCGCGACGATCAGACCGCAGTCGTCCGGGTCGCCGTGCTCGGCCACCTGCTTTTGCCGGCAGAACGCGTGCACCTGAACCACATCGACGCCGTTGCGTTGCGCCCACTCGCGCAGCTCGAGCAGCGCACGGTCAACCGGCCTGCTGGGATGGACCACGAGACCGATCCGCGACAGCGATACGGGGGCGGGACTGCCGTCGTGAAGTTGCTGCTGGGAAGTCGCCATGACGCTGCCTTGATCCTAGGGCTTGCGTCCGACTAGATCTCGAGGCGCGACTCCTCCAGGTCGAGGTCGCGGATCACGTGATTCATCGTCTCGTTGGAGATCTCACCGCTGTTTCGCATCCGCACCAGCGCATCGCGCTGGGCGGCGAGGACGAGCTGCACGATCTGCTGGTAGGCCAGGGACCGGTCCTCGTAGCCGTCGTCCTCGATCTTTCCTGCCTGGGCGGCGAACCGACGCTTTCGGTACTGGTAGGCGGCCCGAAGCCGTTCGATCGTGTCCTCCCGCGTCCACTCCTCGCGCTCGAGCTCGTCGAGCTCGGCGAGCGCCGCCTTGCTCGCGACCAGCCGGGCGCGTATCTCCTCGTTCTCCTCGTCTCCACCGCGGGTGATGCGCAGCACCCGGATCAGCCACGGCAGCGACAGGCCCTGGATCACCAGCGTCGCGAAGATAACGGCGTAGGTCAGGAAGATGATCAGGTCGCGGCTCGGAAACGGCCCGCCGGCGTCGGTTGTCAGGGGCAATGCCAGCGCGGCGGCGAGCGACACCGCGCCGCGTGTGCCGGCCCACGCCAACACCAGCCTCTGCCGTGCGCCTACTCGACGGTCGGCTTGGCTTGGGCGGCGATCGAGCAACCGGATCAGGTAGGGCATCGTGAAAAACCACAGCAGCCGGATCAGAATCGCCGCCGCGCTGACGGCCACCGCGTACGCAACGAGCTTGCCCGCCGGGACCGTCCCCAAGCGGTCGACTACGCCCCGCAGCTGCAGACCCACGAGCACGAACAGGCTGGCGTTGAGGATGAAGTCGAGCATCTCCCACATGAAGTTGCCCTGCAGCCGGATCCTCGCGGGGATGATGCTCGGCCCTCGGATCCCCATGTACAGGCCGGTGGTGACCGCGGCGAGCACGCCCGACGCCCCGACCGCGTTGGCCGGGATGAACGCCGCATAGCCGCTGAACAGCGAGATCACCACGCTGGTCTGCGCGTCGCTCGTCCGCGCTCGCAGCTCGGCGATGAGCCAGCCGACGGCCAGACCGATCGCGACGCCGCCGGCCGCGCCGGCGAGAAACCGCAGCCCGGCGTTCGCGATCGAGAAGGTGCCGCCAACCACGACGCCGACCGCCACCTTGTATGCGACCAGCGCGGTCGCGTCGTTGAACAGCCCCTCCGCCTCGATCCCATTGACGAGCCTGCGCGGCAGCTCCAGCCGTCGCATGATCGCTGCGCCCGCGAGCGGATCGGTCGGCGAGACGATTGCGCCGAGCGCGAATGCCGCAGCCCACGGGATCCCGTGGATTGCCGCATGCGCCACGATCGCGACCGCGGCCATCGTCGCGAGCACCAGCCCCACCGAGCTGAGCGTCACCGACCGAAGGTTCGCGCGGATGTCGGTGAGGTTTGCGAAGAACGCGGCGCTGTAAACCAGCAGCGGCAGGAACACGACGAGCACGATGTTCGGGTTCAGCCGGATTTCGGGCATCCCCGGGATGAAGCCAAGCAGTGCCCCGCCGACCACCAGCACGATCGGGTAGGGCACCGCCAGTATGCGGGCGAGCGCGCCTAGTCCCGCAACCGAGACCAGCAGCCCCGCGATCAGTAGCTCAGCCTGACCCAAGCAGCTCCTCGAGCTCGGCGACGTCCTCATCGCTTGCAAGCCACCGGGCGGCGGCGGCATTGGCGCGGACCTGCTCCGGCTTGGTCGCGCCTGCGATCACCGTCGAGATCACCGGGCGCGCGATCAGCGCGCCGATCGCGACGTCGACCAGTGAGACACCCCGCGCGCCGGCGTAGCTTTGGAGCGCATCGAGCAGATCGAACTGCTCGTCGGAGGCGATCTGCTCGCGGTCAGACAGGCGCGCTCCCGACGGCCCGGCTTCGCCGCGCCGGTACTTGCCGGTCAACAGACCTGAGGCGAGGGGGAAGAACGGAACGAAGCCGATGCCCAGCCGCTCGCAGGCGGGCAGCACGTCGCGCTCGGCGTCGCGAACGAGCAGGCTGTACTCGTTCTGGAGGGCGGTGAACCGGGTCAGCCCGCGCTCGCGCGCCACGGCGTCCGCCTCCTCCAGCTGTTGCGCTGAGAAGTTCGAGGCGCCGATCGCGCGGACGGATCCTCTGCGGACGAGCTCGTCGAGCGCCTCCAGCGTCTCGGCGATCGGTGTCACCCCGTCGGGGCGGTGATACCAGTAGACGTCGATCGTGTCGGTTCGCAGGCGCCGTAGCGATGCCTCGACGGCCTGCATGATGTAGTCGCGCGACCCTCGCGGCCCTTTGCCGTCCCCCATGTCCATCCCGAACTTGGTCGCGAGCGTGACCTGGTCGCGACGTCCCTCCAGGACCTCCCCGAGGAATTCCTCGCTCTGCCCGCGGCCGTAGGTGTTCGCCGTGTCGAAGAACGTGACGCCCTGCTCGAGCGCCGCGTCGACGACGGCTCGGGTGGCCTCCAGGTCGATCCGGCGGCCGAAGTTGTTACAGCCCAAGCCGACCACCGAGACGTCCAGTCCGGAGTCGCCGAGCGGTCGCGAGGCGATCATCAGGCGCGCCCCTTCATCGCCGCAGCGACCCGCTGGCGGCGAGTCGGCTGATCGCCCTGACGAAACGTCTTGATGTAGGCGTTGAAGTCCCAGGTCTTGAGGAACTCGGCGGCGGCATCACGTCCGGAGTCATACAGCTTGCGCTTGAGCTGTGGGTCGTCGTCGATGCTGAACTGCGTCGTCTGGACGCCTAGCGTGTTGATCGGGATCGTGCGTGCGTAGTTGGCCTGCTCGACGTACAGCCGGTCGTGTGCCTCCATCATCGTGTGGCCGATCGCCATCAGGAACCCCAGGATCGACACCTTGCCCTCGTCCGTGCGCTCCGGCGCGTCGCCTAAAACGAGCGGCGCCCGCTGGTTAGGGGCGACGAGCAGCAGCCCGAACGTGGGCCACCGCGGCACCTGACCGGGCGGGCTATCGAACAGCCAGACCGGGAAGTTGGACAGCAGCCCGCCGTCGACGATCAGGCGCTGATCGTGTGGGTTGCGGGGGTCGTGATAGACGACCGGGTCGAAGAAGATCGGGATCGACATGCTCATCCGCACCGCCGCGGCGATCTCGAGCTCGTCGGGGTCGAGGCCGAGATGCTCCTGGGCGTCTCGCGGCAGCACGAGCATCCGCTGCTCGGTGATGTCGGAGGCGATCACCTGCAGCCTGTATTGGGCGGCTTCGCCGGTGCCTCCGGTGCCGCCGGTGCCGCCGTCGCTGTTGGCGACGCGGAGCTGGCCGAACTTCGTGATCCCTTTCTGCTCGAGGCGCTCGCGCATCCAGCTCTCGAAGTACTTGCCGGGGTGCAGGCCCTTGTGAGCAGCGAGTTCGAGCGCCTGCGACACCGGCCAGCGGCCGCCGTCCTCGAAGCTCTTGAACTTCATCTCCTCGAGCACCAGGCTCTGGAGCTCCTGGCCCGAGTATCCGGCCGCGACAAGCGCGGCCGTGATCGCCCCGGCGGAGGTGCCCGCGACCCTTTGGGGCTTGAACCCCTGTTCGTCGAGGTAGCTGAACGCGCCGGCGAGGCCGATGCCCTTCACGCCGCCACCTTCGAACACGAGGTCGACGCGCTTCTCATCACTGGCCGTTTCGGTTGTCACCGTTGCCCCTCCTGCGTTCGTGGCCTTATGTCAGGCCAAGACTAATCACGGTGCGCACTAGACTGGCGGCGGCCGCATCCACGATCGCGTGAGGGGAGCAGGAGCCGATGAGCGAGTCTGAGCAGCGCAGCGGTCTGGAAAACATCGAGCACATCGTCGTGCTGATGCTGGAGAACCGGTCGTTTGACCACATGCTCGGCTACCTGTCGCTGGAGCACGGCCGCGACGACGTCGACGGGCTCAAGCCGGGGATGTCGAACGCGGCCAACGGCAAGGAGTATCCGGTCGCGCACGCGACGGCCACCCACGTCCCGGATCCCCACTGGGATCCCGATCATTCCGCGGCCCAGACCGACCTTCAGATCGGCGGCGGCAAGATGGACGGGTTCGCCGCGAGCTTTGCCCACACGCTTGCGCGCCGCAATGTGTCCAACCCCGATCCGGGCGTCGTCATGCAGTACTACAACGGCTCGGATCTACCCGTCTACCACCACCTGTCCGAGAACTTCTGCGTCTGCGACCGCTGGCACAGCTCTGTGCCGGGCGCCACCTGGCCCAACCGCCTGTACGCGCTGACCGGCGGGGCCGCCGGCAGCCGCGACGACAAGCCAAAGCCGCCGCCGATTTACGGACGCAATGCGTTCATCAGGCACCTGGACGCGGCGAACGTCAGCTGGCGCTGGTACGCGTATGACGTCGGCACGCTGCGCTGCGTCGACCACGAGTACCTGATCGGACATCACGGCCATTTCGCCTACGTCGACCGGCCCAAGCTCCCGTTGCTGACGGCGCTCGAGGAGGATCTCGTCATCGACGAGGACGCCGCCAGCTTCGTCGAGGACGCCCACCGCGGCAAGCTCGCGCAGGTCTCGTGGGTCGACCCGAACTTCAAGGACGTCAACCTGGCCCACATCCAGTCAAACGACGATCATCCGCCGTCCGACGTCCAGGACGGGCAGGAGCTCGTCTTCCTCGTTTACAACGCGCTGGCGTCCGGCCCCAAGTGGGACCGCACGCTGCTGCTGGTGCTGTACGACGAGCACGGCGGCTTTCACGATCACGTGGCGCCGCCCGAGGCCCCCGACGACGACCCGGAGACGTTCGGCCGCTACGGGATCCGGGTGCCGGCGCTGGTCGTCTCGCCCTGGGTGGCGCAGCGGTCGGTGTCAAACACGCTGTTTGACCACACTTCGATCATCAAGACGATCCTCACGCGCTTCTGCCCGGGCGAGCTCGAGCGGCGGACCGGAGTCGATTCGGTGATTCATTGGCTGGAGCCTGGGCATCCGCACTACATGGGAAAGCGCGTTGCCGAGGCTGCCGACGTCGGCGAGCTGCTCACCGAGCAGTCGCCTCGCCCGGCGCCGGACCGTGCGGACCTCGTGCAGTGGGTTGCCGGTCGCCACGCTCAGGCCGCCGCGAAGGTCGCGACCGACCCGGTGGCGTTCCACGCCGAGGACCGGATCTTCACCGACCTGCAGCACAACGTGATCGCCGCCGAGCAGCACATCCGCGACCAGGGCCTCCCCGCCGGGCAGCCATAGAGTGTCTGAACTGCTCTCGATCACTCGCAGCAACGACGACCCTGGCGTCGTCCTCGCGCTGGCCGGCGAGCTTGACGTGTTCTCCGCCCCCGAGCTCGCCGAGCAGCTGGACGCGTTGGCCGCGGACGCGTGCCCCCGCGTCCTGCTCGACCTCAGCAGGCTGAGCTTCGTCGACAGCTCCGGCGTCAGCGTGCTGGTCAAGGCCAGACACGAGGCGGAGGCCACCGGCCGCCGGCTGATCCTTCGAGGCGCCAGCGAGCAGGTGCATCAGGTGTTCTCGGTGCTGGGGCTGGCCGACTGGCTGGCCATCGAGGACGACTGATCCGCCCGCGCCACCCCGCCCCGCGCCCGCGTCACCCCGCCGCGCGCCCGCGCCACCCCGCCGCGCGCCACCCCCGCGCCGAAAAAGGCCCAATCGAGCGCCCGGCCACGGCTCGCGGGTCCTTTACCCCGGTGAGCGAGGCTTAAGACCCAATCGGCGGCGCACCGACCTCGGATGGGTCTTTTTCCGCGGGGCCCGACGGGAAGCTCAGGGGTGGCGGCCCAGCCCGCGCAGCACCGCATCGGCGTCGCGGTGCGGCGCGCGCAACGCGATCCCGACGATGTCGAGGCCATCGCCGGCGACCGCCTTCACCGCGGCCCGGTTAGCCTCGTCGTGGCCCGTGGTGAACATCTCCCACGTGTATAACGCGATCGGCACACCACGTCGCAGCGCCCGCTCGCGCACGGTCTTCAGCTTTGCCGCGCCGGCTTCGAGCACGATCACCGGCTGCACGAGCAGCGGCAGATATCGGTTGCCGTCGGCGTCCAGGTAGTCCTCCCCGATCGCCACGGATCCGGCGTCCGCGATCACCCCGCTGATCAGGAACGCCGCTACGTTCACACGCTGCCACGTCTCGAGATCCTCTCGGACTGCCACCGCAACCTTCGTGTCGAAGTCGGAGACTGCCATGCGACCCAGGATGCCCGCCCCCCAGCCCGCCGTCTTGAACGAAATTGCGGCCGTCTACGCGGCGGCGAAGCGCGCCGGCGTGACGCCCACAGCGCGCTTGAACGTCCGCGTCAGGTGCGGCTGGTCGGCGAACCCGCACTGTGCAGCCACCCGCGCCGCGGCGTCGCCTCGGGCCAGCATGTCACGGGCATGGCCGATCCGCAGGTTCGTCTGAAACGTGTGGGGCGTGAGACCGGTGTGCCGGCGAAACCGGCGCACGAGCTCGAACCGCGACAGGCCCGCGACCGACGACAGCGCCGCCAGCGAAACGGGCTGGTCCCACTGCTCCACCAGGTGCGCCCGTGCCCGCCGCACGGCCGCATGCTCGCAACCGTCGCGGTCGGGAGCCGGTCCGGGCCGGAGGTGAGGGCGCAGCGCCTCGACCGCTCCGAGCACGGCTTCATCGAGCTCGAGGCCGACGCGGCCCGACTCGATCGCATCGTGTGCGCGCAACAACGAGTCCCGCAGCCCGCGGTCGCGGAATACCACCCAGCGCGCCGCCCGCGGCGCCGGCCGATCGCGCTCGTCCCAGTCGTGCAGAAGCGCCGGATCGAGGTAAAGGACCTTGTACGCCCAGCCCTCGGGAACCGCGGCCATCCCCGTGTGCACTGCCTCTGGCTCGAGCACGAACAGCTCCCCGCGATCGGCGCGCTGTCGCGTCGCGTCGACCTCGAACCGGGCCGCGCCGTGCTGCACGACGGCCACCGTCCAAGTCGGGTGCGAGTGCGGCATGTAGGCGTGCTCGACGAACCGTGCGTGTAGCGCCTCGACGCCCGCCAGGCCCGCGGGACGGAAGTACACGGCATGCTCGGACACGCCTTCAAGCGTACCCTACCCAAACCGTCACACAGTTCACCTTTCATCATTATCCGTCGCCAGTTCACTGTCAGTGGCTCAAAGAATTAACTTCTCGACCTTGACCCCGCAAGCCCTGTTGGATTAGCGTCGTACGTGACACACGCGGGGCAGTGCCGGGCTGTGGGCAAGCAAGGCGACTTCATCGACAAACGGGGCTGGCTCCTGCGTGCCAGAAGGGCGCACCGTTGAGCACGAGGTAGGAGGTTTACGAGCGTGGCCAATCCAACACCACACGGCGTCGGCGTCCGTGGACTCACCCTGGCACCCAGCTCCCGATTCTTCAACGGTCGGTTCGGACGCATGTTTCGCGCACTGCCGCCGGCCGACTTCGGCGACGACGACGCCCAGTCGATGGCGGCGCTGCACAACCTGGGCGCGGCGATGGTGTCCGCCGAAGACCGGCCGAAGGACGGCCCCGACAACGAGGAGAGCGGGATTCCCGCGGCGTACACGTATCTCGGCCAGTTCATCGACCACGACTTGACCTTCGACCCGGCCTCGAGCCTCCAGCGCCAGAACGATCCCGACGCCCTGATCGACTTCCGGACACCGCGATTCGACCTCGACAGCGTCTATGGACGCGGCCCTGACGATCAGCCCTACCTCTACGCCGACGGGCGGCTGTTCCAGCTCGGGGACGTGCTGACCGGAAACGCGCTGGGGCAGGCCCTGAACGCGCACGACCTGCCGCGCAGCTCTGCGACTCCCGCGCGCGCGATCATCGGCGACCCTCGCAACGACGAGAACGTCATCGTCTCCCAGTTCCAGGGGCTGTTCCTGCGCTTCCACAACAAGGTCGCCACCGACAACCCCAGCATGGGCTTCGCCGATGTGCAGCAGGAGGTCCGCTTCCACTACCAGTGGTTGTTGCTCAACGACTTCCTGGGAACCGTCGTCTCACACGAGGTGCTGCACGACGTGCTCCCGCACCTGCACGAGAGCTCCAACGTCCGCCTGCATCCGCCTCGGCTGCTCTTCTACCAGTTCCACAACGACATGTTCATGCCGCTCGAATTCTCGGCGGCGGCTTACCGGTTCGGCCACTCGATGGTGCGTCCCGGCTACCGGCTCAACGACGACGTCGGACCGTTCGCGATCTTCCCGCTAGCCGACCTGCCGGGGGACCCGGGCCTCACCGGGTTCCACGAGTTCCCACGCAACTGGGCTATCGACTGGGGCCGACTCCTGGACCTCGAGCCGCGACCCTTTGGCGATGACGCCGATCCCGCCAACGCCGGCAATCCCAAGCGCACGCAGCTCGCGTACAGAATCGATACGTCGCTGGTGAACCCGTTGTCGATGCTGCCCCCGGCCGTCGCCACGAACCCGCCGAGCCTCCCCGAGCGCAACCTGCTCCGCGGCTGGCGGATGCGGCTGCCAAGCGGGCAGGCTGTGGCCCGGGCGATGGGAGTGCCCGTGCTCGCGGACTCCGACATCAAGATCGGCAAGTTCACAGGCGACCCGGCGGACATCAAGGGCAATGTCGTCGACCAAGGCGGCGCCGCGTTTGCCGGCAACTGTCCGCTGTGGACCTACGTGCTGGCCGAGACCGAGGAGGTCAACACGAAGGTCAAGACCACCGACGGCATCAAGACGATCAAGACCCGGCGTCTTGGCAAGGTCGGCGGGCGCATCGTCACCGAGACGTTCGTGGGAATCCTCGCCGGCGACAGCAGCTCGTTCTTGAATCAGAACCCGTTGTGGAAGCCGAGCTACGCGGTGGATGGCGAGTTCGGTCTGCGTGAGCTGGTGAAGGTTGCGCTCGAGGGATAAGCGCTCGAGGGCCCTACGAGTTCAGGTGCACGATTGAGATCAGGTTCCCGCACGTGTCCTCGAACACGGCGGTGGTCGCTGGGCCCAGGTCGGTCGGCTGCTGGGTGAAGCGGACGCCGAGGCCGGTTAGGCGCTCGTATTCGGCGTGAACGTCGTCGACGGCGAACGAGGTGAACGGGATCCCGTCATCGACGAGTGCGTCCTTGAAGGGCTTGACCGCGGGGTGCACGTCTGGCTCCAGCAGCAGTTGCGTGCCGTTCGGCTCGCCGGGCGAGACGACCGTGAGCCAGTCGTAGTCGCCGACGGGAACGTGTTCCTTCTCCTCAAATCCGAGGATCTGCGTGTAGAACCGCAGGGCCTTGGCCTGGTCGTCGACAAAGATGCTTGCGATGTGGATTCTCATGGCGCCTTCCTGTGGTCGTCCCGGAGCCAACGGTCGGTGATCTGGCGCAGCGGCTCCGGGGTGATGGAGTGCAGCTTGTAGCGGCCGTCGCGGCGCGTGCGGACGAGCCCGGCGGCCTCCAGCACGGCCAGGTGCTGCGATATCGCCTGGCGCGTGGAACCGAGTCCGTGCTTGGTGGCAAGCCGCGAGCAGATCTCAAACAGCGTCTGGTCGGCGCGCTCACTGAGCTCGTCGAGGATCGTCCTGCGGGTGGGGTCAGCGAGCGCCTTGAACACGTCGTCCATGGCCGGATGATAGGCAAGTAGCGACTTGCATGTCAACCGAACCGAGCCGGACGCGCAGCGGGCACTCAGCGCGTGAAGAAATCGGTCAGCACCGGCGCCAGGCGGCTGGGCTTGACTACGTGCGTCTGACCGGCGAGCGTCTCGTAGTGCGCACTCGGCAGCACTTCTGCGAGCGCGCGCATCGCGTTCTTCATCCAGCTCGGGCTCTTGCCGCCGGCGACGACGAGCGCCGGCACCGTCGCGCCCGCCCAGCGCTCGGCGGGCAGCGGCGCGCCGAGGCCCAGATCGCCGACGATCCGGGCGTCATAAGGCAGCGTGTGCGCGACCGCCTTGAGCTTGGGCCAGACCGGCATGAACCGCATCAGCCCCACCACGACCCGAGGGACGCCGACGCAGTCGCGCAGGAAGTAGCGAACCGCGTCCCCGCGCCGGTCGGTCGCTGCCATCTCGGCGAGGTGGCCGGCCCAATTGGCCGGGATCGGCGTGCGCGTGTCGTCCACGACGTACGGCAACTCGTACAACGCCAGGCGCGAGATCGAAGACAGCCGGCTAGCGGCCTCGAGCGCGAGCGCGCCGCCCGAGGAGATCCCGTACACGCATGCGCTGCCGCCGGCGACATCGATCACCGCTTCCAGATCGTCGATCTCGCGCTCGACGCCGTACGGCGCCCGGTCCCCGCTCTCCCCGCGCCCCCGGCGGTCGTAGGTGAACACGGTGAACCGCGAGCTGAGATGCGCTGCGAGCTTGGTGTTCGGGCCCATCGCCCGGTCGCACAACGCGCCGTCGACGAGAATCAGCGGCGGGCCTGCGCCGGCGCGGGTGTAAGCGATGTCTGTGCCGTCATTGGACGTGACTTTTTCGGGCATGTCGCTTGGACCGGGCTGAAGCTAAGAACTCATCGCACAGCCAGCCACTACCGTGCAGACCGTGGCGGACACCCATCGTGCTCGCGTCGAGGCGCTGCTGGCGGATGCCGCTGACCAGCACGCCAAACTGATGTCGCTGCTGCCGCCCGACCTCGCGGAGTCGATCCCCGTGGATGCGCAGGGCGTCACGCAGGCGATCGATCACCTGGCAACCGCGGCCGGCCTGTCGGAGAGCGAACGGCGCGCGCTGATCCGCCCGCACGCGGTCAATCCAGCCGTGCTTCACGCCCGCGTGTTCGGAGGTGCGCCGCTCACGCGCGAGACGGTGATCGCCTCGTTCGTCGAGGGCGCCCGGGTGCGCGCCGACTCGCTGGCGGTGATCGCCGACGCTGTAGGCGGCGAGGCGCTCGGGCAGGAGGTCCGCGGCTTGCTCGTGGCCCATCCCCCGCCCATCGGAGCCGGCGCCGACGACGTCGTCGAGGAGCTGCGGGCGACCTACGCGGCGCAGGAGCGCGCTGCGCTGATCATCGCCGCCGCGCTCGACCGCGACTGATCACTCAGGGCTGCATCGAGTTCATCGACTGCATCGAGTCCATCGCGTGCATCGCCGTCGGTGAGCCGGGCACGACCAGCCCCGGCACCTTATGCGGCGCTGCCGCCACCGCGACCGCGAGCACGAGCAGGATCGCGGCGGTCCCCCACGTCGCGGCACGCCGCCACGGAACCGTCTTCTCGAACGCGATCAGCGCCGCGACCACGGCCATCCACGTGAGGCTCATGACCCCGAGGGCGAACAGGGCCGCCATCAGCGCCCAGCAGCAGCCAAGGCACCAGGCAGCGTGCTTGGACCCCATCTCGACGGCCCCGCGCCGTCCATCGCGCCACGAACCCAGCAGGAATCCGACGGGGCTGCGGCACTTTGCGAGGCACAGGTTCTTAAGCGGCGTCAGCTCGTAGATCGCGGCGAACGCAATCACCCCGGCGGCGAACCATCGCCCGCCGGAGTGCCACGCGAGCGCGTCGCCGAACACGTTGCGGCCGAGCTCGAACAGGGCGTAGGCGGCGAGCCCCGCCGCTCCCCACACGACCAGGTAGCCGCCCGCGAACAGCAGCGGCCGGTCGGCTCCGCGACTGCGCGTCATCGTCGTATACAGCGCCACCGTCGGCGCGAGCGAGGGAAACATCATCGCCGCCATCATCACGACCCATACTCCGAGGAACCACCCCAGCGCACCGAGGGCCGTCCCCGGCCCGGCGTCCATCCCGGCCATACGGTCGGCCGTCGACCACCAGGCCACGCCGGCCAGGAGCAGCAGCAGGAGGACCAGCCCGAGCCGCGCGCGCACGGCCGTGAACGCCTGCGCGAGCTCCCCGCGTTCTGAGCGGCGGTCGGCGAGCGGGACCGACGCGGTGGCGCTCACGCCGCCCAGGAGAAGTTGGAGGTCGAGAAGCCCGCGTTGGCGTCGTACTCGACCCCGAAGGCGCTGATCTTCGAGCGC
>Ga0207693_10002814_pt1 | contig 15071 bp, 14 predicted proteins | sample LARL81metaG_FD_184347 | JGI IMG/M metagenome (GOLD analysis project Ga0207693, IMG submission 184347) | Corn, switchgrass and miscanthus rhizosphere microbial communities from Kellogg Biological Station, Michigan, USA - LAR L8-1 metaG... | ecosystem: Host-associated > Plants > Roots >...
TTCTCCCTGCCCAAATGGCTCGGTCGCGAGCCGGTCGACGGCAAGACCATCCTCGTCCATGTCGATGAAGGCATCGGCGACACACTGCAGTTCGCGCGCTATCTGCCGCTGATTGCTGACCGGGGGGCGCGTGTCGCTCTCATCGCCCAGGATGCACTGTGTCCCTTGCTGTCGGGCGTGCGCGGCGTGTCGGAATGCGTGCCCTTTTCCGCGCGGACATATCCGTCGTTCGACATGCACTGCCCGATCATGAGCCTGCCGCTGGCGTTCGGCACCACGCTCGAGACGATTCCGCCGGCGAACTACCTGCCGCCGCTTCCCGCTGAACGGATCACGCAGTGGGAGAGCCGTCTCGGCCCGCACGATCGCCTACGGGTCGGCCTGGTCTGGTCCGGCAATCCGAAGCAGGGCAACGATCGCAATCGCTCGATGCCTTTTGCGCACCTCGCGCCGCTTCTCGATCTCGATGCGACCTTTGTCAGCCTGCAGAAGGACCCACGGCCGGGCGACGCAGCGCTGCTGGCAAAGAGCAATGTCGTCGACCTCACTGCGGACCTCACCGACTTCGCCGAGACCGCCGCACTGGTCTCCTGCCTCGACGTCGTGATCACCGTGTGCACCGGCGTCGCCCATCTCGCCGCGACGCTTGGACGTCCCACCTGGGTGATGCTGCCTTACCTGCCCGACTGGCGCTGGCTGCTCGATCGCGACGACAGTCCGTGGTATCCGACTGTGCGGCTATTCCGTCAGGACGGCGCGCGCGATTTTGCGCGTGTCGTCGAGTCCGTCCGGACAGAACTGAAAACGACGATCTCCAGCCGTCGTTAGCCGGTTCTACGGTGCGCTAAACCGCGATGAGATCTGGTTGAACCGTCATCGCGCGTCAGGCCTTTGATTGAGCATGATCTCCGCGCAAACGCGTTCCGCGTTTGTCGCGAGGGAAAACCGCTGCACCCTTTTCCGGATCATGCTTTAGGTCCCGGAAACAGCGCGTCACTCCGGCCGACGAGCCGATAGGCAACCAACCCCATCCATTCGCGCATGGCCGTATCCGTGCGTATCAATCCGTCGAGCGCAAAATTGTTGAAGGTGATGAGATCGGTGAGGTCACCGACCCGCCAATCGACGGGATAAGGCTCAACCGCGAAGCCCGCCTTGCGAAACAGGCCGACCGATCGCGGCATGTGATAGGCCGACGTCACGAGCAGCCACCGCTCGCCCTCCTTGGGCGTCACGAGTGCCTTCGAGAACACCGCGTTCTCATAGGTATTGCGCGACTGCCGCTCCATGATCAGCCGCGACTTGGGAATGCCGAGGCTGACCAGAATCTCCTCGGCGTAGTCGGCTTCCTTGTTCTCGTGCGAGATGAGATTGGCGCTGCCGCCGCTGAAAACGATTTTGGCGTTGGGATAACGATAAGCGAGCGCGGCCCCGGCAATGAGGCGATCCGTCCCGCTTCGCGTAACCGCAGTATGATGCGCGTCCGATACGTCCGGATCGATCGGGCCGCCGAGAATGATGATGCCGTCCGGCGCGCCGCGCGCGGGGTCCCAGGGTGGAAAGCGGCTATCGAGAGGATACAGAAGCAATTTGCCGAGCGGCGTAATTCCGCAAACCGCGAGCAGCACGACAGAAGCCACGAGCAGCCGGCGGCCGAGCCGCGCAAATCGCGTCAGCAACAGCAGCGCACCGATCAGGCCGAGTTCGATCAGAACATTGGTCGGCATCACCATGGCGCCGAGCGTCTTTGAAAGCACAAAAAACAAGCAGCAACCTCATGTGCGGAGAGACCGTCGATTCGCTCACACGCAAATTGCCACAGGCGGGCTTGACCCGCCTATCCATCCGTCCTCACAAAGAAAGGGCTGACATAGAAATTCCCGCTCCCCCGTCGACCCTCCGCCACCGACATCATCTGGAAATCCCTGACATGACGCATCATCACCTGCATTCGAGCCCCGAAACCTGCCATTGGGGCTTCTTTGAAGCCAAGTTGAAGCCGGTTCTCACGGTCGAAAGCGGCGACGAGGTGACCGTGGAGACGATCAGCGGCGGCCCGGATATGATTCCCGACAAGACCAAATTCCACATCCCGCCGGAGCTTTTCGACGTCCACGCCAAGTGCGAGCGGATGGTGCCCGGCCACATCCTGACCGGCCCGATCGCGGTAAAGGGCGCCGAGCCCGGCGACGTGCTGGAGATCGACATTCTCGACGTGCAGCTCAGGCAGGATTGGGGCTACAACGTCATCCGTCCGCTGGCCGGCACCCTGCCCGACGACTTCCACGAGACGCGCCTGCTGCATATCCCCCTCGACCGGGCGCGCATGGTCGGCCGGATGCCGTGGGGACTCGATCTGCCGCTGGCGCCTTTCTTCGGCGTGATGGGCGTGGCACCACCGCCCGCCTGGGGCCGCATCACATCGCTGGTCCCCCGCGCGATGGGCGGCAATCTCGACAACAAGGAGCTGGGGCCGGGCGGAAAACTCTATCTGCCGGTGTTCGTGCCGGGCGCGCTGTTCTCGTGCGGCGACGGCCACGGCGTGCAGGGCGACGGCGAGGTCTGCATCACCGCGATCGAAACCGCACTGCAGGGCCGTTTCCGCCTGACGCTGCGCAAGGACATCAAGCTGGATTATCCCCGCGGCGAGACGCCGACCCATTACATGACCATGGCGATGGACCCGGACCTCGATCAATGCGTGGTCCGCGCGCTGCGCGACATGATCGTGCTGCTCGGCGAGAAGCGGAACCTGTCGCGCGAGGACGCCTATACGCTCTGCAGTCTCGCCGCCGATCTGCGCGTGACGCAGACGGTCAACGGCTCCAAGGGTATCCATTGCATGATCGCCAAGAGCATCGTGCACGGATAACGGCCGCGGCGCATCGTCGCCGGGCGATGCTGTCACACCAGTGTCAAACCCCTTGAGGAGTTTAGGAGTTCGGGATCAGCAAGAGGATGCGAAATGCCCCAGTCGGACAGCCACCCGGATCAGACCATGCACGAGCGGATCGAAGCCGATCTCAGGGACAGTCTTGACGAGGAGCTTGAGCTCGAACTCGACGACCACGCGCTCGAGCAGTTCCGGACGGTGAAACCCGTCGATGATGCGCGCCCGGAGATGGATCGCTCGGTCTATTTCAAGGAGCTGTTCCGCCTGCAGGGCGAACTGGTCAAGCTGCAGGACTGGGTCCAGAACAACAAGCTCAAGGTGGTCATCATCTTCGAGGGGCGTGACTCCGCCGGCAAGGGCGGCGTCATCAAGCGCATCACGCAGCGTCTCAATCCGCGGGTCTGCCGCATCGCCGCCCTGCCCGCGCCAAACGAGCGCGAGCGCACGCAATGGTACTTCCAGCGCTATGCCACGCACCTGCCGGCCGGCGGCGAGATCGTGCTGTTCGATCGCTCCTGGTACAACCGCGCCGGCGTCGAGCGGGTGATGGGCTTCTGCAACGAGGAGCAGGTCGAGGAATTCTTCCGCTCGGTGCCGGAATTCGAGCGCATGCTGGTTCGCTCCGGCATCATCCTGATCAAATACTGGTTCTCGATCAGGGACGACGAACAGCAATTCCGCTTCCTGATGCGCATCCACGATCCGCTCAAGCAGTGGAAGCTGAGCCCGATGGACGTGCAGTCGCGCGCCCGCTGGGAGCTGTATACCAAGGCCAAGGAAGAGATGCTGCAGCGGACCCACATTTCCGAGGCGCCGTGGTGGGTTGTCGAGGCCGACGACAAGAAGCGTGCGCGGCTCAACTGCATCTCGCATTTGTTGACTCAGATTCCTTATGGAGAGGTGCGCCACGAGCCGGTGATCCTGCCGGAGCGCGTCCGCCATCCCGATTATCGCCGCGAGGAAGTCCCCGAGGACATGTACGTGCCCGAGCGCTTCTAGGGATTACGACTGTCGCGATGCGACCTAGATCGCGCCTTTTCATCCTCCCGCGCCTTCGCTAGCATCGGCGAAACAACAATGACACGAGGGGGATGCGATGCTGAAGGAGCGGCTGTCGCCGGCCGATGAAGCTGCGCGCGATAACGAGATGCGGGACGCGCTTGCGGCCTGTCCGCGTATTCTCGATCTGATCGCGCAGGGTCCGCTCGTCGATCCCGATGCGGAAGCGGTCGTGTATCTGCGGTCGCCGCTCGATCCCCACCCCGTCAGGCTCACCAATGGAAACCTGATGGGCGCAATCAAGGCGGCGGAAACATTCTTCCGCGCGGAGGGCATCGGCAAAAGCGACACGGTCGCAATCCTGCTGCCGATCTGTCCCGCAGCGATTGCCGCGATCTTCGGTGCCGCCGCCTGCGGCATTGCCGAGCCGCTCAACCTGCTGTTCACGCGCGAGGCGATCGCAGCCCAGCTCAATGCGGTGCAGGCAAAGCTCCTGCTTGCACCGCCGCCGGGCAGCCCAGGCGGTCTCCACGAGAAGATCGAGGGCTTGCAGAGGCAAGTGCCGTCCCTCAAGCGGATCGTTATTGCTCCGCTCGACGGAACGATCGCATTCGATGGACAAACGCTCACGCCTGATGCGTCCTGGCGTGAGGACTACGGCAAAGGCCGCGATGCCTCGGAGGCGGACCGCGTCGCCGTGATGCTGCCGACCGGCGGCACCACCGGTCATCCCAAGGTCGCTCGTCTGGCCAATCGCGCGATGGTCGCCTCCTGCGTGTCGTCACGCATGGCGCTGGACTATCAGAAAGGCGACCGCTGCATGATCGCGCTGCCGCTGTTCCATGTCGGCGGCCTGTTCGTCGGTGTCGGCGCCACCCTGTCCGCTGGCGCGACCGTCGTCATCCCTGGGCCGGCCGGCGCGCGTGATCCCGTGCTGATCACGAATTTCTGGTCAGTCATCGAGACTCATCGCCTCACCCATGCCGGCAATGTCCCGACCACGCTCGGGGCGCTCGCCGACATTCCCGTCGGCCAGCACGACATCTCCTCGCTGCGTGTCACGCCGACCGGTGCGTCGATCTGCCCGCCGGAGATCGAGCGGCGTTATCTGGCGCGATGGGGCGGCTCTTGCGTTCAGCAGGTCTACGGCATGACCGAGCTTGCCGGCGCGATCACGCATGACGTGGCCGGCGTCAAGCCGCGTGCGGAAGCCGTCGGAACGAAGAACCCGATGGTCGAACTTGCGATCCTCGCGGGCGGCCAGATCCACACCGGACCGTGGCCCTCGCCGGTCGGCGAATTGCTGACCAGGGGGCCGCAAGTCTTCCCCGGTTATGTCGACAGGAAGCAGACCGAAGACGCATTCCACGAAGGCTGGCTACGCACCGGCGACATCTGCCGCGTCGATGCCGACGGCTTTGTCACCATTATGGGCCGCGCCAAGGACGTCATCATCCGCGGCGGCCACAACATCGACCCGCGCGCAATCGAAGATGCCGCGCTTGGATTTCCCGGTGTGGCGCTGGCCGCCGCCGTCGGCCGCCCCGACGCCTATGCCGGCGAAGTCCCAATGCTGTTCGTCTCGGCGCAGCCCGGCGCCACCATCGATCCGCAGGCGCTCGCAGCCTTCGTGCAGGAGCACATCCTGGAAGCGCCGGCGCGACCCCGCTCAGTGTCGATCGTCGCGGAGATGCCGGTCACGCCGGTTGGAAAGATCTTCAAGCCGAAGCTCAGGGAAATCGCTGCCCGCGAAGCGGCGCGCGAGCTTCTCGCAGCGGAAGGCCTCTCGACGGGCGTCGAGGTCGAGGCGGTCACGGACCCATCGAGCGGCCTGTATCTTCGGGTGACGAGCGTGCCCGACCGGGCCGAGATGACAAAAAGGCTCCTGCAGCGTTTCCCCGTCAGAATCGAGCTGCAGTCCTGAACTTACGAATGCGACACCGTGCCCGTCGCGACAACACGCTTGCTTGAAAAGGATTGATCGCAGGCCTCCCAGGAGTGATCGGCTCTTTGCTTACCGTCGCCGCAGGCGTTCGATACCGTCTACAACAGCGGGGGCATGGACGAGGAGACAGACATGCTGAAAGCGAAGTTGTCATCGGCCGAGGAGCAGATGCGCGAGGACGCGCTGCGTGAGGCGCTCGAAACCTGCCCTCGTATCGTCGACCTGATCGCGCGCGGCCGCATCGACGACCCGGACGCCGAGGCGCTCATTCATCTCACCTCGCCCCTCGATGAAAATCCGCTCGTCATCACCGGCGAACATCTGATGGGTTACATCAAGGCCGCCGAGAATTTCTTCCGTGCGGAAGGCATCGGCAAGGGAGACACGGTCGGGATCCTGCCGCCGCTCTGCCCCGCATCGATCGTCGCGATCTTCGGCGCCGCGACCTGCGGCATGGTCGAACCGCTCAATCTCTTATACACGCGCGAGGCGATCGCCGCCCAGCTCAATGCCGTCAAGGCCAAGCTGTTGCTTGTGCCGCCTCCGGGCACGGTGGGCGGATTATACGAGAGGGTCGAAGGCCTGCAGAACGAAGTCCCGTCCCTCGAGCGCATCGTAGTCATGGCGCTTGATGGTTCCGTTGCGTTCGACAACGAAATCCTCACCCCCGATCCGGATTGGCGCGCGGACTATGGCCAGTGCGGCGACAGGTCGGAAGCGGATCGCGTCGCCGTCCTGATGCCGACGGGCGGCACGACCGGTGAGCCCAAGATCGCGCAACTCACGAACCGCGCAATCGTGGCCTCCTGCATGTCATCGATCACGGCCCTTGACCCGCGGAAGGGCGATCGCCTCATGGTGCCGTTGCCGCTCTTCCATGTCGGCGGCCTCTTCGTCTGTGTGGGCTCTTGCCTGGCCGGTGGGACCGCAATCGTCATCGCGGGACCTGCCGGCGCACGCGATCCGGCTTTCGTCACTCAATTTTGGAAGCTCATTGAAAATCACCACGTCACCCACGCCGGCGGCGTACCGACGACGCTGGGTGCGGTTGCCGACGTTCCCGTGGGCGATTGCGACATTTCCTGCCTCCGCGTCTCGATCGTCGGTGCCTCCATCTGCCCTGCGGAAGTGGATCGGCGCTATCGCGCGAGATGGGGCGGCCCTTGTATCCAGCAGGTCTACGGCATGACCGAGCTCGCCGGCGGCATTACCCACGATGTCGTCGGCGTGCAGCCGCGCACGGAGGCCGTCGGCACCAGGAACCCGCTGGCCGAGCTTGCGGTCCTCGCCGATGGCAAGCTGCATACAGGGCCGTGGCCCTCGCCGGTCGGGGAGCTGCTTGTCCGAGGGCCGCAAGTGTTTGCCGGCTACGTCGACAAGAAACAGACCGAAGACGCCTTCTACAATGGCTGGCTCCGTTCCGGAGACATCTGCCGGATCGACGCCGACGGCTATGTCACCGTCATGGGCCGCGCCAAAGATCTGATCATCCGTGGCGGACACAATATCGACCCGCGCACCATCGAAGATGCAGCGCTCACCTTTCCGGGCGTCGCCCTTGCCGCAGCGGTGGCACGCCCGGACACCTATGCGGGCGAAGTGCCGATGCTGTTCGTCTCAGCGCAGCCCGGAGCGAAGATCGATCCGCAAGCGCTCGCTGCTTTCGTCCAGGAGAAAATCCAGGAACCGCCGGCGCGCCCTCGTAGGGTCTCTATCGTTGCAGAGATGCCGGTCACGCCGATCGGAAAGATCTTCAAGCCCAAGCTGCGAGAGATCGCGGCCCATGACGCGGCCCGCGAACTGCTTGCGACTGACGGGCTCGCCGAGAATGTCAGGGTCGAAGCGATCACCTGTCCTTCGCGGGGCCTCTATTTGCTCGTCACGGCCGCTCCCCACCGGGCTGCTGCCGCCAAACAAATGCTGGAACGCCTTCCCCTGAGAATCGAAATCGAGGACTGAGGCGCCTCCAGGTCGCGTCAGCTCGACGGGCGTGATCCGAAGATCGCGCCTGCGCACTGCAACCTACCCATGCAGAATTTGATCTTCGCTCGCGACGGCTACTGGGCCCTCGCGACGGCTGCCTCGTCCCTCGCCGCCAAAGGGTACCGAATCTGGTCCGGTAGATTCGGCGATTTGGCGCGTCGCCCGCATGACGCGCACCTCGAAAGAGTTCTCAATTCCGGATCGGTCGGCCCCGACCACCCCGCTTTCCCACAGGAGGCTGGGGATAACTGCCCCGAATTCCCGGTACTAGCGTAGCCAATTCAAGGTCTTAACCAAAGAAGGCGAGGAGCCTATACATGATTCGGGATTCCTAATAGAGTCGGAAAAGTTACTTTTAAGTATCTTTGTTGCGGACTAGCTTTTCGCATGGCCACGGAAAAAGCCGAGACCGACCGCGTTCCCGTAACCTTGTCGCTCGCAACCATCGCCTATCTTGAGCGGCTTGTGAGACAGGGTACCCACGGCACCAGCGTTCCAGGTGTCGCCAGGACATTGATCGAAGAGGGCATTCGGCTCGCCATCAAGGACGGGCTGTTGTCCATCCGCGACAATGGCAAGGCGTAACGGGAGATTCGAAAAGCGCGGGCGGGACGGCAGGACACGTGGCCAGGACGATCCAAATGGGGATCAACTCTGGAAGCGATGGACATGCCCGCCAATCAAACGATCAACCAGCCAACCTATCAGTCAACTTATCAGTCAACCTGGACCACCGAACGCCTTGCGCTTCTGAAAAGTGGCTTTGAAGCTGGACTGTCCTGCCGCGAGATTGCAGCCTCGATCGGCGTCAGCCGAAACGCGGTGATCGGCAAGATCTCCCGCCTCAATCTGACACGGGACAAGGCTGGCGTCCGGGGGCCTTCGCGGAAGGCCGCCGACACCAGACCTCGCATGAAGGCGCACACAATGCTCCGGCAGTTTCTGCTGAAGCCGGTGGCGACGGCCGAGCCGGAGCCGATCGAAGAGATCGACACCATCCACAACGGCCACGCCTGCTCGTTGTTCGAGCTGACCAAGGAGCGGTGTCGCTGGCCCATCAACACGCCGGGCGCCGCGGACTTCTGCTTCTGCGGCAACACGCCGCTGAACGGCATGCCCTATTGCGCCGGCCACAGCCGGATGGCCTACCGGGTCAGTTCCAGGTAGCGCCTAAAGCATGATCCGGAAAAGCGTGTAGCGGTTTTCCGAAAAGATCATGCTCAATCAAAAAGCTAAAGCGCGATGATGATTCAACCTGATCTCATCGCACTCTAGTGCTGCTTTCCGTCGCGCTGAATGCAATTTGTACTGCGTATGCATCAGCGCGAGGACGCAGGCTGCTGCCTCCGAGACGATCGGGTCTCGATTTCGGCCGCGCTATCCAAGCCGCCAGCCAATCTCCTCGACCAGGCTTTCATAAAAGTCCTGATCATAGGCGCGCTCGGGCGCTTGCCGCACACGCGCATCGAGCTTGTGCGCATCGTCGCCGACGAGGATGCGCCATTGTCCAGCTTTGACGCCGTCGAGGATGATCTTCGCCGCCGCCGATGCGGTGGTGGGCGCGTCGTCGTGAAACACGCGGGCCCGGTCGAGCGCGATCTGCTGGATCTCCTCGTCCGAAATGCTTGCGGCATCGACGCCCTTGCCCTGTAAACGCTGCCGTGTCTGCAGAATTTCGTTGGGATTGAGCCGCTCCGACTCGCTGCCGCTCTGGACCTTGCGGGTGTTCGATACGATCGAAGTACCGATGTGGCCGGGCATCACGACCGAACACTTGATATGTGGCGCGTTCAGCCTGAGATCGTTGATGAGGGCTTCGGTAAATCCCTTCACGGCGAACTTCGCCGCGCTGTAGGCGGTGTGCGACACGCCCATGCCGACGGAGGCCCAGAAGCCGTTGACGCTGGAGGTGTTGATGATACGGGCCTCGTCGGCCTTCATCAGAAGCGGCAGGAAGGTGCGGACGCCGAGATAGACGCCGCCCCAGCAGATGTTGAAGGTACGTTCCCATTGCTCACGGCTGCTGGTGAACAGGCTGCCTCCGCCGCCAATGCCGGCATTGTTGAACAGCAGGTGGATTCTATCCGTCGCCTGCTGCTCCAGGAGTTCGTCGCGGAAACGCATGAGCTGGTCCTCGATCGAGACGTCGGCGACATGGGTGGTGACGCGTAACCCTTGCGGGAGCTTCTCGGTCTCGCAGAGCCGCTTGGTCTCGGCCATCGCATCTACCGAGACGTCGCACATCGCGACATTGCAGCCCTCGGCCACGAGCTGGCGCGCGAGCTCGCGCCCCATCCCGGTGCCACCTCCGGTGATGACGGCAACCTTCCCTGCAAAATCCTTCATGGGATTTTGTTCCCTTCCCTGAGAACGTCTTGTTGTTTGGACCGCGAACGATCCGAATGGATTCGACCACAGCGAGCGACGCCGCGGCCAAAAAACATGCGGAGGCGCGGATTATTCCGCGGCCTCGACGCGCTGGCCGCTCAATGCACCCAGGCCCTCCAGCGCCTTCGCGATCGCCGTTCGCTGGGCGGACGACGCCTCGGGCATCGGCGCGCGCGAAGAGGTCGCCGGCAGTCCCTGCAGCGACTGCGCAAAGCGGGTGCAGGCCGGCAGATTGTCTGCGATGATCGCGTTCCATAGCGTCAGCAGCTTCTTGTGCAGGTCCAGCGCTTGCGGATGATCGCCGCTCTTGACGGCGTCCCACAACGCCACGGATGCGTGTGGCGCGGCAGCCAGGATCGCGGCGATCGATCCGTGCGCGCCGAGCGTATAGGACGGATACATCAGCGCATCGACCGCGCTGTAGATCAGCTTGTCAGGCGCCATCATCATCAGATCGGCGAACAGTTTCAGATCGCCCGCGCTTTGCTTGACGCCGACCACCAGCGGCACCTCGTTCATGATGCGGGTGAGCAGCCCCGGCGAGAGATAGGACCAGGGCACGACGTTGTAGATGATGATCGGCATGCCGGTCTCGTCCGCCATGCGGCGGAAATGACTGACCATCGCCTCCTCATCCGGCTTGAAGAGATAGTGCACCGGCGTCACCTGAAGGGCCGCGATATCCATGTCGCGCACGAGCTTGCCGCGCCGGATCGCATCCCGGGTGGAGTCGACGATGATGCCGGCGATCACAGGTGCCCGCCCCTTCGCGGCCTCCACGGTCGCGGCGATCAGATCGCGATATTCCTCGGGATCGAGCGTATGGCCCTCGCCGGTCGACCCGCCCGCCGCGATGCCGTGGCCGCCTGCACCGATCAGCCAGTCGACCTGCGGGGCGACCAGCTTGAGATCGACCTCACCGTCCTTGCGAAACGGCGTGGTCATGGGCGGGATGACGCCCGTGGGACGTATTTTCATGGTTGAGCCCTCGTGTTTCTTGCCACCGGCGCGGTACCGCTCTGCTGGCGATTGTTTTATGGCCGACCGAAATCAAAGCCTATCGGGTGTCGTGCGCCTGATCCAGCCGAGAGAATGGCTCGCTTCCGTCGTTCGCAGACGGCCGATGACGAGACGCCGTTGGCGCAACGCACAATGGCCGTCACCGGCCCTTTGGCGATTGCATGGCTGCCCGCAACTTATATTTGAACCCAAACAGAGGGCTAGTGACTTATCAGCAGGGAGGCAGGCCCACAGGAGGCTTTCATGACCCATTGGCATGACTCGTTGGTCGATCAACCCGAAGACGATCGCGGGCTCTACGTCACCGGTTGGACCATCAGCGGACTGGCCGTGCTCGGGACCATTGTCGCAGTTTGGGTTCTGGGAATTTGAGCAGCCTATCGGGCATATAACGCCCCCTGCGAACCAGGCTGGCGAAGCGCGCCGGCCAGCGCGGACGAACGCGCAATTCAGTGCCAGGCGGCGGCTTGCACGGTTTGTGTCGATCCACTTCCAAGACAACGGCGCGCCGCCTCGATATCACCATCGGTAGCGCCTTTGCCCCGAGCCCATGCCTCGGCAGCCGCTTCGCTGTATTTCCCGACGTAATAACGCACCACCGTGCACGACACGCGATGCATGAGGCCAGCTGTCCGCTCGCCGGCGGATGCGTTTACCGGCTGAAAGAGAATAAGAAGCAAAGCCGCACTGCCGCGCAAAACCATCGCCAACGCCCTCCTCCTTGAACCACCTCGAAACGCAGTGCTCGTCGCCGAGTTCCACTGAAGCCCCGTACTTCGCGCAAGCAGCATCGCGTGCGCCCCGGATCGGATGACCGCCCTGGTCCTCCGAAAGCACAGACTGTGCCAAAAAGAGACGGCTGCGCAGAGGAATCCTAAAGCGCCATGAGATCAGGTTGAATCTTCATCACGCTTTAGGTCTCTGTTTGAGCATGATCTCCGCGCAAACGCGTTCCGCGTTTGCCGCGAGGGAAAATCGCTACACACTTTTCCGGATCATGCTCTAGGGATCGACGGCCGTGACGATCCAGAGGGATGCGGGCATCGTTACCGTCTCTCCCTTGGCGTAGCGTGCGAGGGATTTTCTGATCGACGCTCCGGCGAGATCGCGCAGCTCGGAAGGCTGTCCATCGAGCGCGCGACTCGCCGGTCCGATCTCGAGGGCGCGTTGAACGGCGCTGTCGAGACCGCCTTTGCCGCCTACGTCGAGAACCGTATCGAATTCCTCAAGCCTGACCCGTCTGAACCCCGCTTCGCCTAAGACATGCTCGACCCACTCGCGCGCGGCGAATGAAAAAGGATCGGGCGCATTCGGAGGAAGCGCGGGCAGCTTCGGCACATGCTCATAGGCGGCCTGGAGCGGCAGCAAATACCAGGGGTTCTCCCGCAGCTCGCGCCAGCACGCGAACGCGAGCCGGCCTTCGGAGCGGAGCGCCGTTCGAATATTCAGAAAGGCGCGGATCGGATCGGCGAAATACATCACGCCGAGCCTCGAAATCACGAGATCGGCACTGACCGCCTTGAAGTGGTGGACCATTGCGTCCGCGTGGGCGAACGCGACTGGCGCATCCGCAGGCGTCAACTCTTGTGCGCGGGCCAGCATGGGCGCCGACACATCGAGGCCGAGAACATGCCCGGAGGGACCGACCTTCTCTGCAGCCGCGATCGTCGTCGCTCCGCAGCCGCAGCCGATATCGATGACCCGTTCACCGGCCTCGATGCGCGCGCGATCGATCAGAGCGTCCGAGATCGGCGCGAGCAGCGCATCCTGCGCCGCCTGGCGCTCGACCCAGTGCTGTCCCGCGGGTCCGTTCCAATAGGCTATCTGGTCGGCATTCTGGAAGTGACCTAGGACAGCATCCATGGCCGCCTGCTCAGGTTCGCCGCTGTTTGGGAAGCTTGCAACTTACACTCCGGTGCATCCGCGGCCACGCTCAATGGAAACTGCAAGGCCGCGCGCATCTGATTGAAACAACTCATAAATGGCCGGAGCAGCGGATTTGAACCCACGTCCCCCTAGTCCCCAGGCAAGAGCGACCCCTGTTGTTCTAACAACTTTTTGGAAACTGCTCAATTTTGCAACCATTGAATACTCGGACGTTTCTTATTTGAATGGATGCCGACCGTCTCCAGATTTTGCCAGCGAAGAAGTGGCACAGCGATAATTTGACGAGAACGCTTCGCAAGACGGCGTGCTATCGCCCGATTACTTGTGCATTAGATCACAACATCCCATCGCAATACCGCCCGGCCGCATGGAAACGATTGTTACTCGAACGCGCCTCGACTATTTTCGGGAAAAATATGCAATCGATTTTACCGTAGTCATTTGGGGTGGCATTATGAACAGCCTTTCTAAGCCGGCGCTGATTGCCATACTCAGCATTCTCTCTGCCGCGCCAGCAGCGGCCAGCATCGTGATGGTCGATGCGAGCTCAATCCAGGGCGACAACGTTCTCTTCAACACTGGCACGCAGACGGGTAGTTCCGTTATCGGTCACACGCAGTCCGGCACACTGGTTACCTTTACGGGCACCACCGTTGGAGGTGGCACGACGATCATGGCGAACGGCGGACAAGCTCGCATTGAGGGCGCGCTCAACACTGCAACTCAGAATCCGAACGATACGCTCGCGCTCAGCACGTTGAGCTTTAGTCTTGCAAACAACCACACCTTCAACAATTTGGAGTTCAATGTTTTTGGCGGAGGCGCAACCGCGGTCTCCTTTTTGTTGACCGATAATCTGGGCAATCCGTTCTCGTTTCTGAATGAAGGTCTAAAGAATGGCTCAAATTTCTTTGGCTTTCAGGGCATAAACGGCGAGTCGATTGCCTCGATAACAATGTCATTTAATTCGACCGGAATCGATGACGTGCGTCAAATCAGGCTCGACGAGACAGTTACCGCCGCCGTTCCCGAACCTTCGACGTGGGCGATGCTGATCCTCGGCTTCCTCGGGGTCGGCTTCATGGCCTATCGTCGTAAGCACTCCGTTACAGCTTGCTAACTCGTCAAAGCTGCGGATACGTTAACCGTCTTTGAGCGCTTCGCGCTGATTGGGCGGCGGCGCCATCTTTCGCGTCGCGCGGCCGCTGGTGCGCTCCTGCCGTGGCGTTGAGGCGTGCGAGCGGTGAAATCAGGAAGCTTCCGACAAAAGAACGTCGAGGTGGGTCTTTAGCTGATCGGGAAAATACGGCTTGGAAAGAAAGCGAGCTCCGGCTGGCAAGTCTTTCGCTGGAGGACTCACCTGGCCGGATGTGATCAAAAGCGCCACCGGAGGCCAGCGGTCCCTGACGACAGCGATGAGTCGAAGGCCATCCATTGATCCCGGCATCTGGATATCCGTGAAGACCACGGAAATGGCCGCGGGGCCTTCGAGGACCGAGATCGCGTCGTCGGCGTCGACCGCCTCAATGGCTTCAAAACCGAAGTCACGAACCATGTCAGCAGCATTCGCTCGGATAAGAAAATCATCCTCAACGACGAGAACCACGGCCTTGCCTTGCGATGATCGGGGCACATTTTCTCCGGGCTAACCAAGTCTAATCTCGCCACCACGGTTTTGTTCCAGCGAACATTCCGAGGTTCTGGACGTTGGATCTCGGAAATCCAGGGGATTTACTCGAGCCCGCCATGACTACCGATCTTAAGGGAGACGTCGAAGCCGTCGGGCTAATTGATGCCGTCCCTAAAATTTTGGACTCAGTTGGCCGGATAACGGGCATGGGCTTCGTTGCGATCGCTCGCGTGACGTCGGATCGATGGGTGTGTTGCGCGGTCCGCGACAACATTGACTTCGGCCTGAAAGAGGGTGGCGAACTACGCGTGGAAACCCCGATCTGC
>Ga0207693_10002815_pt1 | contig 15069 bp, 13 predicted proteins | sample LARL81metaG_FD_184347 | JGI IMG/M metagenome (GOLD analysis project Ga0207693, IMG submission 184347) | Corn, switchgrass and miscanthus rhizosphere microbial communities from Kellogg Biological Station, Michigan, USA - LAR L8-1 metaG... | ecosystem: Host-associated > Plants > Roots >...
CGCGACGTGAGGGAAGCCGAGGACCTGAGTGGCGCCGAGGGCTGTCGCGCCAAGGGCGGCGGACCCACGGAGTATGGAACGCCGGGTGAGCTGGGCCATTGTAGTCTCCTCTCCTGACCGGGAAGCGTCCGGCCGGCGCGCGTCCTGTCGAGGTGCGTGCCCGAGCGGTCGGAATGGATCGAGAGACGAAAGGCTCCTTGGGCCACACCGAGTACAACGCCATGCCTCTCCTGTCAAGGAGAAACAGGAATCCAGCCCAACGGTCAGGACTCGCTCGGCCGGCGCCTGCGATCGAAGGCGGGCAGGTCTGGCTTGCTCTTAGCCCTGATGGGCACCCGGCTGGGGTACTCGTTCCGCCGCACCGCGCCAAAGTGGCAAAGTGTCACCCCCCGGGCGCGCCGTCCTTCGCCCCCTCGGCCAGGATACAGTTGGGACTTATCCTTCGTGTGCACGTCGAATCCACCTTGCAGCATCATGAACGCGGAACAGCTCTAGGCTGAACTGCTTGGCCACTGGGTCAGCATTGCGCCCGAGCTCAGTGCGGGCGGCAGCAAGGACGCCGACGGGACAATCAAACCCTTCTATCTGACGCGCGAATTCAAGTACCTCGCAGGTGACCGCTTCGACCTTGGCGTCGTCAATTCGGCCGACCCTTACCGACGCGTTCCGCTGGCGCGCATCTTCATCCGCGGGCACACGCTCTGGCGCGGGCCGCACCCCATCGCCGCCGGCGCTCAGAACGTCGACGACGACGAGGATCGGTTGGCACCCGCTTGGCCAGTTAACTGGAATTCGCCTTCAATCGCCGACGTGAGGTACTACAAGCAAACCGCTGCTACCATTTTGCTACCGTACGACGCCAAAACATGGCGAAAGGCCCGGGAGAATCGACGAGTATCCGACAAGATGCAAACGGCCGAGACTTCAAGCATTCCTCAAAAGATCAGAGAGTTGGCAACAAGACCGTTGACGACCTCATAAACCAAGGGTCGCTGGTTCAAATCCATCCCCCGCAACCAAGTACGGCAAGGGGTTACGGGTTATCCCGTAGCCCCTTTCTCTTTGTCGGTTGCGCCAGGGTTGCGCTCGGTCGCCCCACTCTCGTCATCTAGGCGATCAACCGCCTGCTTGTTTGCGCCGGGCACCAGATGGCCGTAGATGTCCACAGTGAGCTGAATCTAGGCGTGGCCGAGCTGATCCCGCACGTACGGACTAGGCGATGATCAGGCTTCTGCAATGAGAAAGGGCGATTCCTTCACAGGGACCCCAATTTACTGAAACGAAGCAGGGTATTGACAGACGGGTGCGTACGCCTGTAGTTCTAGCGACGTCATCAGGAGGCGCCGACATGAAGATATGGCAGGCAATGCTGTTAATTGGCACAGCAGGTCTAATCGGGGGGCTGTTCAACGCTTTCTTTGCCGACAACGGTTTGGTTCTCTGGCGCGCTGAACAATTGCCCGACGGGCGGCGAATTTTGCGGCCGGGATTCCCCGGGAATATGCTTGTCGGGTCCGTCACCGCACTAGTTCTGGCCGGGCTCTACAGCCCTCTCGGCGGAGTATCCGTCGCCGGTGACGGATCCGACGGAAAGATTGCGATGACACTCAGTGCCCTTGCGGGAGCTCTCGTATCCGGCCTCGGAGGCGCAAGACTCTTGACGAACGAGGTGGATAGACGCTACGAAGAATCCGCACGGCGATCCATGGGGTCTGCCCTTCAAACAATGACAGAATCGAAACCATAGGTCACTATCGAAGCGGAACAAAAAGGAATCATGAAGTGAGTCAGAAACAAGCCGAAACTCTCGATCTCGTCAAGAGCTCCATCAGTCGTCTTTCAGGTAAGATGTCAATAGCTACGCCCGAGCAAGCCTCCTATATTGCAGGTGTTCTCAATATCTTGAGCACGATGTTCTCCGAGGTTATGAAGAACCCTTCTGCCGCCGAGCGCGTCACCCCCGACGACCTGAACACGCTGAAGTCCCTAGATCAGATCGTCTCAAAAACCGTGAGTTCTCAGGGTCTTTTGGCGACCACTCAGAAGCTCAGCGGGTTGCTGTCGAAATTCGAGCATCATGTTTGAATCAAATTCTATGAGTAACCGAATCTCGCTTGTAGCCGCCCGTCCACACGCCGAGAGAGGTCTCAACTTTGAAAACGCTAGCACCATCGCTCGCTGATCCTCGCACGGCTCCCACCACCAATTTCCTCTCCTAGGTCCACCAGTCCCTGGTTCGAGGGTATGTCGTCCCGCGGCGCAGGAGGGCTTCAGCAACCGCGGTGATCTGCCGTCAATGAGTGGGCTGGAGTGCCCGAGCCCTCCCCTCCGTCGTACGCCAGCTCAAATCAGGGAAGTGGCGCTTCAACCCGATGACGAAGGCGACGATCCAGAAACCAGGTCCGACGGCCGCGGCCAACCCCAGGGCCATCCCGACAGCAGGGAAACTCAGATTGACCTTCCCGGTCCGGCTCTGGCACCATCGCTCCCCACCATGCGGTGGCTTTCGGCCATAGTGTCCGCCATGCTCGGTCCACGTCTGGAGGCCAGTACGAAAGAGAGGGGACGCCGGCAGATGTGGCGCGCTTTGAGGCTCCTTGTCGTACTGACCATCGTGTCGCCCGTGATGGCCCTTGCCGCCGACGGCGACGCCTCGCCTCCTGCACAATCGGTCCGCGTGGCGGCCGCTGCCCCCGAAGACGCACCGCCGTCTGCTACGCTCCGCTTCTTCAATCGGGACATCGTCACCTTCAGGGCTCCGTACGTCGGCCACTCGCCGGCGGCGCGCGCGAAGGCGGGGAACCAGCGCATTCGTGAGGTCCTGGCCAAGGGCGGAGCGGGCACCGTCAAGGTCGTACAGACGGCCCAAGGTCTCGAAGTCCTGATCGACGGGATCTATACGTTCACGATCCTCGAGGGTGACCTCGATGCCAACGATGGCCAGACCTTCGATGAGGCTGCGGTTGTGGTCGTCGAGCGCCTCGGCGAAGCCATCGCGGCGGCCAGGCAAGGGGGACCGAGCCGGGAATTCCTGCAAGATCTCGGCATTGCCGCGGTAGCCACGGCGGTGCTTGGTCTCGCGGTGTGGCTCCTGACCGTCGTGCGGTCCTGGATCAGGCGACGGATCGACGCCCAACTGGCCCAGCGCCTGAGTCTGGGGCTGAGGGAGCATACCGGAATCGTGCGCATGGTCCGGGCGGCCGGTCACATCGTCTTCGGACTTCTCGCGGCCGTCTTGCTCGAGGAGTGGCTGCGCTTCGTCTTGTCGCTCTTCCCCTATACGCGCCCGTGGGCGAACAGCCTCACCGGGTTCGTGGGGGGCATCATCGCGCAGGTCTGGACCGCCAGCGTCGACGCTGTGCCGGGTCTCGTGATGGTTGTGATCATAGCCGCCCTCGCCGAGCTCGTCACACGAATGGTGCGAATCGTCGCGCGAGGCATCGAAGCGGGCCGCCTTCGGATACTCGGGATCGATGCGGAGGTGGCGCAGCCCACCCGTCGCCTCGTCACGACGGGCATTTGGCTCTTCGCGCTGGCCATGGCGTATCCGTACTTGCCCGGCTCCAGCAGCCAGGCGTTCAAGGGTCTCAGCGTGCTCTTGGGCGTGATGCTGTCGCTGGGCGCGTCCGGCATCGTGGGCCAGGCCGCCGGCAGCTTCATCCTGACCTACTCGCGCGCGCTGCGCAGCGGCGAGTGGGTCCGGGTCGGCGATGTCGAGGGCGCGGTGGTCAGCATAGGCGTCTTCTCCACCAAGATCCGCACCTACACCGATGAGGAGGTCAGCATACCCAACACGGTGATCCTCGCGACCACCACCCGGAACTTTTCGCGCCCTGCGGCCGGGCAGGCGTCGATCCTCGAGACCTCCGTGACGATCGGCTACAGCGCGCCCTGGCGCCAGGTCCACGCCCTCCTGCTGGAAGCCGCCACGCGTACTCCGGAGCTGGAACGCGAGCCGCCGCCGGAAGTCCTGCAGACCTCACTCTCGGACTTCTACATCCAGTACTCTCTCCGGGTGAGGCTACGTAACCAGCTCAGGCGCCCTGCCGTGTTGAGCGCCCTCAACGCCAACATCCTGGACACGTTCAACGAGCACGGCGTGCAGATCATGTCGCCGCACTACATGATCGATCCCCCGGCCCCGGTGATCGTCCCCAAGGAACGGTGGCTCGAGTCGCCGGCGGCTAAGCCCGAGGCGCCAGGCAAGGACTCCGCTCGATCCTCTCCTGGTTGATGGCCCCCATTGCGACGGCCCGGCGGTGGTGGGCTGGACAGGGGCTGCTCTAGCCGGGCGAGCGCGGGCGAGGCTGCCAACGCCGGGGTGACAGCCAGCCCGTCAGCTCGCTCAGGACCATGTGAAAGATTGGAGTCCTTGTTCACTCGCCACGCATGGCGGCACGGATGCCGGCGAGTGCCCGGTTCTTCTGTACCACCGGATCACGGCACCTTTTTCATGGTCACGTTTGCAGGAGTGAGACCACCCAACTCCCCGCTGATCGTGTCGCCCTTGACGGTGAGCGAGCCGGTGACGCCGGTCGGGTGTAGGATTTGCAGCTGGTCTCCCTGCACGATGGCACTGATGGGCCCGCTCCGTGGCACTTGGGTCCCGCTAACCTCCACGGTCCCGGTGACCTTCGAGCCGGTCTGCTGCATGGTCATCTTGATGGGTCCATTGCCGGGGGTCGGCGGCGAATAGACCCAGCTACCGACCCACGTCCCGGTGACATCGACGGTCGGCGGAGTTGATGCCATCAACGCGGGGTCGCTCTGGGTCCTGGCACATGACGCCACTCCGAGCAAGATGAGACCTAGGAGCATCAGTCGACGCATGGCACCCTCCTTGGTTTGATGTGGTCGCTCGTGCTCCCCGCCGCCGTGGTTCGTCATGAGCAGGGGCCGCAATGGGGCCCCTGGAAATTTGACCCTGCGTGACGTAGCCGTGTCGGGCCGGGCCGCGCGGCGCTAAGGTCAGCGGACGCCTCCACGGCGGCGATCATAGCCCAACCGACGCCATGCCGTCGCAGAAGCTGCGTGGGCGAGGGATGCCTGACTGAAGGCTGAGCGTGCACCTACGGAAGCAGATCGAACGCAATGGCACTTGGTGGAAACGCTCGGGGGGCCACCGAACAGGTGTCGGCGCCGGTTACAACCCGCTCGCTCCGCGCCGCTGAGCCGCCGACCTGCAGCCGCAGCGATCATGCCCCGCCCCGCACTCTGCCGCGCGTACCAGGTGTTCGCCGCCGATCAGTGATTCTCGTCGCGGCGGGCGAAGCGGAAGTAGACCGCGACGCTCCAGAAATTGATGACCACCACGACGATGTTCCACGCGATCACGGGGCGCGAGAGAATCAGCAGGCCGTAGTAGACCCAGAGAAGTTCCTTGGTGCTGGCGATGCTGTTGCGGTCGAACATGGCCCACGGTTTGTGGCCCGTCATCGCCATCACCAGCCTCTCCGGGATGCGCTGGTCGTGTCGGACCGAAGTTTGCCATACTTGTGAGTGCAGGTTGATTTCCGGGTCGGTGAAGTATGATCCTGACCCGCTCGAGCCTCCGGCGGCCGGAAACCTGTTGACTTGCTGCTCTCGCCCCCGAGAGATCTGGTAATCGACATCTAGAGAGCTGGTCCGCGACAGTCGCGGGCTGAAGTCCACCTGGGAAAAATCGGAGGAGTGAAACAATGGTAGAAGCCGACAACCTTCGCCATACGAAGATAGCGCTCAACAACGGATCCGGCGCGATCCCCGCGCTTGGATTTGGCACATTGATTCCCAACCCTGTGGCAACCAAAAACGCGACCAAGGCGGCGCTGGAAGCAGGATTTCGTCAGCTCGACACTGCGGAACGCTACCGAACTGAAAAAGAGGTCGGCGAAGCGATGCAGGAGGTGTTCAAGGCGGGAAAGATCAAGCGAGAGGACGTGTTTATCGCCACGAAGCTTTGGAACAACAATCATCGTCCTGAACGCGCCAAACGCGCCTTCGAGGCCAGTCTCAAGAAACTCCAACTCGACTACGTCGATCTCTATCTCATCCACACCCCGTTTGCTTTCCAACCTGGAGACGAGCAAGACCCGAGGGATGCGAACGGCAATGTGATTTATGATGAAGAGGTTACGTTGCTGGATACATGGAGGACGTTGGAGGGCCTAGTGGACGAGGGCAAGTGCAAGGCCATCGGATTGTCCGACGTCAGTCTGGAACAGGCGAGAGACATCTTCGAAGTCGCGAGGATCAAGCCTGCCGTTGTTCACGTCGAGTCCCATCCGTATCTTCCGCAATGGGACCTTTTGGACTATTGCAGAAAGAATCGCATCGTGCTGCAAGCGTTCGCGGCGCTAGGGCACAGTAGCGAGCCCAAGTTGCTGGAAGATCCTGTCATCACCGCTATCGCCAAACGAGTCAACAAGACGCCCGCGCAAGTCTTGCTCGCCTGGGCTATCCAGCGCGGGACGGCCCTCCTGACCACCTCGAAGACCCCCAGCCGGATCAAGGAGAACTTTGAAGTCTCCACCCTTCCTCAAGACGCCATACGGGAGATTAGCGAAGGAATCAAGTCGCGGGTCAGGTTTAATGCCGTTGTAGAGACCGGCGTTCCCGGGTTCATTCCGAGAGGAAAGGGAGGTTGAGACGGCAATCACTGAGCGTTCAAGTTTTCAGGCTTGGCCGTTCGAGGCGGAATGTTGTCAGTTTACCTTCACAGGGCCACAATTGAGACGTAACCCGGCGCCGCGCTTGGCGGCGCCAGGCGAGGCCGTAGGCCACGTTTGCCGGCTCTGCGATTCCGAGATTCAGGCCCAAGGGCATCGGTACTTCGACTTGAGGAAGGAGCTAGGTGGAAAGCTTTCCGAGGAGCAACGTCGGCATCCTGGCCGGGCAGGTGAAGAGGATCCGGCTGCATACCCACGAGCTGGAAGATCACGTCGTGTACGTGGTTCGCGGGCCGGCGACGGCGCGTCTGGGGGACGAGAGGCGAGAGGTGGGCCCGGCCTGGGAACCGCTCAACGACACGAAGTTCCTGGAGTAGCGGCGCACGCTCAGTGCCTGCGGCTTCGGCTCCGCTCTCGCTCAGCGGGCACGCAGCGCCTGGTAGGCCTCCCAGGTGTTCACGTCGCCCGGCGCGGGCCGATCGATGGGCACGGCGCGGACCCAGTCGGGATGCGCATCGAGGATCTTCCACGCCGCCTTGTCCCCTCGGAGCGCCTCCAGCAGTGGGAAGAGGGCACGGGCGAAGATGAGCGGATGGCCGGGGCGGCCGCGGTACGCGGCGCACGCGATGGGCGTGGGCTCTTGACGCCAGGCCTCGACCACAGTATCGATCACCGCCGCCTCGACACCCGGCTGGTCACCCAGCAGGATGGCCACCGCGTCGGCCCCGGAAGCGATCGACGAGAGCCCCGTGCGATAGGAGGCTGCGCAGCCCTCACCAAATTCTGGATTCTCGACCACGGCGACCCCGGCGAGGTCCACCTGGCCACGCACCGCGTCCGCCGCCGCGCCGATGATCACGATGCGCTCGTCGAGAGCGTGCGCGGAGCGGGCCTCCGCGACCACGTGGCCGAGCAGGGTGGTGGGTCCGAACGGCAGGAGCTGCTTCGGCTGGCCCAGCCTCGAGGAGGTGCCGGCGGCGAGTACCAGGCCTGAAACGAAGGGCCGTGTCACCTGGGAGGATACCGATCGGGGGCCGCGTCGAACTTCGTCTTGCAACCGCCGCAACAGAAGTACACCGTGCCCCCACCCACCTCGGAGCGGTACTGGGCCGTGGCTACCTTCACCGCCATGCCGCAGACGGGATCCACCGCCTCCGACAGGCTCGTTGCCGCGCCCACGCCCGCGTCGGACGCTGAAGCCTCCATGACCGGGCGGGCCGTGGTAAGCCGTAAGGCCGCCGAGGGCGGAACGGAAGAGTCGATGACGGGCCACTTCTCGCTGCGGTGCAACTGGATGATCTCGGCGAGGATGCTCACGGCAATCTCGGTAGGCGTGACCGCGCCGATATCGAGACCGGCCGGGGCCTTAAGCCGGCCGAGGCGCTCGACGGGCACCCCTCGCTGGCGAAGACTTTCCACGACCGCAGCCGCGCGTTTGCGGCTCGCGACCAGGCTCACGTAACCCGCGCCCTTGGCCAGGACGCGTTCGAGCATGTCCTCGTCCTCCCCGCCGTGCGTGGCCACCACCACCGATGTGCGCAGCGTGATGGCGACCCGGTCGAGCGCGTCCGGACCCGCCCCGGCGCCCACCGCCTCCACCGTGTAGTCCACCGCTCGGCCGAGGGCGGCGAGAGTCTCGACCACGGGCCCGTGGCCGACGAGCAGGAGGAGGGGTTTGGGCAAGTATGGCTCCACGTAGATCTCCAGCGTGCCGCCGCTGTGGCACGTCATCGGATGCTCGCGGATCCCCTCGGTGCGCCCGGCGATCCGCCCGCTCTCCCCCACCAGGCTGACGAAGCGAGGCTGGCCGTCGCGCAGCGCCGCCACGGCCTCGCGCACGACGATGGGCTCGGCGCAGGCCCCGCCGATCCAGCCCGTCACCGTGCCGTCCGCTCGGATCAGAGCCTTGGCGCCCGGCTTCGCGGAGGTGGGCCGCTCGCAGCGCACCACCACGGCCAGCGCGAAAGGTTCCTCACGCTGGCGCAGGGTCGCGGCCAGCACCAGCAGATCGTCAGACATGTCCCCCGCTCACTCCGTGACGCCTTTCTCGCGCAGCAGCTTCCACACCTTGGGCGGCGTGATCGGGATGTCCACGTGGCGAACGCCGAGATGCCAGAGCGCGTCGACCACCGCGTTGGCGATGGCCGCGGGCGCCCCCACCGTGGCCGACTCGCCCACACCCTTGGCGCCGAGGGGATGATGCGGCGACGGGGTGACCGTATGGCCGGTCTCCCACTTCGGCGTCTCCACGGCAGTAGGGAGGAGATAGTCGATGAAGCTGCCTCCCTGGACATTGCCGAACTCGTCGTAGGAGATCTCCTCGAAGAGCGCGGGGGCCAGGCCCATGGTGAGCCCCCCGTGCACCTGTCCCTGGACGATCATGGGATTGATGATATTCCCGCAATCGTCGATGGCGAGGAAACGGCGGACCTTCACCTCACCCGTGCCCTTGTCGATGTCGACCACGCAGATGTAGCTGCCAAAGGGGTAGGTGAGGTTGGGCGGGTCGTAGTACGAGACGGCTTCCAGCCCCGCCTCCATCCCCTGCGGGTGATTCGTATAGGCGGCGAAGGCCACATCCTGGATGGTCTTGGATCGGTTCGGCGAGCCCTTGACCGAGAACTTGCCCGGCTCGTACACGAGGTCCTCGGGGGCGACTTCGAGGAGATGAGCGGCAATCTTCCGCCCCTTGTCGATGATCTTCCGCGAGGCCACTGCGGCGGCGGCCCCCGCCACTGGCGTGGAGCGGCTGGCATAGGTGCCGAGGCCGTAGGGCGCGGTGTCGGTGTCGCCCTCTTCCACCTGTATGTCGGCGGCGGGAATGCCCAGCTCCTCGGCCAGGATCTGCGCGTAGGTCGTCTCGTGACCCTGCCCCTGCGACTTGGTTCCGAATCGCGCGATGGCCTTGCCGGTGGGATGAATGCGGATCTCGCAGGAGTCGAACATCTTCAGTCCCAGGATGTCGAAGTGCTTGGAGGGGCCGGCCCCCACGATCTCGGTGAAGCTCGAGATGCCGATGCCCATGAGCTCGCCCCGCTTCCGCTTCTCCGCCTGCTCGCGCCTGAGCTCGGCGTAGCCGATGCCGTCCATGGCCTTCTGGAGGGCGCCGCCGTAGTTACCGCTGTCGTACTCCCAGCCCAGCGCGGACTTGTAGGGGAACTGCTCGGGCCGGATGAAGTTCTTCATCCGGAACGCGGCGGGGTCCTGGCCGAGCTGGTGCGCCATGATGTCCACCATCCGCTCGATGGTGTGCACAGCCTCCGTGACGCGGAAGGAGCAGCGGTAGGCGATGCCCCCCGGGGGCTTGTTGGTGTACGCGCCATCCACCTCCACGTGCGCGGCCTTGAGATCGTAGGAGCCCGTGCAGACGTGGAAGAGTCCAGCGGGGAACTTCGACGGATTAGCCGCGGCGTCGGTATAGCCGTGGTCGGCGAGGGTCTTGATGCGCAGCGCGGTGAGGGTGCCGTCCTTCTTCCCCGCGAGCTCGGCCGTGATGTGGTAGTCGCGCGCGAAGGAGTCGGCCTGGAGGTTCTCCATCCGGTCCTCGATCCACTTGACCGGCTTGCCCGTGAGCACCGAGGCGGCGACCGCGATGACGTAGCCCGGGTACACGGGCACCTTGCCGCCGAAGCCGCCGCCGATATCGGGCGAGATGATGCGGATCTTGTGCTCGGCCAGCCCCACGTGCCCCGCCACCAGCGCGAACACGGTGCGGATGGCGTGAGGGGCCTGGGTGGTCATCCACACCGTGAGCTTCCCGTCGACCTTGTCGAAGTGCGCGATGCAGCCGCAGGTCTCGATGGAGGCCACGTGGATGCGGGGGATGTAGATCTGCTCCTTCACGGTGACGTCGGCCTCGGCGAACGCGCGGTCGGTGGCGGCGCGGTCACCCCACTCCCAGTGCCAGATGTGATTGTCCTTCTTGTCCTTCTTGTCGGTGCGGAGCACCGGCGCGCCGGGCTCGAGGGCCTTGTGGGGGTCCACTACGGCGGGGAGGGGATCGTACTCCACCTCCACCACGGCGGCGCCGTCCGCGGCGGCATAGCGGCTGGTGGCAAGAACGGCCGCGACTTCCTGGGCCTGGTACATCACCTTCTCGACGGGCAATACCATCTGGGTATCCGACATGAGTGTCGGCATCCAGTGGAGGTTGTACTTGGCGAGGTCCTGGCCGGTGATGACGGCGAGCACGCCGGGCACGGCCATGGCCTTGGTGGCGTCGATCTTCACGATCTTCGCGTGGGCATGCGGGCTCCGGACGATGTCAAGGTAGAGCATCCCGGGGAGCACGACGTCGTCCACGTAGGTGCCCTTGCCTCGGATGAAGCGTGGGTCTTCCTTCCGCTTGATCGAATGCCCCATCCCGCCGACTTCGGGGCTCGTCCGGAGTGTCATCGCGCACCTCCTGCGCCGGCCGTCTCCCGGAGCTTGGCCGCCGCGTGCTGCACGGCCTTGACGATGTTCACATAACCGGTGCAGCGGCAGAGATTGCCGGAAATGGCATGGCGGATCTCGTCCTCACTCGGGGCCGGGTGCTTCGCGAGGAAGGCGTGGCTGGTCATGAGCATGCCCGGCGTACAGTAGCCGCACTGCAGTCCGTGCTCGGCCATGAAGCCTTCCTGGAGGGGGTGCAGGGCGCCGTTCTGTTCGAGGCCTTCCACGGTCATGATCTCGCGCTCGTGGGCCTGCACCGCGAACACTGTGCACGACTTCACGGGGCGGCCGTCGAGGATGACCGTGCAGGCCCCGCAGTGCGTGGTGTCGCAGCCGATATGAGTCCCGGTGAGGCGGAGCACCTCGCGGATGAGGTGGACGAGGAGGAGCCGAGGCTCGACGTCGGCCTCGTGCTTCTCGCCGTTGATCGTCACCTGGACACGCATGACCGTCACCTCCCGCCGCCCGCGCGCTCGATCGCCTTGCGGAGCGCGCGCGCGGTGAGCACTCGCACCATGTCTTTCTTGTATTCGACGGAGCCACGGAGATCGGCATCGGGCTGGGCCGCATCGGCGGCGAGCTGCGCCGCCTGCTTGATTGTCGCCTCATCGGGCCGCTTTCCCCGGAGCGCGGCCTCCGCCTGGGTGGCCTTGATCGGGGTGAGCCCCACGTTGGTGAGGGCGATGCCCACCGTCGCGCACGTACCATCGGTGGCCAGGGTGACCTGGGCGGCCACCGCGGCGGTCGCGAAGTCGCCCACCTTGCGCTCCAGCTTCACGTAGGCGCCGCCGCTGCGCGGGGCGGGAGCGGGCACGCGGATCTCCGTCAGCAGCTCGTCAGGGCGTAGCGCCGTCTCGAACGGGCCGGTGAAGAATGCGCTGATGGGGATGCGCCGTTCGCCGGCGGGGCCGGTGGCCGTCACCTCGGCGTCGAGCGCGAGCATCACCGCGGGGTGGTCGTTGGCGGGGTCGCCGTGGGCGAGGTTGCCCGCCACGGTGGCGAGGTTCCGCACGATCGGATCGGCGATCACGCGGGTGGCGTCCGCGATCAAAGGATAGCGGTCGCGCACCACCGCGGATTCGTCGAGATCGACTTCACGCGCCAGAGCACCGATGCGCAGGGTGCCGTCGGCTTCCTTCACGTAGGCGAGCCCCGGAATGCGATTGATGTCGACGAGGTGACGCGGGCTGGCGAGGCGCAGCTTGAGGAGCGGGATAAGGCTCTGCCCGCCCGAGAGCACCTTGGCATCCTCGCCAAGCCGGGCCAGGAGCCCAGTAGCCTCACCGAGGCTGGTGGGAGCGTGATACTCGAAGCCGGCAGGAATCATGGAGTTCCTCCCCCTCGTTAGACAGCGGCACGGTACGCGCCCGTGGTGACGCTGTCAAGATGGGCCCCGCGATCGTTCTCCTTCCCCCTGAGCGTTCACCGTGCGATCGCTCCACGATGGCCGTGGCGTCACGATGAGTCACGATCGAGTCTGCCGGGCGAAGACGGCATGGGCGGTGGGGGAACTTTCCATGCGTCACCCAAGGCGTCCAGAACATTCACCTATGAGACCTACAGGGACCATGGAGACGAGAACAAATTCGAATCCATACTCGCATTCACCTCATCTCAATATCGACGATCAGAGTGAGTCGAATAGATCCCATGAAGGCCCGATATCCGTTTTGAGGCAATCAAGGATTACCTGGATCACGGGTTGTTTCTTGACCGCGATCGGTGCCAGCGTCCTTTTGGCCCCGGCCGCGCAAGCAGACGACACCAAGTCATTTCCAGTTGACGTGTGGGAGTCTCCGCTCGGTCAGCCGCGACAGTATGTTCGGAAAGCCTATGCCCCGCTCCCCCACGCGACGAAGCAGTGGCACGTGTGCGCCTCCATACCGCATCTGAAGGACGACTACTGGTTGGCGGTCAACTTCGCCTTGATCCAGGAAGCGAGACGTCTTGGAGTGCGGCTGGATCTGTTCGAGGCGGGCGGCTACCAGCATCTTCAGACGCAGAAGCAGCAGATTTCGAAGTGTGTCGAAGGGGGAGCCGACGGGCTGATCGTGGGGGCCATTTCTGCGGATGGCCTGAACGACCTCATCGCCTCGTACGCTGACCGGCGAATCCCCGTCGTGGACCTTATCAATGGGGTGAGCTCCGATGGGGTGGCGGCGCGAGTGGGGGCAGATTTCTATGACATGGGTCTGGCGACCGGCGAATACCTCAAGAAATTGACCGACAAGACCGGCATGCCCGTCCGCATCGCCTGGTTCCCCGGCCCCCAGGGAGCCGGCTGGGTATCGGCGGGCGACCAGGGCCTCCGTGATGCTCTAACGGGCACGAAGATCACGATCGTCGAGACGCATTTCGGTGACACGGGGATTGCAGAACAAACGCGACTCCTCAATGCAACTTTCGACCGGCACAAGGACATCGACTACGTCGCGGGCACGGCGGTGACCGCGGAGGCAGCGGTGCGGGTGTTGCGCGAGCGCAGGCTGTCGGACCGCGTCAAGGTAATCTCGTACTACTTCGGTCCGGGTGTCTATCGCGGCATTCAGCGCCGTACCATCGTGGCGGCCCCCACGGATCAGCCGGCTCTCCAGACCAGGCTCGCCGTGGATTTGGTGGTCCGAATTCTCGAGAAGAAGACCTACCCCAAGCGGGTCAGTGCGCCGGTGTTGCTGATCGATGGTGACAGTGTCAACCGGTTCGACGTGACCTGCAGCCTGGCCCCTCCCGGGTTCCGGCGCATCTTCAGCACGACGAACTAGGGCGCGATATGGTTCCGAGTCATGCGCATCCCGACGGGGCGCCTGAACGGCCGAGGCGCTGGTACCGATGGCTCCTCATCTTGGCGGTCGCCTCGGGCATCGGCGCTTCGCTGGCGGTCAGCCACACGTTGTACCGGACCGCCGAACGCCAATGGATCACGCGCTCGGAAACAGAAGCCCAGCGTCTCTCTACCGTACTGCTCGGCTGGATGGACGAGAGCTATGCCCCACTGTCCGGTCTGGCCGCCCTGGTGGAGAGCTCCCACCGAGCGAAGACCGAGGAATTCCTGAATGCCTTGGATGGCATGGAATCACGAGCCACCGCGGTGCTTCTCGGCGCGGCGGCCATGCTGGAACGCGATTCCCATGGTCGATGGGTCCTGGCCATCTCCTCGGGGAACTTCGAGTTCCTGGAGAGAGAAGCGGCGGGTGGCTTCGTCAACATCCAGCCGCTGATGGACTTTGCCTTGGCACGGCCCAATCAGTTCGTGCTCGGTCCCCCCGTCCGTTCGGAGAATGGGCAGCCCATGTCGCCGGTCGTGCTCGCGCTGAGCAATGTCGGGAGACCCATGGTTCTCGTCGGCAAACTGGAGTACGCCAGCTTGGAGACTGCTCTGCTCGGGACCTCGACCCCCAAGGGCTTCTATCTGACGTTGAGAGGGAAGTTCATGGAGGCGCCGGAGATCTGGCCGATCATCCAGGCCAAGCCCGATCAAGCTCTTGTAGAAAGATTCGTCACCCGGGCGGCCACGGGGGCGGCCGATCTCGAGATCGCGTGGGGGGTGACCAAGGAGTACGGGAACGGGCCCGACTACGGGCTTGCCGCGATGACCCTTGTCGGCGGCACCGGGGCGACCCTCTTGATCGCGATGTTCATGGGCAGTCTCCTCGAGCGCAACCGCGTGATCAATGAAGAGGTGACACGGGCGACGGCGGCGCTACGAGTGAGTGGCGAGGAGCAAAGCGCGATTCTCGAGTCGGCAACGCTGGGCATTGCGTTCATCAAGGACCGCACCATCATGCGCGCGAACTCGAGGCTCGACGAGCTCTTTGGCTTCGAGCGCGACGAGCAGATCGGGCAACCCACGCGGATCTGGTATCCCGACGACCAGAGCCACGCGGCGGTGGGCCGCGTGTACGAACAGCTCAGGCGGGGCGAAACCCATCAGCGAGAACAGGAGCTCAGACGCAAGAGCGGTGAGCTCTTCTGGTGCCGCATGAGCGGT
>Ga0207693_10002816_pt1 | contig 15068 bp, 19 predicted proteins | sample LARL81metaG_FD_184347 | JGI IMG/M metagenome (GOLD analysis project Ga0207693, IMG submission 184347) | Corn, switchgrass and miscanthus rhizosphere microbial communities from Kellogg Biological Station, Michigan, USA - LAR L8-1 metaG... | ecosystem: Host-associated > Plants > Roots >...
GCACAGGACGTCGGCCGCCTGATCGGGCGTGAGCACCGGGAAGCGTTGGTAGATTGTCGTCGCCTCGATCATCGGCGTCCGAACGAGCGACATGTGCACCGTGCTGAAGCGCACGTTGTCGGAGTGGGTCTCGGCCTGCCACGCATCGCACAAGATGTCCAGCGCCGCCTTCGAGGCGATGTAGGCGCCGAACCGCGGCACGCGTGTCAGCACGCCGATCGAGGAGACGTTGATGACGGTGCCGAACTCGCGCTCACGCATCCCTGGCAGCAGCGACAGCATCAAGCGGACCGGGGCGAAGTAGTTGAGCTGCATGGTGCGCTGATAGTCGTGCATGCGGTCATAGGACAGCTTCAATGACCGGCGGATCGACTTGCCCGCGTTGTTGACGAGGATGTCGACCCTGCCGAGGTCGGCCAGGACCTGGGCGGCCATCGCCTCGATCGCGTCGAGGTCGGTCAGGTCGCACGGATACACGTGAGCCTCACCGCCGGCCTGTTTGACGGCGGCGGCCGTTTCTTCGAGCTTCTCGCGACCACGCGCGACGAGCACGACCTCCCCGTGAGCCTCGCCGATACGCCGGGCCGTCACCGCGCCGATGCCCGACGACGCGCCGGTGATCAGCACGATTCGATCGCGTACGGCGTCTTCCATCGACCCACCCCGGATGGCGTCGAGCAGATTGAGCCCGTACAGCGGCGCGTTCCGGGTCATCGAACTGGGACGGTTCAGCGCGTGCGAAACGGCGCCGACCGGCTTGCCAATCAGATCCAAAGCGGCTTTCGCGGGGTTCATCGTGGGTGCCTCCTGCCTCGTTGCGCGTCGTCAACTATTTGCGCCTGCTCCTGCGCGAAGCCTACGTCAGGTCGGAGAGGCCGAGGACAGATGGTCGAATCCGCGCGCGCCAAGTCGTTGATCCGGCGCACGACCACAGCGACGTCGACGGGCGCGGTCGTGTCTACGACGATGGCAGGTGCAATGCCGGTCGGACGCGTGTTCTGGTCATTCCACAGCTCGTCCGGCTGCCGATCGGCGTCCAGGTGCCCCGCGTGGCGGGTCGGGCTGCGGGCGGTGTATCGCGCGACCGCGACCTCGCGGGGACAGCGGCAGTGGACCTCGACCAGCGTGCCCGGCAACGATCTGAGCTGCGCGAAGGCGTACGGAAAGAAGGTGCTGTCGAGCACCGCGCCCGCTTGCGTTGCCGCGGCGACGTTGAGCATCGCTATCACAGCGGCGCGACCGAGGGTTCGGCTCTCCTCGACGCTGGACGGGTAGCCGAGCACGTCCATCAGCGCCTCCTTAATCGCGTCCTTGGCTATGAGTGCAAGGCGCAGTTCGTCGGCGATCGGGCGCGCAAGCGTGCTCTTGCCGGAGCCTGGAGGGCCGGAGACCATGACGAACATCGCCTGAAGGTCTACCGGTCCCTCGTCGGCGACGAGGATCTCAGTGCGTCTTGAGGCCGTGTCCGAAGATCGCGGTAAGGACGTGTGGTGCGACGAAGACCTCCCAAAGGCCCGTCAGCAGCAGCATCGGAACCGCAACCCCGACGGTCACGAACGTCGCCGCCAGCAGGCGATCCCACTCCTTGCGCCGGCTGGCCACCATCCACGCCGAGAGCGGCAGGAAGAGGGCAACCAACTCAGGGAGGGCGTGCGGCAGCAGGCCGACGAGCAGCAGCGTGGTCGAGACGTGCGCGGACGCCGAGACGTGCGCCAGCGCAGTCCCCAGCGCATACGTCTGCCAGCTCAGCGAGAACGTGATCGCGCACATCACGAAGCCAATCGCGATCGGCTTGCCGCGCTGATGCAGGACGCGCACGAACCCGGTGTGCTGTTCTGCCTGAAGCGGCAGCGAGCTTCCGGCGATGAAGCCCGCGACGCAGGCCATCGCGTGCAATGCCAGCACGAGCATGTTGTGTCCGACGATTCGTGCGAGGTCCGCTGGTCCGCCCACCACGAACGGTGGTCGCGCCAGCGACACCGGTCCATGGGTCCCGGCCTTGACCGCGGCCACGACCCAGATCGTCAACAGCAGCAAGCTCGCGACGGCCAGGCTGCCCGCGAACCAGGGACGGAGCACGATCGACGGCCGCGCGCGCCACGAGGCGAGCGCGCCTCGCGTGCTCCGGACACCATGAACCAACGCGTATGCCGACGCATCCACGTCATACGGATCGACGACCGCCCGGCGTCGGTTGAGATCGGGCGCCGCCTGGTCAACGGAATGCGGCTTGTGCCGTTGCAATCTGGCCGTCACAGTGTCGGGCGTGGTGGATTACGTCTACGTCGAGTCGCGCGGAGCCCACGGCCATCATGCCGTCGGCAGCTTCGACGCGCTTGTGGGAACGCATCGAGAGATCTGGATCGGCAGCGACTGCTCCGGCCTGATCCGTGAGACGAGCGGACCCGTCAGCTTCTTCACTGCCGACGGCGAGGCACGTTGGCGAGCGGCCGGCAGCCGTGACCTGGAGGGCACGGGAATCGATCTGTTTGCGCCCGGGTGCATCGGTACGCAGCGGTGGGAGCTCGCCGGGCTCCCACCGGACCCCGAGCAACTGGCCGCCGAGCTGTCGCGGCGTGTACCGCTGACCCTCAAGCGCGTCTACGACCTGCTTGGGGAGTCACTCGCCGAGCCCGATCTGTGTCGGGCCGTCTACGAAATCGCGCGGCGACTTGATCACGTCGTGGAACTGGGCGAGACGCACGACCAGCTCGGGCGAGCGGGCCTTGGCCTCGCGCGGGTCGAACACGGCGACCGCGTCGAGGCGATCTTCAGCCGCGACGCAAGCGAGCTGCTGGCCTATCAGCGGTTCCTGGCTGATCCCAGCCGCGGGTATGCACCGGTGGGGACGTTGGTGTCATGGGCCGCGTTCATCCACCGGGAGTTGGTCGACTCGCTCCCGGAAGGCATACCACCGGTTCCGGGCCCGCCGTGTTCGCCTCCGGGCGGTGGGCGAGGTACCGTGATCGATCCCGGCTTCTTCCTTGGTACGGGCTACTTCAACGACCTCGAGCCACAGCTCGAGGAGTGGTTGGCGCAGGGAGTCATCAGCGATGCCCAGTACCGCGCCGTGAAGGACCGCCGGCTGCCCGACAGCTAGGAGCTGCCGAGATCGTCCCTACTCCGGCTCGCGCGCAGCGACCTCGGCCGGCGTGAGCGCCTCGATCCTGGAGGCCAACATCCACTGGTTTCCGAACGGATCGCCGAGACGCCCGCCGCGCTCGCCGTAGAACTGGTCGGCCAGGGGGTAGACGATCTCGGCGCCGGCGCGAACGGCACGGTCCCACGCAGCGTCGACGTCGGGCCAGTACGTGCACAGCAGGGCGTTGAACTCATCGTCCTGGGCGTCCTTGACCATCACTACCGAGTCGCCGATCAGCAACTCCGCGTGGACGAGCGTGCCGTCGGGCATGTGGTAGCGCTCGCCAAGCTCCGTGGCGCCGAACGCTGCCTTGTAGAAGTCGATCCCGGCCGCGGCGTCGCTCAACGCCAGGCGCGGCGTGACCGTGTGAAGGTGCTCGGGTACAGGGCTGACCGTGCGTTCGCGTTGCGCCAGGCCGTGCTCCTGGTAGATCCCGATCACGTTGCCGCCCGGATCGCGAACGTGCCCCACGCGCTCGCCGGGCTCCGCATCGTCGTTCAGCACTTCGCCGCCGGCGGAGCGGACGCGCGCCAGCGCCGCCTCGAGGTCGGCGACCATGATGTGGACCATGATCCCGGGCTCGGCCGAGGGCGGCCGGCCTGTGACCCATGACCCACTCACCTCCTTGACGGCGTCGTCGAATGCGATCGCGCCGTCGCCGCGGGCCCGCAGCTCCCAACCGAACGCATCGCTGTAGAAGCGCGACGAGCGTTCGACGTCGGTTGCGGGAATCTCGACGTAACAGATCTTGCCGGTTGCGAGTGTGGGAATTCCGTGTGCCATGCCGATTAATATACATGTAAATCAAATGCCTGCAAGACCATCAGGAGAAGATTCGTCAGCGCCGGCACACCGGCCCCGCGGTCGCCCCCCGACGATCGATCGGGAAGCGGTGCTTGACGCGGCGATCGGCCTGCTCGACGCCGAGGGCGTCGAGGCGCTGACAATGCGCCGGCTGGCAAGCGAGCTCGGTGTGTCGCCGATGGCGCCCTACCGTTACGTGGGCAGCAGGGACGAACTGCTGATGGTGCTGGTCGACAGCCTCGCGGCCCGGCTCGTGTATCCCCCCCGCCCGCAAGACCCGAAGGGCGCGATGCTCGTGCTGTGGTCGACGATCTACGACAGCCTCGCGGAGCACCCCTGGGTCCCTGAAGTCCTGGCGCGCCGGCGCCTGATGGCGCCGTCGGTGCTCGACGCGATCGAGGAGATCCATGCGGCGTTGCGAGACGCAGGCCTCCCGATCGATGCGGCGGTGCGGGCATATCGCCTGATGTGGAACTTCACGCTCGGCGCGCTGCTCGTGCGCGCCGGGGCCAGCTCTGAGGCGCCGAGCCGGCAGCAGGCGCTTCGCGGTGCGCCCGATCCCGAGCGCTACCCGATGCTCGCGGCGGCGGCCGCGGCGTGGACGGCGGCGCACGACCGCGACACCTACCGCGAGGATCTCGGCGCTCTCATCGACGCGTTGCTGCCGGCAGCGTGACCCGCCGAGGGCCCGCCTACTCCGCCCAAGGCGGCGTGAACGTGACGCCTTCCGAGATGGCCTGTCCGCCGACGGACATGATGCATACCGCCTCTGCGGGCTCCTGCACTGCGACCAATGTGAACTGCTCGCCAGGGGAGACGATCAGCGCGCCACCCGCGGTCGCGGTCTCTTCGCGGTCGCTGAAGCGAGCGGTGATCGCTCCTTCAAGCACGATGAAGATCTCTTCTCGCGACAACGCATGCAGCGGCGAGGGACGATCGGCATCGAGCCGAACTCGCCAGGCGGCGCTGTCCGCCGAGCCTCGACTCGGCGACGCCAGCCCGGTAATGGTGGCTCCAGGCGCGTCGAAGGTGGGCGCCTCGGTTGCGGTGATGACAGCCATGCGTTAGCCTCCTATTCGTTAACCGCGGCGAATCGTACACCTTGGCGAACGAAGTTCATAGCGACCTCGCGATTCTCGTTGTCGGTGCCGGACGTGTCGTGGCCGACCGCCTCGGCGACGCCGTTGCCCACTCCGGCGTCGACGACATGCGAGCGCCGTTTGGATATGTCATCCGGGCGCTCGCCGATCGCGACCGCACCCTCACCGAGTTGGCCGGCCTGCTCGGCGTCAGCAAACAGGCGGCGATCAAGGTGGTCGACGAGATGGAAACGCGCGGCTTCCTGACCCGCGCGACAGACCCCGGCGATCGCCGCGCGAAGCTTCTGCAGCTCACCGCTAAGGGCCGGAGGGTACGACGCGCTGCTTTGGCCGCCAGCCGCAAGATGGAACAGGAGCTCCGTGCCGAGATCGGCGACGCCGCCGTCGACTACATGCGAGGGGCGCTCGAACAGCTGCTCGCACGACACGACGCGCTCGCCGACGCCCGCGCGGGACGCTCACGCGCTCCCTGGTAGCCAGGCAACGACGGCTGACTACCATGTCCGTCGTGAGCGGCCAGAGGGTGCCCGGTGGGGTAGTCCACGAACTGCCGGCGGATCTGCGCGAGGCGCTGATCGCCAACGCGACGGCACTCGACGCCTGGAAGGACATCACGCCCCTGGCTCGCAACGAGTTCATCTGCTGGGTGCAAGACGCCAAGCAGGACGCGACGCGCGAGCGCCGCATTCGCCGAACTCAGGAGGAGCTGGAGGACGGCATGCGCAGGCCGTGCTGCTGGCCGGGTTGCAAGCACCGCGAGCGCAACGGCTCCTAGCCGCCCGTCAGAGGTCCGAGGCCGCGCCTAGTCAGCTACGTCGGTTACTTCGTAGAGCTCGATTCGAGCCTGCGACGCATCCAGCAGATGCGACTGCTCGGCTCGCCGGGGATCGTTGCGGTAGCTCTCGAAGTGCTCTGCCGAAGGAAATGACACAAGATGGACCTCGGTCCGCTGGTCAGCACTTCGAAGGCGTCGATCAAGGCGCCCCTGATGATCTGACAGCAGCGATAGCACGGCCGCCTCGTACCGCTGAAAGGTCTCCACGCCATCGGACGGGAGATGGATGACCATGACGTAGACCATGCGCAGACCAGAGGTGACAGAACCCGACCGGTAAGTCAAGATGGCGTGGTGGCTGTCACCCCGCAGCCGTCCCTCATGCTCACCGCGTCCACCGGCACGGATCCATGCTGAGAGAGTTCGACGCCCGACTTGAGAAGGGCGATAACCCAGGCGCGTGGACGTGCGTGGTGATGGACGATGTGCCCGAGCTCTTCGGCACGCGAGGGCTCGTGAAGATCCGGGGTGCGATCGATGGCGAGCCCTTCACTGGCGCATTGATGGCGCAGGGCGACGGCACGCACAGGCTGCCGGTGAAGGCGGCGTTGCGCAAGACCCTCGGCAAGGAAGCGGGCGACACCGTCCACGTCCGGATCGACGAGCGGATCGGGTGATCGCCGCCACCTCGCCTTCAATTTGGGAGTACCCGAGCCGGAAAACTACGTGTAAAGCGTCTCGATCGGGACGCCAACGATCTGCAGCCGGCGGGTCATGCCCTCCAGCGCAAACCCACGCAGATCGTCTTCGGTGACGCCCAGCACGCCGGTCGCGCCGTCGCCCGGGGGGCGAAGCGACTCCGCAACCGCCGGCAGCAGGTCGCGCAACGTCTGCTTGACGACTTCCGACATGTCCGGGTGTGTCGCGACGGTCTCACGCAGGAACCAGACCCCGTAGCCGATGTGGCGCGTCTCGTCGTGGTGGATCTTCGAATAGCCCTCGACGAACCCTGGCAACAGTCCCTCGCGCTCGAGGAACTCCGTCGCGAACTTGAACGTAGTCAGTCCGAGCGTCGCCTCGAGCACCAGGTGGTAGAGCGTCACGAAGCGCACCTTCGCGGCCAGATCCCCGGGCGCTGACACGAGTTGCTCGTGCGCCTCGACGAGCGCCTGATCGAAGATCTGCCGAAACGCATCCGAGACGCGGTCGCGGCCCTGGGCGACGTGCTCGGCGATCAGCGCGGGGGCGGCGATCACCTCGTCTTGAAAGCGGGCGTAGAACTGCATGTGCCGCGCCTCATCGACCTGCTGCGTCGCCAGGAAAGTGGCTTCCTCCTCGCTGCCGTGCGCGCCCACGAGACCTGAGAACTTAGTTGTGATCCGCTCCTCGGCCACCATCAGTGACGAGAGCACGAACATCAGAAGCTCGCCAACGCCGGCGGAGATCCCAGGCCATTGCTCGACGTCCCGTGAGAGATCGATCGCGAACGGGCTCCATTGCGATTCCTCCCACCGCCGGTAAAGCGTCTGCGGATCGTTGAGCTCGAGGTCCGTCACAGCTTGCGCGCGCGGATGATCGCCGAGCTTGCGCACTCGTGCACGCGATGGGTCTCGGTGATCTCGATCTCGCCAAAGCCGGCGGCCTGCAGGATGGAGCGGAACTCGGGCTCCGTCAGCGCACCGGCGATGCAGCCAGTCCACGCCGCCATGTCGGCGCGCGTCTGCTCGTCCATGTCGGGGTCGGCGATCACGTCGGAGACGGCGAACCGGCCGCCCGCCCTCAACACGCGTGCCGCCTCCTGAATTACGCGCGGCTTGTCGCCTGACAGGTTGATCACACAGTTGGAGATGACGACGTCGACCGTCTCGTCCTGGAGAGGCACATCTTCGAGGTAGCCCTTGAGGAACTCGACATTCTCGACGCCGGCTTCCTGCGCGTTGGCGCGCGCCAGCGCGAGCATCTCGTCGGTCATGTCCAGACCGATCGCTCTCCCCGTCGGCGCGACCCGCCGAGCGGAGATGATCACGTCGGCGCCGCCGCCGGAGCCGAGATCCAAGACGGTCTCGCCATCGCGGAGGTCCGCCACCGCCGTGGGCACCCCGCAGCCGAGCGATGCATTGATCGCCGCCTCGGGCGCCTCGTTCTCACCGCTGCCGGCATACAGCGAGGCTCCGAACACGCCGGCCTCAGCCGGCGTACTGCAGCAGCCGCCGGACCCGGCGGCCGTGGCCGCGGCGGCGTATCTCTCACGGACTCTCTCTCGCACCTGCTCGTTGGTCAGCTCAGCCATGCGGACAGCTCCTCCAGGGCATCGGGAAGCACGTAGTAGTAGGCCCAGAGGCCCTCGCGCTCCGAGCCAACGATCCCGGCCTGGCGCAGCACCTTCAGGTGGTGAGACACGGTGGGCTGGGAGAGGTCAAACAACGGCACGAGCTCACACACGCACACCTTGCCTGCGTGCTTTCTGAGCACGTCGACGAGCTGCAGACGAACAGGATCGCCAAGCGCCTTCGCGACCTCGGCCATCCGGATCGCGTGATCGCGCTCGACGTCGGGATACACGACGGGCTCGCAGCAACGCTCGCCGGCAGGCCGCTTGACCTTCGGTGTCAGTTCCATATAGATGGCCATCTATCTATTTATATCGATTGAAGTGACAGTCGTCAATCTATGCCCGGGCACGGCTGTGAGCGCTCCCCTGGGGCCGTTCGCTACGGTCGGGCGGTCGCCCTCATCGGGCGTCCCACTGGAACCAGCGGATGCCGATCCCGGCGAACACCACGATGTAGCCGAGGCACGCCAGCAGTGCGAGCGTGTCGCGGCTGTACCACGCGTGCAGGTTGAGCACGCCTGCGAACAGCGTCATCACCGCTCCTACCGGAGTCCAACGCGCAACGGAGCTCCAAAAGGCGCCGAGCGCTCCGCTCTGCCCGAGAATCCCGAGCAAGATCAGAACGGCAAACAGCACCCGCGCGACGGCCTGGACGCTGTCGGCAGACTTCACCAGACCAACCAGAGCCTGTGCGATGCTGAGGAACACTGCCCCCGCGAGAATCGAGACAAGCAGAACCAGCGCGTACTGCCCAGGGGAGGGCGAGATGTGATGGATCTGGCTGCCGATGATCACGACGGCGATCGCAATGATGAGGTTCGCGAGCGCTTGCATCGCCAGGCGACTGGTCATGATCGTCCAGGTGGGGGCCGGGGTGACGCGCAGTCGCTGAAAGACGCCCTTCTCCCGGTCTCGCGCGACCGTCAGCGCGTAGCCGATCAGCGACGTCGAGAGCAACCCGTAGGCGATCGCCAACCCGATTACGAACTCTGCCCCGCCGAAGTTGTGGGTGGCCTTGTCCCCGGCCGTGCTGACCAGAACGAAGACGGGCAGCAGCAGGCTGATGATCAGCGCCCGGCGGTGCTTGAGGAACACGAGGAAGTCCGCGCGCAGCAATGAGCTGAACACGAGGCGCAGCGCCGGCCCGGCCGTGGCCTTCGAGCTAGTCACGAATCTCGCTCCCTGTGAGCCCGATGAACACGTCCTCCAGGGTCACCTCGCCACGAGCGACCTCCCGGACCCGAGGGTCGTCCTTGTGCTTCTCGATCAGGTCACGCGGCGTCTCGGTCGTCAGCAGCGTGCCGTTATCGATGATCGCGACCCGATCGCAGACCGCCTGGGCCTCCTCCATCGAGTGCGTCGTCAAGAGGATGCTGCCGCCCTCCTGGCGGATGTGCTCGATCCTGCCCCACAACTGGCGGCGCGACTGGGGATCAAGGCCCGCGGTCGGCTCGTCGAGCAACAGCAGCGCGGGATCGTGGACGACCGCGATGTACAGAGCGAGGCGCTGCTGCTGTCCGCCGGAGAGCTGCTTGAAGGGCTTGTGCGCCTCACCCTCGAGTCCGATCACGCGCAGGCCGTCGGCGATCTGCTGGCCCGAGAGCTCGATGCCGTAGAGCCCGGCGTATAGCCGCACAATCTCCCTGATCGTCAGCTCGGACTGAAAGCTGGTCGCCTGAAGCTGCACCCCCATTCGGGCCCTGGCTTGGTTGGGATGACGTCTGCTCTCGATGCCATCGACCAGAACCGTTCCGGACTGGGGCTTGAGCAGCCCTTCGATGGCGCTCAGCGTGCTCGTCTTGCCCGCTCCGTTTGGTCCCAGCAAACCGAAGATCTCTCCCCGGCGGATCTCGAAGCTGACCGCGTCGACCGCCATCTTGGCGCCGTAAGCGACCGTCAGCTGGCGCACCTCGAGGATCCCGCCGCCATCAGCAACGGCGACGGCCGTGGCTCGGGCGTCTTCGGTCGGCACCGCCTCGTGGGCGCTGGGGACTGGCGCGGGCGCGAGCAGCAGCGATCCGTCCTCGTGCTCCTCGGTGACGACGTACGGGAGTGCCTGCCCGCCCCGCAGCAGTTGCACCCTCTCCGTCACAGGCGCCCAGGATACGCCTGTCTAGCACACTCACCGCAGCGTGGCGGTCCTAGTCGATGCTCCGTGCCTCCACGAGAGCCGCGACCCGTGCAACGTGAGTGAGCTCGCGGCCACATCGGGCCCAGAGTCCAGGCGCCGGAAGGCGCGGCCGTCCAACAGCTCGACCTGTCGGATGAACTTTGGGGCGCCGATCGAACGCGCGGTCGCGATCCACGCGATCGCACCATCGGACTTGAGCACGAGCGAATCGACTGACTGAAAAGCCTCGACCCCGACCCTGGTCGTTGCCGGTCGTTGGACAAGCAGCTTGCCAGTCGTCAGACGACGGACGTTGACGGTCGCCACTCCTGTGTCCACGCCGGAGGTCAGGAGCCCATACCCCGCGATCCGGCCGGCCACGCGCACGACCACGATGTGCGCGCGCCCCGGCGACAAAGCAACCGCTCCGAGCTGGACGTTGCCCACCCGTCCGACGACACAGCCGTACGCGTTGCCGCCGGACGCGTACACCCGGGCCACGGCGTCGTGCGCGAGTGTCCGTGCGGCGCGAGGACCGCAAGCAACGCCCCTGGCCGTCGCGGCCCCGCCTGCCAACCCGACGGCGGTCACCGAGACGCCACATACGGCGATGGCACCGAGCGCAACCAGACAACATCGTCGCGGCACGTCCGACACGATAGGTGTCACTCGCGAGTAACGCCGCGACCGCGTCGCTCAAGCCCGCTGCGGCGCCTCCTGCGATCGCGCACGTATGAGATCACGAGCGCGAGCACGACTGGGACTTCGATCAGTGCGATCACCCCGAGGCCAGCCGTGAGCGTGATCGCGACGATCGTCAGGACGATTGCGGCGACACCGTCCTCGAGCAGGTCGCGGCGCCGGCGGGCGACAAGCCGCTGCTGTCGCCTCCGTTCAAGCGCAGCTCGAGACGGCTTCTCCGGCTTCGGGATCGGCGGCTGGTAGTGGACGCGACGGGCGGGTGAGGCGGACATCACATTCCTTGGGTTGCGGTGGCGAAGAGGAGCAGCCAGACGAGGCCTAGAACCTGGAGCTGGCGGTCTGCAAACAGGACGTGCTCGGGCGCTCCGCCTCCTCCGCGGCACGCGATGACCGCGTAGCGAAGCAGCAGGAGCGTGAACGGGATCACCGTCGGCTCGCACGCTTCGGCGATGCGGCCGTGAACTCCTGAAAGTGCCCAGAAGTAATACGTCCACAGCGTCGCCGCGCACGCGACGATGACTACCAGTCTCAATGAGGTTCGGCTGTAGCGGTCCAGGACCGCTCGCGACAGCCGAGCGGATCGATCTACGAAGTCCGCGTAGCGCTTCCCCGCGACCACGAACAGTGCAGCCACCGCGACAACCGCAATGAACGTATGCGACGCTGCGATGTCAGCTGCGGTCGCGCCGGCGATGCCCCTCAGCACGAACCCCCCAGCGATTGCAACCAGTTCCACGACAGCGATGCTGCGCAGCCACAACGTATACGCGGCGTTCAGCGTCACGTACGCAGAAGCTGCAGCGAACGTCTCGAGGTTGAGCGTGATCGCCAGCGCGAGCCCGGAGGCGACGCTGAGCCCGGCAGCGATCAGCGCGACTCGCGGTGCCAGCACGCCGGATGCGACGGGACGGTGACGCTTTACCGGGTGACGACGATCGTCGTCGGCATCGTGCACATCATTGGCGAGGTAAGTGCCGGTCGCCAGTAGGCAGAAGACGACGTAAGCGACAAGCAACGGGGTAACGCTGTGTGTCGTTGCCCGAACGCCGGCCGCTGCCGGTGCGGCAAACACGAGCAGGTTCTTGGTCCACTGTCGGACACGCGCGGCTTGGATCCACGCGCGATAGCCCGCGCCGGCGGGGGCGGTTGCGCAGGACTGCGGATCTGTCTTGACGTCTGACGCGGTCACCGCGGGCGTTCCAAGCTCAAAGGCCGGTTTCACCGGCGGCCCGGAAATACCTAGAACCCGCCGATGAGACTTCGCTTAGACGATCACGTGCCCGACAGGTGGACCCCCTGGGAAGGAGAAGGTCTTGGGCAACGCTCCAGTGCCGTCCTCGCCGATGAACGCAGCCGCAACGACATCAGCTCGCCGAAGGCGCCCGCCGCTTTCGCCACGGCTGAGCCCGGTGGCGCGCCTGCGGCGAGTCCTAGTCCTGGCGCTGTTGATGTCCTCAACGCTCGTGGTCGTCTCATACGCGACGACAATGTTGGGCCCCTCTAACTCGAGCCTTACGATCCGGTCGTTCGAGTGGTTGCGTGATCACGGGGCGGCTGGGTTCGCCACGAGCATCGAGACGATCTACTACTCGCTCAATGCGCCGGCGACTGGTGGTCCAGCGCTTCGCAAATTGCCGCTCAGACCGCGGCCGTCCGTTGCGAGCATTCATCCTCCGAACGTCGCGCCATTGATCTCTCCGGCGCTTCGAGGCGAGGGCGTTTGGGTGCCAGCCGAGACATGGAGCGGGGGCGATTCGCCGGTACAGATCGCCCAGTTCCGCAGTGACCCGAGCTATCCGCAGATGGTGGCCGGTGTCGCTTGGATCGACACACGCCACACGTTTGTGCAGCTCTATCCGGGGCGCCTTGAGCCGTCGGTTTCGCTCCCACGTGGTCCGATGGAGGTACCCCCCGACAAGCGACCCGTGCTTCTCGCGACCTTCAACAGCGCCTTCAAGCTCGCCGATTCCGGTGGCGGCGTCGCAATGGGCGGGAGAACGTACTCGCCGTTGAAGGACGGGCTCGCCACCCTGATCGGGTACGCCGACGGTCGGATCGACATCCAGAGCTGGGCAGGAGGGCCAGACATAACGCCGTCGGTGCGATTCGCCCGGCAGAACCTGCCGCTGATCGTCTCCGGCGGGCGTCCGAACCCGAATCTGTCCGACGGCCCGGAGTGGGGTGCGACGCTCGGGAATGCGGTCCGCGTATGGCGGTCTGGGCTCGGTGTCGACGCGAACGGAAACCTCATCTATGCAGCGGCCGACAACCAGACCGTCGCGTCACTCGCCGAGATCCTGATCCGCGCCGGGGCCGTGCGAGCGATGGAGCTCGACATCAACTCCTACTGGGTCACATTCATTTCGTACGCGCAGCGCGGCGCCCGCGATGCGAGCAGCCTCTTGCCCGGCATGACCCGCGGGCCCGATCGTTACCTCACCCCTGACGATCGGGACTTCTTCGCGGTCTACTTGCGCTAACGCCTGGTCACAGTGGGCCGTGGAGGAATCGGACCTCCAGCCTTAGGCATGGGCTGCTCGCTCCCGACGCCGTGATCGGGTCCGCCCCGGCGGACGGCTTCGACGGAACCATGCCATCACGAGCACGGCGGCGCCCGGCAGGCTGGCGACGAGCACCATCACGCCGTAGACGACCGCGGCGGCGACGCCTCGTTGCGCACCCAGGCCGGCCGCGCCGAACACCCATGCTGTCACCCCCTCGCGCGATCCCCAAGCGCCGAGGCTGGGGAGCATCATCGCTGCCAACGCGATCAATACGATCGGAAGCATTCGTGATGGTGGCGCTGTGACGCCGGCGGTCCGCGCCGCGATCAGAAAGGTAGCCGCGTGGCCCGCGACGCCCAGCGTGGATGCCAGCGCGATGCCCGGCCACGCCCTGCGGGCGAGCAGCCCGTCGCGGATGTCGCCGGCCGCCGCGCTTCGGAGTCGCGCCCACACAGACCGAGTCCGACCGGGTCGTGCCCGAGCTATGCAAAACACGCCGAATACCGCCACGACAACCGCGATCGCCACCCACGGCATGAACGTCTGCACGGGCGACGGCATCGCGAGTAGGACCACTACCGTCAGAAGGACCTGTACGACCTGGCCGGCAAAGCGCTCCCACCCGACCGCCCGCAACGCATGGCCGACATCGCTCACTTCGCGACCGTGGCTGGCGCCCCGATGGACGTCGCCTACGATCCCGCCGGGCAGCGTGGCGTTAAGGAACAACGACCGGTAGTAGGCTGCCACCGCGGCGCGCAATGACAGGTCGAGGCCGAGACCACCGGCGACGATCTTCCACCGCCAGGCGTAGCAAACCGTGGTCAGTACGGCGATGCCTGCAGCTGCCGCGAGCGCCCCGCCGTCAATTGTGCGCAGCCCCTGGAGGAACGGGCCCGTGCCCAGGCGCCAGATCAACACCGCGAACACCAGGGCCGAGCCCGCCAAGCGCCCCCATGCCGAAACCTTCCGACTCACCCCGGGACTCCCTCCGGGCCAGTCTGAACCGCCGGCGTCGAACGTTCCGAGCCCGATGCCCTGAGTGGCTGGGCGCTTACCTCCACATACCCGATGACGCTGCCGCCACGCCAAGCCTTCCCCAACGACCGCTCGTCACTCGTGGCCGTTCCCCTGCAGTTCTTGGCCGGCGGTTCTCGGCCCGCGGGACCCAGCAGCGAGGAATGCGGTCCCGAAGAACAACTCGGTCCAGGAGAGATCGGCCAGGTCCTCCTCCATGGCAGCGCGAATCGCCTCCCACGGGCGGCGCGCGATCCACTCCTCAAACGAGGCGAACCGCCCCACAGTTGCGATTCCGATCTGGGTCAGCCAGCGAGGCGTGTCGTGGGGAACTTTGAGATCCAGCACGACCCAACGCCGACCAGCGGAGAGGGCCGCGGCGCCGTGGGCAATCACCTGTGCGCATTCGGGCACCTGCGACAGGGCGTACGTGGACAGGATCGCGTCGACCTCGGATGGGAAATCGAAGTCGGCGGCGTCGGCTAGCACGAGGCTGACATTGCTCCAGCCGTTCGTCTGGATCCGCTCCCGGGCACGGGCGAGCATCGCGTCGCTCAGATCCACGCCAATGATCCCGCCAGC
>Ga0207693_10002820_pt1 | contig 15061 bp, 5 predicted proteins | sample LARL81metaG_FD_184347 | JGI IMG/M metagenome (GOLD analysis project Ga0207693, IMG submission 184347) | Corn, switchgrass and miscanthus rhizosphere microbial communities from Kellogg Biological Station, Michigan, USA - LAR L8-1 metaG... | ecosystem: Host-associated > Plants > Roots >...
ACGAGCCCGGCCTCGGCGGCTTCAACATCAAGCTGTTCGATGATGCCGGTGGCTCCGGCGACGCGACTGGGCAAATGTCGTACGACATGTTCAACATGCCGCTGTCCAATAGCCTTGCGGGAACTCTGGATCCGTCTACGCAACTCGATGCCTGCCCGATCTCGGCGCAAGCGACTGCGAGTATGGCTTCAAATGGGGGCGATGGCAGCCAAGTGGGCATCACGGGTGAGATCGTGACTTGCCCGAAGTATGAAGCGGATGGTGTGACTCTGTCCCCAATCGCCGGCCAGGCGGTCGTTGCCAACTTGATGCCAGGACGATACGGCGTGGTGGCTACCCCGGCGGCGGATCGAATCGCGCGTGGTGAGGAGTGGCTCCAGACCAACACGCTGGACGGTCAGAAAGCCCACGACTCCTTCCTTCGGATTGGTGAGCCGAGCTTCTTCCAGGAATACGGTCCGGCCGGATTCCACGTGTCGATCGGCTTCGCGAACCCGGCGATCATCAACGCTCGCAAACAGTACATCTGCGGCGGCACCGACGCTAACAGTCCCCAGCCCGGCTCCCCCTACACGTGCAACAACACTGTTAAGGGCTTGGTCACGACCGAACGCATGAGCCGTACCCCCGATGAGCGCCTGTACAGCAGTGGCGATAACAGCAGTTTCGGGTTCACGCAGTGTTACGTCAGCTTCGGTGACCCGGACGGCGAGGACTTCGCATTCACCAAGTGCGCTTCGGATGGTTCCTTCACGATTCCAAACTTGCCCGAAGGCGATTGGCGCGTCACGGTCTTCGACCAGTGGAACGATATGCTGGTAGATGGCCTCTCGACTCCGGTCCGGTTGGGTGGAGGAAAAACCGCCGATCTGGGACAGATTGCTGTCAACCAGTGGCAGGCCAATCTTTACACCAAGACCTTCCTCGACCTGAACAACAACGGCATTCAGGACAGCATCGAACCGGGTCTCACGCTGGTCGCGACCAATATCCGTTTCCGCGACGGCAGCTACTCCAACTTCAACAACACCGACCTCAGCGGCAACGCCGGCTTCAACGAAATATTCCCGCTGTTCAGTTGGTACGTAGTGGAGACCGATACAACCCGCTACAAGAGCACGGGCGTGCACGTTGTTTATGATGCGGGCGGTCCTGCCGATGGCGCTCCGGGTGCCGGAACATCCCAGATCGGCGGCAACATGGCCAACACCGCTGAATTGGTTCCCGTACCTGCACCTCTTCGAGTGCCGGGGGCGTACTATTGCGCCAACGCAGATTGTACCGACGCTGCAGCTCCGTTTGCTCCAGGTGGCACCGGCGGCACCACTGGCCGAATCGACCCACCCTTCTGGTTCGGAACGGAAGGCTGGCAGGGCTTCTCTGGCCAGAATAGCTTCATCGAATTCGGCAAGAAACCTTTTGCCAAGGGTGAAACTGGCACCATTCATGGTGAAGTGACATACGCCTCGACCCGGCCGTTTGATGATCCTTCACTCCTCATCCACACGAGCTGGACGCCGAACGTCCCGGGCGTGACTATCAACCTGTACCAGGAAGGCACGGCGCCCGATGGCAGCCAGTCCCTTACCTTGGTCGACACCACCAAGACCAGCAGCTGGGACGATTGGGCTCAGGGCTTCCGTTCCGACAACATGCCCAACATGAACTGCCCTGGCCAATACCCGGCGCCCACCAGTACCACATATGGTGACCTGTTCTTCTTCTCCTTGTTCAATCAGCCGATGTGGCTGGACATGTACAACAACGGCGGAGCGCCAGCTCACACGATTCCGAATAATTCGCAGTTCAAGTGCTATGACGGCATGCACAACTGGAACCAGGTCCAGCCGGCGCCTTACGACGGCATGTACTCGTTCCCGAGCGTGACCGGCTTCAACGCGACCACAAACCCAGCGACACTAGCCAACGGCAAACCGAGCGGGACCAACTGCACCATCTGCGTGCCCAACCCGGATACTACCGATCCTTACCGGGTTGGTACACCCATGCTGCCTGCCGGCAAGTACGTCGTTGAAGTTGTCGTTCCACCGGGCTACGAACTGGTCAAGGAAGAAGACAAGAACATCCTGATCGGCGATAACTACATTGCGCCGGCCACGACACAGTTCGCTGGCTTGGGCAATATCTTTATCCTGCCCGACCAGGCGGAAATCGCCGCTCTGTACAACGCCAACAACGCCCAGAACCCGACTCAGACCTTGGGACGCACCACCTTCCCCAGCAGCGAGGGCGACACGGGCAGCGTCGAGGTCTTCTGGCCTTGCGTGGGTGCGTTGCGCACCGTTCCCGACTTCATCAGCTTGTTCCCGCAGTCCGGTGAAGTTTCGCCGTTCGCCGGAGCCCAGCGCCACCTGTGTGATCGCAAGGAAGTCACGCTGAACGAGCAGGAGTCCGCGCTCGCGAAGTTCTGGATCTTCTCTTCGACGCACGTCACCGCTCACTACACCGGCGTCATCACGGACGACTACACCTCGGAATTCGATCCGTTCTCGCCGCAGTTCGGCGAGAAGTTCTCGCCCCCGGATCTTCCCATTTCGATTAAGGATTGGACTGGTACCGAAATTTCGCGTACCTACGCGGATCATTGGGGAACGTACGACGGCTTGAACTACTCGACTTGGGAAGTCAATCCGCCGAACCCGACTGGGTACGCTCCCACGATGATGATCACCTGCATGAACGACCCGGGACCGATTCCCGACCCCAACAATGCGGGCCAGATGATCACGGACCCGTTGTACAACCCGGAATACAGCCAGTTCTGCTACGAAATCCCGTTCATGCCTGGGCAAACCCAGTACATGGATACTCCTGTCACGCCCACCTCCGCTTTTGCGGGCGCGGGCTACAACAACCCGGATTGCGCGTATCCCAACCTCACGCCCGCCATCAAGGAAGTCGACGGTGACGGAATCGGACCGTGGGTGAGTGCGGCCGGGAAGACGATCACCATCACGGCGCTAGGCGATGTTCCGGTAAACAGCAATGCGTATTCCGGACCGGCGGCAAGCAAACCGCCTTTCAACCAGAAGACCATCATGCGTCACTACGGCTTCGGTGGCACGGCGGGGACGGTGGCTTTGGTCGGCCCCGACGGTGTGCACCACAATCTGACCGGTGTCAGCTGGAGCGACACGAAGATCACAGGCGCCGTGCCGCCTGGGGTCCCCAACTGCGCGGTTCAACAAAGAAGCATCTACGGTGGTTCAACTGCGCAGTGCGGCCAGTTACTCATCACTACGGCTGGCGGACAGGCGTCGATTGATACGGTAACGGTCACCATCGGCGGTAAGGCTCCCAAGCACGTGAACGCAACGGACTCGGTCCAGGCTGCGATCGATGCTGCGCGGCCGGGCGATCTGCTCATCATCGATCCGACTTGCAGTACGACCGCCGGAGTCAGCACCCTCTGCAGTGGCAGCGCCTTGAACGCGCTGACACCCACTCAAAAGGCGAGCCAGGCTGCCCACACGGAACTGATCCTCATGTGGAAACCGGTTCGTTTGCAGGGCGTCGGGGCTGCCTCCACCGTTATCAACGCCAACACTCACCCGGCCGGCAAGCTGAACGATTGGCGCGCACGGGTGGATTGCTTATTCGGCCTCGGCCCAGATGGTGATCCAAGCGATTGGAGTAAGAGCTGCGGAGCGGGTTGGTCTGACTTCAGCCCGACGACGAACAATCCCCAGGTCGATCGTTTGCCCCTGGAAGCAACGGTCGGCTGGCAGGCCAGCCTCAATGGCAACCTGGCTGAACTGCTGCAGGAGCCGAGCTTGATGGGCGCACTGGAAGGGGCCGCCATTACGGTCCTGTCCAAGGGCGCATACTTCCCATCGAATCCGTTTGATCCCACCCTTTTGGCTGGGTTCCCGGATGGATCGGTTCTGTTCACTCAGGGCAACGTGAACACAACCGTCACTGGCCGGCGCGGGCACACACCGTGCGACGGGACGTTCCCGAGCAACTTCCAGTGCAACCCGTCCAGCATCGACGGTCTCACGATCACCGACAGCTCGCAGGGTGGTGGTGGCGTCTTCGTGCACGGCTGGGGTCACAACATCCAGATCGCCAACAACCGCGTCCAGAACAATGCAGGTACGCTCTCGGGCGGCATCAACGTTGGTCAGGGCGAATTTCCTCCAGCGTACATCCAGGGCGGCGCGACGAACGCGGCCCCAGGTTCCTGCCAGACCAGGAGCTTCTCCAATAGGACTAATTCGCAGTTGCCGTACTGCCACGACACGAACGTGAACGTGCACAACAACTACATCACGTTCAACTCTTCCACTGGCGACGAGCTGTTCTCGGCGACGCCGGCGGGCGCGGGTGGTATCAGCTTCTGCACCGGCTCCGACTTCTACAAATTCAACTACAACTGGGTTTGCGGAAACCTGAGCACGGGTGACGGCGGCGGTCTCGGTCACCTTGGATTCAGCTACAACGGGGACATCGAGCACAACATGTTCCTGTTCAACCAGAGTACCAACCCGACAATCCCAACCAATGGTGGCGCCATGGTCATCCAAGGCGCACCTGACGTCGATCCCACTTGCGGTGCAACCACCGACCAGGATTGCGTCGTCATTCCTGCCGCATCGGTTGGACCGAGCGACGGTACGGGTCCTGGCTTGGTAATCAATGCCAACATGATGATCGGTAACCAGGCCGAGAGCGGCAGCGGTGGCGGTATCGCCCTGCAGCAGGTCAACGGTTCGGATGTGGTAGCTTTCCCGAACTCGAACTGCGACGCCAGCTTGAGCAACAATGGTTGCCGTTGGAACTCGGTCCAGGTCACCAACAACATCATCGTAAACAACGTGGCCGGCTGGGACGGTGGCGGTATCTCCCTGCTGGATTCGTTGGCGGTGAATATCATCAACAACACCATCATGCACAACGACAGCACGGCTTCGGCCGGCGTGCTGTTTAACACCATCGGCGCGCCTCTGGCCAGTACCCAGGGGAGCAACTGCACAAACGCGGCTGCGACCGCATCGTGTCCTCAGGTGGCAGGCCTGGTCAGCATCCAGAACAGCGCCGTGCTATCGGGCAATTTGGCTGCGAATACCGTGTGTCCGACGGGCCACGGCATAAACAGCGCTGCTTCCACTTCAAATTGCATCAAGAACTCTGTTCCGCTGCTGGACAACGACGTGATCACGCAGAACCGGTCGTACTACATCGGCGTGTCGGCTCCGGCTGCGGGAACCACCAACCAGCAGAACCAGGTTGCTCTGTACAACGCCTTCACAACGACGCTGGCGCCGAGCCAGATCAGCACGGGAGCCTGCCCTGCATCGAGCCTCTGGGATATCGGCGTCCGTGGTGACACGGGGCCGACTAATCATGGCGCGGGAACATTGACTCCGACGTTCTCGTTCCTGAGTTCTGGCACGTATGCCGGCAGCAACAACGATTCGGGCGCCGATCCGGCCGTCGTGAGGTCCTACTGCAACGGCTCACGCATCCCGCCTGAGTTTGGGGGCAGCGGATGGCAGGTTCCTCCGGGCATTTCGGATGCAACTGTTCCGAACCCGCTCTTCAACCTGACTCCGGTTGCGACCATCGACGAAGGCAACAACTGGATCAACATCAGTTGGGGTCCGTTGGCCCTGATGGGACCGAGTGGCCAGGCTAGTGGGGCTGGTAACGCGGATACCTTCCTCGGAATCTACAGTCCGACGAGCGCATCGCCGACGATCAATTACATCCACAACGCTCCGCCTGCGAACGGTAACAGCGGAGCGTACACGCTGGCTCCGAGCACGGACTTCTTCGGCAACGCGAGGAAGACCAACAACGCGGTGGATGCTGGCGCCGTAGAGTTTGCAGGCACGGGTGGCGGAGGAGGTGCGGGAACGGTTTCTATTGCTCCGAACCCGCTGACCATAACCCTCGCAAGCGGCTCGGCCAGCGGAACGGGAGTGGTGACCCTAACGAACACGCAGCCGCTCGGAGGGGCATCGGTGAATGTGGGGAACGTCGCGGTGGCCGCTACCTCACCAGGATCCGGATTCTTCACCTGGTCTCTGGTGATTGACCCGCTCGGAGCCAACGCCAATACCTGCACGGGGACGACACTCGCACCCGGACAAACTTGCACGGTACGCGTGCGGTTCAGCAGTATCCTGGCAGCGCGAGGAGTTGATCGCCTCGGAACGATCACCTTCACCGACAACGCCACCGGCAGTCCGCAAGTTGGCCAGTTGATCGGTCACGCAAACTAACAGAACACACACGCTGCCCGCAAGGTACCTTGCGGGCAGCGTTTTTTTTGTTTTGGTTTTATGGCGAATGCAGTCCGCCTTGATCGTACAACACTCGCCAGAGTACCCCATTAACACAGACTTGCTGGCTGGCATTTCAAATAGCGCTCATGCCGTCCAACCGGGATCTCGCTTCAACTCGTGATTGGCGTTTCTGCGCAGTCCGGCTGGTCGTCCACTAGCCTTCAGGCTCCAACACCCCGTCATCAGACTTCCACCTTTCCTCCCTATGTAACATTTGTTACACTTCACCCTACGCGTGCTACGTTTGCATCTTCGATCGGTTGGAGGCCACCGTACACCCGCGTCATCTGGTGTTAGACCGGAGGCTCATCGGAACCGCATGCAACACGGACAGAGAGACTATCTCAGTTTTGCCGATCGCATCTCACAGCTCAACAAGAGCCGGCAGGAGATCATTCGGCCCGTGCAGGAACATCCCCGGGAATTCGTACTCATGAGCATTCGGCTCATGGCCGAACGACTGAAGACCGACCCTGCAACGGTTTTGCGCATCGCCCGCGGATTGGGATTCTCCAGCTATCCACAGTTCAAGAGTTATCTGCATGAGCTCTCGATCGCCAGCGCAACCTCGCTCGAGGGCATGCAAGGTTCGAATCCGAATGAGTCGAGTCTGGCCTCGCATGGCCGGAAAGCATTGGAGCGCGACCTGCACAATCTTCATTCTCTCCGGAACACGCTGGACATGAATCGCGTCGTCGCTTTGGCAAAACGGATTTACCGCTCAAGACGCATCGTGCTACTTGGCGGCGATATGGCCATTGGGCTGGTGGACTTTCTCGACTATAAACTGACGCTTCTTGGACTACCCGTGGTGGCGGCGGTTTCTCCGGGCAAGACGATTCACGTGACCCGCAGTCTAGGCCGGCAAGACCTGGTGATCGCCCTTAGTTTTCGTAGATGCCTTAGACAAACCGTCGAAGGCGTGCAGCAGGCCCGTTCCAATGGCGCCTACACCATCGGAATCACGGATACCTTCGTTTCGCCTCTGGCCCGATTTGCGAACGAATGCTTCTTGACGTCCGTTGAAGCCCCGTTCAGCAACTCCTATGCTGCGCCGATGAGTTTTATTCACGTGCTTTTCACGATCTGCGCCCATTACCGCCGCTCCCGCACTCTGGCCCTGCTCAAGAAAGCTGACCAGGAACAGCGTAACGGTTATCGGTGGTTTCCAGCCTAGCTCGCCACCATAAGCACTGCCTTTTGCACTTCTTCCAACGGCCGCCACATTCCTACGACAGCCCTCTTCGAGCGAAAGGCAGCGGCACTTCTATCCGCGAAACTGTGGATGTCAGGCCTGCAGTGAAACTCGAGTAGAAACAAATGTTGCATTTCTAACTAAACTACTTGACACCTGTTGCACACCGGTTTATAGAGGTTGCATCAAATCGGGACGATTGGGATAGGTCGCCAAGATTCAGTGCTCGGACTTCAGCGAGGGGAAACGACATGAAACACGGTAGAGCGTGCAGGCGTTCTCTATTTACATGGACTGTTTTGACATGCTTGATGGTCTTCGCACAGACGACCTCGCGTGTTACCGGGGTTGTGAAGGACAGCAGTGGCGCCGCCGTGAACAACGCTCAAGTCGGACTCACCGATGAAGCTACTGGAGTTTCGTTTACCGCCAATACGACCAATGCCGGAACCTACGTTTTCGACGGGGTGAAACCCGGGACGTACACCGTCAAGGTCTCGGGCGCAGGCTTCAAAACTGTAAGCTACAAGGGAAACGTCGTCAGCATTGGCCAACCCACGGAGTTAAATGCGACCCTTTCGGTGGGTGGAATCAACGAAATGGTCGAGGTGCATGACGCAGCCGAATTGGTAGAAACGGCCACCTCCGGCAATATCGGGAATCTCGTCGACAACGCTGCCCTCAATTCCCTTCCGATTGTAACGACTCGCGGGCGGAACACTCTTGCGCTTGTTGAACTAGAGCCAGGGGTTGTAGATTCCGGCGGATTCAATCAAGGAGGACCGAACGTCGCAGGGGGCGGCGTTCACGTGAACGGCTCGCGAGACCGGGCCTGGAATTACACACTAGACGGCATCGACATCAATGAAACCAGTGCCGGGGGATCAAATTTTTCGCCACTACGCACCAATCCCGACATGCTCTCCGAATTCCGCGTCGTCACCAGCAACTTCACTTCGGAATATGGACGCAACAGCGGCGCACAAGTCGAAATGGTGACGAAGTCGGGCACCAACAATTTTCACGGCTCCGCCTACTTCTTCTATCAGACGCCCGGATTCAATGCTAACGATCCTGCAAACATCGAGCTGGGTCTTTCCCGGCCACAATTTCTTCAGCAGATTCCAGGTTTCAGCCTGGGTGGCCCCATCATCAAGAACAAGACGTTCTTTTTCGTAAACTTCCAGTGGCTACGGACCACGCTGACCCAGATCAATTCGAATACGGTATATACCAGTCAGGCCCGGCAAGGCATTCTGAGGTTCATCGATCAGAACTCTCCGATTTGTCAACAGGACCCGTACAAGAGTGCGTGCAGCAACAGCGCGGTAGGCAACTCGAACGCGACGGTCGACGCAAATGGACAACCTCTTTCCGGCGTCACCATTGATAGTTACGATGCAGCGGCCAACGATCCCCAAGGCGCAGGACTCGATCCGGGCGTTCAGTCTGTTTTGAATTCGATGCCTCTGCCTAACAACTACACCCTCGGAGATGGTTTGAACGTCGCTGCCTTCAGTTGGCTGGCAGCTGAGCATGAGAAGCAACTCGACTACACCGTACGACTGGATCATACATTCAACGCGAGACACAGCATTTTTGCACGTTGGTCAGCTGGGCATCAAAACACTCTGGGCGATACCGCCAACGCAGGGCTGCCGATCTTCCCCGGATTCCCGAACACGGTAGACACCTTTCGTACTCCAAGGAATCTAGCAGTGGCGTGGCGTTGGGCGGTCAGCCCGACCACTCTGAACGAATTCGTCGTTGGCATGAATCGCTTTGGATTCAACTTTGCGAATCCCGATCCAAAATCTGCCAGCAACCCGTTCTTCAACTTCTTCGCAAATCCTCTTTGTGTCGACGGCGTCGCGTGCATGCAAATGCCGCTCCAAAACTACGTTGGAAACGCACGCTATCTCACCACCTTTCAACTCGCAGATAACATGACCTACCTCCGGGGTTCTCACGCGTTCAAATGGGGAATCAACTTCCGCTACCAGCGGCACATTGATCAGCGCGGTAGCATCGGTTCGCTCAACGCCGCGCTCGCCGCTAACTTCGATCCGAATGTCAACTGGGGCGACTCGTCTAACGCCAATCCCACGGACTTCAACTTCCCAACAACGATCGACGGGTACGCTCTCAAATTTACCGATGTCAGCGGCGACGCTTTCAACCTGACGGGCTACGTTAACGATCTACTGGGTCGCGTGGGCTCGATTCAGCAAGGCTTGGTAGCGCAGAGTCCGAGTACATGGGCCCCGATCGGCACGTTGCTGCATGCCGACTTTCGCATGCCCGAGTATGACTTCTATGGACAAGACAGCTGGAGGGTGCGCCCGAACCTGGTGGTCGACTTGGGCCTGCGTTGGGAGATAAAACTGTCTCCGCGCGTGACGAATGCGGCGAACATGCTTCGCCCGAACGGCCCGCTCGGCTGGGGGAACGCTAGCGACTCTCTGACTTGGGTTCCTGGCCAGCTTTACCGAGACTCCTACAAGGACTTCGGACCATCGATCGGCTTCGCGTGGGATCCTCGCAGTGATGGTAAGACCTCGATTCGCGGCAACTTCCGTATCGCTTACGACCGCATAAACACCTTCAGCTTGTCCTCCGCTATCTTTCAAGGGATGCCCGGCCTGACGACACAAATCACCGATAATAACTACGGCAGCGCAGGCGGGAGATTGAACCAGCTCACGCCCGCGGTTGTTAGCAGCATCATTGGCGGTTACATCAACGGCCCCAGCAACAGTCCTACCGCATTGCGACAGCCACCCCCCTTCAGCAACAACTCCATGACTGTTGTCGACCCTAACTGGAAGCCTCCGCAAACGTACATGTGGAGCCTCGGCTTTCAACATGAATTACCGCAGAAGTTTGTGGTGGAGATGAATTACATCGGCCGAAAAGGAGTGCATCTGTATGGTGCCTACGATGCCAATCAGGCGAAAATCCGGAGCAATGGGTTTCTAAGCGCCTTCAACGCGGTTACGAATGGCCAAGACAGCCCCTTGATGGATCAACTGATGCAGGCTGTCGGTCCGATACCACCGGGACAAACGGGATCCCAGTGGCTTGCAGATCCGAATGGAGATAATCCCTATCACACGGATTTCGCCAACGGCCGCGTCGCTGGGATGGCCGCAAAGCTTGCGCTGGCCCAAATCGATTCTGCCGCCGGGCTGGATGATACGTTTTTTTATTCGTATCCGCAGTTCGCGGGCAACTTTCCAAGTTCGCCCGGTGGATTCGTTGTGCTGGATAGTCATGACTTCTCGACCTATCACGCGCTGCAAACTGAAGTCCGCAAATCGTTTTCCAACGGCCTTACATTCCAGGCAAGCTATTCGTGGTCGAAATCCATTGACACACGTTCGTTCGATCCAACTTTCACCACCGTTGGGGTACAGTCATCTCCATTCGGAGCCTCAAGCACGCCCTTCGATCTCGACAATCGTAAGCTCAACTATGCGCCTTCGGATTTCGATCGCACCCATGTCTTCCAATCGATCTGGGTGTATGAACTCCCATTCGGTCATGGCAAACGTTGGGCCAAGGGAACAAACGGACTGGTCGATAGACTCGTCAGCGGCTGGCAAATCGGTGGTTTTGGCATCATCGAAAGCGGCCGGCCCACCACGGTATATTCAAATTCCAACGACTATACGCTTAGCAGCATCGTTCGCACCGTCGCGAATTGCACTGCCTGTTCGCCCAATATGTTCCGCATCCACCGCGATCCTGATACGGGGCTGTTAACCTACCTTACCCCTGGACAGATTCTCCAATTCTCGACACCGGAAGCGGGTGCATTCAGCAACGTAGGCAGGAACTTCTTTCGGCTTGCTGGCTATCGAAATCTGAGCATGTCGATTGCCAAGACCACTCGTATCCGTGAGGGGCACGAATTGCAATTGCGCTTGGAAGTGCAGAACGTTCCGAATGCCGTGCACTACGACGAACCAGGCAGCAATCGCTATTCGAATGGAGACTTGGGAGTTATCGATCCGTTGACGGTCAGCGAAGATGGTCGGGGTCTGTCTAGCGACCCCCGCAAAATGCAATTCTCAGCGAGGTACACCTTCTGAAGTTGGCGAATAAAAGACTATCCGCGAATCACGCAGGCTTGCCTCGTACAATGCAGCTCAGCAAACAGCAGACGAATTTCTCGCGTCACGTGTTCGCTGCTTGTCTGTGGATATCGCTCGCGCATCCGAGTTGGGCTCGGTCGGAAGACTCTACGCTCGTGGTTTCGGTGCCCGTCGCGAACATGTATTCGAAAGCCAGCGAAGATGCGGACGTCGTGAGCCAAGCCATCTATGGTAGCCCCCTCAACGTCCTAGAGGAGTCGGAGGGTTGGGCGCGGGTGCGCACGGCTGACAATTACACGGGGTGGATACGGATCGACGCAGCCCGTCGTCGGTCGAGTGACGATCGTGTTGACCACAGCTCCCCGAAGACCGTTTGGGTCAACAGCCAGCTCGCCAATCTCTACCGCGAAACCGATGTCACAGCTCATCGTCCGGTGCTCAGTCTGCCGTTCGAAACCAGGCTCGAGGTAGAAAAGGAAGGAACTGGAGACGATCAAGGCTGGTTTGAGGTTCGCCTGCTCGATGGGCGCGCGGCCTGGATCCAGGCGGGAGATGTCATCGTGGACTCTCACCCCTTGACGATCGAAGAATCCATCGCGCTAGCGAAGCGCTTCCTAGGCGTTACCTACCTGTGGGGCGGCCGTTCAAGCCTGGGGTACGACTGCTCGGGATTCACGCAAATGCTGGTGCGGAGCCGCGGTATCAATATGCCGCGGGACGCTGACCTGCAAGCTGCCTGGACCGGGGTCGCACCCGTCGAGCGCAAGCGGCTTCGGCCTGGAGATCTTCTTTTTTTCGGAGGCTCAGCCGATCACATTACGCACACTGGAATGTACATCGGGCACGGACAATTCATTCACGACACCACTCATGGTCACCCCGGTGTACAGATCAGCCGATTGCGAGACCAGCCGTGGACAAAACTTCTCGTTGCCTGTCGCAGGGTGAAATGAATCGCCGAGAATGGATGACCGGTGCCTTGCTCGCGGGAACTGGACTGGCTTGTCAGGCCCAAAGTTCTGCAACTAGCGCTTCCTCTATCTCCGATCGGGCGCAACTGCAGACTTCCATCACGCGCTTGAAGCTTCGACATACCTGGACGACAACCATGTCGTCAAGCGAGTATCGCGATACTCTTTCGGTCCGGTTCAACGTGCAAGGGGTAGAAGGAGTGGGAGAAGGGGCTCCCATCGTGCGCTACAAAGAAACGGCTGAAGGCGCTCGGGACGCGGTGGAGTCTATCCGCTCTCTGTTGATCTCTGCTGATCCCTGGAAGTTCGAGAAACTCATGCCCAGCGTTTTTCGCGAAGTGCAGGGACAGTATGCCGCGAAAGCGGCCGTCGACATTGCACTTTTTGATTGGATCGGGAAGAAACTGGGCGTGCCGCTGTACCGCTATTTCGGGCTCGATGCGGCCGATGCTCCCCTGACCACATTTTCAATCGGCATCGACACACCGGAAACCACGCGCGCCAAGGTTCGTGAGGCTGACCAGTTCCCTATTCTCAAGATCAAAGTCGGGCTCGACACTGACGAAGCAACCATCGAGGCCGTGCGCAATGTTACGAAGAAACCGCTCCGCGTCGACGCCAACGAGGGCTGGAAGGACAAGGAAGAGGCAGTTCGCAAGATTAACTGGCTCGAGACGCAGGGGGTTGAATTCGTAGAACAGCCTATGCCAGCGGCGATGCTTGAGGAAACCCGCTGGGTCCGCTCACACGTCCACATCCCGATCATCGCGGACGAGGCCTGCCTCGGTCCGGCGGCGGTTCCAAAACTGGTGGACTCGTACGACGGTGTCAACGTGAAACTCGATAAATGCGGCGGCATTCTGGAAGCAAAGCGAACGATCGACATTGCCAAAGCTCTGGGTATGAAGACAATGCTTGGGTGCATGGTTTCGAGTTCGGTTAGTGTCACGGCTGCGGCTCACCTGTCTCCTCTCGTGGACTATGCAGACCTGGATGGCAATCTTCTGATCTCGAATGACCCTTTCTCTGGGGTTCAAGTGCACGAAGGAAAGCTCGTCCTTCCTGACGGGCCGGGGCTGGGTCTACGCAAAACAAGCCGTGAGCCGACGCCCTGAATTAGCCGGGCATCCAACCAGTCTGCCTAGTGGGCTGATACCCTCTTATAGAGAGATCCCAATCGTGAAAACAATGTTTTTGGTTGCGTTGCTCGCAACAAGTCTTCAAGCCCAGACTGAAAAGTCAGTTCAGACAGGTCTGAGTACAAAACAGAAGGTTCTTTGGCAACAACTCGAATCAACCATTGACCACATTGCTGGACAACTCGATGGTGTAATGGGCATCGCCATTGAGGATCTTAACTCGGGCCAGAAGCTCTTTCGACGCGAAGAGGAAGTGTTCCCACAAGCAAGCACCATCAAGGTCGCTGTGCTCGCGGAACTCTATCACCAGAATCAACAATCATTGCAAGGAGTACCTGGCAAGGCGAAACTCACCGATCCGTACACCGTGCAAGCATCGGACATCGTTGCTGACAGCGACATTATGGGCGGCCTGAGTCCCGGGGTTTCCAAAGTGACAAATCGCGACCTCGCCACCATGGTGGTAGCCGTCAGCGACAATTCCGCCACGAACGTGCTGATTGATCGCATCGGTATGGCGAACGTCAACGCTCTGCTCGACACGCTGGGTCTGCCCCACACGCGCCTCCGCAGAAAGATGATGGACATCAAGGCGGCCAGCGAAGGCCGCGAGAATGTGTCGACCCCAAGTGAGATGCTGAGTCTGTTCGAACAAATTTACAGAGGCAGAGTTGTCAACAAAGAGCTAACCGACGACCTCATCAAAGTTCTGAGCACTCATAAAGAAAGCTGGATCGCTCGCGATTTGCCGGAGGGCCTCCGCGTTGCCGACAAGACTGGCGAACTTGAAGGAGTGCGCAACGATTGTGGCATCGTCCTGGTTCCGAATCGCCCGTACATCCTCTGCGTTATGACGACCTATCTCAGTAAGGAACGCGACGGCGAAGAAGCAATCACCCGGATTTCCACGGCGGCTTACAGCATGATCGACCGTATGGCGCGCGCCTCCGAATATGGACGAGTCGTTTCCCCGAAGGACAGCAGTCATTGAATCGACCGACTTTTGGAGGCCTTGTCATCTCGCTAGCGCTTTGACCGATCCGTTTCCGATAAATGGTCTTTGGAAACTCAGACTCTGCCACCGTTCTTCGGCAATCAGATTCCGCGCTTGCATCAGTCGCTCCGAGGGCAACGGATGCGTTCGGAAATATCCAGTCTAGAAGAACTGCCGATACGACGCAGGAGAGCGCCACTCTTCCTGACGGGCCGAGTTCGCCGAGTTCATAGATTCCGAACAGGGCGATTCCCAGCACAAGGATGACGATCCCTAGCTTGTTCAACCAGTTCGTTCCGAGTGTTTCTTCGAGTCCGGAAACTGAAATGAGACGAGTTCGCCCTGCGGCCTGAG
>Ga0207693_10002822_pt1 | contig 15058 bp, 13 predicted proteins | sample LARL81metaG_FD_184347 | JGI IMG/M metagenome (GOLD analysis project Ga0207693, IMG submission 184347) | Corn, switchgrass and miscanthus rhizosphere microbial communities from Kellogg Biological Station, Michigan, USA - LAR L8-1 metaG... | ecosystem: Host-associated > Plants > Roots >...
ATCGGCACGCCATTGGCGATGCGCTCGGCGCGGGTGCGGCGCTCGGGGTCGCCGGGGATCAGCACCGGCTCGTCCGGGCGCGCCGGCGGCGAGGCGGTGATGTAGGCGGTCATCGCGGCGATCTCCTCGCGGAGCCATTCGCGATCGATGAGGAGCGACGGATCGATGGCGATCGTCAGCATGCCGTTCGTCGCCGTGCCACGGTTCTGCCGCTCCGGCCGCATCGTGCCGCTGCCGCACAAGGCGCCGGCCAGCATCTCGCAGACAAAGGCGAGCGCATAGCCCTTGTGCTCGCCGAAGGTCAGCACGGCGCCCCGCGGGTCGCGGTACATGGCGCCGGGATCGGTCGTCGGCTTGCCCGCACCGTCGAGAAGGGTGCCGGGCTTCAGCTGCTCGCCCTTGTTGCGGGCGACGCGCACTTTGCCCATCGCGACGACGCTCGTGGCCATGTCGAGGATGATCGGCCGTTCGGGCTCCGGGCCTGGTATGGCGATGCAGACGGGGTTGGTGCTGAAGCGGGCATCGGTACCACGCCACGGGGCCACCGCCGGGCGCGCATCGGTGACATTGACGAAATGGAACGAGACGAGACCGGTATTGGCGCACATCTCGCCATAAGTGCCGACCCGACCGATATGGTGCGGATTGCGCAACGCGACGACCGCGACCCCGGTCTCGCGTGCCTTGGCGATGCCGACCGTCACCGCCTCTCGCGCCGCGATCTGCCCCCAGGCGCGCTCGCCGTCATAGACGATCAGCGAGCCGTTCTCGCTGACGACACGCCCCTTGCGGTTGGCGATGACCGTGCCGCCCGCGAGATGCTGCAGATAGTTCGGGATCAGGCCGACGCCATGGCTGTCATGGCCGCGCAGATTGGCCTCGATCAGGTGGTCGGCAATGACCTGCGCTTCGTCAGGGTTGCTTCCCGCGGCCTCAAAGACGCGCAGCGCAATGCCGTGCAGTTCCCGGTGGTTGATCACGATCATATCCGTGGGTCCTTGCTCATTTCGCGTCGGCCGCCGAGACGGCGATGCGCAGCGGGTGGGCGGGATAGACGCCAAGGATCTTAACCTCGCGCGAAAAGAAGGCGAGTTCCTCGAGGGCCAGGGCCAAGGGCCGGTCCTCGGGATGGGCTTCGACATCGGCATAGAACTGGGTCGCGGCAAAGGCGCCGCCGACCATGTAGCTCTCGAGCTTGGTCATGTTGACGCCGTTGGTGGCGAACCCGCCCATCGCCTTGTAGAGCGCCGCCGGTACATTGCGTACGCGGAACAGAAAGGTGGTCACCGTCGGAGTGCCGCGCGGCGGACGCTTGGGTTCGCGCGACATGATCAGAAAGCGGGTCGTATTATGCTCGGCGTCCTCGATGTTCTCCTTCAGCGAAACGAGGCCGTAGATCTGCCCGGCAAGCTCGGAGGCGATCGCCGCGACGGTGGGATCGCCGCGGGCAGCGATTTCTGCGGCAGCACCAGCGGTATCGGCCGCGACCACCGGCTCGAGTCCGAGCGAGCGGATCAACTTGCGGCATTGCGAGAGCGCGTGGACGTGGCTCTTGACCGTCCGGATCGTCGCCAGTGTCGCTCCCGGGAGAGCCAGCAAGTGATGGTTCACCCGCTCGAAATGCTCGCCGATGATGTGGAGATCCGAGCCCGGCATCAGATGGTGGACATCGGCAACGCGGCCGGCCACTGAGTTCTCGATCGCGATCATTGCAAGCGCGGCCCGACCTTCGCTGACGGCGGCGAAGGCGTCCTCGAATTGAGTACAGGGCAAGGTCGCCATCTCGGGAAAGACGCGACGGCACGCAAGGTCGGAATAGGCGCCGAAGGTGCCCTGGAATGAAATCGTCCGGGCTGGGTTCGGGAGTTCTGTCATAGGTTTGCTTAAGCCCGTTCCACGAGCCGCCGGGCGCGCGCAAGATCGCCCGGGGTGTCGACTTGCACTCCGAGGCGTGCCGCCTCGATCAAACTGACGGAGATGTGCATGCCGGCTTCGAGCGCGCGCAACTGCTCGAGGTGCTCGCGTTGTTCGAGCACCCCGCGGGGCAGCCCGACAAAACGCTCGAGCGCCGGACGCCGATAGGCATAGAGCCCGATATGCTCGTAATGCGGTCCCGGCCCCCACGGCACGATGGCTTTGCTGAAATAGAGCGCGCGCGCTGGCCTGGCAGGATCGACGAAGCCGGCGACGACCTTGTTGACGCTGGTGTCGCAGAGCGCCTCCTCGTTCTCGATCACCGCGGCCAGTGTCGCGATGTCGGTTTCGGGGTCGGCGAGGCCAGCAACAGCGACACGAATTGCCGCCGGATCCAACATCGGAAGATCACCCTGCACATTGACCACCGCGTCGTGGCAGCGGCCGGGGTCGAGGTGCGCGATCGCCTCGTGAATGCGGTCTGAACCGGTAGGGTGATGCGGGTCGGTCATGACTGCCCGACCGCCTGCCGATTCGACGGCATCGGCGATGGCATGGTCGCCGCAAGCGACGACAACCGGGCCGATCTCGGCGGCAACGGCGCGGCGCCAGACATGCACGATCATCGGGGTTCCGGCGATGTCGGCGAGCGGCTTGCCCGGCAGCCGGGTTGCGGCAAGCCGGGCCGGGATCAGCACGATCGGGTTCTCGGGTACGGTTCTGGTCACGGCTGTTGCTTAACTTTGCTCCAATAGCGACAACATGCCCGGTTCGTCCGGGCGCCGGAAGCGTGATAATTCCGTCCCGGCGCGGGAGGGTCGGGCATCGATGTCATCATTCGAGTGGAACAAGATCATTGCCTCGGTGCTCACCGCGATGATCGTCGCAATGGCGTCCGGGATCCTGGCGGGGCAGCTGGTCCGTCCGAAGGAACTGGCGAAGCCGGTCTTTATCGTACAGGGCGCCGAACAGACCGCCGCCGCTCCCGCGGGGCAGGGCGCCGCGGCTGGACCCGAGCCGATCGGGCCGCTGCTCGCCAAGGCCGATCCGAAGAGGGGTGAGCAGCTCGCCAAGGTCTGCCAGACCTGCCATACCTTCAATAAGGGAGGGCCGAACAAGATCGGTCCCAACCTCTGGGACGTCACCGAGGAGCAGATCGCCAGCGTCCCGAATTACCAGTTCTCCGCCGCGTTGGAAAAGGACAAGAACGAAAAATGGGACCCGGAGAAGCTCAACCAGTGGCTTTACAATCCGCAATCCTTTGCCAAGGGGACCAAGATGACCTTTGCTGGGTTTCCCAAAGCGCAGGACCGGGCCGATGTCATCGCCTATCTCGACACTCTGAAGTAGTTCCGAAGGGTGATTTGCCCCTCTCCCCGCTCGCGGGGCGAGGGCTAGGGTGAGGGGCGCTCCCGTGCGCTCCTCGGATGTCGATACGTTTCTCTCCGTAGCGCTTGATTTAGCCGATGCTGCGGGAGAGGTCATTCGGCCCCACTTCCGCAGACCCCTCGCCGTCCACGACAAGGCCGACCTGACCCCGGTCACCGTTGCCGACCGGGCGGCGGAAGAGGCAATGCGTGCGTCGATCGAGGCCCGCTTTCCGGATCACGGCATTATCGGGGAGGAGTTCGGCCGCGCGCGCGAGGAGGCGGAGTTCGTCTGGACGCTCGACCCGATCGACGGGACGAAATCCTTCATCAGCGGTGTGCCGCTGTTCGGTACGTTGATTGCGCTGACCCGGGCCGGGCGTCCGATCCTCGGCCTCATCGACCAACCGATCTCGCGCGAGCGCTGGGTTGGCGTCGCCGGCCATCCGACGACGCTCAACGGCGTGGTCGTTCATTGCCGAGGCTGCCGCGATCTCGCCGCCGCTACCCTGTTTGCTACTACCCCCGACATGTTCAAGGCATCCGACGCGGCGGCCTTTGCCCGGCTGTCGAAAGCGGTCAAGCTGACGCGCTTCGGCGCCGACTGCTATGCCTACGGTCTGGTTGCCGCCGGGTTCATCGACCTCGTTCTTGAAGCCGAGCTCAAGCCGTACGATTTCTGCGCGATGGTTCCGATCGTCGAAGGGGCGGGCGGCATCGCCACCGATTGGCGGGGGGCGCCTCTCGACCTCACTTCAGAAGGCCGCGTCCTGATCGCCGGCGATCGGCGTACCCATGAAGCGGCGCTGGCGCTCCTCGACGGTTGAGCTGTTCGTGCGGAGATAAAGTAATGCGCAGAGCTTCTGTAGTCTTCGGCGCGCTGCTCGTGGCGCTCGGTACGGTTTCTGCCGCATTCGCCGCGACGACGCCCGGAATGTCCTTGTTCGGCGACCTCAAATACGGCCCCGACTTCAAGCATTTCGACTACGTGAACCCGGACGCGCCGAAGGGCGGCACGATGCGCCTTTCCGCGATCGGCACCTTCGACACGCTCAATCCCTATGTGGTCAAGGGCATCCCGGCCGGCGGTATCGGCGGGATCTTCGACACCTTGGCGGTCGCCTCCGAGGACGAGCCCGGCAGCGAATACGGGCTCGTCGCCGAAAAGATCGAGCTCGCCCCCGACAAGCTTTCGGTGCTCTACACCTTGCGCAAAGAAGCGCGTTTCCATGACGGAACCCCGATGACGCCAGAGGACGTCATCTGGACCTTCGAGACATTGCGCGCCAAAGGAGCCCCATCCTACCGCTCCTATTACGGCGACGTCACCAAAGTCGAAAAGGAGGGCGAGCGTGGCGTCCGGTTCTCATTCAAATCCGCGGAGAACCGCGAATTGCCGCAGATCTTGGGGCAGATGCCAGTATTGTCGAAGGCGTATTGGTCCGGGCGCGACTTCGAGAAGACGACGCTCGACCCGCCGCTCGGCAGCGGGCCCTACAAGATCGAGTCGGTCGACCCCGGACGCTCGATCACCTATCGGCGGGTCGCCGATTACTGGGCGGCCGATCTGCCGGTCAGCAAGGGCCGCTACAATGTCGACGTCATCCGTTACGACTATTACCGCGACGCGACGATCGCTCTCGAAGCTTTCAAGGCCGGCCAGTTCGACGTCAAACTCGAAAATTCATCGAAAGATTGGGCCACCGGGTATGACAGCCCGGCCTTGCGCGCTGGCCTGATCAAAAAGGAAGCTATCCCGAACGGGTTGCCGAGCGGCATGCAGGGCTTTGCCTACAACCTGCGCCGGCCATTGTTCCAAGACCCGCGGGTCCGCGAAGCCTTGGCCTATGCCTTTGATTTCGAATGGTCGAACAAGAATTTGTTCTATGGCGCATATGAGCGCACGCGCAGTTATTTCGATAATTCGGAATTGGCGGCGACCGGCGCGCCGCAGGGCGAGGAATTGAAGATCCTCGAAAAGTTCCGCGGGCAGATCCCCGAAAATGTCTTTACGACCGAGTACGACCCGCCGAAATACGACGGTTCGGGCAACATTCGAGACGGCGTGCGGGCGGCGCTGAAACTGCTGAAGGAGGCCGGCTGGACCTTCAAGGGCGAGAAGCTCGTGAATGACGAGACGGGTCAGCCTTTCGAGTTCGAAATCCTACTGGACAACCCGCAGTTTGAGCGGATCGTGCTCCCCTTTGCGAAGAACCTCGAGCGGATGGGGATCACGGCACGTGTGCGCACGGTCGACAATGCGCAATACCAGAAGCGCATGGAAACCTTCGACTACGACATGGCGGTGGTTGCGTTCGGCGAATCATTGTCGCCGGGCAACGAGCAGCGCGATTATTGGGGCTCGCAGGCTGCCGACGAGCAGGGAAGCCGCAACCTGCTCGGCATCAAGAGCAAGGTCGTCGACGAGCTGATCGAGGAGCTGGTCCGGGCGCCCGACCGGGCGAGCCTGGTGGCCCACACGCATGCGCTCGACCGGGTATTGCAGTACGGCTATTACTTGATCCCGCATTACCACATTGCGGCGTTCCGCGTTGCCCATTGGGACAAGTTCCGGCGACCCGCTGTTTCGCCGAAATACGCGGTCGGGCTCGAGACCTGGTGGATCGACCCGACTGCCGAGCAGTCGGTCGAGGCCAAGAAAGGCGAAGTGACGAAACAGTGATCAACCCTCCGGAGCGGGCCCCCACCCTAGCCCTCCCCCGTGAACACGGGGGAGGGAGGGACCCGCGTCAGCGGGAGGGTGGGGGCCGGCACGGGCCGGAGTTCAACTGATGATCGCCTATGCGATCCGCCGCATCGCCCTGATCATCCCGACGCTGTTCGCGATCATGGTGGTCAATTTCGTGATCGTGCAAGCGGCGCCCGGTGGGCCCGTAGAGCAGATGATCTCGCGCCTGAAGGGCAGCACGGTCAGTGCGACCGAGCGGGTCAGCGGCGGCACTGGGGAGTTCAAGACGCAGTCCGGCGGCAACGACACCCGCTACCGCGGCGCACGCGGCCTCGACCCCGCGCTGATCAAGGAGCTCGAAAAGCAATACGGCTTCGACAAGCCGCCGCTCGAGCGCTTCTGGTTGATGATGCGCAACTACATCACCTTCGATTTCGGCACCAGCTTCTTCCGCGACCGCCGGGTGGTGGATCTGATCAAGGACAAGCTTCCAGTCTCGATCTCGATCGGGTTGTGGACGACCCTGATCACCTACCTCGTCTCGATCCCGCTCGGCATCAAGAAAGCAGTCCGCGACGGCAGCCGGTTCGACGTGTGGACCAGCGCCGTCATCATCGTCGGCTATGCGGTGCCGAGCTTTCTGTTCGCCGTGTTGCTGATCGTGCTTTTCGCCGGCGGCAGCTATCTCTCGATCTTCCCATTGCGCGGCCTCGTCAGCGACAATTGGGTCTCACTGTCCTGGCCAATGCGCATCGTCGATTACTTTTGGCACATCGCATTGCCGATCACCGCATTGGTGATCTCCGGGTTTGCGACCCTGACGATGCTGACCAAGAACTGTTTTCTGGAGGAGATCAACAAGCAATACGTATTGACTGCCCGCTCCAAGGGGCTGACCGAGCGCCGCGTGCTCTACGGCCACATCTTCCGCAATGCGATGCTGCTGGTCGTTGCCGGCTTTCCGGCGGCGCTGATCGGCATCCTGTTCACCGGCTCCCTCTTGATCGAGGTGATCTTCTCGCTCGACGGTCTGGGCCTCCTCGGCTTCGAGGCGGCGATCAACCGCGACTACCCGATCATGTTCGCCACGCTCTATGTCTTCACCTTGATCGGCCTGTTACTGAAGCTGATCAGCGACCTGACCTACATGCTGATCGACCCCCGCATCGATTTCGCCGCGCGGCGGGTCTGACCCCCGGACCCTAAGCTCGTTGCCGGATATCAGGTCTAACCGCCGAGCCGGCCGGCGACGACAATAGCGCGGGGCGCTTCGTGCCAAGGATCTTCGGCACGAGCGAACCCGGCATCACGCAATGCCGCCAGATGCGGTTCCAGGCCCTCTACAAAACGGTCGCAATTCAGGAAGTAGCCACCGGGCTTGAGGAGATCGTGGATCGCTCGATAGCAGGCGAAGATTTTTTTCCGATCGCGCAGATTGTGGAGGGCGATTGCGGATACGGCGAGGTCGAAGGGGCCGCCGACCCGCTCTGGCCATGACGGATCGAGCAGGTCGCCGAGCACATAGCTGAGCCGGTCGGAACGACCGGCGAGGCGCTGGCGGGCGCAGTCGAGCATCGGCTGGGAATAATCCTGTAGAGTGATCCGGGCAGCCGGAAAGGCCTGCAGCACCTCCTCGGTGAGGACCCCGTAGCCTGCACCAACGTCCAATACCTCCAGCGCGGCATCGCGGGGAAACGGCGTATATGACAACATCTGGCGCAATAGCGGCCGCCGCTCGGGGTCACGAGCTGCGTCCCGCTTGATCCATTCCGCAACGTAATCGGTCGAGTGCCAGTCGTGCGGCAACAGGGTGAAGCCTTTGGGATCATCGGGCATCGGGGCATACCTCCTGGACTGCTTCGTCGAATCGCTGCGGCGCTCGCGCGCGAGAAACTGGCCGGCCCCGACCACGACGGCGGCCGGAATCCGCTCGTAACGGCAGATTAATCCGGTTCCTACAGAATTTCTCGACATGTGCCGATGGATCGGTTTAGTTTCGCACGCATGTTCGCTCTATGTTCCCATAGTGACAATCCGCGGACGGTCGTCCGACTAAGCTCGCGACTGTGTCGCGAGGTAGCCCAACGCGATTGGAGTCGCTGGTGTCGATAGAGCTGGTCCCGGCCGCCAGTCTCGGCATTGCGATCGTCGGAGCGGCGCTCGCGTTGGCAATCCTTGTTCGCCTCCGCTTCAATACTGCCCCGCAACAACAGACACTCGAGGCGTGTCTCACCAAGCTCGAGCAAGGATTGCGCGACGAGCTCGCGCGCGGGCGGCAGGAGAGCGCGATGGGCTCCAAAATGTTGCGCGAGGAGGCTGGGACGAGCGCCAGAGCCTTGCGCGAGGAGGTGCGGCATACCCTTCAGCAACTGGGCGACCGCCTCGGTGTCGCCGTGGCGGACCTCGCTCGGAAGTCGGAGACTCAGCAAGACGCGCTGCGCAACACGGTCGAAGGCCGCCTGGATGTGCTCCGCTCGGAGAATGCCGAGAAACTCGAGCAGATGCGGCAGACGGTCGACGAAAAGCTGCAGGGAACCCTGGAGCAGCGACTCGGCGCCTCCTTCAAAATGGTCAACGACTCACTGACCCGGGTTCATGAGAGCGTCGGCGAGATGCAGGTGCTGGCGACCGGCGTCGGCGATCTGAAGCGCATCCTCAGCAATGTCAAATCACGGGGCACCTGGGGCGAGGTGGCCCTCGGCAACATCCTCGAGGAGATCCTGTCGGCCGAGCAGTACGCGCGTAATGTCGAGGTGCGGCCGCGCAGCAACCAGCGGGTCGAGTTCGCGATCAAACTGCCGGGTGACGGTGAGACGCCGCTGTGGTTGCCGGTCGACGCGAAATTCCCGACAGAGGATTACGACCGGCTGGTCGAGGCGACCGACCGGGGTGATCTGGAAGCTGCCGATTCAGCATTGCGCGGCATCGAGACGCGGGTGCGCAGCGCCGGCAAAGATATCTGCGCTAAATATGTGGCGCCCCCGCACAGCACCGATTTCGCGGTGATGTTCCTGCCGACCGAGGGGCTGTTCGCGGAGGTCATAAGACGGCCGGGCTTGGTCGACTGGCTGCAACGCGAATGTCGCATCATGGTGGCGGGTCCGACGACGCTCGTCTCGTTATTGAGCTCGCTGAGGATAGGTTTTCGCACCTTGGCGATCCAACAGCGCTCGAGCGAGGTCTGGCAGGTCCTCTCCGCGGTCAAGACCGAGTTCGAAAAATTTGGCGGAGTTCTCGACAAGGTCCACAAGAAGCTCGACGAGGCGCAGAAGGTCGTCGAGGAAGCCGGTGTCCGCCGCCGCGCAATGGACCGCAAATTGCGGGGTGTCGAGGTGCTGTCGGAGCCAGATGCCAGCGCTCTTCTGGAGCTTGCAGCATCGCCGGCCGCTTTCATAGAGGATGCGCGCGAAGCGGCCGAGTGAGGGACCCTTCAGCCGAGCATTGCGACGCGGCGGCCGGCCCAATCGGGGTGAGGAAGATGGGCGTGCGCCGCCGCCGCGGCAGCGACGCGTTCCCGAAGCTTGTCGGGAAATGGCGTGACGCGGCGAGTCGACAGGTTCACGTGCAGATACATCAATTCCTGCATCGCGGTGCGCTGCTCGGTCGCGAGCATGAACATTTCGTGCGCCAGGTGCAGTCGCTTGTCATCCATGCCGAGGATTTGCGTGCGGACGCGTACGCGATCACCCAATAGCAACTCGCGCTCGTACAAATTGTGCGTCTCGACGACGAAGGTTCCGTTGCCGGTGCTGTCCTTGTATTGACGGCCGATGCCAACGGCGTCGAACAGCATATCCGTCGCGTAGTCGAACAGCACCGTGTAATAGGCGAGGTTCATATGGTCGTTGGCGTCGATCCATTCGGGCCGAACCTCGCCTTCGTAGCGCTCGAAGGGCGCCGGAATGCTCATTGGGCGGGGCGCTCGGCGGCGAGGATCGCGACCGGGTAGGCGTAATGGATCTTCTCCGCCTCGAGATGGACCGGCACCCCGAGCCGATCATCCGCGGCGGAAGCCCTAAACAGCTCGATTATCTTTACCTCGTCGCCCGGCTCGGGAAAGGACCGGGCCAACAGGTTCTGAACCTCGTCCCGCAATTCGTAGAATGTCGATTGCGGCTCCGGCAGTCCGGCGGCGCCGAACAGTCTCTTGAGCTCGGCCAAGCTAAGCGAGCGCACATGCGAGGGGTCGCGCAGACGCTCCAGCCGGTTGAACTCCGCCGCTTTGGCGGGGTCGGCCGAGGCATACATATCGACGACGATGAGACGCCCGCCGGGTGCGCAGACGCGGGCCATCTCTCGCAACACCGCAGCGGGGTCGGGGAAATGGTGCATCGCGAAGCGCGTGACCACGATCGTAAAGCTGTCGTCGTCGAACGGCAGCGACGTGACGTCGCCCTGCTGCCATTCGACGTTGGTCAATCCTTTTTCTGCCGCCAGCGCATGCGCCTGGCCAAGCATCGCCGGGGTCACGTCGATGCCCGTCGCCCGGCGCACACGCGGGGCGAAGGCGCACACCACGATGCCGCCGCCACAGGCCACGTCGAGGACTCGGTCGTCCGGTCCCGGCCGCGCGGCCTCGATGATCATCCGCAGTGCGTCCGCATTGGTGATCGGGGCAGCGGTGCTGAAGACCGTCGCCTGGCGCGTGAACTGGTCGAGGATCAGTCCCTTGTGGCTCCTATCAGTCATTGGAGCGCGCCGTTCGGCAGTACCAGGACCTTGCCCTGTCTGCCGCCCTGCTGTGCGCGGATCAGTGCCGATCGAATCTCCTCGATCGGGTACATCGCGTCGATCGGCGCCTTGAGCACGCCGTCACGGAGCTTGGCCGCGAGGTCGGCATAGATCGCGCGCACCTGCTCGTGTGTGCGCTTGGCTAGACCGCGGCCGAGATTGAACCCCGTCAGGTTGACGCCGCGCATGTTGACGGCCGCTCGGCTCATCACCGGGTCCTGACCCGACATCGAGCCGTAGCTGACGACGACGCCACCCTCGGCGACGCAATCTCCGATCCGCTTGCAGGCCTCGCCGGACACCGCGTCGATGCCGAGCCGGATCGGCGCCCCGCCGGTCGCTGCCCGGGTGCGCTCGGCCAGATCTGGGCCGTCCTTCAGAACGACATCCGCGCCGAGGTCGCGCAGTTCTCCGGCGACATCGTCGCGGCGTACAACATTGACCGTGCTCACGCCGCGCGCCTTTGCCAGCACGATCACGTGCCGCCCGACCGCCGAGTTGGCGACGTTCTGGATCACCCAATCCCCCGGCTTGAGCACGACATGATCCTCCAACAGCAGCAGCGCGGTCGGCGGATTGATGCGCAGCATGGCCGCCTGCGCCAGATCCAGACCCGGCGGGATCGGAATTGCGTCCTCGACCTTGACGCGGCGGCGCTGCGCCCAATTTTCGCGCTGCATGTTGATGACGAGGTCGCCGGGCGTGACCTGGGTCACACCCGAGCCCACAGCCGCGACGCGGCCCAAACCCTCAGCGCCGGGCGTCGCCGGCAGAGGCGGGCGCAGGCGGTAACTGCCGCGGCAGAACGAGATATCCGCCGGGTTGATCGGAAAGGCCAGCACGTCGAACACGACCTCGCCCGGGCCAGGCTCGCCGACGTCGGCCACGTCGACGCAATGTGCGACTTCTTCCGGCGCACCATAGGCAGTGATGTCGATCCTCTTCATCTCACCATCCTCCATCGATCCCGATCGCTTGTCCCGTCACGAAGGCAGCCTGATCGGATGCGAGAAAGGCGATCATCGCGGCGACCTCGTCGGGGGTGCCGAAGCGCCCGATCGGGATCGCCTTGGCTCGCTCCGCAAAGCCGATTTCGAGATTATCGCCGTATTCCCGCCGGTTGGTGCTGATCGCCCGCGAAGTGCGGATCGGACCAGGACAGACGGCGTTGACGGTGATCCCGAACGGCGCCAGATCGAACGCAAGCGACTTGGTGAACCCGACGATCGCGGCCTTCGAGGCGGCATAGGCGCCGCGATGCTTGCCGGGGCGGAACGCCGCCTTCGAGGATACGCTGACGATGCGGCCCCAGCTGGCCTTGCGCATCGCCGGAACGGCGGCGCGGGACATCAGAAAAGCCCCGCGGGCGTTGACGCCCATCGTGCGGTCCCAGGCCTCGACCGGGACATCCTCGATCTCGTTGCGGTCGGCGCCCTGCGGGGCGCCGGCATTGTTGACGAGAATGTCGAGCCGGCCATAGCGGCCCAGCACCTCTTCGACCATCCGCCCGGCATCCGCCTCGACGCTGACGTCACCGAGGGTCGAGGATGCGATTCTGCCGTTGCGCACCAGGTCCTCGACGAGGCTGTCGACGCCGCCCCAAGAGCTGTCCGTGTCGCCCTCGACATTGTGCTCGTTGGCGATCCCGGTCGACACGACGTCGGAAACGACGACCGTGACCCCGGTGGCGGCGAGAGCGCGGGCGGTCGAATTGCCGATGCCGACCTGCTTGCCGCAGCCGGTGATCAGCGCAACGCGGGCGGAACTCGTCATGTAGCCCTCCCCGAAATTCGAGAAGCTGAAGCTTACCGTCCCGATCCCACAGAATCGACATAGTTCGCACTCACCTGTCCGCCTTCCGGTCGCGGTCCGGACAACGTTCGAGGCTTTGGATGCCAAAAATTACTGCGGTCGCGTTTCTGTGCTTTTTCGTCAGTCTCGGGGCGCCCTACTCCCGGGCCGAAGAGAAGCCAAATGGCGAGCTGCCGGCACGAGTGGCAACCCATCATGCGATGGGACTGAACGAGCGCAGGCTGGACTACGAGGCGGTCGCCGAAACTTTGCCGGTCACCGACGCCAAGGGCAACACCACCGCATCTATCTTCACAGTTAGCTATCTCACAGATGGCGAAAATGGCAGCGATCGGCCCGTCAGCTTTGTCTTCAATGGCGGTCCCGGTGCGGCCTCGGTCTTTCTGCATCTCGGCGCGCTCGGGCCGCAGATCCTGGAGACGCCGGAAGGCGGCACGGTGCCGAGACCGCCGGTTCGCCTCGTCGACAATCCGGCGACCTGGCTCGGCTTTACCGATCTCGTCTTTGTCGACCCGGTGGGCACCGGTTTCAGCCGCGGCAAGGGCAAGGAGGAAAATCCGGACAAGCCGTTCTGGGATGTCCGCGCCGACATCTCCTCGCTCGGCTCGGTGATCCGTCTCTGGCTGACCCGGCATCAGCGCTGGACTGCGCCCGTCTATTTGGTCGGCGAGAGTTATGGCGGCTTTCGGGCGGCAGCGATGGCGCAGACCCTGCCGCACGACGTCGACGTGATCGTGAAGGGACTCGTCCTGATCTCGCCGGCGCTCGACCTCTCGGCCTTGCATCAGACCGAACGGGATCTTCTCGCCGCCGCCTTTGTCCTGCCCTCCTACACAGCGACCGCCGCCGCCTACGAGCCCGCTTCCGCCGGCGCCGGTATAGCGGAGGCGGAGCGCTTTGCCCTCTCCGACTACCTCGTGGGTCTGGCCGCGCTGAAGGGACAGCCGGCGGCCGGCGACCCCTTTTTTGCCAGGGTAGCCCAAATCGCGGGGGTTCCGACGGATATCGTCCGCCGCTACCGCGGCCAGATCCCGCGCCATATCTTTGCTCGCGAGATCCGGCGTAATCAGGGCGAGGTGGTTAGTCTTTACGACAGCACGGTCGTCCGTCCCGCGGGACCCGAAGGCGGAGACGCCGGTGACCCGGTGCTGCAGCCGGCTGTCGCCGCCTATGGCACGGCTTTCAACGCCTATCTGGCCGAAGCGCTCGGGGTTCATACCGACCAGCCCTATCGTGTGCTGCCCCGCGATGTCTCGCAGCAATGGAATTGGCAAGGCGAACGGCAACACGGCACCGACGGCCTGGCAATGTCGTCGCTCGAGGCAGCGCTGCTCGAGCACCCGGCGACCAAGGTCCTCATCGTCAACGGACGCTACGATTTGGTGACGCCTTACCTTAGCTCGCGGTGGCTGGTCGACCAGCTGCAGATTCCCGCCGCGACGCGCGCCGGGATCCAGTTGCGCGTCTATGACGGTGGCCACATGGTCTACATGCGCCCGCAATCGCGCATGCTGCTCGCCCACGACGCCGCCGAGCTATATGGCGCTGCAGCGTCGACGGGCCCGACGCAATAACTGTCAGCTCAGGTCTCGGCTGAACCCTTGAGCGGCACACCGTTGAGGTCTTCCGGGCTCTATCCGGCGCGCATGTGCACGAGCGGTCTCGGCTGGGCGGGTAACGTCGGGAGGATCGGCGTTTCCCCGCGCCGATGCTTGTACTGTTGTTCTCGACTCGATCGCCGATGTGTCGTACCTTGCCGACCATGGACCTTGAAGACTTGCCCGCGATCAAGGGGGTCGCGGCTGGGTGTGTCCAATCGATCGCGACTGACGACTGAGCAGCGCATGCAAAACCGAAAACTCTCTTGGGAAACATCGCGCCTGTACAAAAACCTCGAGAATCGTATTCTTGCGAGGGATGGGGAAGGGAGAGTCAGATATACCAGGATCCGCTCCGCGCCCGACAGTCGTTAGAGAAACGTGCGGAATCGGCGCGCGTTTCTGCTGTTCAAAGAACGCCCGAGCTTGAACTGTTTGAGCGGCGCGGCTGAGGAGCAGGGGTCGAGGAGCCCCGATATGGCGGCGCCGCAGCGCAGCGCCAAGCCAGAGTTCGCGCCAGCGAGCACAATCGAGCGCGCCGCCCAACACCTGGATTGGACAATCGCCTTTGGGATGCGTCACAGTACCGCGCGCGGCCTCCAAGGGACCACGAACCAGCAGCCCCAATCCGGTCCGCCCCGTGTTGCGCGGGCTCCGCGGCTGAGGTTCGGCCAAGCCGGGCTGCCTCGGCTGCCGTTGATTTCCTGCCTCTGCCTCGCGTCCGTTCTAGTCGCAACGGCGGCAGGCATTGGCATTTTCTTGCTTACCCGCTCTGCCGGAGAGAAAGCTACCGCCGAGAGCTCAACCGCACAAGAGGCTCGCGCAAAGGCCAGCGAGGCTACATTGTCGATCGGAGGTCTGGCGATGACGCCCCCCGCCGCCGGCGCGGCGCAAACTGTTACGCTAGCAGTACCGGCGCCGACACCAGCTGCCTTGGAGCGGGAAGC
>Ga0207693_10002823_pt1 | contig 15054 bp, 16 predicted proteins | sample LARL81metaG_FD_184347 | JGI IMG/M metagenome (GOLD analysis project Ga0207693, IMG submission 184347) | Corn, switchgrass and miscanthus rhizosphere microbial communities from Kellogg Biological Station, Michigan, USA - LAR L8-1 metaG... | ecosystem: Host-associated > Plants > Roots >...
GCCCATCATGACCGGCCGCTCGGTGCCGTCCTCGTCCAGATAGTTGGCGCCGAGCGGCTCCGAATAGCGCGCGCCCAGCTTGAAGATCTGGCCCACCTCGATCGCCGACTCGATCTCGATCGGATGGCCGCCGGGCGCGAGGTCGCCCGCCTGGACCGACCGCACGTCCATCTCCTCGTACGGGAAGTCGCGCCCGGGCTCGACGCCGATCAGGTGGGTGTCGGGCCTGTTGGCGCCACAGACGTAGCCGGCGCCGACGATCGCGGCGTCCTTGATGACCGGCAGGTCCGTGCCCACCGGCCCGATGAACCCGGGCGGTCCGACGCGCTCGGCGATCTCCTCGGCGTGCGCAGGCCGGAAGTCGGCGCCGAGCGCGTTTCGGAGCTTGATCTCGTTCAGGCGGTGGTCTCCACGGACGAGCACGATGACCATACGGTCCTCGCCGACCACCACCGGCAGCGCCTTGATCAGGGCACCGGCGGGCACGCCGAGGGCTCCGGAGACCTCCTCCACCGTTGTCATGCCCGGCGTCGGGGCGTCACGGGGCTCATCGAGCGGCGGCGGCATCTTGACCGGCTGGGGCTCTGCGGACGCCACCTCGACGTTCGCCGCGTACCCCGGTGCCAGGGCGACCTCGTTCTCGCCGGCCTCGCAGGGCGCCAGGAACTCGTGCGCCCCCGAGCCGCCCATCATCCCGACGTCGGCCTCCACGCAATAGGTGCGGAGGCCGCAGCGGTCGAAGATCCGCTCGTAGGCGCCCTTGTGAAGGTCGTAGGAGCGATCGAGGCCCTCCATGTCGCGGTCGAACGAGTAGGAGTCCTTCATCGTGAACTCGCGGGTTCGCAGCACGCCCGCCCGCGGCCGCGCCTCGTCGCGCTCCTTGGTCTGCACGTGGTAGAGGATCTTCGGCAGCTCGCGGTAAGAGCGGATGTCGCGCGCGACGTGAAAGGTGACGACCTCCTCGTGCGTCATGGCCAGCACCAGGGGCGCGTTCTTCCGATCCCTGAGCTTGAAGAGCTCCTCGATGCCGTATCGCCCGGTGCGCTCCCAGAGCTCGGCCGGCTGGAGCACCGGCATCAGCATCTCCTGCCCGCCGATGCCGTCGATCTCCTCCCGGATGATCGCCTCGACCCGCTTGACCACCCGGTAGCCGGCTGGCAGGAACGTCCACATCCCGGCGCCGACCTGGCGGATGAGCCCCGCGCGCACCATCAACTTGTTCGAGAGCGCCTCGGCGTCAGCGGGATCGTCCCGCAGGGTGGGCAGGAAATAGCTGGAAAGGCGAGCCATGCGCGGGCGAGCCTACCGAGCGAACAAGGCCTTCGTGCGAAGGGCTCAGGTGCGGGTGAAGCGTCGGCTCGTCACTGGCGAGGCGTCCTCATCCAGGGCCGGCCGCGTGCTCCGCTTCGCGTCCGCCGCGGCCGGGTCTGTTGTGGGACGTCCTGTGACGGGCTTCAGGAACGGCTCAGCGGTGACGTCGAGGCCCTTCTCCTTTGCCGCCTCCGCCTCCATCTGGGCGATGCGCTCGGGCGTGAGCTCGTCCGCGTTCTCGTCCTCGATCTTCTGCAGCCACTTGGCTCCCTCGGCGGCCTTGCGGGCGTCGACGTCCACGGCGCCGCGGTCGAGCGACTTGTCGATCTCCTCGAAAAGAGCGTCCACCAGCTGCGCCTGCGGGACCTTCCGGAGCGGCTCGCCGTGGGCGAAGATCAGGCCCTCGTTCTTGGCGCCCGTGATGCCGAAGTCGGCGTGCGAGGCCTCGCCGATGCCGTTGACGGCGCACCCGAGGACCGCCACCTCGACGGGCTCCGTGTACTGCTCCAGGCGCTGCTCGATCTCCGCGACGACGGTGTCCATGTCGAACTGCAGCCGGCCGCAGGTCGGACAGGCGATCAGCACCGGGCCGCGCTCGCGGAGCTGGAGGGCCTTCAGGATCTCCCAGGCGACCTTCACCTCCTCCTCAGCGTGGAAGGTGGAGAGGCTGATCCGGATGGTGTCCCCCACGCCGTCGGCCAGCAGCGTGCCAAGGCCGACGGCCGACTTGAGCGAGCCGGACCACTTGGTACCGGCCTCCGTGATGCCGAGGTGGATCGGATACTCGATCTTCTCGGCGAGAAGCCGGTTCGCGGCGATCGTGTTGGGCACGTTGGTCGACTTGATCGACACCTTGAAGTTCTCGAAGTCCAGCCGCTCCATGAGCTCGACGAACTCGGCGGCGGCCTGAACGAGCGCGTCGACCGGGTTGTCCCGCTCCAGCTCGTGCAGGTGCTTCGGCAGCGACCCGGAGTTGACGCCGATGCGCATCGGGACGCCTGCCGCGGTCGCCTTCTCCGCCACCTGCGCCACCTTGTCCGGGCCGCCGATGTTGCCCGGGTTGAGCCGGATGCAGTGGGCGCCGGCGTCGATCGCCTTCAGCGCCAGCGTGTAGTTGAAGTGGATGTCCGCGATCACCGGAATCGGGGAGTCGGCGACGATCGTCTTCAGCGCCTCGACGTCCTTCTCACGAGGAACGGCGACGCGCACCAGGTCCGAGCCCGCGTCGGCGACCTTGCGGATCTGCTCCATGGTGGCGTCGAGATTCGCGGTTTCGGTCTTGGTCATCGTCTGCACGACGACGGGCGCGCCACCTCCGATCGGCACGTCCTTCACCCATATCTGCCGCTTGGAAGCCATGGTCGTTTGGTGAGGAGCTTTAGCTCCGAAACTGGCTGGTGCCGTTCACTGATTGGAGGGTACTGACGGGGCGCTCGGTGCAGGCGCTCAGGCGTCGTACAGCGAGTCGATCTCTTCGGCGTACTTCTCGGCGATCGGCTTGCGCTTGAGCTTCATCGTCGGTGTGAGCTCGTCGCCCCCCGGCTCCCAGTCGAGCGGAAGGACCTTGAAGCGCTTCACCTGCTCCACGCGGGCGAGCTCCTCGTTCGCAACGCCCAGCCCCTTCTCCACCTCGGCGATCAGTGCCTCGTTTTGGGCGAGGGACGCGAGGTCGCCGTCGATTCCATGCTCGGAGGCCCAGCTCTTCGCGGCCTCGGGGTCGAGCGTCAGCAGCGCGCTGACGTACTTGCGCTTGTCGCCGATCGCGATCGCCTGGCTCACCAGGGGAACCTGCTTGAGCCGCGCCTCGATGTTCGCCGGCGAGAGGTTCTTTCCGGCGGCGGTGATGATCAGCTCCTTCTTGCGGTCGACGATCTTCAGGTAACCGTCCTCGTCGAATTCGCCGATGTCGCCGGTCATGAGATAGCCGTCGTCGGTGAACGTCTCCTTGGTCTTGTCCGGCAGATTCCTGTAGCCCTTCATGACCACCGGCCCCTTGATCAGCACCTCGCCGTCCTCCGCCAGTTTGATGTCGATGCCGGGACTGGGCGGGCCCACCGTCCCGATCTTGATGTGCTCGCGTGGATTGCAGGTGCCGGCGCCGGTCGTCTCGGACATCCCCCAAAGCTCGGCGAGCGGGATCCCGAGCGCGTGGAAGAACTCGATCACCTCCGGCGGGGTCGGTGCCGCCCCGACATTGCACGCCTCGAGCTGGTCCAGCCCCAGGTGGCCGCGGAGCTTGGAGAACACCGCCTCGTCTGCCTTCTCAACTCCGTCGGCGAGCCCGGAGGGGACCTCCTCACCGACCTGCTCCAGCCGAACCTTCGCCAGTGACGCCTCGAACGCCTTATCCATCGGTACCCGCTGCTCCTCGGGGAGCGCCGCCATCATCTGCTCCAGGCCGGCTTTCAGCTTCTCCCAGATCCGAGGTACCGCGAAGAACCAGCTCGGCCGCACCTCGGGCAGGTACTCGATGACCTTCCTGGCATCCGGACAGCAGGTGATCGTGAACCCGCACAGCATCGGTAGGTAGTGGCTGACGTTGCGCTCCGCGACGTGCGCCATCGGCAGATAGGAGACGATGCGGCCGCCGTCGGGGAACTGGATCATCTGGTCATAGGACCGGACGGTCTCGCAGATGTTCGAGTGCATGATCTGCACGCCCTTGGGATGACCGGTGGTTCCCGACGTGTAGATCAGGGTCAGGAGGTCGTCGGGCTCCACGGCCCGCCAGGCACCTTCGAAGTCGAAGTCCTCATCGCCGCGCGAGACGAGCTCGTCGGTCGATATGGCTGCGTCGGGGACGTCGCCATCGATCACGACCACGTGCTCCAAGGCGTCGGCTCCGTCGCGGGCGGCCAGGATCTTGTCCGCATACTGCTGCTCGACGATCGCGACGGCGCAGCCCGCATCGTTAACGAGGTGCTCGATCTCGGCCGCCGTGTACGTGTTGTAGATCGAGAATGGGACCCCGCCGAGATGCATGACGGCGGCATCCGCGAAGTGAAACTCGGGCCGGTTGACCATCATCAGCGCGACTGTGTCGCCCTTCTCGACGCCCAGCGTGGCGAGGCCCGCGGCAATCGCGCGGACCCTCTCCGCGTATTCGCCCCATGTGCACGAAAACTCGTCGTCCCTGGTCCGGATCGCGACCCGGTCGGGGTGGGCCTCGGCGGTCAGCTGAAACGCCTCGCACACCGTCTGTGCGTCCAGCGCGACGGGACGCTCCGTACCCCTCTCGGCGGTCTTCACCTCCATCCCGCGCTAAGCCTACCCCCAGACAGCGCAAAACGGCAGCGTCTAGCGGATGTTGAGCCCGCCGTTGTTCAGCGCGTGGATGTCGTTTGAGAGCCCGATCGCGAACAGGACCATCACCAGCAGGAAGCCGACCACGCTGGCGCGCTCCATGATGCTGAACGGCACCGGACGCCCGCGGACCTTCTCCACCAGGCTCCAGAAGATGTGGCCGCCGTCGAGCGGCAGGAATGGGAACAGGTTGATGATCGCCAAAGAGAGGCTGATCAAGGCGATCAGCGTCAGCGCCTCGGCCACGCCGTACTGGACGGCCTGCTGCGTGACGTCGGAGATCCCGACGATGCCGTGGATCTTCTTGCGCTCCTGCGGCTCGAAGATCTTGCTGAACACGCCCAGCGTGCCGGTCGTGACGTGCCACATCTCGCTCGCCGCGTGCCCGGCGGCGGCCGGCGGCGACTGCGCGACCGACTTGGTGCCGTAGCTGAAGCCGAGGCGCATCCGCTTCGCCTGCGCGTCGTAGAAGGGCGTCACCGAGAGATGCTGGACCTGGCCGTTCCGCTGAATCTTCAGGTCGACGGGCTGCTTTGCCCTGCAGCCGTCCGTCGGGGGCTGAGCGGCGCACTTGTGCTTCGACACGAGGTTGATGAAGTGGGTGGCGCGCGCCTGTTGGTCGAGATTCGGGTAGCTCTTGCCGTCGACCGCCAGGAGCTTGTCCCCGGTCGCAAGATGCGCGGCGGCCGGCGTCCCCGACTCCACCGCCCCGACCTGGCCGTCGAACTCGTTCAGGCTCAGCGAGACGGCGAAGAGGAGGACGAAGGCGAGCAGGAGGTTCGCGGCCGGGCCTGCGCCGATGACCACGATGCGCTTCCAGACGGGCTGGTTGTAGTACGCGCGTTTCAGGACGTCGGGCGGCAGCGGCTCGGTCGGGCGGCCCTGGCCGGCGCCCTCGACCTTCGTCATCAGGCCACCGCCGGGCTTCGACTCCTCGTCAGCGGCCGGAGCGGGCTTCAGCTCGTCCGGGTTCATCCCGGTGATCTTCACGAAGCCCCCGAACGGCAGCATGCCGATGCCGTACTCGGTCTCGCCGCGCTTGATGCTCACGATCTTCGGCGGGAAGAACAGGAAGAAGCGCTCGACGCGCATACCGGTCGCCTTCGCGGCGATGAAGTGCCCGAACTCGTGGATGATGATCAGGAAGGCGAACCCGGCGATCGTGAGCGCCCACGGCCATCCGCTCGACAGGATCTGGCTCACGGCGCCACCCCCGCCCCCTGGATCAGCTCGCGGGCGCGCTCGCGGGCCTCGGCGTCGACGGCGTACAGCTCCTCGAAGTGCCCCGGGACAGCGGCCGGAATCGCCTCGAGCGTCTGCTCGACGACCTCCGCGATCGCCGTGAACGGGATGCGGCCACCCAGGAAGGCACTGACCGCCACCTCGTCGGCCGCGTTCAGTACGCATGGCGCGGTGCCGCCGGCCTCCCCGGCCTCGCGGGCGAGGCGCAGGCAGGCGAAGGTCTCCGTGTCCGCCTCCGCGAAGGTGAGCTCACCGGCCTCCGCAAGATCCAGCGTCGGGACGTCCACGTCCGTGCGCTCCGGGTACTTCAAGGCATAGGAGATCGGCACCTTCATGTCGGGATACCCCAGGTGCGCGAGCGATGCCCCGTCGTTCAGGTGGACAAGCCCGTGAATGATCGACTGGGGATGGACCACGACGTCGATCCGCCCGTACGGCGTGCCGAAGAGGTGGTGCGCCTCGATCATCTCGAAGCCCTTGTTCATCAGCGTCGCCGAGTCGATCGTGATGCGCCCCCCCATGTCCCACGTGGGATGCGCCAGCGCCTCCTCCGGGGTGATGCCCGAGAGGTCGGTACGCCCCCGGAAGGGGCCGCCGGACGCCGTCAGGACGAGGCGCTCGACCGTGCCGGGGCTCTCAGCGTTCACGAGCTGAAAGAGCGCCGAGTGCTCGGAGTCGACCGGGATGATGCGCGTGTCCGTCGCCTCCGCCAGGGCGGTCACCAGCTCGCCGCCCACGACGAGGCTCTCCTTGTTCGCGAGCGCCAGCTCGATGCCCTCCGTGAGCGCGACGATCGTCGGGCCGAGGCCCGCCGAGCCGACGATTCCGTTGAGCACGAGGTCCGCGCCCGAGGCGGCGATCAGCTCCAGGAGACCCTCATCGCCGGTGAGAACACGTCCTTTCCACGCCTGCGACGCGGCGGCGGCCGCCGCGGAGTCCGCAATGGCGATCGCCGGCACCCCGTGATCGCGCGCCTGCTCGACCAGCCGCTCCCAGCCTCTGCCCGCGGCCAGGCCGACCACGGACAGGTCCTCGGACGACGCGACTACCTCGAGCGCCTGCTCACCGATGGATCCGGTCGCGCCCAGGATGACCAGCTTCCTCATCCTCAGGCAGTGTAGGGCTGGCGCTTTGCAGCGCCTAAATCGCGGGCTATGCTCGCGCGCTGTGGCCGCAGCGAAGAGGAATGGGCTCGTCGGCGCCCACGTCGCGCCGGATAATCCGCTCGCCGAGGCCGAGGCGCTGGGCGCGGATTGCGTGCAGCTGTTCCTCTCGGACCCTCAGGGCTGGAAGAAGCCGGACGACCGGGACGACGCCGAGGAGTTGCGTGCATCCGACATGCCCCTCTACGTCCACGCGCCGTACCTGATCAACGTCTGCTCTCCCAAGAACAACGTGCGCTACGGCTCGCGCAAGATCCTGCAGCAAACGTGCGACGCGGCCGCGACTGTGGGCGCGACGGCGGTGATCGTCCACCCGGGGTACGCAGAGGACGGGGTCGAGGCTGGATTCGGCCGCTGGGGACGCACCCTGGAGATGCTCGAGACCGAGGTCCCCCTCTACCTCGAGAACACGGCCGGCGGGGACAACGCCGTCGCCCGGCGATTCGACGCCCTGGCCCGCCTCTGGGACCTGGTGATGGATGAGCGCGGCGATATCGAGATCGGCTTTTGTTTCGACACGTGCCACGCGCACGCCGCGGGCGAGGAGCTGGGCGATGCCGTCGAGCGGGTGCGCGCGATCGTGGGCTCCATCGACCTCCTGCACGCCAACGACTCCCGAGACCCTCCCGGAACGGGCGCGGACCGGCACGCGAACCTGGGCAAGGGGACGATGGGCGCAGACGTCCTGAGGGAGTTGATCCACGCGGCGGGCGGCCCGGTCGTCTGCGAGACCCCCGGGGGCGAGGACGATCTGCGCGTGGACCTGGAGTTCGTGCGCGAAGCGCTCGCTCAGTAGAGGAACGCGACCGCCAGGTAGTAGCCCACCACGATGGTGAAGAGGAGCGCGTCGAGGCGGTCGAGGAGGCCGCCGTGCGGGCCGAACACGTTGCCCGTGTCCTTGACATCGAGATCGCGCTTCAGCATCGACTCGAACAGGTCGCCCATCGGGGCGACGATCGCGATGCACATGCCCATGATCAGCGCGTCGATGCCCGGCAGCCAGTCCTGGTAGAGGCCCGCGAACCAGAAGCCGGCCGTCCCGCCGACAAAGCCAAAGGCGAGGCCCTCGATCGTCTTGTTGGGCGAGATCCTCGGGGCGAGCGGGTGACGGCCGAACAGGCGGCCACCCGCGTACGCGGCGGTGTCGGTGAGGAAGGTCGCGACGAGGACGTCGATCACCAGCGCACCGCCGTGCAGGGGCAGCTGGCGAAGGAGCACCGCGTGGGCGAACGGAACGGCGATCCACAGGATCGCAAGCAAAGTGACGGCGATGGCGGAGGTGGTGCCGCCCTCACGCGGCCCGCGGGCGGCGGCGAACAGGAACATCACCGGGAAGGTCGCCGCCAGCACGATGATCATCTGGAACTGACCCCCGTAGTAGGCGGCGATCACGAGTGCGACGGCGGCGGCCAGGGCGACCGGTGGCAGCGGACGGAAGCGGCGCGTCATGCGGAACAGCTCCGCCATCCCGATCATCGAGAGGCCGATCATCGCGAGCGCGAACGGAATCCCGCCGAGGACCACGATGACGATCGCGAAGACGATCCACGGGACCGCCACGCCGATCCGGGCAATCGTCTCGCGCGTCGGCCGGCGCCTCGGGCCCCTGGGGAACCTTTGCGCGGCCGTACCGTCCCCACCGCGGCGAGGCCTCGGCCCGCGGCGGCGCCGGTGGCGCTGGGCGGGCGGCGGCTCCGACGGCTCGCCCTGCACCCACGGCGCAGGGTCCAGGTTCACCCCTCCCGAAGCCTCTTCCGCGTCGAATGGAGGCGTTTCCATCGCGGCCCGACCTTAACGCCAGAGTGTCGGAGTGCGGTCGTTACGCGCGGGCGCCGAAACGCCGCCTGCGTGCTGCGAATTCCTCAAGGGACTCCTCAAACGCCTCGCGAGTGAAGTCCGGCCACAGCTCGGGGCGGAAGACCAGCTCGGAGTAGGCGCACTGCCACAGCAGGTAGTTGGACACCCGGAGCTCGCCGCTGGTCCGGATCAGGAGATCCGGGTCGTGCATGTCCGGCGCGTACAGGTGGCGGCGGAACTCCTCCTCGGTCGAGCCCTGGAACGAGGCGGCGGCGTCGACGATCTCGGCGCGGCCGCCGTAGTTGAAGGCGACGAAGAACCGGATCACGTCGTTGTCCTTCGTCAGGTCCTCCGCCCACTCCATCCGGCGGATCAGGTCGGCATTCACCCCCTCGCGCCGGCCGATGAACCGCATCCGAACGCCCTCCTCGTGCAGCTCCGGCGTCTCGTTGTCGATGCGCTCGCCAAACATCCGCATCAGGCCGTCGACCTCATCGATCGGCCGCGACCAGTTCTCCGTGGAGAACGAGAACACGGTCAGCTCGTCGATGCCAAGGTCCACGGCGTCGCGAAGCCGGTCCTTGACCACGTCCGCGCCCGCGCGATGGCCTTCGATCGGCGACAGCCCCCGGCGCTGGGCCCATCGTCCGTTGCCGTCGGTGATGATCGCGACGTATTTCGGGTCAGAGGACGTCATCGGTCGGCGAACGCAGCACCCGCGGCCCCGGTTAGACCTCGAGGATCTCTTCCTCTTTGCCCTTCAGCAGCGACTCGATCTCGCTGGTGGCCTCGTCCGTGAGCCGCTGAAGCTCGCTCTCCGCCCGGCGCTCGTCGTCCTCGCCGACCTCACCCTCCTTCTTCAGCTCCCGCAGGTCGTGCATGACGTCCCGGCGGATATTGCGCACGGCGACGCGCCCCTCCTCCGCCACGTTGTGGACGACGCGGACCAGGTCCTTGCGGCGCTCCTCGTTGAGCTCCGGGATCTGGAGGCGGATGACGTTGCCGTCGTTGTTGGGCGTCAGGCCGAGGTCGGACTCCATGATCGCCTTCTCGATCACCTTGATCGAGTTCTTGTCGTACGGGGTCAGCGTCAGCAGGCGGGCATCGGTGGCCGCGACCTGCGAGAGCTGCCGCAGCGGCGTCTCGGTGCCGTAGTAGTCGACGATCACGCGATCGAGCAGGTGCGGCGAGGCGCGGCCGGTGCGAACCGTCGCCAGCTCGTGCCGGTAGGCCTCGACAGACTTCTTCATCCGGTCCTCGGCGTCGTCGAGGAGCTCGTCGGTGAAATCGGCCATCAGACTTTGCCGGTCGCTTCCTCTGCCTCGCGTCCGGGAGCGACCGGGTCGCCGGCAGGATCCGTATTTCGGCCATCCAAGCGGCCGTTCGAGGAGACGATCGTGCCGACGCGCTCTCCGGAGATCAGGCGGTCGATGTTCCGCTCATCGGAGAGGTTGAAGACGCAGATCGGCAGGTCGTTGTCCATGCAAAGGGACAGGGCCGTGGAGTCCATCACCCGAAGCCCGCGCTCGATCGCCTGGCGGTGCGTGATCTCCGGGATGAACTTCGCGTCGGGGACCTTCGATGGGTCCGCGTCGAAAACACCCTCGACTCCGTGCTTGGCCATCAGGATCACGTCGGCGCGGATCTCCAGCGCCCGCAGGGCGGCGGCCGTGTCGGTGGTGAAGAACGGGTTGCCGGTGCCGGCGGCGAAGATGATGATCCGGCCCTTCTCGAGGTGCCTGATGGCGCGGCGGCGGATGTATGGCTCGGCGACCTCGGTCACCTGGATCGCCGAGAGCACCCGCGTGTGCGCTCCTCGCTTCTCGAGTGCGTCCTGGAGCGTGAGCGCGTTCAGCACCGTGGCGAGCATCCCCATGTAGTCGGCGGTGGCGCGGTCCATGCCGCGCGCTGCGCCCTGGAGGCCGCGGTAGATGTTTCCCGCGCCAACGACGAGCGCGATCTCAACCCCGCGCTTTGCCACCCCGTGCACCTGGCCCGCGATGCGCTCGACGCGCTCGGGATCGGTGCCGTACTCGAGGCCCCCCATCAGGGCCTCGCCGGACAGCTTCAGCAGTACGCGGCTGAATGCAGGTTCTTCGGCCACGGCGCGAACATCGTATGCGCTATTCCCCGACCACAAACCTGGCGAAGCGGGCGATCCGCACGTTCTCGCCGGTCCTCGACGCGATCTCGGCGCGCAGTTCCTCGATCGTCTTGCCGTCGTAGGCGTCGGTCCGAACGTGTTCCTGCTCCAGCAGTGCAGCCTGCTTCGACCACTTCTGAAGCTGGCCGTCGACGATCTTCGCCACGATGTCGTCCGGCTTGCCCTCCTCGCGGGCCTTCGCCTCGAACACCCTGCGCTCGGCCTCCCGTGCCTCCTCGGGGATCTCCTCCGCCGAGACGACCAGCGGCGGCGTCGGAGTGCCCGCGATGTGAATCGCGACCTCGCGCGCGAACTCTTTGAACTCGTCGCTGCGGGCGACGAAGTCCGTCTCGCACTGGACCTCCACCAGCACGCCCACCTTCCCGGTCGCGTGGATGTAGGACGTCACGACGCCCTCGGAGGTGGCTCGCCCGCTTCGCTTGGCGGCCGACGCCTGCCCCTTCACGCGCAGGATCTCGATCGCCTTGTCGATGTCGCCCTGCGCCTCCCCGAGGGCGGCCTTGCAGTCCATGATCCCGGCGCCGGTGCGGTCCCGGAGCTCCTTGACATCCGCCGCCTTGATCTCGTCGCCGTCGGGACTCACGAGCTCGGCTCCTGGCCGGCCTCGGCCGGCGCCGCCTCGCTGCTCTCGGCCGCGGCGGCGGCCGCCTTGGCCGCCTCCTCGGCTTCCTTCTTGGCTTGCTCCTCGGCCTCGCGGCGCTGGCGCTCCTCTTCCTCGCGCCTACGGCGCTCCGCCTCCTCCGCCTGGCGCTCGGCCTCCGCCTTGCGATAGGCCTCCACGGACTCGTAGACCGCTTCGCCGATCGTCCGGACCACGAGCTCGCACGACCGGATCGAGTCGTCGTTGCCGGGTACCGGATACTCGACCGGAACGGGATCGACATTCGAGTCGACGAGCCCGATGATCGGGATCCGCAGCCGCTCGGCCTCGCGCACGGCGATGACCTCGGTCTTCAGGTCGATGATCACCACCGCCTGCGGCAGCCGCTGCATGTTCCGGACGCCGCCGAGGTTGTACTCGAGCTTCGCCAGCTCGGCCTCCCGCGACATGCGCTCCTTGGTGGGCAGGAGATCAAGCTGGCCGGCCTCCTTGAGATCACTCAGCTCGTGCAGGCGGTCGATGCGCGCCGACATCGTGTTGAAGTTGGTCAGCAGGCCGCCCAGCCACCGCTGGTTGACGTACGGCATGCCGCACTTCTCGGCCCACTCCTTGACCGCGTCGCGCGCCTGCTTCTTGGTGCCAACGAACAGGACCGCGCCGCCCTTGCTGGCCACCTCGGCGGCGAACCGCCGGGCCTCGGCGAGCAGATGCTCGGTCTGTAGGAGGTCGATGATGTGAATCCCGTCGCGCTCGCCGTAGATGTACGGCCGCATGGCGGGATCCCAACGCCGCGTCTGATGGCCGAAGTGAAGGCCGGCCTCCAGCAGCTCCTTGATTCCGGGTTCGGACATGAGGCTCCCTTGCTCGGTTTTGCTCTTGAATCCCAACGGCGCTGCGGGGACCCGGCGTGCTGTCTGACTGCCGGGCAGGGCCCCGTGCCTTACGTCGGGGGTCGGTTACTGGTCGGAGGGGATTGTAGGGAGCCTCGGCGGGGTCGCGGCTCAGGACAACAACTGGCAGGTAGGGCGATGCCCTACGGCGTGCGCGCCCGCTCCAACGCCCGGGCCAAATCCCCAGGAAGCGGCGACTCGAACTCGAGCTCCTCGTCCGTCATCGGATGCCGGAACCCCAGCCGCGTGCTGTGCAGGAACTGGCGGTCCAGGGCGTGGCGCCCGGCGTGGCCGTACCGGGGGTCCCCCGCGACCGGGTGGCCGATGGCTGCAAAGTGGGCCCGGATCTGATGGGTGCGTCCCGTCTCCAGCCTGGCCTCGACGAGCGCATCGGCGGGAAGCGTCTCCACGACGCTGAAGTGCGTGCGCGCCTCGCGCGGGCCCCGGCCGCCCACGGCTCGCCGCTCCGGGGCCCTGTAGTCGCGCCCGAGCGGAGCGTCGATGGTTCCGGTCCGCGAGCGCAGCCGGCCCTCTACCAGGGCGAGGTAGGCGCGGCTGACCTCGTGCGCCTTGATCTGGGCGGCCAGGCGCCGGTGCGCCTCGTCCCCGCGGGCGACGATCATCAAGCCTGAGGTGTCCTTGTCCAGCCGATGGACGATGCCGGGTCGCTGAGGATCGTCGCCGCCGCCCAGCAGCTCGCCCAGGACGTCCACGAGCGTGTCGCCTCGGTGCCCGGGCGCGGCGTGAACGACAAGGCCGGCCGGCTTGTCGACCACCGCCAGCCACTCGTCCACGTGGACGATCCGAGGCTTCTCGCTCACCCCGATCCCGGCTTGGGGTTCGCGTCGTCCTGGGTGTGGGTGGGATTGAGCGAGATGAGCACCAGGCCGAGAGCGCCCAGGGTGATCGCGATGTCGGCGAGGTTGAACGTGGGCCACAGCGGCGGGTTGATGAAATCCGTGACGGCGTCCATGCGCACCCGGTCGGCGAGGTTTCCCAGCGCACCGCCGGCGAGCAGGCCCACCGCGAGCCACATGCCCGGGCGACTCGGATCGAGCGCGAACCAGATCAGCACCAGTGCGAGCGCGATGACGGTGATCACGAGCACAAAGCTCTGGCCCTGACCGATGCCGAACGCGAGCCCCGAGTTCGGCGTGTTGGTGAGAGTGAACCCGAGGATGAGCTGGACGCGCTCGCCGACCGATAGCGACGAGACCACGATCGCCTTCGAGACCTGGTCGAGGAGCACGACCGCCCCGCAGACGAGGAGGGCGCGCCGCCAGCCCCGGATCGCCGCCGGGTTGAGCCGCCCGGAGGTCACCCGCGGATGAGCCCCACGACCACCTGCTGGGCGATGACGAGCAGGATGATCGCCAGGATCGGGCTCAGATCCAGCGCGAAGGCACCCCCGCCCATCGGCGGCAGGAATCTGCGAAACACGTTCAGGTACGGGTCGGTCACCTCCTCGATGAACCCAACCACCGCCCGGAGCGTCCGGTTGTAGGGCATCCGCGGGATCCAGCTGAGCAGCACCCGGACGATGATGATCACCAGGTAGACGAGAAACACCGCGCCCACGTAGTCGGCGATCGTGCCGCGCGTGTCCGCGAGGGGGAGCAGCGTGCTCACGGCGGACGCGATCACCGGAAGCGCTCCAGGGAGGCGTTGACCGCGTTCACGAACGCATCCTCCACCACTCCCTCGAGCTGGGCGAGCCCGGCCTCGGTGGCTCCGCCGGGCGGCGCGACGGCGTCGCGAATCGTCGCCGGGTCGTGCCTCGTCAGGAGTTCCGCCGTCCCGGCGAGCGCGCCCGCGACGAGCTCACCGGCGACCTCGGGGTCGAGGCCCTCCCGCTCGCCGCCGCGGGCGAGCGCCTCCGCCACGAGCGCGATGTATGCGGGCGAGCTCGACATGATCGCCATCGCTGCATCGATGTCGCTCTCGTCGAGAGCGACGACGTCACCGAGCGGCTCCAGCAGCGCTAGAAGCCGGTCATGAAGATCATCAGGCATGGCGACGGGGGGCGCGTGGCAGATCACGCCCCGGCGAACCTCCACCGGCTGGTTCGGCATCAGCCGGAGCACGGGAACGCCCGGAAACGCTTCGGCCAGACGGCTGGATGACGTGACTGCGAGCAGTGAGAGCAGCGCGGGCGCAACGCCGCCGAGCTCCTCCGCGACCGCGTCGAGAGCGGCCGGCTTGACCGCGCTTGGGGCGGGCGGGAATCATGATCTTGCAGGCGGTGCTGGAGTGGATGCTGTCGGCGCTCATCTGGCTGTTCGATACGCTGTTCCTGCGCGCCCTGGTCGTCACCCTCCTCGCCTGCGCCGCGGCGGCTGTTCTCATCCCGGCCGCCTGGATGCTGCGCTCGCCGATCCGCAATTTCTGGCGCGGCCTGACGGCGCGGCCGTAGGGCAGGGCGCGCGACTCAGGCAAGGCCTAGACCCCTCCCCCTATGCTTGCCCCTCCCCCCTTGCGGGGGAGGTTGGGTGGGGGGTGATGCCTCGGCGTGCTCGATGCTGCCGATGACGTACCTTGCGACGCCGGCGTGGCCCCCCACCCTGCCCTCCCCCGCAAGGGGGG
>Ga0207693_10002824_pt1 | contig 15053 bp, 10 predicted proteins | sample LARL81metaG_FD_184347 | JGI IMG/M metagenome (GOLD analysis project Ga0207693, IMG submission 184347) | Corn, switchgrass and miscanthus rhizosphere microbial communities from Kellogg Biological Station, Michigan, USA - LAR L8-1 metaG... | ecosystem: Host-associated > Plants > Roots >...
CGAGCGAATGAACCGTCAGGTGATGGCAGCGAATCAGGAAGTGCTGCGACCAATTTCCGAAGCTGTCAAAGCGGTCGTTCCTGGCCCCGTACACGACCGGTTGCATGATCTGAACTCGAATTTGAAGGAGCCGCGCATCTTCGTAAATAATGTGCTGCAATTGCGTTTCGAAGCGGCGGCACACACGGCCACCCGCTTTGTCCTCAATTCCACGTTCGGCATGGGCGGGCTGCTCGATGTGGCAGGCCGCGAGGGAATTCCGCAGGAGAGCGGCGATTTCGGCCAGACCCTGTTTGTTTGGGGGGTCAGCGAGGGCCCCTATACGGTGCGACCCTATCTGGGCCCCTCAACGCTGCGCGATGCGGTCGGCTCAACCGTGGATATGGTAGCCAACCCGGTAGGCTGGCTGATAGGAACACAAATAGCCCTGGCGACCACGCAGCTAGCGGTAACCGTTGGCACCACGAGCCTCGATGCAGTAGACCGGCTGGGCCAGTTGAAGCAGGCCGAAGATGCGTCCATCGATTTCTACAGCTTCATCCGCTCGGCTTATTACCAGACGCGGCGGGCGGAGCTGCGCGAAGCCCTCGGGCTTGCGAGTGTTGTCGAGTCACCGGCTACCAGCGAGCTTGACGACCCGGGTGAGACTGGCCAGTCGGCGGCGGTCGCCCGTTGACGAAGCCAAATTGACCTCACTGGAGTAGACGGAAATTGATTATCGAGAGCCCGCCGCGTGAGCTGTGAAAGGATTCATCAACGGGGTGATCGTGTGGTCGCTCGAGAGTCCTGCGGCACTGTTTGATCAAGTGTTCCAATCAGTGCATGTGCACAGTCGGCCCACGTTCTGGGACGGTATTCGGCCCGCAGTTGCGCCTCTCGCGCGGCTAGGTAACCGGGATCAATGAGCGGACGTTCGATCTTGGCCAATGCATCGTCTTCGTTCGACGGATCGAAATAATCGATAAGGTCACCACCCACTTCGGGGATCGATGTGCGGTTGGAGGCTACGCAGAACTTCCCGTGCGCCAAGCTTTCCGCAATCGGCAATCCCCAACCCTCGCAAAGACTCGGAAAGACCGTGAATAAGCAGGAACGATAAGCTCGCTGCAATTCTGCATCGGACAAGTCTCGCATCAGAATGATCTTACCATTGAGATACTCGCTCGCATTGAGATCCGCCAACAGGCCGTCAACCAACCAACCGATCTGTCCAGTGAAAATCAAGGTCGGTACCAGGTCAGCGCCGTGCCGCTCCAACAGTCGCTGCCATACTCTGACAAGCAGCCGATGATTCTTTCGAATCTCAATGGTGGAGACGAACAAGACATAGCGTGCAGGAAAGCTCGTCATTGTCTGGTCTTCGGCTGTCAGCCGCTCGCCCAAATCCGAGCCCGGCTCCATAACCTCGACGCGAGGCAATCGCCAGCCGGACTCCGCAGCCAACTCGATAAGAGCAGCTCGTGAATACTTTGAATTGGTGAATACAATATCCGCAACAGGTATGGCATCTTGAAGCCAATTTAGATATTGAACAGCGTGATGTGGTTCGACGAAAGATTGATATTTAATCGGAATGACGTCGTGAACCAAGATCGAGAACTTTATTCCGTAACACCGCTTCGCTTCAGCAATATGCTTCATGTAGTCAGGAATTCCCCAACCAGCGCCAACTGAGACGATCATATCGCCGCAGCGCATAAACCGCTCAAACTGGTTCTGCCGGACCCATGTTCCGATGAGATCGCGAGCGGCAGCCTTGAAGATAGAAAAGAAAAATCGCGGATGCCGCATGATCACAAAGATCGATTTGGGGAATTCTCCCCAAAATATTGCCGGCTCCCAAAATGTCTTCCACGGAGCTGTACTGCCAGGCGGGTTCAAGTATGCGGAACGGATTGCGTCGAAGCCGATAGCGTGGAGACGCTTGCTATAAACACTGAGCCGACAAAACTTCACGCGTTCGGACCGACCGTAGAGTGTCTTGGCTGCACGGTAAAGCTCAAATGATACCCGCTGTACGCCGGTCGGATTAGGAAAGTGATCAAAATATCGAAGGAAATCCTCCACTTCGAACCAGATGACCGGCTGACGAGGCTTACGACCGCAATCATCTCCCTTTGCGGTTTCGTTCATACGGATTGCAGATGGCAAGCTGTTCCTGCGGTGTCCAGCATCGGGGTGATTGGTGCGCTCGCAGTCGTCGCCAAGTTCTAACGACTCAGGTTTCTGCATTGCTGAACCAGCTAACCGCATCTGCTAGCCCTTCGAGTCTTTGGACTTGGTGGTCTTGAGGAACATGAGGCGCTTGGACATGCGAACTCCTTCCACCGTCGAAAACGAATCATGGCCGAAAATGTGCCATTGCCTCGGATCTGCAGGCAACCGGCAGTTCCCCGAAATAGTGTACCGACTGTTCGAAGATCAGCGTTCCCCGTCATCGGCCAACGTATCCAAAGCTTATCCCAAAGGGATGGAACCAAGAGTGAATTTTCCGTAAAAATAACGAGGGATCGGATCGCCGTGAGGTACTCGCGGTGCTCGACGACTTAGAAACGAGCTGATCCTGTTCGAACCGGCGTTCTCCCGACCCAATTGCCCGGCCTCCGGTGACGAGGGAGTGGATGCCAGCCCACCGCCACCTCTGGGAAAAAAAGTTACAATCACCGCGATTTGACAACCCGGGTGACACTGGTCAGTCGGTGGCGGTCGGCCAGTGACGGGACAGGGGCAGGGTTGACCTCACTGGAACTCCCGTGATCGGCGGGCATTGGCACGCTCCGGCGCAGGAGATCATGCCCCTCGACCCAATGCCAGACAAACAAGCCGGGCAGACCCAAGGCCAACTCGCGCACGCGTTTCGACAATGAAATGGCCAGGGCCGTATCGGCTGGCAATCCGAACAGCGCGCCGAAGAGGACAAAGCTGCCCTCGAGCGCGCCCAACGCCGCAGGCAGCATGAACGCTGCAGCACGAACGCCAGAGGCAAGGCTTTCGAGGATAAACGCATCGATCATGCCGAGGGGCTGCCCTAAAGCCTGCATCACCAACCAGACTTCACCCGCGTCGGCAGCCCATCCCATCAGACGCAAAATGCTGGCGCGCAGCATGATCGACGGCGTCCGGTATGCCGCTACGACGGCATCATCGATCGCCGATGCGCCGGCGGCGAACGCGGACACCCACTGCTCGGGCAGCACGCGGCGCGCCAATTTCGCGGAGCCGGCAAACAGACCGCGATGCTGGCATATGACGAATGCGGCGATGACCGCAAAGAATACACCCGTGCCGATCGACACCGCCCATGCCACGGCACGCGTGCCGCGCTCGGTCGAACGCATCAGCAGCAAACACACTCCCGACATGACGAATATCAATTGGGTCGCCGCACCAACCGTGACGTCCAAGACCATGCTGGCGGCCGCTTGCGTGCCCGGTACGCCGCGCAGGCGGGCGAGACGCACGCTTGCGATATCGCCGCCGATGCTGGCTACCGGCAAGAGCGAGTTGATGGATTCCCGGATCCAACGTATCCAGATGACCGTAATGACATGCGGACGCGTTGAAGCGGGCAGCAGCTCACGCCACGAGAGAGCGCTGAAAGCGAAAGGAACAAGATGGAACAAGGTTATCGGGATGAGCCACCAACCGATGACCAGCATGGCGTGAGCCACGTCCACAGCGCCGCTCTCGATGATCAGGTAAACGACTAGCAAAAAACCGCAAAAAGCGGCTATAATAAGCGAAACAGGAATGATCTTACTCCTTGCTCGTACGTATTTCGCTTCAGGATTATGACGAAGTTTGATGGGCATTCATCATCTTCTATCAGCAATTTCTACCCATACCATTCGGAGGGAGACGTCTATGCGTGCGTATCAGTTGCCGATGCGCCGTGTCTACCTTTGCTCCAAAACGATCTCGGCCAGTGTGATTTAATTCCAGGTGGGGTTGGGCGCATCCGTGATCCCCAGTCAAGTGCACATGGCCGATTATCCCGACTATGCTGCCTTCCGTCCCCTCGATCTTGAGCCGAGTCCCTATCGTTGGCGACGATAGCAAAAAGCCAGATCGGTGCGACGATCGTACACCGGGCATTGCTGTGGCTTTTCTCCGACCGCGGCGTTGGCGTAGATCGGACATACTGAGGGGTGCTTGAACGCGGCATAGAAACGGTAAGGACTGTTGCAATTTAGTCACATTAAAGGGGCCGACTCCGCTCCTGGCAGCGCTGGAGCGGCACAGGTTGTAGTGCGGAGCGCCGTGCTGTTTGTCCATCCGTTCTCGCGCTTTCGGCGGCGGAATTTACGGCGTTTACGTTGATCCCGCTATGCTTCAATTTGAAGCTCGTATGGAAAGCGCAGTCGTCCATGGCTCCTCATCGATCCAGGACGCTGCGGGTTGACTTTGTCTGCTTCGTGCAGGACAAATCACTGTTTGAAGAGGACAGTGGATGTCCGGGGGCATTGTCGCCGTTACTTCGTTGGCTCTAGAGGCTCGCATCGCCCGAGGCGCCGGCGTGTCCGTTATCTGCAGTCAAGGCTCGCGCCTCGCCGCCGCTCTCGAGTCCGCAATTGAGAGCGGTGCTTCAGGCATCATAAGCTTTGGAGTTGCAGGAGGACTGGCGCCCGATCTGGTGGCAGGGGATTGGATCGCTGCGACCGCGGTCAAAACCGGGCAACAACTTTTTCCTACTGACCAAGCATGGACGCGATCCCTTATCGAGAGACTTCCGGAAGCTATGCAAGCGGAAATCCTCGGAATGGATAGCCCGGTGGCTGATCCTCGGGGAAAGCAATTGCTTCACGCCCAAACGGGCGCAGCAGCTGTCGATATGGAGTCGCACATTGCGGCCAGAATTGCTGCTGCCTATCAGATTCCGTTCGTTGCTTGTCGCGCCATTATTGATCCGGCCGATAAGCCCCTTCCGCCGGCCGCATTGGTAGGGCTACGTCCTGATGGCACCGCAGATGTCCTCGCCGTGCTCAAATCCGTTTTACAAGAACCGAGCCAAGTCCCGGCTCTCGTGCGTACCGCACTCGATGCGCGGATCGCCCGTGCTGCCCTGCGCCGCGGTTGCCGGATGCTGGGTGGAGGACTGGGTTTTCCCGATTTTCAATCGACGGCTCCGCATCAAAACACTGCTGCTACCGAGCCGGCTTGTGCTTGTGCCGGAGAGCGAGGACGAACAGATCGCGCTCCGTTCATGGAGAGCGCGACATACTAACTTCGTGTTCGCCGAACGACCGATCCCCTATTGGGGCGGTCGGGCGAGGCGCCGTCAAACGTGAAGCGACCGCTGTGATTTCGGCGTGGGGGCTTGCAGCGGCCACAGTGCTCCAGCAGAGGCTTGGCAGCAGGCCCAGCAAATGGCAGCGCACACCCATCCGTTGGAGCCGGCGTTGCCCGGCTGACGCGCTTTTGCCCTTTCGCCGTCACGCCAATGCCGTGGTTGCCGGTTTTGCTATCGTCTGATCTCAACATGGTATGGGGAATCGTTAGATGCTGATGACAATTGCCATCGTAATCGTTGTTCTCGTTGTGGCCCTGCTCGCCTTTGCCGCGAGCAAGCCCGACACATTCCAAGTCCAGCGCTCCACTACAATTAAAGCGTCGCCCGAGACTATCTATCCACTCATCGGCGATTGGCACAATTTCCTCACTTGGTCGCCATTCGAGAAGGACCCCGGGATGAAGCGAACGTTCAAAGGTCCTGCGAGTGCCAGAGGCGCAATCTATGAGTGGGACGGGAACAACAAGGTGGGCTCCGGCCGCATAGAGATTATAGAGGCAGTCTCGCCATCGAGGTTGATCATGCGGCTGGACATGATCAGGCCGATGAAAGCGCAGAACATGGTCGAGTTCACGTTGGCAGCCAAAAGCGGCACAACGGATGTGACCTGGGCAATGAAGGGCAGAGTAACGTTCATGGCCAAGCTCATGAGCCTCGTCATGAACTGCGAAAAAATGGTCGGCAGCCAGTTTGAAGAAGGTTTGGCGAAGCTCAAGAACCTCGCGGAACAGCCCGCGCACCGCGTGGCCGCGGCCTGAAGCAGTTTACTCGCCGTCCTTGCACGGATTCCGGGGCTCCGCCCGCGATGCTTGCGGCCCCGGAATGACACTGTGCTGTCCCGGTTCTGCAGCGCGTCGTGAGCAGCGCTTAGGGTGCGCAAGCCGAATAGACCGTCGCTGCGCTGCTCGTGCTGCGCTGCGCCCGGGACAGGCCGTTCCCTTGCAGTAGTTCGACAAGTGCTCAGTGGATTTCCGGTTCCGGTATGCCTCCGCGGCCTTCCAGGAAGTCGAAATCGCAGCCTTCGTTTGCCTGCCGCACGTGCTGCGCGAACAGGCGGTTGTAGCCGCGGGGATAGTCGCGCGACGGCGGTCGGTAGGTTTTCAGGCGCTCCGCGATCTCACTGTCGCTGAGCCTCACGTTGATGGCGCGAGCCGCCACGTCGACCGTGATCATGTCGCCGGTTCTCACCGCGGCCAGCGGACCTTTCACGTACGCCTCCGGCGCGACGTGCAGGATGCAGGCACCGTAGCTGGTGCCGCTCATGCGCGCATCGGAGATGCGCACCATGTCGCGCACGCCTTGCCGCAGCAGCTTCTTCGGGATCGGCAGCATGCCCCATTCGGGCATTCCCGGCCCGCCGAGCGGTCCGGCATTGCGCAGCACCATCACGTGGTCGGGCGTGACGTCGAGGTCGAGGTCATCGACCGCCTTGGACATGTCGTCATAGCGATCGAAGACGAGTGCCGGACCGGAGTGCTGCAGCAGGCGCGGATCGGCGGCGGGCGGCTTGATCACGCAGCCGTCCGGCGCAACGTTTCCATATAGAATCGCGGTCCCGCCCGAGGCCGCGATCGGATTGTTCAGGGGGCGAATGACGTCGTCGTTATGCACCTCGGCATCGCCGACGGCGTCTTCCATCGTGCCTCCCGCCACCGTGCGCGCGTCGAGATGGAGCATCGACTTGATCCGCGAAAGCAGCGCCCGCGTGCCGCCCGCGATGTGATAATCTTCCATGAGCCATGCGCCCGAGGGCCGCAGGTTGGCGATGACCGGCACGCGCGCGGCGAAATCGTCAAAGTCCTTGAGTGAGATGGGCACGCCGGCCCGACGCGCCATGGCGACGAGGTGCACCATGGCATTGGTGGAGCCTGCGAGCGCGCTGTGCACGATGAGGGCATTCTCGACCGATTTGCGCGTGATGATGTCGGAGGGTTTGAGATCCTCCCAGATCATCTCGACGATGCGCCGTCCGGAGGCGGACGCCATGCGCGGATGCGCCGCGTCCACCGCGGGAATGGATGCGGCGCCTGGCAAGCTCAGTCCCAGTACCTCGGTGATGGTGGTCATGGTGGAGGCGGTCCCCATGGTCATGCAGGTGCCCGCCGAGCGCGCGATGCCTGCCTCCATGTCATTCCACTCTTGAGTGGTGATGTTGCCAGCCTCCTTTTCGGCCCAGTATTTCCAGACGTCCGAGCCCGAGCCGAGAATCTTGCCGCCAAAGTGGCCGCGCATCATCGGTCCCGCGGGTACATAGATGACGGGCAGATTCATGCTGATCCCACCCATGACCGTTCCCGGCGTGGTCTTGTCGCAGCCGCCCATCAGGACTGCGCCATCGACCGGGTGCTGCCGCAGAAGCTCCTCGACTTCCATGGCCAGGAAGTTGCGATAGAGCATGGTGGTGGGTTTCACGAAATTCTCTGACAAGGACATCGCCGGGAGCTCGATGGGGAAGCCGCCGGCCTGCCACACGCCGCGTTTCACGTCCTCCACCCTCACCTTGAAATGATGGTGGCACGGATTGATGTCGCTCCAGGTGTTGATGATTCCGATGACCGGCTTTGCCAGAAAATCTTCGCGCTCGTAGCCCATCTGGAGCATGCGCGAGCGGTGGCCGAACGAGCGCAGATCCGTCGCGCCGAACCAGCGCTGGCTTCTAAGCTCGTTGAGAGTCTTGCGCGGCATTGCGTTGCTCCTGGTTACCTCTTGTTCGCCTTCCGCCAGACCTCGAAGTCCTTGCGTGTTTGCTCCTCGGTGGCCGGATAAAGCCCCAGGATGGAGCGACCTTTGAGCACCTCCTCGGTCACGAAATCCTCAAACGCGGTCATCTCCACTGTCTCATCCGCGATCTCGTCGGCGAGGTGCGCGGGCACGACAACAACTCCTTCGCCGTCGCCAACGATCACATCGCCGGGAAAGACCGGGGCATCGCCGCAGCCGATAGGCCCATTGATCTCGATCGCCTGATGCAGCGTGAGGTTGGTCGGAGCAGCCGGGCGGTTGTGGTACGCGGGGAAAGGAAGCTTTCGCAGCTCCGGCGTGTCGCGAAAGCCGCCGTCCGTGACGACCCCGGCGCAGCCGCGGACCATGAGGCGGGTTATCAGGATGGAGCCTGCGGAAGCAGCACGAGCATCCTTTCGGCTGTCGATGACGAGCACGGCTCCCCGCGGACACTGCTCGACCGCCACCCTTTGCGGATGATTGCGATCGCGAAAGACCTCGAGCTTGTTGAGGTCCTCTCGCGCCGGCATGTAGCGTAAGGTGAAGGCGATCCCCACCATCGGTGTCGCCGCTGTGTTGATCAGGTGCACGTCCTGGATCCACTGATTGCGCAAGCCCCGGCGGTACAGCGCCGTCATCAGGGTTGGCGTGGCAACCTTCTTGAGCTTGTCGCGGGTTTGCGGGCTCAGCTCCGGCATCGGCTATTCCTCGAAAGCTTGGGCAGTGCGCGCGGCGTTGCGGTTGGTGCCCGCCGTGGGGCGCGCTCATCGCATATGCCTCGGCGACCGGGGAAACTCCATACCTCTCCTGCAACGGCAGGGTGATCGCATTTGGCTCCGGGGACCGCGCCGTCGCGTCAGGCGGCAAACATCCGTGCCTGTCATTCCGGCCGAGCGAGCCGGGCTTCGCCGGGCGAGGGCCGAGACGACAGCCCATTACAAGAAACTCTGTGGATCGATGTCGATCTCGAGCTTGAGGTTGCCCCCGCGTTTAGGCGCAGCGGCAAGCCAACTGCGCAAGTATCCGGAGAGATCGAACGAGCGTGCCGCTTTCACCAGCAGCCGGCAACGATGGCGTCCGCGCACGACCGCGAGCGGCGCTTCCGCCGGCCCGAGGATGCGCACGTCAGGCGCGCGCGGCGCAGCTGCAGCGAGACGACGGCCATAGCTTTCCGCGGCAACGCGTTCCTTGGCCGAAATCAGCAGGCTTGCGAGGCGTCCAAACGGCGGATACTGGGTTTTTTCGCGCAGCTCAATTTCCGTCGTGTAGAATGCGTCCCGATCGGCTGCCAGCAGCGCCCGGATCACGGGATGCTCGGGCTGATATGTCTGCAGATAGCCGATGCCCTGGCCTTCCTCACGCCCGGCGCGGCCAACCACCTGATAGAGCAGCTGGAACGTGCGTTCCGCCGCGCGTGGGTCGCCATTCGCCAGGCCGATATCCGCGTCGATGACACCGACGAGATTGAGGTTGGGAAAGTGATGGCCCTTGGCAACGAGCTGCGTGCCGATGATGATGTCGAACCGTCCCTCCGCTACCTCCTTTAGTTCCTCGCGCAAGCGCTCGACGGATTCGACAAGATCGCTCGAGAGCACAAGGATACGACTTCCGGGAAAGAGCTCGGCAGCTTCCTGTTGCAGCCGTTCGACTCCGGGGCCCACCGCGACGAACGTCTCGCTCTCCTGGCACCCCAGACATTGCGCGGGCGGGGGCATCGAAAATCCGCAGTGATGGCAGACCAGGCGGCGCCTGAAGCGATGGTCGACCAGCCAGGCGTCGCAATTGGGACAACCCAGGCGAAAGCCGCAGTTGCGACAGAGCGTCAGCGGCGCGTATCCTCTGCGATTGAGAAACAAGAGCGCCTGTTCGTTCTTCTCCAGCTTGATCTTTACGGCTCCGGCGAGACGCGGCGCGATGAAGCGTCCGCGCGGTGGACCTTCGCTCCGCAAATCGATGGGCTCGATGTGGGGAAGATGCTGCCCGCCAAAGCGCTCCGGCAGATGCAGCCGCTCGTAGCGACCGCGCCGCGCATTAACCTCCGTCTCCACCGACGGCGTTGCCGAGACTAGCACGATCGGGATGGCAGCGCCGCGCGCGCGCACAACCGCCATGTCGCGCGCATGGTAACGCGGCCCGTCCTCCTGCTTGTATGCCGGATCGTGCTCCTCATCGACGACGATGAGGCCGAGATCGGCGTAGGGTAGAAAGAGCGCCGAACGTGCTCCGGCGATGACGCTCACCTCGCCCTCCGCAACTGCCCGCCAGGTGCGCGCGCGGCGGCGGGGAGGAAGCGCGGAATGCCATTGCGCCGGGCACACGCCAAAACGCTGGGTAAAACGGTCGAGAAACTGTGTGGTAAGAGCGATCTCCGGAAGGAGCACAAGCGCCTGCCGGCGAGCGCGCACGGTTTCAGCGACCGCTTCAAAATAGAGCTCGGTCTTGCCCGATCCGGTGACACCGTCGAGCAGCGTAACGCTGTAACCGCCTCGAGCAACATGGGCGCGCAATGCATCTGCCGCGAAGCGCTGAGCGGAGGTAAATTCTGGGCGCGAAAAATCCGGATCGGGCATCCCTGCTATCGCCTCCGGAGGTAGCGGCAGGGCTTCCAGAGTGCCTTCGTCGATGAGGCCGTCAATGACCCCGGGCGAGACCCCCGTGGCCTGCGCAACCTCGCTTTTAGCGCGCGCAATACCGTCAGCGAGCAAAGCGAGCACGCGCCCCCGCGCGGCCGTCAGCCGCTGTGGTAGCGGCCCGATGAGCCGCACACCGACATGCTCGCGTGGCGGGCCGAGATGCTCGCCCATGCGCAGCGCCATGCGCAGGACCATCCCACGCGGCGCAAGCGTGTAATCGGCGACCCAGTCTATGAAGTGCCGCAGCTCGGGCTTGAGCGGCGGCAGATCGAGCTTTTCCTCGATGTCCCGCAGGCGGTTGTGAAGCCTCGGGTTTATTGCGACATGATCCTTCCACACGACGCCTGTCGCTGAGCGGACCCCAAGCGGGACGCTGACGATATCCCCGGCGCTCAGTTCCAGATCGCCAGGCACGCGGTACGAATAGGTCTGGTCCAATGCGACCGGCACGAGCACATCCACACAGTTCACCGTGCTGAGCGATGCGGGCGGGGGGGTCCTGTGGGCCATAGGCGGTCGCATGCGCTCCAGATCGGTGGCTGGTTAAGAAAAACTGAAGGAAATTATAGGACAGAGGAGGGATGCAACGACAGGCATACATGCCCGACCCCGGGGTCGCTGAGTTTTCATTCGTATCTGTCGAGCTTGCGGCAGAGTTGGCGCGCTGGCGCGCGCAATTATCGACCGAGCGGCGGCTCTCCGCGAACACGGTCGAGGCCTATGAGCGTGATGTTTCACAGTTCCTGCGCTTTCTGTCGCAGCATCTCGGCAGTGAGGTGACTCTCGACCTCCTTTCGGCCCTTCAACCCCTCGATGTGCGCGCATTCTTGGCGGCGCGCCGTTCCGACGGCATCAGCAGCCGCTCTTTAATGCGCATGCTCGCCGGTTCTCGCTCGTTTGCGCGCTTCCTGGAACGTGACGGGAAGGCAACGGTGGCCGCGCTGTTCATGATACGAACGCCGAAACCGGGAAAGACGCTGCCGCGACCGCTTGCGGTCGCCGCGGCTAAACGCATGACGGAAACCGACCCGCGTGCCGGCGAGGAACGCGAACCCTGGGTGCTCGCCCGCGACGCAGCCGTGCTCGCTCTGCTCTATGGTTCGGGGCTGCGTGTCTCGGAGGCGCTTGGGCTCAAGCGGCAGGACCTATCGGGAGAGCGCACCGAGACCTTCACCGTCACGGGCAAAGGCAACAAACAGCGCATGGTACCGGTTCTGTCCCGCGTGGTAGCCCTCATACGGGAATACATCGCGCTATGCCCCTACGATCTGCCCGCCGAAGGGCCGTTATTTGTCGGGGCGAAGGGCGGGCGCTTATCGCCGCGTATCGTGCAACTCGCGATGGCGCGCATCCGCGGGGCTCTGGGATTGCCGGAAAGCGCAACGCCCCATGCGCTTCGCCATTCTTTTGCCACTCATCTCCTCGCCGCGGGAGCTGATCTGCGGTCTGTGCAAGAGCTGCTCGGGCATGCGTCGTTGTCGACCACCCAAGTCTACACCGCTGTTGATACGGATCGGCTGCTGGAAGCGTACCGGAATGCCCATCCGCGGGCGTGAGCAGACTCTGCGGTCAGCAGGGTGGGCAAAATCGCCCGTTACGAGCGCACCATATGCCTCGTGCCTGCTCGCGATTTTGCCCACGCGGCTGACCGTGAGGATCGCGCCCGCGTGGGCACGGCGCGTGCACGATGTCGCCCATACTGAGAGGCGGTTCGGCGCGCGCCATTTGCCCACCCTACCGACCATTCGAGCGGACGCCCGCATGCTTGCCTCTTGCGAAGCGCGGTGCCTGTTCGATACATCGTCGCCGCAAAGCCTCGGGGAGGGTGACATGAGCCACGGCGTGCACGCGGTCCAGCATGAGGTCGAGCACCGGCTCAATCACGATGACTCCGCCGGGGAAGGGCACGGGCACAAGCCGGCCGAAAATCAGAACAAGAAGATCGCGCTGCTGATTGTGGTTATCGCGCTGTTTCTCGCCTTCTCCGAGACGCTCGGCAAAAGCGCGCAAACCGCGGGCATCGAGCTCAACATCAAGGCGTCGGATACCTGGAACTTCTTCCAGGCCAAGACCATCCGTCAGACCACGCTGCGCGCGGCCGCCGAAGCGATGGCGGCCGAGCTGACGGCGAGACCCGATGACGCATCCAAAGCGGCGATGAGCAAGCAGGTCGACGCGTGGAATGCGACTGTCAAGCGCTACGAATCCGACCCGAAGGAGGGGGACGGACGCAAGGAGCTGCGGGCACGGGCCGAGCAATATGAGCGCGAGCGGGATATCGCCATGTCGCGCTACCACAACTATGAGCTCGGCTCAGCGGCGTATCAGATCGGCATCGTGTTGGCCTCGGCGTCCGTCATCACGGGCATGATCGCGCTCGTTTACGGCGCCGGAGCGCTCGCAGTAGTGGGGCTTCTCTTCACCGGGCTCGGCCTGTTTGCACCCGGCGTGCCGCACGATGTGCTCCATTGGTTCTCGCATTTGTTTCAGGGAGCGGGGGCGCATTAAGTTCATCGCAGTTTCCAACGGCACTGTCTCACCGCATCCCGGGTGGTGCCAATGATGTGGCCGACCTCTTGTGCGCAGGGCACAGGCCGCGTCGGCCAAGAGAGCTGGCGAGCTGATCGCCGCATGAGTTCATATCAGCCAAAGCCGCTCTCGGTCGTCAATGCCGTCTGAACTGACCGCGCACGGCGACGGGCTGACCATTTGTTTTCATCGGAACACGCTCTAAACACGCCACGGCGCAGCGATGTGTAGCCAGCGTAGTTGTGGGATTTTTGCAACTGTCTGCATAATTCGAATTCGCTGCCATTTGTCATTAAAGTATGTGGCTGTAGGATGCCAAAGACCGCGTGTTGTTTTTTCACTCGGTGGAGCAATCTGATGGTCACGAGCAGCAGGTATCTCATGAACGGCAGCCCCAGCCGCTGCACGTTCTGCAACGAGCCATTCCGTTCTGTTGAAGTTTGGCGGACGGCTAACGGTGACCACTTCTGCTCGGAGTTTTGCGCAGACGACGCTGAGGAAGCGCACTTTCGCAAGCGCCGTGCTACTAGGCCTTTGGTTGCCGCGCTGATAATCCACTCGGCCCGACTCTAGGGTTGCCGATTTAGGCTGCCGTCATCGGGCGTATCGCACCACCGCATCTTTCTCCGGCGCCCAGTGGCCGATGAATTCCTGAACGTTCTGGCACCGCTGCTCGCGCACGGCGACGAGGTGATCGAATAGGTTGGGTCTGGCACGACGGGCCATGAGGGAGAGCGAAGGAGGAATATTTATGGAAGTTCACAACCTCCGCGCGCCTCGACAGCTTATCCTTCGTCTCGCCATGCCGGCCGGCCTCGCGCTAATGGCCGGGCTTGCGCCTTCGCTCGTCGCCGCCCAGGGAACGCCGCAACAGCGGGCCGCGTGCGAGGACGAAGCCAAGTGGTTGTGCAGCAATTACATTCCGGACGAGGGTGCAATCAAAGCCTGCATGCTGCGAAACCTCAAAGCTCTCAGCCCGCGTTGCCGGGCGATGTTTGGCCCGCCGGGCGTAAAGGGACGTAGATGACTCTAAACCTCTTGCCATCCGCAGCCCTCGACAGCGCCGCGGAAGCGGAGCAGTCTAGTCCGTGACCGCCGCAGCCGGCACTACCGCAAGGAAGGCGCGGCGATCGGAGCCCTGGTTGAGCTGACCCCCAGCCCCCCAGGGCTCTTTCTTTGGCATCGCTTCCTGCAAGGCATGTTCGAATGCGGGATCGGTGCGCCGAAGCGCAAATGATCGGAAAATGTGCGAATGGCGCACCTCTGCCCCTTGGGCTCCCGTTGCGTGCCCGCATGCCTGTACACGCTCACCGGAGGGCGCCGTGTTGAATGGTATTTGAGTTCAACCGGATAAACGTACACGCTGAGCAGCAGCGCTGCTGGTTACGGGCGACCACCGCGTGACCAGGTTCGTGCGCCGAGCGCCCCACGAGCTGGTCGCGGCGGGCAACTGTATCCAGTCCTGGCCTTCCAGCCGTCCGAACCTCCCAAGCCCGATCCATGGTCCTATAAACCAAAGGCTATTCCAACCCGGCACGGCGAAAGCCTTCGAGATAGCGCTCCCGGTCGCTGTCCCGTTGGATGGGCATTTGATTTCCAAGCCAAGCCAGGGAGATGTTGGGTTGCGCGCGTAGAAGCTCCTGCAAAGCGGCGCTCGCGACGTCGGCCTGTCCGGCCATTCCGGCTGCGGCCGTGAGCACGCGGTGAGCGCCAACGAAATCGGCGCGTTGTCGGATACCCTCGCGTGCCAGCCGCATGGCTGCCTCGTAGTTGCGCCCGACGAACTGGGCGTAGGAGGCGATACCGAAATAGACAGCCGAAAGCGGATCGTGCGGACTTAAGCGCAGCGCTCGGCCCGCTGCCAATGCAGCTTCTTCGCT
>Ga0207693_10002827_pt1 | contig 15037 bp, 13 predicted proteins | sample LARL81metaG_FD_184347 | JGI IMG/M metagenome (GOLD analysis project Ga0207693, IMG submission 184347) | Corn, switchgrass and miscanthus rhizosphere microbial communities from Kellogg Biological Station, Michigan, USA - LAR L8-1 metaG... | ecosystem: Host-associated > Plants > Roots >...
GCCCGCGCCGACGTCCACATCGCCGCTGCCGTCGCCGCGCTGTGTGCCGAAGGCGAAGGGTTCTGCATCCGCGCTTCCCATGGCGCGGTGGCGATCCCGTCGGAGGCTCACTCCCCGTCGCTCGCGCTGCGTCTGGCCGACGACCGCATGTACGTGCGCAAAGGCGGGCGCGGCGGATCGGCGTCGCACCAGACCCACAGTGTGCTCCTGGAGCTGCTGCGCGAGCAGCAGCCCGAGCTTCACGAGCGCCTGCGCGAGGTCGGCCGGCTGTCGGTGCTCGTCGGACGCAAGCTCAGGATGAACGAGGAGCAGCTCGACGAGCTGCGTCGCGCCGCCGAGCTCAAGGACATCGGCAAGACGGCCGTCCCCGAAGCGATCCTCTCAAAGCCCGGCCCGCTCGACGGCGATGAGTGGATGTTCCTACGGCGCCAAACCCTGGTGGGTGAGCGGATCCTCGCGGCGGCTCCCGCACTGAGCCCGGTCGCAGCGCTCGTTCGCTCCAGCCACGAACGCTGGGACGGCAGCGGCTACCCGGACCGTCTGGCGCGCACGGCGATCCCGCTCGGTGCGCGGATCGTCGCGGTCTGCGACGCGTTCGACGCGATGGTCGCCGAACGCCCGTACTCGCCGCAGATGTCACCCGACGACGCGTTCGCCGAGCTGCACCGCCAGGCCGGCACGCAGTTCGACCCCGACGTGGTCGCGGCGTTCGAGCTCGCCTGGCACGACGAGCAGGACGACCGCTTCGATCCTGCTGCCGCCTCGCAGCCCGCCGGCTAGCAACGCGACGTCGGCCGCTGTTTCAGGCGACGCGAACGCGCTTGGAGGCGCTCGCGGTGTCAGCCGCGCTCAGGGTCAGCAGAATCACCGCGAGGTCGTCCTCGAGCTGATCGGTCCCCTCGGGGAACACCCGGGCGAGCATCTCGTCGATCGCCCGCTCTGGCGGCTGGGTGAGTAGCGCCGGCGGATCGATCCGCGGAAGCAGGTCGTCAAAGCCGATCTTCCCGGCGTCTACGGCCCGGCGCCGTTCGGTCAGCCCGTCGGTGAACAGCATGATCGCGGCATCCGACGGCAGCTGGTAGCGCTGCAGCGGCCAGTGGTGGCTGCCTTCGAGGCCTAGCGCCGGACCGTGGACGCCGTCCAGCGGCGCAACGGTGTGGGGAGTTATCAGCAGCGGCGAGTCGTGGCCGGCACGCATCACCTTCGCGTGGCGGCCGTCCTGGTCGACCTCGACCAGGCACACCGTTGCCAGCCTGACCGCTTCGCGATCGGCCTGCTCGAGTAGGAGGCGGTGCAGCATCTTCGGGATCGACTCGAGCTCGACGTCGGCCTGCACGGCTCCCAGCCACGCGGCGCGGAGCATCGCGCCGGTTCCCGCCGCGGCAGGCCCATGGCCGGTGACGTCGCCGATCAGCAGCGACAGCGACCCATCGGTTCGCTCGCAGACGCCGATGAAGTCGCCTCCGAGGAGCATCGTGTTCAGGCTCGGCCGGTAGCGCCACGCCAGGTGCCAGCGCTCGTCGACTTTCATCCGGGGCACCAGCGCCTGTTCGAGCTGGCGCAGCAGCTGCTTGGAGATGTCGCGGATCGATGCCGAGATCAGGATCCCGCTGTCGGTCTGCATCGGGCTGAGGCTGATCTCGGCAAGGAACTCGTTGCCGCCCTTGCGACGAGCCAGCAGGTCGAGCCCGGCGCCCATCGGGCGTGCTCGGGGGTTGGCGAGGAACTCGTTGCGGTGGGCCTCATGGCGCCTTCGCAGGCCCCTGGGCATCAGCATCTCCACGGGCTGTCCGATCAGCTCCCCGCGTGCGTACCCGAACAGCTCCTCGGCCCGCGCGTTGACGAGCGCGATCGTCGCGTCCTCGTCGACGATCACCATCGCGTCAGGCGCGGACTCCATCAACCCGCGGAACTGCTGCTCTGCCGCACGCAACGACAGCTCGGCATGCTTGCGCTCGGTGATGTCGGAGTTGAGCTCGATGATCGCCACCGGCCGGCCGTCCTCGTCGCGCACCAGCGCCTGGCGCGAAGACACGACGATTCCAACGCCGTCGCTGCGGACGTGACCGAGCTCGCCCTCCCAGCGGCCGCGCTCAAGCAAGGCTTCGTCGACCTCCTCCAAGGAACCGGGGAACTCGGTCTGGAGCAGCGCGTGCGTGACCTGGCCGTGCGCCTGCTCGGCGCTGTATCCGTACAGCTCCTGCGCCTTGCGATTCCAATAGGTCACAGTGCTGCGGACCGGGTCTCGCACGATGATCGCGTCGTGCGCCAGGTCGAGCAGGCGGCGCTGCTGCCCAAGCTCCTCGAGCAGGTGTGCGCGAGTCGTGATGTCGCGCCAGAAGCTGACGCCGCCAACGACGGCACCGTCGGCGTCACGCAGCGGCTCGACATCGACCACGTGCCGGCGGCCGCGGTCGACGCCCTGTACTTCCAGCGAGCCCGACCTGCCCTCGAGCGCGCCCCGGAACAACGGCTCGTATTTGCTCCAGCGGTCGGGCGCGAAAATCTCGGCGGCTGCGCGGCCCTGACATTCCGCCGGCGTGAGGCTCGCGCCGGCGAGCGCCTGCCCGGCGGCAGCGACGATCTCCATGCGGCGGTCGAACAGCATCAGCGAGGCGTCTGGCAGCGCGCGCAGCACCTGCGACATCACAGCGTTTGCGTCCAGCTCGCTCAAGCTCCTCCCTCACGCCGGTTCACGGCGTCCCTCGCGCGCGTGTGCCGAGTCTAACTGCGGTGCACCTGCTCACGGGTTCGGATACGGCGCCAGTGCCGGCTCGTCGACCGCGGCCACGCCGATCCGCTTCGCGGCGGACTGGCCCGTCGACCCGATCGGCACATGCTCTCCCGCGGCTGCCAGCCCGAGCCGCGGCATGTTGACGTAGACGCACTCGTACTCGCCGGCGCGCACCTTGTAGGTCTCGTGCCAGATGCCGACGTCGCCCGAGCCGCGAACCACCTTGTTGAACCTCCCCCACACCGGCAGATGCGGCAGGTCGCGCCCCCGGGCGAACCGGTTGAGGTCCTCGAAGCTGCGCCAGTACTGCACGATCGCCGGGCCGTGGATCAGCGTGAAGTTCCACTTCAGCAGCCCCTGCTGCGGATGCTTGTCGAGCCAGCGCAGCATCTTCGGCATCGCGATGAACACCGGCAGCCACTTGTCGACCCGCAGGGGACGGTTGAACCGCATCCCGATCAGGAAGACGACGAACTCGTCGGGCATCGACGCCGAAAACCGTCCGCGGTAAACCCGAGGCCCCATCGCGGCCGGATCCTACGTCCTCGTAGCCACCATTGGAAGAGGCCGACTACGATGCTCGTGTGACCGACGTCGAGCGCTTCGAGTTCGCGTTCGCGCCGTCCTACGAGCGCGCTGCAAGGTGGTTCGGAATCACGCCGAAGTCGGCGTGGGTGTCGATCGACGACGTCCTGTTCGTCGCACGCTTCGGGCGCTGGCGCGTGTCGACGCCGCTGGCAAACATCACCGAGGTCGAGGTCACCGGCCCCTACCACTTCTACAAGACCGCCGGTCCGGCCCGCCTGGCGATCACCGACCGGGGGCTGACGTTCGCGAGCAACGGCGACCGCGGCGTTCGCGTCGGGTTTCGCACCCCGGTGCCCGGGCTCGACCGCCTGGGCGTGCTGCGCCACCCCGAGCTGACCGTGACGGTCGCCGACATCGACCGCCTGCTCCGCGTGCTCAAGGCGCGGGCGCCCGCCCTGCACTGAGCTGCTTGCGGCTCGCGATCCGGTAGGTGATGCCCGGCCCGCCGCGCTGCAGCGTGATCTCGTAGGGCACGCCGTACGCCCAGCCGCCGTCGTAGCCGGCGAACGCCGCCTCGCGGCCGGCGCGATAGCCGGCGTTGTAGGAAGCCCCCGCGGTCGGCGGCTTGCCGCTCCCGGCGGACAGGCGGCCTATCGCGAACGCCGCGGCGAGCGCGAGTACCGCCAGCGCGATCCGCGGCACGACCGTCACTATGCGCCCGCCACCATCGTCCGGCGGCCCTCCCAGAACGGCGCCCGCAGCTCGCGCTTGAGCACCTTCCCCGCGCCCGACTTCGGCAGCGGCTCGGTTCGCAGATCGATCCGCTTGGGCAGCTTGTAGCCGGCGATCAGCTCGCGACAGTGCGCTAGGAGCTCGGCCTCGGTGACGTCGTCGCGCGGGACCACGACCGCGTGTACGACCTCGCCCCAGCGCTCGTCCGGGATCCCGAACACCGCCGCCTCGAGCACCGCCGGGTGCTGGTACAGCGCCTCCTCGACCTCGGTGCTGTACACGTTCTCGCCGCCGGACACGATCATGTCCTTGGCGCGGTCGACGAGATACAAATACGCGTGAGCGTCCATGTATCCGAGATCGCCCGTCCGGTACCAGCCGTCGCTCAGCGCCGCCGCCGTCGCTTCGGGCTTGTTCCAGTAGCCCTGCATCACGTTCTCGCCGCGGATCGCGACCTCGCCGACGGTCCCTGTGGAGGCCCGGCCGCCGGTGGTCAGATCCAGCACGATGACCTCGACACCGACCGCCGGCTGCCCGCACGAACGCGCCTGCGGCGCGTCGAGCACGCGCTCCTCGCGGGGCAGGATTGTGGCGATTGGCGCGGTCTCCGTTGTCCCGTACAGGTGCATCAGCTCGGCGTCGGGGAACGCGGCGTGCGCGCGGCGCAGAGTTTCGGTGGCGACCGGCGCGCCGCCATGGCTGAGCAGGGACAGCGACCCGACGCCGCGGGGCCGGGCCAGCTGCTCGTCGCTGACCGCCGCCAGCATCGTCGGGACGAGCATGGTCGCCGTGACCCGCTGCGACTCGATCAGGTCAAGCGCGGTGGCCGGATCGAACGCGCGCAGCACGACCTGGCGCCCGCCGTGCCAGACGGTCGCCAGCACCGCGATCGACCCCGCCGCATGAAACAACGGCGCGGCGATCAGCCAGCACGTGTCGGGTCCGAACGCCCACGCGGCCTGAAAGTGCAGCGCGTTCGCCACCAGGTTGCGGTGCGTCAGGATCACGCCCTTGGCGGCTCCCGTGGTGCCGCCCGTGTAGAACAGCCCCGCCACGGTGTCGGAGGACAGCCCGTCGGGGAATGCGGAGGGCGTCGCACCTGCGATCAGCTGCTCGTAGCCATCGCCCATGTCGAAGGCATGCTCGACGAGGCCGTCGGGGTAATCGACCCCCGCGTCCGCAAACAGCACCTTGGCGCCCGAGTCCTCCAGCGCATAGCCGAGCTCCGCGGCGGTGTGACGCTGGTTGAGCGGGACGAGCACCATCCCGGCGCCGGGTACCGCCTGATACAGCTCCAGATAGCGGTGGCAGTTGGGGCCGACGACGGCGACGCGGTCCCCCGCCCCCACGCCGAGGCCGTGCAACGCCCCGACCAGACGGCCGGCCCGCTCCCACATCTGGCTGTAGGACAGCTCGACGTCGCCGCAGCGAACCGCGCAGCGCTCCGGCCCAACGCCCATGGCGCGGGCCAGCGGTCCGATCATCGTGGTCATCCCAAGCTCCTCTCCTTGGTCCTGCGAAGGCTGCGCGCGGACGCTACGCCGCCCCCGCGAGTGCTGCAAGCATCGTCGCGGCACGCGCTACCTTGCGCCAGATGGAGCGAGGCCGTTGGCCGGCGAGCAGCTCGCGATGGCGGATGTTGCTACGGCTCGGACCGTTTCGCTGGCGCAGCGTCGCGCCCTGGCGCGCCGCGCGAGTGGCGGCCGGGGTCGTGGTGCCGCTGGCGATCGGCTGGTGGAGCGGCCACATCGACCTGGGCGCGTTCGCCGCACTCGGCGCCCTTCCCGCAGGAATGGCCTCCTTCCAAGGAGTCACTCGCAGCCGGGTGACCGCGGTCGCCGCCGCGAGCGTCGGCATGGCGGTCTCCACATTCGTCGGCGCCACGCTTGCCAACTCCGCGCCATGGGTGCTGGTGGCGGTCGTGATCGTCTGGGGATACGGCACCGGGCTGGCGGTGTGCCTCGGACAGAGGCTCAGCGTTGCGGTGCTGCAGTGGGCGGTGGCGCTGCTGATCTCGATCGGCCTGCCGCTCGCGCCGGCCGCAGCCGTCGGACGCGCCGCGCTGGTGCTCGCGGGCGGGCTGTTCCAGGGCCTGCTGGTGGCCGGGTCGTGGGTGATACGCGCAAGCCGGCGCGAGCGCGTACCGCTCGCTGCGTCCTACCGGGCGCTGTCGGGTTACGCGGCCGACGTCGCCGCTGACAGGCTGGTGGTTCCGCCGCCGGTCGCGTTCCCGGCAACCGGTGCGCTGCAGGATCCCAACCCGCTGTTGCCCGAGCCGGCCAGGCTGATCCTCGTCGACCTGCTCGAGGAGGCCGAGCGGCTGCGGGCCTCGATCGCGGCACTGGCGCAGGCGGCGACGGCTGATCCGGACACCGCGCCGGGGGTGCGAAGAGTCGCGGCGGACGCCGCCGCAGTGCTTGGACAAGTGGCCACCGCACTCGAGAGCCGACCGCGTGATCGCGGGGCGATCGTCGACGCGATCGACGACCGCGCGACATCGATGCGCGTGTCGGGCGACTTCCCGTGGCGCTGGACCGCGGAGGCGCTGTTCGGTCAGTTGCGCGCGGTCGCCGACGACCTGCGCGAGCTCGAAGACGTCGCGACGGTCGCACTCGCACCGGCCGCCGGTGGCGCGCGCTCACCGCGCACACGTCGCGGGGTCGGAGCGATCTGGCCCACGCTGAGGGCCAACATGACGCTGTCGACGGAGGCCGGCCGGCACGCGGTTCGGCTGGCCGTGATCGCGGGGCTGGCCGAGGTGCTCGTCCAGGCCACCAAGCTCGACGAGGGGCGCTGGGCGGTGCTGACGATCTTCCTGGTACTCAAGCCCGACTACAGCACCACGGTCTACCGCGGTGTGCAGCGAGCGATCGGAACCGCGTTCGGGGCGGGCCTGGGCGTGGCCCTCGTGCAGCTCGGGCACCTCGGCCAGGGCGGGCTCGTGGTCGCAGCAGGCGGCGCAGTCTCGGCGGCCTATGCCCTGTTCGACGTCAGCTACCTGCTGTTCAGCGTATGCCTGACGACGTTCATCGTGGTCCTGCTCGAGATCCTCGGCATACCCGCGGAGCCGACGGCTTGGGCACGGCTGATCGACACCGCGATCGGGTCGGGGTTTGCGCTGCTCGGGTACTTCGTGTGGCCCACATGGGAGGGAGCCGGCGCACAGGAGAAGTTCGCTCGTCTGCTGGAGGTCCACCGCGACTATTCGACGGCGGTGCTCGAAGCGCTCTCGCATCCGGGCGACGCCGATCCGGATCGCCTGCGCGAGCTACAGGCCGCGGCCCGGCGCGCCCGCGGCGGCGCCGAGGCGTCAGTAGCGCGCCTATCCGACGAGCCCGCTCACCCGCCGTTGACGTCAGAGCTCGCGACGTCGGTGATGGCGCCTGTCACCAGGCTCGCGCAGGCCGAGCTGGCGCTGCACGCGCTCGTGTGGACCCCCGACCCATCCCACAACGGCGCTGGCAATGATCTCGATCAGACGGACGTCAGTCACCTGCTCGACGAGTTCGCCGGCGCCGTCGGCGAGACCGCCACCGGCCTGGCGGCGGCGCTGAGGACGCTGCGCCGGCCGGGACCTATCCCCGCGCTCCGGCCGCTTTACGCGCAGCTTCACGATGAGCTCGCCGACAACCGAGTCGCGCTGATCACCGCGACCGACGGGATCGTCGACGCCCTCGACACGATCCACGCCGTCCTCGAGGAGCGCCTGCCCGCCGGGGTTTAATCAGCGCGTAATCGAGCCTGCGTCATATGTCACACCGAGGGCCCGGGCAGATCAGCGAGTCTTAGATCATCCGAAAGGGGAACCTGATGCTCACGACTCAACTGGCCTTCGAAACCGGAACCGACGCTTTCAACGCACGCGACCTCGATCGCTTCGCACAACTACTCGCAGACGACGTGGTGTTCCAAGCTCCCGGCTGCCCCCGCGACGCGGGCAAGCAGGCGTGCGTCGACTTCTATTCCGGCCTGTTCGATGCGTTCCCGGACGCGCAGTTCCGGGCCCGCAAGCTCTACGTGCTCGACGAGGTCGCGATCGAGGAGGGCACGTTCACCGGCACCGGGCGGACCAACCGCACGGTGGAGCTCGACTACGTCCAAGTGATGAGCATCGAGGACGGCGAGTACGTGTCGATGAAGCTGCTGCTCGATCGGCTGACGATGCTCGAGCAGCTCGAGCTGGTGCCCGGCAAGGAATGCTCGGGCGGCCAGGTGCTGTAGCCCTCACGACACACCGTAGGTCGATAGACCGGTAGCGCGGGGGACCGCTGATCGGCCCCGTGTTGGTAACCAACCGTCGCGAATCAGATCCCGCCGTTGTGGAGAGCACGACAATGAATGGGTGCAACGGCTATCCACCACCTGCAGGGCCGCGAACCGGACGGACGCGAGCTATTTCGTCGCTGGCGCGAAGATCGCGACCAGGACGCACGCGAACAGCTGGTGCATCGGCATCTGTCACTCGCACGCAAGCTCGCTACGCGCTACGGGCGCACGCAAGAGCCGTTCGAAGACCTCCTCCAGGTCGCCAGCCTCGGCCTGCTGAAGGCCATCGACCGCTTCGATCCAGAACGCGGGATCGCGTTCACGTCGTTCGCGGTCCCGACGATCCTCGGTGAGCTCAAGCGTCACTTCCGCGACAAAGGCTGGGCCGTGCATCTGCCACGCGGACTGCAGGAGCTCGTGCTGCGGATCCAGGACGCAGACGACAAGCTCGGCTCTGCCGGGGGGCGGTCACCGACTGTTGACGAGGTTGCCGACTACCTGAACGTCGATGTCGAGCAAGTGGTCGAGGGCCTTGAGGCGCTCGCTGCCCATCACCCGACTTCGATGGACCAGCCGCACGAGGCAAACGGGGACGAGGGCGCGAGCACAGCACACGACACCGTCGGCGCCGAGGACGAGGGATACGCGCTCGTCGAAACCTCCGTGAGCCTCGCGGCGGCGGTCAAGCAGCTGCGCAGGTCAGACCGCGAGGTGCTTGCGCTGCGGTTCCGGGACGAGCTCAAGCAGAGCGAGATCGCCGACAGGATCGGCGTCTCACAGATGCAGGTGTCGCGCATCCTGCGGCGCGCGACCGACCGGCTCCGCGAGACATTCGACGTCAAGCCAGCCGCGTAGCGGTCCGCGATCGCCGCCGTCGGCTCAGGTCTAGGATGGGCGTCGATGCGAAGGTGGACCGTGGGGCTTCTGGCGACTGCGCCGCTGTGGGCGGCTGTCGCCGACGCGCAGCCACCCCGCGCCGCCGTGCCCGCTACGGCCCTCCCTCCTCCGCGCTTCGGCCACACGCTGGACATCGGACTGGTATCGGGCGTCGTGATCGTCACCCCGCCCGGCAAGAAGCCGTTCAAGCTCGGCGTCCAGGATCGGAACATCCCGATCGGATCGCTGCTTGACACGACCGATGGGCGCATTGACCTGCGAGCGGCGCCGCCTGCCGGATCGGCGACGGGGACCGCAACGACCGCCAAGGTCGAGGACGCCGAGTTCTACAGAGGCAAGTTCACGGTCCGCCAGCCCGCCGGCGCCGGCGTCACACAAGTCCTGCTCGCCGGCGGCAACCGTTCCGTGTGCTCGCATGGCGCCAAGCCACCGGCGCAGCGCCGGGCGCTGCCCCACCGCACGCTGCGCCTCCTCGGCGCCAGCGGGACCGGCAGATTCCAGACGCGAGGGAGGTACGCCGCCGCGACCGTCCGCGGCACGATCTGGACGACCACCGACTTCTGCGACGGCACGCTGGTGAGCGTGCAGCGCGACGTCGTGTCGGTCCGGGACTTCGTGCGCCACACGACCTTCACCGTCACCGCCGGCCACAGCTACTTCGCCAAGGCGCCTTAGGCGCGTCAGTCGCGAAGCACGCGCGGCAACCCGAACGCGGGCAGGAAGCCGCTGTCGCCAAACCGCGTGATCGCGGAGATGCGCTCCCCCTCGAGCGTCAGCACGATGATCCCGTAGTAGCGGCCGATCGGCGCGTGTGCGTCGTCGATGTAATGACCGAAGGCCGGCTGGGAGTTGGCGCGCGTAGGAACGAGCCGAACGCGGCGTTCGCGGTGCGTCGCAAACCGGTCGTCGAGGAACGCGGCGATCGCCTCGTGGCCTTCATACACGAGCGGCTGCGGCGGCATCGTCAGCAGCGCGTCGTTGGTCAGCAGCTGGACGACCCGGCCGATGTCGCCGTCCTCAAACGCCTCGGCGAACGATCCGAGCAGCTCGCGCTCGGACGCGGAGCGAGGCAACGGCGCGCGATCGCGCGCCGCCGGCAGGCGCATGTCGTGTGTTGCGCGTGCGCGCTGCAGCGCGCTGTTGACCGAGGCCTCGCTGACATCAAGCATGTCGGCGACCTCGGAGGCGCGGAAGCCGAGGACGTCGCGCAGGACCAGGACGGCTCGTTGGCGTGGCGGCAGGTGCTGCAGGCCGCTGACGAACGCGAGCGCGACCGCCTCCTTGGTCTCATACCGAGCCTCCGGCCCGGGAGCGTCGTCGGCGACACCTTCGATCAGCACGTCGGGATACGGCTCTAGCCAGAGCGGCTCGGACATGCGCGTCGGCCTGGGCAGGTCGCGCCGCGCGTCCGGGGAGCGGCGGCTGGAGTCGCGCAGCGCGTTGAGGCAGCGGTTGGTGGCGATCCGGTACAGCCATGCGCGCAGCGATGAGCGCCCCTCGAACTGGTCAAGCCCTCTCCATGCGGCCAACAGAGTCTCCTGAAGAAGATCCTCGGCGTCCTGCAGGGAACCGAGGATCCGATAGCAGTGCAGTTGCAGCTCGCGCCGGTAGGGGTCTGTGAGCTCGCGGAAGGCTTGCTCGTCGCCTGCCCGGGCGCGGCCGATCGTCGTCTCTCTCATCTCAATATCGACACCGCCCGGCTCCGAAATTCATCGGCCAATTGTCGTGCGCATCCGGGTCTCAACACCCATCGGATCGCTTCAGACAGGAGGAGCAATGACTCAGAGACAGAGATGGGTGCTGGTCCTGACGTCGATCGCATCGCTGATGGTGGCGCTCGACGTGACGGTCGTATCGACCGCGCTGAGCTCGATCCGCATGCATCTGCACGCGTCCGTCGACCAGCTCGAATGGACCGTCAACGCATACGGGTTGAGCTTTGCGGTGCTGCTGATGACGGGCGCCGCGCTGGGAGACAGGTTCGGGCGCCGGCGGCTATTCGCCGCCGGACTGCTGCTGTTCGTCGCCGCGTCAGCCGCGTGCGCACTGGCCACCAACGTCGGTTGGCTGATCGCGGCGCGCGCCGTGCAGGGGGTCGGGGCGGCGATGATCGCGCCGCTGTCGCTGGCGCTGCTGAGCGCCGCGTTCCCACCGGAGCGGCGCGCGTGGGCGCTGGGTATGTTCGGCGCGATCACGGGCCTGGCCGTCGTGGCGGGCCCGGTGCTCGGCGGAGCGATCACCGAGACGCTCGCGTGGCAGTGGATCTTCTGGCTAAACGTCCCGATCGGACTGTGCGCGGTTCCTCTGATACGTGGTCGCATCGAGGAGAGCTTCGGACCGCGGGCCGGGCTCGACGCCCCCGGCCTGGTGCTCGTGACCGCCGCCGCGCTCGGGATCGTGTGGGGGCTCGTGCGCGCCAACAGCGCCGGCTGGGGCAGCGTAGAGGTGGTCGCTACGCTCGCGGGCGGGGTGGTTGCGTCAGTCGCGTTCGTGCTGTGGGAGCTGCGCGCACGAGAGCCGATGCTGCCGATGCGGCTGTTCCGCTCTCCCGCGTTCGCGGCGGGCAACGCCGCCACACTGCTGATGTTCGGGGCGCTGTTCAGCGCCGTGTTCTTCATGGCCCAGTTCCTGCAGACGACGCTGGGGTTGTCGCCGCTGCAGGCCGGAGTGCGGCTGATCCCATGGACCGGCACGGTGATGATCGTCTCGCCGATCGCCGGTGCGTTGGTCGAGCGGGTAGGCGAGCGGCCGCTGCTGGTCGGCGGCCTTCTGATGCAGGCGGCGGGCTTTGGATGGGTGGCGCTGTTGGCGCGCACCGGGCTGCCCTACGCCCACATGATCCCGCCGCTGATCATCGCCGGCGTCGGTATCTCGTCGGCGCTTCCGGCCGTGCAGAACGCCGTCGTCGGCGCGGTCAGGCCGAATGAGATCGGCAAGGCCTCCGGGACCTTCAGCACGATGCGCCAGCTCGGCGGCGCGTTCGGGCTCGCGGTCGCAGTGGCGGTGTTCAGCGGTGCCGGCAGCTACGCGTCGCCGGCCGCGTTCAGCGATGGGTTCGCCCCGGCGATCGCCGTGTCGGCGGTGCTGTCGCTGCTCGGTGCGTTCGCGGCGCTGCGGCTGGGCACCGGACGTGCCCCCGCCGCGTCGCCGGCGCTCGAGGCCACCGGCGCGTGAGCGGTCGCGCGCGATCGAAGGCCGGCCGCGGCAAGCACCGTCGCGGCCGGCACGCCGGGGTCGTCGAGGATCCCGTCGAGCCGCTCGCCGGCCAGGTCTCGTACCTTGGCCGCGAGATCTGACGCGTCGGCGGGACGCTCCGGCGCGCCCCGGGGACACGGAACCCGGGCGATCTCCTCGCCCGCGACCGTCAGCACCGCGCCGAACTCGGGCAGCGACGGGTCGACGTCGACCCCGATCAGCTGCGAGTGCTCGCGCACGCGGCCGTCGACGTTCGCGAAGTCGCGTACGCCCGGGGGGCCATGAAGCAGCGTGTGCGCCACGCAGTAGGGGATCGAGAACTTCGCCGACAGCCCGTCCTGCACATCGTCGAGGTATGCGGCCTGACGGGCGAGGGGGTGCACGACGACCCGCACGGCCTCGCCTCCGATCCGCTCGCCGGCGCTCGCCGCAAGCTCGATCGGCGAATGCGTCCCCAGACAGCTCGGGTGGAGCTTGATCCAGTTGCGCTCGATCCCAGCGCCGCGATCCGCGTCTGTGTCGTTCAACGCATCCTGCGGCCAAGTGGCCCCGAGCACGCCCTCGAACCCCTGCCGGCCGCGAACGGCCCGAGGGTCCACGACGGCGCCTCCCCGCGCCAGCAGCGCGCCCTGCACTCCGGCCGCCGCCGCCAGGCCGACCTGGATCGCCTTGCCGTCGGATCCGAACGCGCCGCGCGTGCCGCCCGCGCGCAGTAGCGCCACGGCGACGGCGTTGTAGCGCTCGGCCTGCGATAGGCGCAGCAACCGGGACGCCGCGACCGCCGCCCCGATCGGGCCGCACACCGCCGTGGGGTGCCAGCCGGCCTCATAAAGCGCCGGGTGGCTCGCGGCGGCCACCGCCGCCATCGCCTCGAACCCGGCCGCGTAGGCGTCGAGCGCCGCGCGCAGCGGCAGGCCGAGCTGCGCGGCGAGCACCAGCGCCGCCGGCGCGCAGGTCGCGCTGACGTGCGCGACCCCGTCTGGGAGCGTGTCGTCGAAGTCGAGCACGTGACCCGCTGCGCCCGCGAACGCGACGTCGGTGAGCAGGTCCGTGCCGGACGCGCGAACCGCCCTTGCGGCGCGCTCGTCAGCGCCCGCGTAGGCGCACGCGAGCCAGTCCGTGAACGCGACCGCGTAGAGATCCACGTCCCGACATTGTCATACCGGCGCCGCGTAGCCTTGAGCCAGATGGCACCGGTCAACCTCTACAGCGACACGCAGACGCGTCCCACGCCCGGGATGCGCGCGGCGATCGCCGCGGCGGAGGTCGGAGACGAGCAGCGCCGCCAGGACCCGACGACGCGCGCGCTCGAAGAGCGTGTTGCCGAGCTCCTCGGGCAGGAGGCGGCCGTATTCCTCCCGAGCGGCACGATGTGCAACGAGATCGCACTGCTGCTCCACATCCGCCCCGGCGGCGACGAGCTGATCGCCGATCGCACCTCGCATCCGATCAATTCCGAGGCCGGTGGGCCGGCGGCGCTGGCTGGCGCCATGGTGCGGACGCTGACCGGCGAGGGCGGCATCTTCACCGCCGCGCAGCTCGAGGGCGCGGTCAGAAGCCCCGGCAACCGCTACATGCCGCGCTCCCGCCTCGCGTGGGTCGAGCAGACCACGAACCTGGGAGGCGGACGGGTGTGGCCGCTTGAGACGATCGACGAGGTGCTCGCCGCGGCAACCCGGCACGGGCTGCGAACGCACCTGGACGGCGCCCGGCTGCTGAACGCCGTGGTCGCCTCCCGGGTGCCGGCAAGCGAGTACGCGGGCGGATTCGACACGGCCTGGATCGACTTCACAAAGGGCCTCGGCGCCCCGGTCGGGGCGGTGCTCGCGGGGTCGACGGAGCTGATCGGCGAGGCCTGGCGACGCAAGCAGATGCTCGGTGGCGCGTTTCGCCAGTCCGGGATCGTCGCGGCCGGATGCCTCTATGCGCTGGATCACCACGTCGACCGACTGGCCGAGGATCACGAGCACGCCCGGCGCCTCGCCGAGGGCCTTGCCGAGCTTCCGTCGGTCGGGATCGATCCCGCCGCGGTCCAGACGAACATCGTGATCTTCCAGGTGCCCGACGCGCCGGCGCTGGTGCGCGAAATCGCCGACGACGTGGAGCTTCAGGCCGTCGATGCCCACCGAGTACGGGCCGTCACGCACCTGGACATCGGGCCCGCGGACATCGAAACGACGCTGGCCGTCATGCGCCGGGCGCTGGGCTGACGCCGTCGGGCCGCCCGGCGGCCGCGGGATTCCATACCATCCAGGGCGAGCAGCTGATGACAGATCACGATCCCAGTCCGCTCCGAGCTGCGCTCGCCCCGGCCGCGCTGCGAGAGGCCCTGGTTCCCAGCCGGCCGGTCTTCGCCAACCCCTGGGATTCGTCGGTCGACATGTTCGCCTGCGCCGTGGCGGTCTCGGTTGCCAATCCGCTGCTGCTGTGGTGCGGCGGCGAGCTGATGGGATCGATCTTCAACTTCTCCTCGCACTGGCATCTCGGCGTGTTCATCGCGGCGGCGATCGTCGGCGCCGCGGGCTTCATCACGATCACGGGCCGCGAGCGCACGCGTCTGTCGGTGGACGTGCTGGCGATCGGCGCGTGGATCGTCCTCGGCCTGATCGTCGCCCCGGTGCTCGGCCTCGCTCTGTCCCCGATACCGGCGCTCATCTGTTACGCGCTGCTGCTGCTGGTGACCTT
>Ga0207693_10002828_pt1 | contig 15031 bp, 15 predicted proteins | sample LARL81metaG_FD_184347 | JGI IMG/M metagenome (GOLD analysis project Ga0207693, IMG submission 184347) | Corn, switchgrass and miscanthus rhizosphere microbial communities from Kellogg Biological Station, Michigan, USA - LAR L8-1 metaG... | ecosystem: Host-associated > Plants > Roots >...
AGGAACGCACCGGGCAGGCCACCATGATGTATTCGGAGATCGTGCCGGCGAGCGGGGGCGAAACGGAATTCGCGGACATGTATTCCGCCTATGATCATTTGCCCGCCGCGATGAAGGCAAAAATCGAAGGACGACGCGCCATCCACAATTTCGACTTCTCACGCACGCGGCGTCACGGTGAGGATCCATTGACGGCAGAGCAAAAGGCCAAGGTGCCGCCGGTCGCGCACCCGATCGTGCGTACGCATCCACAGAGCGGACGCAAGGCAATCTTTCTCGGCGACCACGCCGAGTCGATCGAAGGTATGGATTATGCGCAAGGCCGGGCATTGATCGAAACGCTCAACGAGATGATCACGCAATCCGAGCGCGTCTACACCCACCGCTGGGCACCACGGCAGTGTCTCGTCTGGGACAACCGGTGCACGTTGCATCGCGCCACCGGATTCGATGAGGCCAACGAGGTTCGCGTGATGCGACGCTGCACCATCATCGGCGACAAACCGTTTTGATCGCGGTGGGTCGGGCAGGGAAATACTACGCCTGCACGGAATATCCGCCGTCGACCGGAATGGCCGTGCCGGTAACGAAATTCGAGGCGGGTGAAGCGAGAAAAACGGCGATGCCGGCAAAATCGTCGGGCGCGCCCCAACGTTGCGCCGGAGTGCGCGTAAGGACTCTTTCATTAAGGCCTTCGACCTGCTCGCGTGCTTTTCTGGTGAGGTCGGTGTCGATCCAGCCGGGCAGGATCGCGTTGACCTGGATATTGTCCTTCGCCCATGCCACCGCCATCGAGCGGGCCAATTGCACGATGCCGCCTTTGCTTGCCGCATAAGGTGCTGCATATGACGAAGCGAATATCGTCATCATCGAACCGATGTTGATGATTTTGCCGCCACCAGCGCGCACCATGTGAGGATAGGCCGCCTGCGAGCACAGGAACGCGCTCGTCAGGTTTGTATCCATCACCAAACGCCAGTCCTCGGCAGTCAGGTCCTGCGGTTGTTTGCGAACGGTTGTGCCGGCGTTGTTGACCAGGATGTCGAGACTGCCGAACCGGTCCGCGGCGCGCTGAACAGCATCACGGCAGGATCGCTCGTCGAGAACATCGAGATCGATGAACTCCGCCTTGGCCCCAAGCGCGCGCAGATCTGACAAGGCGGATTGCGCTTTGGTCTTGTTGCGTCCCGCGATCACGACAGCAGCGCCGGCCGAAGCCAGGCCCTTGGCCATGCCAAGTCCGATGCCACCGTTCCCACCGGTTACGAATGCGACCCGTTTTTGAAGGTCGAACATTGTCATCACCATCTCCCGTCCGCTGCGTCAGTCAGTGTTGGCTTTTTTCAGAGGTAAGCTCGTTTTGATTCAAGGCGATCCTGACCTCGCGGGCAAAGGAAATCAGCGAAGCCGTGAACAGGCAGAGCGACAGGGTGAAAAGCACGGCAGCTGCCGGCTCATGTCGAGCGCCGATATAGGCTGAGGCAAAGGCAACGATCATGAGAAGGCAGGTCGTGATTCCGCTTCCGACCGCCCAATAGATCGCCCGGATGACCAAGACCGCGCGCAACCGCAATTCCGGAAGTTGGACTTTAAGCTCTCGCGTTTTCGGATCGTCATCCGAAATGTCGCTGATGGCCCGCGATCGGTCGAGGATGCGGCTCATGTGCGTGACGAGAACCGACAGGAAGGACGCTACGGCCCCCAGCAGGAATGCCGGTGCCGCGGCCTGCGAAATGACGAGCGAAAGTTGATCGACAGTAATTATGTCTTTGAGCATCACGATCTCCCTGATTTGTGGCCTCCGAGGCCCGCATGGTGGGCTTGGTGCTACTTCACCGTGTCCAATTCCCCAGTATCCAGACGTACTTATTGGCCTTTGGGCCAATATCGCCCTGTTGAAACGAAGTTCAAAGTTTCTGGCGAAAACGAGAAAACGCACATGCCGAAGGGGGCGGTCATGTTCGCACAGAGAAAATCGGGCCGGGAGGCCGCCAGAACGGTCCCGCCAGCGTCTGATCCGCAAGTTTCACCGCTGTTCGCACAGCCCGTCGTTCGGCCGTGGCTTAGTCATTAGTCCCGCAACAGGAGGTTGTCGTGAGCTTATGTTTTCGCGTCACGAATCGTGCCGTCATCCTTGCGATCGCGAGCACCATCGGCTTGGCATCTTCAGCATCTGCCCAGACGACAAGTACCCCACCTCATGTGCCGCTGCAGAAGACGATCGGCCAGGCAAAGCCTGAAGTCGTGCCCTCGCTGATTGTGATGAATTCAAAAGGCGTGTCGCTTCGCGATGGAAAGCTTGTGCTGGTCGGTGTTGCCCCGAATACGATTATTTTCGCGGACAGGCCGGTTCGCGCTGCCGGCCATGATCTCACTGCGAACGTGATCGACGATTGGACGAAAGGCAGCGACAATTTCGCCAAGGACCCGCCCAACGCGACGGTTTCGGGTTTCACAAAAGACGGATCGGGCGTGAAAGACGCCGTCGTTGTCTTGAAAAATCCAAAGCTCGATGGCGATCAGCTGACATTCGATGTCGACGTGCTCGAAGGCGACCTCAAAGGCGCGGACGGCGCTGCGTCAGTATTCATCGATATCATCGGTCGGCCGTTGACCCCGCTCTCATACGCCGGAGTTGCGCGGCGTTCGGCATACCGCGGTGCCTATTACGCGGGCGCAGCTGCGGCCGCCGGAGCCGCCGCCGCGTATTACGCGCCTTATTACCGGCCGCCCGCCTGCGGCTACTACCCGTATCCACCCTGCTATTGAGGAAAAAAAGATGCGCAGATTTTTGATCGTCGCGACAGCACTCGCCTCGGCCCTGCTGGTCTCGGCCGGCAGCCAGGCGCAATCTCCTCCGGGGCCATGGACGCAGGTTGGAGGACTGAGCTGTCAACTCGCGCCGTCAATCGGACTGATTGTTATATCCCAGCAGAAAATGACCTGCGTGTTCACGCCGAACCAGCCCAATTGGCCGGTTCAGCGTTACGAGGGTTCGATGACGAACCTGGGCATCGATCTTGGCGCGACAGCTGGCGGCGTCCTGGGCTGGGCCGTGTTTTCGTCAACGGTTGGGCCGGCTTTCGGTGGACTCGCTGGGACCTATGTGGGCGCGAGCGGTGAAGCAACGCTTGGCGTGGGCGCCGGTGCCAACGTGCTGATTGGCGGGTCGGCGAGGAGCGTAACCCTGCAACCGCTTTCGTTGCAGGGCACGGTCGGCCTGAACGTTTCGCTCGGCGTTTCAGGTCTCGAGTTGGTGGCATTGCCTTGACGAACGTTTCGATGAAATGTGAAGGCGGGAGAGGGAGCGTCATCGATGCTCCCTTTCATGCATCTGTTTGCCATGAAGACTGAACTGGCATTCTGCGCAATTCTTGCACTGGCACTTTCGGCCGCGGCTTCTGCGCAACCGATGCGGGATGAAAATTCGGCCGGACCAAAAAACGCTGTTGTTCTGATCATCCGCCATGCGGAAGATGCCGACAGTGGCAAGGGGCTGTCGCCGTTGGGGACCACACGCGCCGACGGCTACGCGAATTATTTCAAGAATTTCTCGGTCGACGGGAAACCACTGAAGTTGAACTACATCTTCGCGACGAGGGACTCACGCAATAGTCACCGTCCTCGACTCACCATCGAGCCGACCGCGCAAGAATTCGGCCTCACTATCGACAGCCGATTTAAGAACAAACAGTTCATGGAGCTGGTGGACGAAATCAAGAAGTTGCCGCCAAACTCGAACATTCTGATTTCGTGGCATCATGGAAAAATTCGCCGAATTCTTCAGGCGATGGGTGCCGATGCAAAAGCTCTCCTTCCTGACGGAAGGTGGCCGGACGACGAATTCGGTTGGGTGATTCAATTGCGTTACGATGAGAACGGCCGGCTATTTGAAAGCAAACGGATCGGTTCATTGCCGGTGTCCGGCGCGATCATGCTGAAACCGGCGTATTCTCGGAGCGTAAGGGAAGGTAACACGCGTTCCGCTCAATTCGGCGGATAGTGAGGGTTGGAGAACATCATGTCGTATCGATCTCACGCAGGGTTGCACGCCAGACGGTTGTTTGACGTCGTTCTTACAGCGACCATTTTTGGTCTCGTCTGGCTGCTGCCGCCCGCAGCTCAGGCCGCCAATCCCGCGGAAGAAATGTTCAAGGGAGGAAGGACATTTATTGACGGCGGCGTAGATCCGCACGGCGATTCCTGGCGCTCCATGGCGCACAGTCTGGAACAGTTTCTGCACCCGGAGTTCATGCTGCGCCTATTTCTCAGTTTGACCCTGGCGATAGCCTGCTCCTGGATCGTGGCGTGGCACCCTCGCTCGACGCGCCTTGCCTCTCTTTCCGATCTTGAGGAGCGCAAGACGCTTATCCTGCTGGGGATGGTCGGCGCGGTCGTCGCGGAGCTGAGCGGCACGAGCCAGACGCTCGCTTTTGTCATCTTCGGCATTGGCGCGTTGCTGCGCTTCCGTACCGTGCTCGACAATCCGAAGCTTACGGTAAAGGCCATCATCGTCGTCATCGTTGGACTCGCGTGCGGAATGGGGTCCTGGGTCATGGCGGTGTTCGTCACCATTTTCAGCTGGATCCTGATCTTCTTGCTCGAATCCCGTCTCGCGTGCCGCATTCGCATTCGTCTCGACGACGACGAAGCTGACCTGGAGCAGACGTTCAGCACCGTTCAGTCGATGCTGGTGTCACGCGGCTGCCGATTGCAAAATGCTGCGCTGTACAAAGGAAAGCAGCAGCTCGAATTCTTTCTGCACATTCCTGCGGAGCTTGATATGCGAAAACTGGAACTGGATCTGCGGGCGGTGCTGCCGAATGCCAACAGTGCTAAAATTGCCATGGATATCGTGTGACGGGCTTCCACAATCGGTGAATTGACCGTGCGTCGCCTACTGTTGTTCCGACATGCCAAAGCCGTGCAATCCGGGCGCAGCGGCAGCGAAGACCACCTGCGCGGACTGATCGACCGCGGAAGGAAGGATTCCGCGACGATCGGTGCTTATCTCGCGACCGAAGGTCTTGTTCCGGAACGAGCGCTGGTATCGTCGGCCGTTCGCACGCAGGAAACGTGGAAATTCAGCGCACGTGAATTCGGCGTGCCCGTCGCCGCGGATACCGAAGAACGTCTGTACGACGCAACGCCGGAGGCCATTCTCGATCTTGTCAAGGAGACGCCGGCCAACGTGCAGAGTCTGCTCGTCATCGCCCATAACCCCGGCCTGCAAGACTTGGCCTTGATGCTTTTGGCATCGGGCAACGTCAAAGCACGAGGGCAACTGGAAGAAAATCTGCCGACTGCTGGCCTGGTCATTGTTGATTTTCCTTTTGACGAGTGGCGCAATCTTCGTCGCGAATCCGGCAGCCTGGAGCGTTTCGTAACTCCAAAGCTCCTGAGGGCTGGGAAGGGGCGGTGACTGAACCGTCCGTCGCTGATGCCGGTGTCGCGCAGGCAATCTCGCACAGGGGGATTTACGATGACTATCGGACAGGGAAATTTTCTGGGTACGCTTCGCGATCGTTATAGCGATCCGCTACTGACGGTGCTGACCGTTCTGCTGGTCTTTGAGATGTTCGTTGTGGCGCCTTTGCAGGCCTCCGGAATTGAAATTTTCCAGGCCTTGGGTGTCTTTGCAGCGGTGGCAATGTTGAGCGGAGTTCTGATCCTGTCCGGCAGCCCAATTGCCCTTCTTGCATTGTTCGCTGCGATTTCAATGAATGTCCTTGTCATTGTCCTTCGCTTACGCGGGACGCCCACGGCTTTCGACCTTCCTCTGGTCGCCGCGGCCTGGCTGATCCTGTCGATCACTCTTGGTGCGGTTGTGGGCCGAGCAGTCTTTGCACCGGGTGCGGTCAGCTATCACCGTATCGTCGGTGCCGTGCTTCTCTATCTCTTGATTGCCCTGGCATTCGTGGCGCTGTTCGTTTTCGTCGGCGTTCTTATCCCGAAGGCTTTCTCAGGACTCGTGCTTGAAGACAACGCCTCGTTTACGAGCAGCGCCGTCTATTTCAGTTTCGTGACACTGACCACGGTCGGTTACGGGGATATCGTGCCGGTCCATCCGATCGCTCGCAGTCTGTGCAACCTCGAAGCGATTTGCGGGCAACTTTATCCGGCAACGTTGCTGGCGCGTATTGTGACCCTGGAAGTTGGAAGCCGGGGCTGAGGACTAGCGCACAGGGTTGGAGTACCGACTTTCCGCAGCGAAATTTACGGCGTTCGGCACGCTGGCCTCCGCCGGAGCCTTATAGGGTGGGGGCAGACCAATCGTTTGCGTGACCGGAAGCGGCTTTGGCTCGATGCGGTTGCTGACCAGGCTCAACGCGCCGAAGAGGGCGGTCCCGACGATCAGAAAGTAAGACAGTATTGGCATCCGCATGGTTTGAGCTCTCCGGGCACAACATCAGCTTGTTGGCCGGTATATGGGCCGAAAGCTAATCCCAAATCTGTGCTGTAGATCACATCCGCGACGAATATGCGCGGGGCTGAATTGCTTGGCCTTTTGGGTGTTTTTGCCGTTGGCGAGCCATTGGGACAGGGGCCGCCGATGGACAAGGATCTACAATGTCTTTCGCAAGGCCGTGATCGAGATAATGAAGACCATCGTGGCGAGCAGCATCCAGTTCTGCACGGTCACGCCCCATACGGTGATTTCGCCTGTGAGCAAATCCGAATATTCACCCATGCCATGGGTTCTACGCGCTCTCGATGTTCCTTCGGCGCAAAATTTTCAGGACCCAACGTAAATATCGGCTAAAGCACTTTGGCGCGCGCGCACATTGCGACTATGTACGCACGAGGCGGACATCGCATCAGACTGTGCGGTTGCTGACGCACTTCGATTTTACATAGTCTTTATTCGACGTCTCCGATCCGAAAAGCAAAAAGCTTTACGCACTGGTCAGTCGGAGCGGCGCGATGAACAAGCAAATCACGAGCCGAACGATCCTCTCCGACGCGACGGGCAATCGTGCTCCTTCGCCGCTGCCTGAGCTGTGCGCATGCGCGCCGGAAGAAGCACTGACGCGCCTGCAGGCAAGCAGGAGCGGCCTTACGGCGGAGGAGGTCGAGGCGCGCCGGGAGCAATACGGTGCGAATGAAGTCTCTCACGAAAGGCCGCCGACCTGGTACCAGCAACTCTTCCATGCGTTCCTCACGCCATTTAACGGTGTGCTGTTTGCCGTCAGCGTGGTTTCCCTCTTCTCGGACGTCATCTTTGCGGATCCTGACGATCGCTCATTCAGGACCATAATCGTCCTCGTCACGATGATCCTTTTGAGCACCCTGCTGAGGTTCTGGCAGGAGTTTCGATCCAACAAGGCAGCTGAAGAACTGAAGGCGATGGTGACGTCGACCGCCGCCGTGCTGCGCGCCGGGATGGACCGGCCGCAGGAACTGCCGATCCACGATCTCGTACCGGGCGACATCGTCTATCTTTCCGCCGGTGACATGGTTCCTGCGGACGTCAGGCTCATCGCCACTAAAGATTTGTTCGTCAGCCAGGCGATGCTGACAGGAGAATCGATCCCGCTGGAAAAATATGCGGTGCCGCCGGGCAAGCAGACGCAGGCCGAGCCGTCGCAGAACGTGCTGGATCGTGAGACCGCCTGCTTCATGGGGACCAACATCGTCAGCGGTACGGCCGTTGCCGTGGTCGCCGCGACTGGAGACGCCACCTGTTTTGGCGCGATGGCGAAAGAGATTATCGGTGCGAGGCCGCTAACCAGTTTCGACAAAGGCATCAGCAAGGTCAGCTGGATGTTGATCCGCTTTCTGATGGTGATGACGCCGCTCGTGTTTCTGATCAATGGCCTCGAAAAGGGCGACTGGCTGCAGGCATTATTGTTCGCGGTTTCCGTTGCGGTCGGATTGACCCCCGAAATGTTGCCCATGATCGTGACCACGAACCTCGCCAAAGGCGCAGTGACGATGGCGCGGCGCAAGACGATCGTGAAGCGGCTCAATGCCATCCAGAATTTCGGCGCGATGGATGTCCTGTGCACCGACAAGACCGGCACGCTGACGCAGAACAAGATCATCCTTGAGAGACACCTCGATATTCACGGTAAAGAAGACTTGCGCGTTCTCGAATACGCCTGGCTGAACAGCAACAATCAGACCGGCCTGAAAAATTTGCTCGACGTTGCCGTGCTTGAGTTTGCCCTGCAGCACGAGCTTGTCGACAAGCTGAAACACTACCGGAAAATCGACGAAATTCCTTTCGACTTCATGCGTCGGCGCATGTCCGTGGTCGTGCGCGATGGCGACAACCGAAATCTCCTGGTGTGCAAAGGCGCGATCGAGGAACTGTTGCCTCTCTGTGTCTCCGCGCATGACCAGAGCGTGGAGGCTGACGACGGCGTTGTCCCGTTCACGCCGGAAATGCGCAAGGAGGTTCGCCGCATTACGCGAAAGCTCAATCAGGACGGCCTGCGCGCACTGGCCGTGGCGTATAAATGGCTTCCCCCGGAAGACCGCACCTATACGGTGCAGGATGAAAATGACCTCGTGTTGTCGGGGTATATCGCGTTCCTCGATCCGCCGAAGGAGACCGCGCGCCAGGCGATCGCCGCTCTGAGAGACCATGGCGTCTGCGTAAAAATCATCACCGGTGACAACGAGGTCGTTACGAAGAAGATCTGCAAGGAAGTCGGGCTGCCCATCGAACATGCGATGCTGGGCAAGGACCTAGAAAAATTATCCGAGGCGCAATTGTCCGAGGCGGTGGAGCGGACGACTATTTTTACCAAAATGTCACCCGTGCAGAAGTCCCGCGTGATCCGTGCCCTGCAGGGAAACAATCACACGGTGGGATATCTCGGCGACGGCATCAATGATGCTGCGGCGCTCAAAGATGCAGACGTCGGCATTTCGGTCGATACCGCGGTCGACATCGCCAAGGAGTCGGCCGATATCATCCTGCTCGAGAAAAGTCTTTTGGTGCTCGAGGAAGCGGTCGTGGAAGGCCGCAGAACATTCGCGAACATCATCAAGTACATCAAGATGACGGCGAGCTCCAATTTCGGCAACGTGTTCAGTGTGCTGATTGCCAGCATCTTTCTGCCGTTCTTGCCGATGCTGCCGATCCAGCTGTTGGTGCAAAACCTGCTGTATGACGTTTCGCAGGTATCGATTCCCTGGGATGACGTTGACGCCGACTATCTCAAGCAACCGCGCAAATGGGATGCGAGCGGCATCGCGCGCTTCATGGTGTTCATCGGTCCGATCAGTTCGGTCTTCGACGTGGTGACATTTTTGGTCATGTGGAACGTATTCCACGCCAATACTGTTGCGAAACAATCGCTCTTCCAGTCGGGATGGTTTGTCGTCGGCTTGCTCACGCAGACGCTGATCGTTCACATGATCCGCACACAGCACATCCCGTTCATTCAGAGCCGTGCGGCGACCCCCGTTATTCTGCTGACCGCCTGCATCATGGCGCTTGGCATCTATCTGCCGTTCTCACCGGTCGGGGAACATTTGGGAATGGTGCCGTTGCCACCGGCGTATTTCGTCTGGCTTGCTCTCATTCTGTCGAGCTACTGCTTGCTCACGCAACTCGTCAAAACGATTTACATCCGGCGCTTCGGACAATGGCTGTGAAAAGCCGCTGGATTGTCACGACAGGAACTTCGCGCAGGGGTACCCCGCTGTGGGTTGCAAAGGTGTCACAAAGGCAACGTTTTTTGCTGGACGACGCCAGTTACCTCTGATCGCCGGTCCGCTGATCTAAGAGATGAATCGGGGGCGACAGTTGGGTTCGCCTTATGAATCGTTCTGGAAGGATCTTCGCTGCCTTCTGGTTGCTCGGTGCGATCGGCTCAGCTTCCGCGGCGGACCTGCCGACGAAGGCGCCGCCTTACATTGCACCGGTTGCTGTGGCGCCAAACTGGTCGGGCTATTACGTCGGCTTGAACGCCGGAGGTGTCTGGTCTGACACCAACATGGATTGGCGTCTAAACCCTGTCGGCTTCGGTCCGTCCGGCGTACTCGTTGAACAGGCGGCGGCCGGCCACCTGAGAACCTCGGGCTTTACGGGCGGCGGTCAGATCGGGCTCAACAAGCAGTTCGACATGCTGGTGTTCGGCATTGAAGGCGACCTGCAGTACACAGGTCTGTCGGGCAGTCGAAGCGGCGGCGCAATTGTTCCTCCCGGAATTTTCGACAGCTTCACACAGTCAATGGAGAGCAGATGGCTCGGGACGGCCCGCGGCCGGCTGGGGATCGCGTTTGGATCCTGGCTTCCCTACGCGACCGGCGGCGTTGCGGTGGGTCGCGTCAGCTACAGCGACTTCGGCTTCTTTCCGTTCCTCCCGTCGAGCAACACTTCGTCAATAACGCAGACGCGCGTTGGCTGGACCGCGGGAGGAGGGGTCGAATGGAAATTCGACCAACGCTGGAGCATCAAGGCCGAGTACCTGTATGTGGATTTAGGCTCGACGACCGATACCAGCCTGAACAGTAACGTAGGGTTCAGCGCCAGTATTATTCACAATCATCATCTGACTGAAAACATCGCGCGTATCGGCTTGAACTACTCGTTCTGGTCGAGCCCGAACTGATAACTACAGCCACTGGCATAGGTCGCGATAAAGTTCTTTTGGGCACAACCTAAGGTTCGCTGACCATCAAGGATAAAAAACAAATAACTCCCTAGTAAAAATACTAGGTATGGTCGGTAATCCAGTACGCGCAGCGTTGCATTTTTGCTACAGGCCGGCACGAATACTGTGACCCCTATACGAGGGTGCAATATTCCTCAAACTTTTGCCGCATTAAAGCATTCATACGGACACACACATCGCGCACCGCTCTGGGCACAGGCGCGATTAGGGGAGAACCTGGAATGCGAAAATACTCTTTGATGCTGCTCGCCGCTGTTGTTGGTCTGGCTGCGAGTCAGGCTTCGGCGGCCGACTTGCCACGCAAGGCGCCCGCCTACATCCCGCCTGCGCCGCCACCGGTCACCTGGACCGGGTGCTACATCGGCGCCAACATCGGCGGAGCCTTTGGTGACGCCAGCGTGAACTTCCCTGGCGGTGAACTCTCGTCGAACGGTTCTGGCTTTGCTGGCGGCGGCCAGATCGGTTGCGACTATCAATTCAGCGGCGGATGGGTTGTCGGCTTCCGCAACATGTTTGACGGCACGAGCAACCACAGAAGCGGAACGATCGCTACTGGCCCGCTCGGGGGCACCGTCGTCAACTTCAACAATCAATGGTTCGACACCCTGACGGGCCGCATCGGTTACTCGTTCACCCCGGCCTGGTTGCTCTACGGTCAGGGCGGCGGCGCTTGGGCCCATGCCAGCACCAATGCGTCACTTGCGGGTTTCACACTCGGTACGACGGGGAATACCCGGTCGGGCTGGACCGCTGGTGGTGGCGTTGAATGGATGTTCGCGCCGCACTGGTCGGCCTTCCTCGAAGGCAACTACATGGACTTCGGCACGAACAACAACACAGTGTTCGGCGTTGGTGGTTGCGGCGTGGTTGGGTGTAGCTTCAATTCCAAATTCACCGAGACCACCGTTCTGGTTGGCGTGAACTACCGCTTCTGGTAAGCGTCACTGTCTGACCTGATTAGGTCTTCCGAAAACCCCGAGCGAGAGCTCGGGGTTTTTGCTTTTCGTCCATCGAGATCCTGCGTGGATTTGCGGCACCAATCTGCGCGGTGTGGAATGACGCGCGCAGTTGAGTCAGCCGCGGTTGGATTTTACCGCATTTGATTGCGTGGATAACTGCAATTCGGACAAATTCGGGCCAAACCGATGCCCGCAAATTTGCGCGGGTTGATCTGGGGACTGGGGGAAGTGAAGTGAGCAGCGCGTTTCAACTTCCACGGCGTTTGCCGGTGGGAACGAAGTACGTTGTCGAAATTTGCGGGGAGTTCGTTCGGCGGTTCGTGGAATTGCCCAATGGCGCCAGGATTCCGCTGAGAAACCGAAAGGCCCGGCTATCGATTAGCAGCAAGCGTCGCCTGAATGGCGCCGGCTTGCAGGGGCCGCGTTGGCCGAGGCAACCGACGCGGCCCAACCATCGTCGTAAATGACGAGCCGGGCCGCCGCGCGCTGACCAGCGCCGGGCGCGCTGCGTGCTCTGCCGTTTGCGTTCGCTTCTCACGGCGGGCACAGTCATGTCCTCTCGCGCCGCACAGATCGCGGCGCGACACGATTTTGCGATCGTATGAGGACTCCCCATGAGTGAAAATTTCGAAACGTTCCTGCGCTTTTGGATCGCCGAAAATATTCGCCCTCTCGCGCCCACGGAATCATTGGATGACGTAGTTCGGTCCCGCGCAAAAGAGCTGGAAGGGGCCGCGACCACCGCAGGATTTTACGGTGAACTCGATGAGGCGGCGCATCCCTACGGCAGTGTCGAGGGCCTCGTGCGCGACAAATTCAAACAGGCGAGCAAACGCGACTAGCGCACCCGGTACCGGGTTTGCTTTGTCGCCGAGAGGCTTCAGTCGCGCCGATCGCTGTTGTAAAATCAAACGAACGGCAAACAGCATTCCGAAAAATCATGGAGCTCTCATGGCCGAAATTCCACAGACGCTGGCTGAAATCGAAGGCCGCATGGCGGCAATCAGGGAAAACATCCGCGAACTCATCGAGCAAGCGGCTGCATATTCCGGTGCCGCCGACGACGACCTGGCTTCGCAACGGATTGCCGAGCAGGAGGCGCAGCTCGAAATCCTCACGCGGCAGCGCGACGAGCTGCAAAGAAAGAAATCGTGACGGATTGGATTACGGATTGCGTCGGGAGAACGACACGGCGTAGGCGCCACTGCGGATGCCGATCATGGGATCATCGGATTCCTCGATCCCATCCGTCAGCTGGCTGGGCATGTACAGCAATTTCTTCTCGGCCTCTGCGCTGTTGGCCGCTGTCTTATCGATCGTCAAAACCCCGAGATCGACGACCTTTCGATCATTCGGCCAAGGTTTCGTTGGGTCCTTCGTGGGGTCGCCGGCGACCGCAAGTTGCGCCCTGAGGCGGAATGTCACCGGTCCGCGTTTGAGGCGCTCCTGGATCTCGTCCACCAGAAAATTAGGCGGCTTTTGTGCCGCATCAGCGGCCGACAGATGAACGGTCCGTTCGGGCATCATCTGATAACGGACGGCTTGCTTCGCGCCGGCTTTGTTGACGAGCAGGAACGCATTGATGCCGTGGTACTCCTCAGTGGCGAAACTGTCCGGCGTGCTTACGGTCGCATTGGCAGCCGGCACGCTGGGATGATTTGCTACGAACTGTTCGAGTTTTGTCGGCTTGGGTGCGTCCGGCGGGCTGGCGGCGACGGCCAGAAGCAGATCGCGAAAATCCTCGGCGGTGGCGACCGGAAAGAACTTGAGCGAGACCATCACCATGTCCGTGTCGGTGCCGTCGGGCAAATGAAACTTGATGGCCATGCCGTGCGGATTGGCGTCGCCGGACCCATCCGGGAGAGTCGGAATCCCGGTCGCATCGGAAAATCGTATGGTCGCGGGGATCACGCTGCCGTTGAACAATACGGCGCGGCTCAAATCAGCTGCCTCGGGAGAGGCCTTAAAGCTCCCCTCGACGACGATGCCCTTTGCATGATTGGAACGGAACCCGGCATACGAGCCGAAGACCTTGGTCAATGCATCAACAAGCTGCTCCTCGAGGGGCTTGTCCTGAGCAGCCGCAATCCCCGTCCATGCCAATGCGAACGCAGTGAGTACAGTCAGAAGCTTGTGTGTCCGCATGAACGGAGTCTCCGTTGATCGCCGCGGGCGATGATGGAAGTGGGCAAAAGTGGGCGTGACCTCGCCCCAATACTCGAAAATGTCGCTCCGGAATTCCAGTTGGACAGAAGTCCAATGGCCGCTCTTGCGTCGCCGCTTATTCGGTCCTGCTGCCCTGAATTTCAGAGGTGTGTCGGTCAACCGGCTCCCTGAAATACATGCACCATTTCGGCCTGGTGTCTTTTTTCAACGCGGGTGAACACTGGGTCTTGCAGGCTTCGCTCCCGCATTCCATCAACGACGAGCTGGCTGGGCTTTCGTTCGCATCTGCCCTGGATACTCTTGCTGTTGTCGGTTTCTGAGGAGCTGGCGTCGCCGGTGCCGATATTGGTTGGGCAGGCGTCGCAAGCTTGAGCGGCTTTTCCAGATCGAAATTTCCTGTCTCCGCGCACGCAGCGAGACCAAGAGCAAGTGACAAAGCGAACAGCCATTTCATTTTGTCCCCCCGTCGTGCAAAGCCAGCGCGCATTCTGCCGCAACATGCTCTCGCCACGGGCGGTAAAAGAAATGGACTTGAGAGAAGGGTTGCTGATCTCTTAATTTCCGACCGAGATGGAACGAAGCGTCCGCTTTTGGGTCACTGGCGGACTTGCGGATCGGCGGCGCACGCAGCGAACGTGCCGCATGCGACGCGCTCCCTCATGAAGCGCCGACGCAGAACTTCAAAGATTGGAAAGCTGCAGCAGCTTGCGATCACCGATCCAGGTTTTCGACAGATCAGCCTCGGCTTTGCGCGCCGCGTCGGCGTTGCCGCGTGCCTTATAGAGTTCAGCCAATCCGTAGTATGACCAACCGTTCGCTGGCGCGCGGGTGAGTGCGCGCTGGAATTGTTGCTCGGCCTCGGCATAGCGGCCTGCTTGCAGCAGGGCAGCGGCAAGAGACTGCCGGATCGGGTAGTACCAATACGGCGGCTCGGTGTAGGGCAGGGCATCCTGCATCGCGGCCGCGCGCGCAAATCGCACGACCGCCGTACGATAATCGCTATTGGCTTGCGCGATGCGGGCGAGGATCAGCGTCTGCGCGATGCGCAGCACCTCTTGCGCCGGAACGTTTGACTCGTTGAGTAACTTGAAATCGGCAGTGCGCTCGATCGTCCCGATTGCATCCGCCGCCGCTGCCGCGCCAGCGGAGTCGCGGCGTTGTGCAAGCGCTACGCCGCGCGCATAAAGCCACATCGCCTTGATGTAGGGGATGGCATCACCGGGATCAGGCAACGCGAGAATGGTTTCTGGCGTGCTGAACTGCGCGTGCGCGAAA
>Ga0207693_10002830_pt1 | contig 15024 bp, 12 predicted proteins | sample LARL81metaG_FD_184347 | JGI IMG/M metagenome (GOLD analysis project Ga0207693, IMG submission 184347) | Corn, switchgrass and miscanthus rhizosphere microbial communities from Kellogg Biological Station, Michigan, USA - LAR L8-1 metaG... | ecosystem: Host-associated > Plants > Roots >...
TTTCCGCCGCCGTATGCTCGCCGCCGAGCGGCGTTCCGGGAACCAGATATTTGCCCATCGCCAGTCCCCCGACGACGACGGGGTCGGACATGAGCGGCTCACGATTGCTGCCGTGCAACCTAATCCCTAAACCCCGTTTCGCCGGTCACAAATCCCTGTTGTAATTGCCCGAGTTGTACAAGGAGGTAGGCCGTGAAAAGCCTCGCGAAATTGACGAAACGGGTCATCATTGTCGCGATGACGACCCTAATCGGGAGCGCGCCAGTGCTGGCGGAAACATTCGTCTACGTATCGAATGCCGACGATGGCGACATCGGGGTGTACAGCGTGCAGACAGATGGCTCTCTGAAACCTGGCGAGCACGCCAAGGCGGCGAATGTTGTCATGCCGATGGCGGTTAGCCCGGACCGTCGCTTTCTTTACGCGGCGGCGCGCTCCAAGCCGTATTCGGTTTTCGTCTATGCGATCGACCCAAACACGGGCGCATTGAAGACTTTGTCGGTATCCCCGCTCGCCGAGAGCTTCCCGTACATTTCGCTCGACAAGACTGGTCGTTACCTATTTGGCGCGTCGTACGGCTCTAACTTGATCAGCGTCAACGCGGTCGGAGAGGACGGGCGCGTGGCTCACGAGCCGCTGCAGGTGATACCGGTGGGCCGCAACGCGCACTCGATCCGCACCGACGAGAGCAACAAATTCGTTTTCGTTTGCACGCTTGGCAGCGACCAAATATTCCAGTTCACGTTCGATTCGAAGACCGGGCATCTTGCTTCGAACACGCCTGCGGTCTTTCTGACGAAATCGGCGCTGGGCCCGCGCCACTTCATTACATCGAGTGACAACAAATTTGTGTACGTGCTGAGCGAACTGACTGGCACGGTCACGACGTTTTCGCTGAACAGCGATACAGGGTTGGTGACGGAAGTTAGCTCGGCATCCGGCTTGCCACCTGAATCCAAGCTCGTGCCCGGGGCGCCGCGGGGCCCAGTAGCGCCCGGCGGGCCGCCGCCGCGCAACACCGACAACGATATCTGGGCAGCAGATTTGCATCTGACGCCGAACGGCAAATTCCTTTACATGACGGAACGCACCAGCAATTCCCTCGCTACCTTCAGTGTCGATGGCGCCAGCGGCAAGCTCATTTTTCTGGGCAGTACGCCCACCGAGAATCAACCGCGCGGATTTGCGATTGATCCCAAAGGAAGATTTCTCGTCGTTTCTGGGGAAAAGTCGGACACGATTTCAGCCTACGCGATCGACGAGGCAAGCGGCGCCGTGAAGCTGATCGGCAAATATCCGGCAGGAAAGGGCGCGAACTGGGTGGAAATCGTCAGTTTTGATTAGGACTACTTCGCTGACGACGAACGAAGACAGCGCTTATCCGTCGTGACCTCTAGCAAGGTATGCCGGCGATTTCCTCACTTACAGTGGGGCCGCGCTATTCGCCCGCCCCACGAGGTGAGCGAATAACGAGGATGTTTGCTGCGGTGCGGGAGTCCGCTTTTGGCACAAAGCGGACATCCAAGCGTCGTCCGGTAATGTCCGCTTTTGGGGGAATAGCGGACATTGACCAATCCTTGCTCATCGGCCTCGATTTGATCCGTCATTTGACGTGGGACCACCTCGGCGCGGAGCCTTGAAGCGACGCTCGTGCGTGCGCTTTTTAGGAGCGGCGAGCCAGCCGCGCGAGATCGGCGCTAACGTCAGCACCATCGGCGGCACCTTGCGCGCTGCCCGATGCCATTGCCGGTCAAGGTCCACGATCGCCGGATTACGGCTGCGCGCCGCAAATCGGCCACAGCCCAATCGCGAGACTTTTTCCTAAGTGCCCACTGGTGATTCACCGCCGGGCGCCGATCAAAAAGCCTGCCGCGCGGGAGGCCGCATTAAGCGCGCCACCAGTGCCGCTGCGGCTGCCGTGGAGGGATTGTTGAGTAAGAGAGCTACAGCAACGCGCGCCGCTTTGATAGCGTACCCGCCGCGCGCCATGCGTGCCAATCAAGCGGCGGCTTATCTGTCCATGTCGCGTTCCAGCTTCCTGCAATTAGTCGCTCAGGGTACGATGCCAAAGCCGACTCGCATCGGCGGCATGGTTATGTGGGACCGTCTGGCGCTGGACCTTGCTTTCGAGGAACTGTCTGAAGTAGGGCAGGGGAATCCGAATAGCTTTGACAGTGTCCTTCAGGGACTAGAGAAGAACTGACGGCCAATGGCTGCGATCAGATTGCGCTACGTCAAGGCAATATCCCGGCCGACACGGCAAGCCGCGCTATTATTTCCGGCGCAAGGGCTTCGCTACTGTGTCACTGCCGACACCAGGATCACCCGGATTTTATGGCGGCATACGAGGCCGCCAACACGTTGCCGGTTGTGCCAGTAGCTTCGGATGATCGTGTCCGCTTCCTTCCCGGTAGCCTTGGACACGCAATCGAGTCCTTCCTAGCTTCCGGTGAATATACAAAGCGCGCGCTGAAAATACTCAGCTTCAAGATCGTCGATTGTTCGATGAATTGCGCGCTGCATTCGGTGCCGGATTACTCCGTGATCTGCGCGACCGTCACGTTAAGATCATCCGCGACCATTTCCGGAAGAAGCATTCCGCAGGAATTGCCGATGCCGCGATGAGTCGCATTTCTGTTGTTTGGCAATATGCCGATCAGCACCTCGATCTTGACCTTGGCGCAAATCCGACCGTCGGCGTGTCGCGCTTGCACAAGGCCAAAAAGGAACACCAACCTTGGTCCGATGGCGTGCTGGCCGCCTTCGATGCTGCCGCACCCGGCCACCTGCGATTAGGTGTGATGCTCTTGCTGTACACCGGGCAGCGCCGATCTGACGTGGTGCAAATGCGGTGGAGTCAATTCGACGGCGACACCATCGAAGTGGTGCAACAAAAGACTGGTGAACCTGTCACGATCCCATGTCACAAACGGCTGCGGGCGACATTGTCCACGCGGCCGCGCCAGAGTGAATTCATTCTCACAGGCGAGCGGGGCGCCATACAAAGCTGCCAGCTTGGCCGCGATGGTGCGCAGGCAATTACTGCTATCGGCATTCACGGCTATTCGGTCCACGGACTCAGGAAGAACGCCGCGGTGGCGCTTTCTCAAGCTGGTTGCTCTGTTCCTGAGATCATGGCTGTCACCGGACATCGCTCGGCTGCTATGGCGTTGCATTACAGCAAGCGTGCCGAAAAGAAGCGCCTTGCTCGCACGGCAATTGACAAGTGGGGAGCTGCCGAAGTGTCTAACCTAAGAACGAAGCGTGCATAGAGCAGTGTCTACCCTGTTGAAAACCAATAAAATATTTCTTTCCGCAAGAAATCGGGCCTAGCTTTGCGGCCTAGTGCTTGGTCGGCGGCAGTGATTCTTTCAACCGCTGAGCTTGCGCCGGCACAGCGAATAAGGAAACCGGGGATGGCCAAAACCGTCCTGATTGTGGAGGACAACGAGCTTAATATGAAGCTCTTCCGCGATCTCCTGGAGGCGCACGGTTATGCTGCGCTCGGGACGCGCAACGGCATCGAGGCGCTCGATCTGGCGCGCAAACACCGGCCGGATCTGATCCTGATGGACATTCAGCTTCCGGAGGTTTCGGGATTGGAAGTCGCGAAACATCTGAAAGACGATCAAGAGCTGCGGCACATTCCGGTGGTCGCCATCACCGCCTTCGCCATGAAAGGCGACGAGGAACGTATCCTGGCCGGCGGCTGCGAAGCCTATTTGTCCAAGCCGATTTCGGTCGGAAAATTCATTGAGACGGTACGGCGTTTCTTAGGCGCCGCGTAACTGCGATCGCGACTGGCACAAAACGGTACGGGCCGAACGTGGGTTAATCACAATTATTGTGGTTGACGGCGACCGGACGGCAGAGCGCGGACTTGATAGTTGATTTCGCCAGCGGTTCCGTTACCCTTCTGACAGAGCAACCTTCTCGCTAATCACTGGGGCTATACAGCGGGAATGGCGACGCGAAGAAATCGCGCGAAAAACTCTTGCGAATTCTTTGATAACCCTGCGGAATGCTCAGGTCCGCCGCATCTCCTGGGTCCGTGGGGTTCGGCCGGCACGGGGGCGGTGCGAGTGGCCTCCTTATGACACCGTTCCCGGCCGGCCACCATTTGGTTTGCCCCACCGGCTGTGCTCTCCATAAGACGGTATCGTAGCGCTCGCGGCTCGCCGGGGCGCCCACGCTTTCGGGCCATCGGGCGCTGCCACAATGCGAATGGCCGGAGCAGGTCCGGCCATAGCAAATGATGAGCTGATTTAAGGCCTATTTGATCTTGGATTCGCGAAATTCGACGTGCTTCTTGGCGACCGGATCGTATTTCTTCTTGACCAATTTATCGGTCATGGTGCGCGAATTCTTGCGCGTCACGTAGTAAAAACCAGTGTCCGCACTGGACACGAGCTTGACCTTGATCGTCGTATTCTTGGTCATGAGATCCTCAGTGTTGCCGCGTCCCGCGAAACCTAGTCAGCAAGCCGCGATTGTCAAGAAAGCGTTGCGGAAAAAGCTTTGCCGAGCGCGGTGGCGTTGATCACAGGATTTCCCGGACGAAGCGCTTGTGCAGCATCCGATAGAGCGGCACCGGATGCTCGTGGCGCATTCCGGCGGCGATGCGGTCTTGCAGCTCTTCGAGCACGACCGCTGTAATCCCCGGCATATCCAGCTCGCGGGCTTGCGTGATCGGCAACCAGACCAGCTCAACGAGTTCTTTATCGAGACCGACAAAGCCATCGTCGCGGCGCGCGATCGCCGAAACATCGGCCGTGAAGAATCGACTGTCGAACCGCAGCGGGCGCCGCGGCGGCGTGATGGCGCGGGCGATAAAGTGGACCGCGCTGAGGTCGGGCGCGATGCGGGCTTTGGCAAAGGCCTGCCACGGCCCGGGCGGCGCTTGCATTGTTTCGGGCGTAGGCACGCCAAGCATGATCCCGGTTTCTTCGTAGGTTTCACGGACCGCGGCGAGCGCAAACGCCGCCGCTTTGGCCGGACTCGGCCGCCGGACGCGTTGCATCAGCTTTGTGGCGTGATGTTCGTGCAGCGCCGCGGCTGTCGCCATCAGGCGATCGGCGGCTTCGATACGGCCGCCGGGGAACACGAATTTGCCGGGCAGAAAGCGATGACGCTCATGCCGGCGGCCCAGCAGCACCTTCGGCACCGCGCTTGAGCGATCGACCAGGATCAGCGTTGCGGAATCGCGCGGCTTGAGATTTGGAAACGACTGATCGCGCATGCTGCGCGTGAGCCGCTCGGCGCGGTCCGCTGCGGTTCCGCCGGTGCTGACGCTCAAATCGTCGTCCATTGAAAACTCGCTTTGCTCACCGGCGGCCGCGGTCGTGCCGGCCGGATTTCGATCTGGAATTCGCGCCAAATTTCTTACTTTGTCGCGGTGGATGTCCAGCCCGCTTGGTCATGCGGGCAGGGCGGCCCGCATCCTGATCGACCAGCCTGAAACGTAGCGCGCCGGCGACTGGCGCCGCCTCGACCAGTTCGACGGTAACGGGATCGCCGAGCCGATGCGTCGCCGAGCGGCCGACAAAAGCGCGGCCCGCCTCGTGAAAGCGAAAGTACTCCTCGCCGATAGTGCGCGCCGGAATAAAACCGTCGGCGCCGCTTTCGTCGAGTTCGACGAACAGTCCGGCGCGCGTCACCCCGGAAATGTGGCCATCGAAGATCGCACCGACGCGGTCAGCCAGGAAATGGGCGATCAGCCGGTCAGCGGTTTCGCGCTCGGCTTTCACGGCCCGTCGTTCGGTGGCGGAGATGTTGGCGGCGATCTCGGCAAGCCCGCGCGTATCGGCGCCATCCGGCAAGCCGTCGGCCCCGAGCTTGAGCGCGCGGATCAGCGCGCGATGCACGATGAGATCGGCATAGCGGCGGATCGGCGAAGTGAAATGCGCGTAGCGACGCAGATTGAGGCCGAAATGGCCGAAATTCTCGGATGAATATTCAGCCTGCGCCTGCGTACGCAACACCATTTCATTGACCAGCCGTTCGACGTCGCGGCCCTTCACCCGCGCCAGAATGCGGTTAAAGCCGTCGGGGCGAAGCGCTCCGCCTTTTGGCGGCGAGATGTCGAGCGTGGCCAGAAATTCGCGCAGCGCGTTGAGCTTTTCCGGCGACGGCTCGTCGTGGACGCGATAGATCAGCGGCACCTTGGCGCGCTCGCAGGTCTCCGCAGCCGCAACGTTGGCAAGGATCATGAATTCCTCGATCAGGCGGTGCGCCTCGAGCCGTTGCGGCATGACCACACGATCGACGGTGCCATCCGATTTGAGAACGATTTTGCGTTCCGGAACGTCGAGATCGAGTGGTCCGTGTTCGTCGCGCGTGCGCAGCACCGCGCGATAAGCGGCGTAAAGCGGCGCCAAAATCTTGTCGACGATCGGTTCAGTGATCTCGTCGGTGCGGCCTGCGACCGCAAGCTGCGCTTGTTCGTAATGCAGCCGGGCGGCCGAGCGGATCAAGACGCGATGAAAGCTGTGCGAGCGCTTGCGGCCGTCGGCGCCGATCACCATGCGCACGGCCAATGCCGGGCGATCCACATGCGGCCGCAGCGAGCACAAATCGTTCGAGATGCGCTCGGGCAACATCGGCACCACCCTGTCGGGGAAATAGACCGAGTTGCCGCGTTTTGCCGCCTCGCGGTCGAGCTGCGACCCCGGAAGCACGTAGTGGGCCACGTCGGCGATGGCGACAGAGACAATATGGCCGCTCGCGTTGCGCGGATCGGCATCAGGGATGGCATGGACCGCATCGTCATGATCCTTGGCGTCGGGCGGATCGATGGTGACGAACGGCATCGCGCGCCAGTCTTCGCGGCCGGCCGGGGAAGCTTCCCGCGCCGCCTCGGCTTCGGCGAGGACGGCCCGCGTAAAGACATGCGGAATGTCGTGAGCGTGAATGGCGATCAGGCTCACGGCGCGCTCGGTCTTGAGCGAGCCGAGCCGCTCGACGACGCGGCCGCTCGGAAGGCCAAATCGTCCGTGCCGGCTTACTTCGACGGCAACGAGATCGCCGTCGGCGGCGCCCGCCGCCGCCTCGACGGCAATCGCAAGTTCGCGGCCCAGTTGCTTCTTGTCGATCGGAACGAGCCGACCGCCGCCGCCCGCGAGCGCGCGGAAAATCCCGAGCGCGCGATGTTTGGCGCGGTCGATAAGTTTTATGACCCGTCCACTCGTTTCCTCGGCCGTGGATCGCTCGATGCGAAGGAGCGCACGATCGCCGATGCCGGCAACTTCGTCGGGGCGGGCGCGGCGCGGGCTGTGGATGCGGATGACCGGCGGCGCGCCGTGGACCTCTTCGTCCCACTCGGTCGGCCGGGCCAAAAGTTCGCCATCGCTGTCGCGGCCGGTGACGTCGGCGAGAACGACCGGCGGCAAAGTGCCGGCGTGATGCAGCCCTTTGCGTTGCCGATCGATGCGGCCCTCATCGGCCAAATCGCGCAGCATACGCTTGAGCCCGGCGCGATCGGCGTTTTTGGCGCCGAACGCGCGCGCGATCTCCCGGACGCCGACCTTGCCGCTGCGTTCGCGGATGAAGGCGACGAGTTCCTCGCGTGAAGGCAGGCGTCTCATGGAAGCATGATCCCGAAAAGTGGGTACCGGTTTCCCGCCTGCGCGAAGCCTCGCCAGCCGCTTGCTATTTCGTTGGATGCTTCAGCGGGCGAGGGCAGGTCGGCAAAGATCATGCTCATAGAACGGGCTAAAGCGAAATGGCGATTCAACCTAAAGCCATTTGCTTTAGCCACTCGCCGGCCAATTCGGCTTGGGCACAGTGCGTGAAGTTTATTCGGCAGCTTGCGTCGTCTTGCGTGGGTTATGTGCGGGGCGCTTTGGGGCGCTTCCCGGCGGTCGTTTCGATGACGCCTTGATATGCCTCGCAGTCCCCGGCGAGGGCCGCTTGGTTCGCCGCGGGCGCGCGTGTGGTGCCGGCGCGGTGCGTTCCGCGCGCGCGTCGATCAGCGCCACGGCCTCCTCAAGCGTCACCGTGTCCGGCGTCTTGTCGGCCGGCAGCGTCGCGTTGACGCCATTGTGGCTGACATAGGGGCCATAGCGGCCGTTCTTCGCAACGACCGCGCCGCCCTTGACCGGATGGTCGCCAAGCGGCCGGCCCGGATCGGCGCCAAAGCGGCGTCCGCGCGAGCCCTTGGCACGCTTCTCGGCAATGAGCGTCACCGCGCGATTGAGACCGATCGTGAATACGTCCTCCGGCGATTCCAGATTGGCGTAGGTCTTGCCATGCTGAACGTAGGGTCCGAACCGGCCGATGCCGGCGCGGATCGGCTCGCCGTCCTCGGGATGGCGGCCCACTTCGCGCGGCAGCGAGAGCAGGGCGAGTGCGCGTTGCAGATCGATTTGATCGGGCGCCGTTCCTTTCGGCAGCCCGGCGCGGCGCGGCTTCTCGCCATTGACCGCTTCGCCAAGCTGCAAATAGGGGCCGAAGCGGCCACTGCGCAGCGTCACTTCGAGGCCCGATTCCGGATCCTGACCGAGGACCTTGGTGCCGATATCGGCCGAACCATCGGCTGGGATCGTGAGCGGTCGCGTATAGCGGCATTCGGGATAATTGGAGCAGCCGATGAAAGCGCCGAACTTGCTCAACTTCAGCGACAGCCGGCCATTGCCGCAATTGGGACATTGCCGCGGATCGCCGCCGTCGGCGCGCGGCGGAAACAAATGCGGCGCGAGCAGGCTGTCCAACGCGTCGATCACCGCGGACATTTTCAGGTCCTTAGTCTCGTCGATCGCGGCGATGAAATCGCGCCAGAAATCGCGCAAGACTTCACGCCAGTCGATTTCGCGATCGGCGATCAGATCGAGCTGTTCTTCCAGACGCGCCGTGAAGTCGTATTCGACGTATTTAGCGAAGAAGCTTTCGAGGAAGGCGACAACGATGCGGCCGCGATCTTCCGGATAGAGCCGACGCTTGTCGAGCCGGACATATTTGCGGTCTCTGAGAACCTGCAGGATCGAGGCGTAGGTCGACGGACGGCCGATGCCGAGCTCTTCCAGGCGTTTGACCAGCGAGGCCTCGGAATAGCGCGGCGGCGGTTCGGTAAAGTGCTGGTCGGCCGTGATCGACTTCTTGGCAAGCGGCTCTCCTGCCGACATTTGCGGCAGCCGGCGCGAATCTTCATCCTCGGGATCTTCGTCGCGCCCTTCCTGATAAAGCGCCAGGAAACCGTCGAACTTCACCACTGTACCGGTGGCGCGCAGCTCCAGGCGGCGTCCGCCGACATTGGCTTCGATGTCGGCGGTGGTGCGCTCGAGCTCGGCCGATTCCATCTGGCTCGCCACGCTACGCAACCAGATCAGCTCGTAGAGCTTGGCCTGATCCTGGTCGAGAAAACGCTTGGTCTCGCTGGGGCGGCGCGACAGCTCGGTCGGACGAATGGCTTCATGCGCTTCCTGCGCATTCTTGGTCTTGGTCTGATAACGGCGCGGGGCGGCAGGAACGTAGTCGCGACCGTAATCGCCCTCGATGACGCGGCGGATCGCGCCGATCGCCTCTTCGGCCATCTCGACGCCATCGGTTCGCATATAGGTGATCAAACCGACGGTCTCGCCTTCGATATCGACGCCTTCATAGAGCCGCTGCGCCACCCGCATCGTATGCGCCGGCGCAAAGCCGAGCTTGCGGCTTGCTTCCTGTTGCAAAGTGGATGTCGTGAATGGCGGATAGGGGTGGCGCTTGACCGGCTTGGCTTCAACCGAGGTGACGCTAAAAGTGGCGGTTTCTAGCGCGCGCCTGAACGCTTCGGCTTCCGCTGCCGAGCCAATGTCCAGCCGCTGCAGTTTTTTGCCGTCGGCGCCGGTCAGCCGCGCCTCGAAAGTTTCATTGCGCGGCGTCGCCAGTTTGGCGATCAGCGACCAATATTCCTGCCGAACGAATTTTTCGATTTCCAGTTCGCGATCGGCGACCAGCCGCAAGGCGACCGATTGCACACGGCCGGCGGATCGCGCGCCCGGCAGCTTGCGCCATAGCACCGGCGACAGCGTGAAGCCGACGAGGTAGTCGAGCGCCCGGCGCGCCAGATAGGCGTCCACCAGGGCCTGGTCGATTTTGCGCGGATGCGCCATCGCATCCGTGACCGCCTGTTTGGTGATGGCGTTGAAGACGACGCGCTCGACCGGCTGGGACTTCAGCGCTTTTTTGTCCTTCAGCACCTGCAGGACGTGCCAGGAGATGGCTTCGCCCTCACGATCGGGGTCGGTCGCAAGAATGAGCTTATCGGCGTCCTTTACCGCCCGGGCAATATCATTCATCCGCTTCTGCGCCTTGGGATCGACCTCCCAAAGCATGCGGAAATCGGCGTCGGGATCGACCGAACCAGTTTTGGCCGGAAGGTCGCGGACATGGCCGAACGAGGCCAAAACTTCATAGCCCTTACCGAGATATTTATTGATCGTTTTCGCCTTAGCGGGCGACTCCACCAGTACAAGATCCATGTTAACCCAATGATTTTTGCAGCTTTTTGCCCATTGCACGTCCAAGTCGCGGCTTGCAGGCCGCCGGGAACATGGGTAACGCACCCCTGCCTGTCAAATCGTTACCGGTGGAAAAGAGGCGCGGACGTAGTCTGGCATTGCGGAGTAATCAGGGCGGCGGCTGCCTACACCCGGGTACACGCTCTGATTGTATAGTTGTCAATCGTAACGTTGAAGTATAGACAAGCCCCGGGACCTAAAGCCCTGACGGTGCGCCTGTTTGCGGCAGGAACCTCTTCCGCCTGCGGTCGCGCGGCACGGAGAATCAGGGGCCGAAATGGACGCGCCCGAGAGCGAGGAAGCGCCGGATCAGGCGGCGCAATATATTGCCTCTTTGACGCAGGAGCTTGCCGAAATCGCGCGGCGCAATGGGCTCGACACATTGAGCCACATCCTCGAAATGGCGCGGCTCGAGGCCGATCAGCTCATCAAGCGCTAGTAAAAACGCTAGATCAGCGACACCAGTCCGCCGCCGTGGCGTTCGATCCGGCCGGCGATTTCAAGCTCCAACAGCACCATGCGCACGATGCGCGGCGAGGTGCCCGACAGCCGGATCAAGTCGTCGATCGAGACCGACGCCGGGCTCAACAGTGCGATCACGCACGCCCGCTCGTCGGGGGCCGGCTCAGCCGACGATTTTTCAGTTTCGTCAGCGTCATCCTCGGGTGCCTGAAGATCGGCGCCGATGATCGGCCGTAGCACGGAAGCGATGTCGTCCGCTTCGGTGACCGGCGTGGCGCCCTGCTTGATCAAGCTGTTGGTACCTTCGGCGCGCGGATCGAGCGGGGAGCCCGGCACGGCAAAGACTTCGCGGCCTTGTTCAAGCGCGAGCCGCGCTGTGATCAGCGAACCCGAACGCTTGGCCGCTTCCACGATGAGGACCCCCAGCGACAGACCCGAGATCAGGCGATTGCGGCGCGGAAAGTCCCGCGCCCGCGGCTCCCAGCCGAGCGGCATTTCGGTCAAAGCGAGTCCCGTGCCCAGGATCTCATCAAGGAGGCCCGCGTGCTCAGGGGGATAAACACGATCCTGGCCACCGGCGAGAACGGCGATGGTGCCGGTTGCAATGCTGGCGCGGTGCGCGGCGGCATCGATGCCGCGCGCAAGGCCCGATACCGTGGCAAATCCAAGCTCACAAAGTCCGCGCGTCAGCCGCTCGGTGATTTTCACGCCAGCGGCGGAAGCATTGCGCGAGCCGACGATCGCCACCGGCGCCATCACCAGCACGGCGGCATTGCCGCGGATCGTAATCAAGGGCGGCGCGTCATCGATCATTTGCAGCCGGCGCGGATAGTGCGCCTCGCCAAGCGCAACCAGCGCAACGCCAAATTTGCCGCAAGCCTCGATCTCGCGTTCGGCCTGTTCGCGGGGGCAAATCAGTGGCGCTGTCCCGCCGCCGCGGCGCGCCAGGCTCGGCAGCGCCTCGAGCGCCGCGCGCGCGCCACCGAAATGGTTGAGCAGTGCGCGAAAGGTGCGCGGGCCGACATTCTGACTGCGGATGAGGCGGAGCCAATCGAGCCGCTGCTCATCGGTCAAACGTATTGGTTCTATGCCCTCGCTCATCCCGAAGGCTCGGTCCCGTTGCCGTATTACCGCCAAGATGGAACCGAACTCATATGTTGCAAAACACGCGGCAAGCGCTCAGAGTCGGGGCCTGCCGCAGGGATGACAACAGGGCGGGGGGTGTCTTGCGCGCCAGCACGTCGAAGCGGGCTTTTCGCGTCGTCCTGATCAAACCGTCGCATTACGACCACGATGGCTACGTCATTCAGTGGTGGCGCTCGACTCTGCCGTCGAATAGCTTGGCGAGCGTCTACGGCTTGGTCGAGGAATGCGCGCGCGCCCGCACGCTGGGCCCCGACGTCGAGATCGAAGTCGAAGCCTGCGACGAGTGCAATACGATCGTCGACGTCGCTGGTGTCGCCAAGCGCATTCGCGCAAGCGGCGGCGGCATGGTCGGACTGATCGGCGTGCAATCCAATCAATTTCCGCGCGCGCTCGATCTCGGCCGGCAATTCCGCGCGCACGGACTGCCGGTGGTGATGGGCGGTTTTCACATCTCCGGCTCCATCGCGATGCTGCCCGAACTGCCGAGCGACCTTAAGGAAGCGCTCGATCTCGGCATCACGCTATTCGCCGGCGAAGCCGAAGGCCGCATGGCCGAGGTTTTGCGCGATGTCGCCGCGGGACAACCGAAGCCGATCTACAATTATCTGAGCGACCTTCCGGAGATGGCCGCCGCCGTCTATCCGATCCTGCCGCGGCAGGTCGTGACCCGCGTCGCCGGGCATTATTCCAGTTTCGACGCCGGGCGCGGCTGCCCGTTCCAATGCAGCTTCTGCACGATCATCAATGTGCAGGGGCGCAAATCGCGCTATCGCACACCCGACGATGTCGAGGCGATCGTGCGCGCCAACGCCGCGCAGGGGATCACGCGTTTCTTCATCACCGACGACAATTTCGCCCGCAACCGCAACTGGGAATCGATCCTCGATCGGTTGATCGAGTTGCGCGAGCGCCAAGGGTTCAACATCCGGCTCCTGCTTCAGGTCGACACGCTTTGCCACCGTATTCCCGGCTTCATCGAAAAGTCGGCGCGCGCCGGCTGCACCGCGGTGTTCATCGGATTGGAGAACATCAATCCGGAATCGCTGATGGGAACCAAGAAACGGCAGAACAAGATCTGGGAATATCGCGACATGCTGCTGGCGTGGCGCGGCCAAAAGGTCATGACCTATGCCGGTTACATTCTCGGCTTCCCGACCGATACGCCGGATTCGATCGCCCGCGATATCGAGATCATCAAGAAAGAGCTGCCGGTCGATATTCTGGAATTCTTCTATTTAACGCCGCTGCCGGGCTCGGAAGACCACAAGAATTTGTTCATGCGGGGGGTACCGATGGACCCGGACATGAACAAATACGATCTCGAGCACGCCTGTACCGGCCACCCATTGATGTCGAAAGAGACCTGGATCGGCGTCTATGCCGATGCCTGGCGGCGTTACTACACCGACGAACATGTCGAGACGATCATGCGGCGGGCGATCGTTTCCGGAATCAATCGCACCAAAGTTCTGGATTCGCTGACGATCTTTTCCGGCGCGGCCCGCATCGAAGGCGTACATCCGCTGCAATTCGGCTTCGCGCGGCGGAAACTACGAACCCAGCGGCGTTACGGCATGGCGGTTCTTCATCCGCTGGTGTTTTACCCGTGGCGGCTTTTCGATTTCCTCAAAGTCAGTTCGCGGTGGTTGCGGCTGATTTGGCGTTATCGCCGGATCATGGCGCGGGTTGCCAAAGATCCCGCCGCGCGCACCTATTTTGACGAGGCGCTGCGCCCGCACACCTCGCCCGGCGAGACCGATCATTTTGTTGAAGTGTTCGCCGACAAAATTCCGCACACCCACGGCGCTCCGGTGCGGCCCGCCGCCGTTGTCGCGGCGCAGTGAGCGTGCTGGTTAGACGCCGCCGATCTGGCTTTCCGTGCCGCTGATCAGCCGCGCGATATTGGCGCGATGCATCAGCCAGAGAAGTGCCGAGAGCAGCAGAAATAATTTCGCTTCCGGCACATTGCCATTCCACCACAGCACCGCAGGCGTTGCGGCCGATGCCGCGAGCGCGGCGAGCGAGGAGTAGCGCGAGGCCGCCGCAATCGCGATCCAGACCAGGCAAAATGCGATCAGCGCCAGCCAGAGCGCGAGGCCGAGCAATAGGCCGATATAGGTGGCGACGCCTTTGCCGCCTTTAAATCCGAGCCAGACCGGAAACAAATGCCCGAGGAAAGCGCCTAGCGCGGCGTAAAGCGCAGGCTCGCGGCTGAACACAAAGCCGGTTACGGCAACGGCAACAGTACCTTTAAGAATGTCACCGGCGAGCGTCGCTGCGGCCAGGAATTTGCGCCCGGTGCGGAGCACATTGGTGGCGCCGATATTGCCCGAACCGACGCTGCGCAAATCGGGCGCTCCAGCAAAGCGGGTCAAAAGCACGCCGAATGGTATCGAGCCGCATAGATAGCCGAAGATCAGCGCCGCGGCGTGTTGGAGCACAGGTGACTGCATGTCCGCTCGTTGTGGCGGGGGCCGACGGGCCCGTGTCCGGCTATCCCATTCGCACCCTGCCGGCGCGCGTCTCGCGCGGCGCAAATCCCGCCGCCACCGCTTCCGACTCGTTGCCGTAGATCACGAGATGCTTGCGTTTTTCCGCCGGCGCCTTGATCAGCGTTGCGAGCCCGGGCGTGAACGTCTTGCGCGCGGTGTCGGCTACAACCAACGAATCCGTCGTGGTTTCCGCCGGCACCTCGATGTCGCTTTCGCAATAGACGCAGCGCAATCGCATGTCATGACGGTGCGGCTCTTCAACGATGTAAAACTTGTTCGCCGCATATTGGCTCTCGGCGGGATCGCAGGTGATGCAGTTCTGGTTGGCGCAGTGCAGTCCGGTGCCGATCGGCTGGCAATAGACCGGATGTTCGGGCTTAGCGAAGCCGCCCGGGAATTTGTGCAGCGATTTGTTCTTGTGCAGATGC